>Ga0137391_10002254_pt1 | contig 14417 bp, 14 predicted proteins | sample 15con2h24BmetaG_FD_101399 | JGI IMG/M metagenome (GOLD analysis project Ga0137391, IMG submission 101399) | Vadose zone soil microbial communities from Angelo Coast Range Reserve, California, USA - 15con2h2.4B metaG | ecosystem: Environmental > Terrestrial > Soil > Vadose zone > Saprolite...
GGCGGCGGCCAGGGCGGCGGCGAGCTTGACCCCGATATCGGCCACCTCGCTCCACGCCAGGGGGCCATCCCGGCGGAGACGCTGGGCCAGGTTCCCTCCGGGCAGGTAGTCCATCACCAGGTAGGGCTGTCCCGAGGCGGTCGTGCCCGAGGCGTGGAGGGCGACGATGTGGGGATGGCCCGAGAGAGACCCGAGGGCCCAGCACTCGTGCTCGAACCGTCGGCGCGTCTCAGCGTCGAGTGCGGGGACGAAGAGGATCTTGACGGCGACGGTGCGCCCGTAGGTCTCCTGACGGGCCCGGTAGACCGTCCCGAAGCCCCCCTGGCCTACCGGGATAGCCACAGTGATGCCGTCAATGCCCAGCTCCACCGCGGCCTGGCCCTCGCCTGCGCCCATCAGCTTCTCCGAGCAACGCCGCCTCCGCGCGGCCCTGAGCTGGATCGGACACGAACTCCCGTCTCCGGCTCAGTTGGTAGCGATACGATCCATTTCGGAGGATAGCTCCACCGCGGCGGTCACGTCGTCGACTAGGTGCGGTAGCCAGTCGGGTCAAGAGCGGGTTCTGGCGCGTCGTGTGTCAGCCCCTCCCCGGCGGGCCCGCCTTGCTCAAGCGAAGTCGACGTATTGTCCAGCCGGCGGAACAAGAACAACCGGCGGAACAAAAGGAGGGCGACCCCGATGAGTGCCCAGGAGTCCTCTCCCAGATATGGGCGCCAGAGGGCGAGGGGGATGGACAGTAAGAAGCCAATGGGCGGCACCAGCGCTCGGACCATCATCTGGTGGACCAGCTGCGGGGGAAGGTCCTGGCGAACCAGACGCCGACCAGCGGTGGCGTGGAGCACGAGAGCAGACGTCAGCAGGCCGGTTGCTCCAAGGACGGCGGCGTAGAGGGCAGGGGCCACCGGTTGCCATACCGGCCCAGGATGGCTGTCGGGAAGGGCATCACGGCAACGAAGAGCAGCACGCCCAGGTTCAACGCCGTCAGCCACGCGTCCCACCGGCGCACGTACCGGAAAATGCGGTGATGTTGGTACCAGTACGTCGAGATGATGACGAAGCTCAGCACGTAGCTGAGATAGGTCGGGAACTGCTTTGCGAGTTGTCGTCCCAGGTCAGCCCGCTGAGAGCCGTGGAGGTCGGGAATGACCAGTTGCACGACGAGCAGCGTCAGCGCGAAGGCAAAGACGCCGTCGCTGAGTGCCAGCAGCCGATCGAGCTCGTAGCGCTGCTCACCCTCCACCGCTGCGGCTGCCCCCTCCTCACCGAACCCGGCCACGCCCCCTCCCCCATGTCGCTCCGCCGCCCCGGGCCCGTTGAGACCTTACGCGACGTAGGAGAGGAAGGCCAGGTATATGGGGATGTCCGCGCCGGCATGGAGGATGGTTGGAGCGATCACCGAGTCTGTGGTCCGCATGAGATACCCGGTGAAGAGCCCCAGTGGGAAGACGTACAGAACTATGAAAAGGAGGTCGGATGGCGTATAGGTCACCCCGATGTGCGCGATCGCAAAGACCGCCGCCTGGAGGAAGTTCGAGCCATGGATGCCGAAGAAGTTGTGGAACTTCTGGAGAAAGAGACCTCGGAAGAGCAGTTCTTCCTGGAAGCCGTTGGAAATCACCAGGGCGAGGAGCGCCGGCGTCCACGCGAGGAAACGCTCAGGCGTGACTGTGCCATGTGTTGGGATCATGCGGTGAGAGCCTCTGACTGACACCCCGTAGAGAAGGACAAAGCCAACAATGGCGATGATAAACCGGGCACCGAACCTGCCTCGACGCAGGTAGATGGATCCCAGGTCCATCCCGGCGAGCTTGGTGAACACCAGGACGGGAACGATCGCGATCGCGGTATCAAGGAGCTGAATGATCACCGAACCGTGGACCGTTCCGGCAAGGGCATTGTGCGTGGTGGGAGCGTCATGCATGGACACGCCGACATAGTGCGGAATCGAATTGTTCAGCAGTTGGACGAATGCGAGCACAAAGAAAGCGAAGGGCAATTCCCAGAATCTGCGGGGGGAGGCTCTCTTTCTCGCCAGGAGCGCTAGGGCAAGAAAGAACGCCGTGACGAGCAAGCCGTAGGCGATCTTGGCAATCTCACCGGGCATCCACTTACCCGCCAGAGCGGCAAGTCCCGAGCCAAGGCACGCAATGGCGAGCATCCACTTCTCGCGATCGGCCAGATGAGGGGAAGCTTGCTCGTCTATCACTTCTCTTCTCCAAGCACGAACCCTTAGTGGGCACCCGTCGGCATCGTCTGGTACCGTAGACCTTACGGTAGGCAGTACCATACTCCCATGTCAGATCTTGTTAAGGGCAATCGCAAGCGGCGGCAGCGGGGATCGCTGACTCGCGAGCAGGTCGTCGAAGCAGCGCTTGCGCTCGCCGACGCGGGCGGTATCGAGGCGCTCACCATGCCAACGCTCGCCCGCCGCCTCCAATGCGGGGTGATGACAATCTACGGGTACATCGACAGCAAAGAAGACTTGCTCGATGCCATCGCGCAGCGTGGTCTGCAGGACCTGAGGCTTCCCCGCCCGCTACCGAGCAGTCCCGAGGCGATTCTGATCTCCTGGGGGCGGGCCCTCCGCCTGAATCTGATCGAGCACCCGAGCCTGCCTCTGATCTTCCTGTCACGAGCGGTTATCGGGCCGGGCATCTTCCGCGGCATCGAGGCGCTACTTCGGCCCCTTGCTCAGGCCGGCATGCCGCCGGCAGTGGGAGTCCACGCCATCTACGCGGTCCTCACGTACACGACCGGATTCGTGGCTTGGGAGATCCCTCGGACTCACCGCCAGCCCGGAGCGGCCTATGCGTCGAGTTGGCGCCGGGAGTTTGCCAGCCTGCCTCCGGACGCCTTCCCACTCGTCGGAGGCGCCCTCGACGAGTTGCCGCTCGTCGCGGGTGAAGAGCAGTTCGAGCTCGGACTCGCCGCCCTGGCGGCCGGCCTGAGCGATCTCTCTCCGGCCTCGCCCCGGACATGACTCTCCGAGCGGGGCCGTCTTGACGCCGGACCGCCGGGTGGACTGGGTCTTCCTCCACCTATGGAGGGTGCCGGGCGGCGGTGAGGGGCTACAGTGCTCCAAAAAGTGCGCACGCCGCACCTTTTGGCACAATCTTGCTGTCAGGGACCCACGAGTGCCGGTCGAAACCCGACCGTTCGGGGCACTGGATGTCCTGTGATGGATTCTGCGGCGGTCATCCCTGCTCGACCGCTTTCACGAGCCCTGAGCAGCGCCTTGGCAACCGAACCCAGGCTCCCCCCCGACAGTCTCTGGCTGGTGCTGCTGCGTGCACCCACCGCCCGGAGGAGGATGAGCCCGTCGAGCCCGTGCATCGGCCGGTCGATTGGCCTCTGTCCCGCCCGGTAGGATCGGGCCACAGGGGGGCGACGGTCGGGGCTCGTGAGCGCCCCGGGGGAGAAGCGACATGGATTCCACGTCCGACATGTCCATCGGGCAGCGCATCGCGCTGTACCGCAGGCTGCGGGGCCTCACCCAGGAAGGGCTGGCGATGCGGCTCCACCGCTCCAAGAGCTGGGTCACCAAGGTCGAGCGGGGCGAGCGCTCGATCGATTCGGTCACGGCGCTCCTGCAGGTGTCGAAGGCGCTCGGCGTCGAGGTCCAGAAGCTCACCGGACGGCCCTATTTCCCCGAGCCGGGTGGCCGCAGCGTCGAGCGGGCCGAGGGCCTTTCCGAGCTCCGCCGTGTCCTGATGCGCTACGACGCGATCCACGGCGTCGCCCACGGCGGGAGCGACGAACCGGCACCCGACCTGGGGAAGCTGTCGGCGGAGGCGCGGAGGGCCCGGGACCTCTACGAAACCACGACGAGCAACTTCTCGGCCGTGATCCCGTTCCTTCCCGGGCTCATCGACCGGGCACAGCTCACGGCCCGGGAGGCGAGGGGCGGAGAGCGCGCCGGCGCCTACCATGTCCTCGCGGACCTGTACCGCCTGGCCGCCACGGAGCTGAGGCAGTACGGCGACCTCGACCTCGGCTGGATCGCGGCCGACCGGGCCATGCTTGCCGGCGCCCAGAGCGGGGACGACCTGCTTGTCGGCGCCTGTGCCGCGACCATGACGGGTCTGATCATGGTGCAGGGCGAGCCCGGCGCGGCGGTCGAGCTCGCGATGGATGCCGCGGCGAGCCTGCGGCACGTGCGGGGGTCCTCCCCACAGGCGTTGGTCGTGTGGGGCACCCTGCACCTGTACGCTGCCCAGGCCGCGGCCCGAGCCGGCGACCCCGCGGAGTGCCGCCGCCTGCTCGACGTCGCCGCCGATGTCGCCAGCGAGCTGGGCACCGACCGTGAGGACTACTGGCTGTACTTGGGGCCGACCAACGTCGGGATCCAGGAGGCCGGGATCCTCGTCGACCTACTCGACCCGAACGCTGCGCTGCGCCGGGCCGAGTCCGTGGACCCTGACCGGCTGCCGAGCGTGAACCGGCGCTGCTACCACCACCTGCACCTGGCGAGGGCGCAGGGGCTGCGGCGCCGGGACCGCGAGACGGTCCGCGAGCTGCTCGCGGCCGAGCAGATCGCCCCCGAGCTGGTGCGCTACGAGCCCATGGCGCGCGAGTTGGTCCGGGCCATGCTGGGGCGGGAGCGCCGGTCATCGAATCCCAATCTCCGTACCCTGGCGGAGCGCCTCGGCATGCTGGCTTGATGGCGACCCACGAGACCAGCGAGTATCTCGGCGCCAACAAGGCGCTCTGGGACGAGTGGGCAGAGATCCACGCCCGTGCGGAGTGGTACGACCTCGAAGCCGTGCGGCAGGGCAAGTGCAAGCTGCGGCCCTACGAGGTCGAGGAGGTGGGCGACGTGGCGGGCCGCACGCTCCTTCACCTGCAGTGCCAGATCGGCACCGACACCGTCTGCTGGGCGCAGCGGGGGGCGAGCGCCACCGGTGTGGACTTCTCGCCCCGTGCGGTCGCCATCGCGACCGACCTGGCCCGCGCGCTCGGAGTGGACGCGCGCTTCGTCTGCGCGGACGTCCTCCTGCTGCCCGATGTCCTCGAGGGAAGGTTCGACATCGTCTACACCTCCCGGGGGGTGCTCCGCTGGCTCCCGGACCTCGCCCGCTGGGCAAAGGTCGTGGCGCACTTCCTTGCTCCCGGTGGGACGTTCTACATCACCGAGATCCATCCCGTCGCCAAGGCCCTGGTCGATTCCGAAGGGGTAACGGAGCCACGTGCCGGTCACGCCTACTTCCCGCGACCGGAGCCGCTTGCCCTTCCGGTCCAGGGCTCGTACGCGGATCCCACCGCCGACGTCACGCACTCCCTCAAGTACCTCTGGCCACACAGCATGGGCGAGCTGGTGACCGCGGTCGCGTCCGCCGGCCTGCGCGTCGAGTTCCTGCACGAGTTTCCCTGGTCCGACCGGCCTCTGTCGTTCCTGGAGCAGCACGACGAGCGGACGTGGGTCTTTCCGGCCGGGAGCGAGGGCGAGCTCCCGCTGTTCTTCTCCCTCAAGGCAACCAAGGCGCCCACCTCGTAAGATCCCGTCGCCGCTCGCCTGCCACGTCCCGGAAGCAAATGACACAACGCGTGTCATTTGTCGCGTCCGGGGGTCGTTAGGTTCACTCCCAGAGCTGATTGCCGCTCGTCGCCGGTTCATGCATGCGGGCGAGGCTGCGCCGAAAGGGGGTCTGTCGTGAGGCCGAGGGAGGGATTACCGCAATTCCTGCACATCTGGTGGACGGGCACCAATCCGCAGACGGGCGAGCCCGTCGTGCTCGAAGCAGTGCTGTGCCTCCGGCACCGCCAGGACATCGCCTCCCGATTTTCCGGCGTCCGGGGCACCGGCCAACACGGGGAATCGTGCGACGTGTGCGAGGGCCGCCGGCCGAGGACGTCGCTCTACCTGTCCCCGCTCGGCGAGCAGAGGGATGGCCCTCCCCTGCGCGTCTGCCGTCGAGCAGCTACCTCGGGCCCCGGACCAGCGAGGCCGACACCGCCCGGCTGCTCTCGGACCGGGGCCGAGCGATAAGCCCGGGTCTCATCCCCGCTGGCGGGGCCCGAGGTAGCTGCTCCCTGTCGGCAGCCCGGGACAGGTGTCGCCGTTGATCGCGTGAAGCATGGGGCTGCCCCGTTTTGAGACAACAGCAACCCTACGTCGCTCGGGGGGGATCATCAACCATCAATGACGGTGCCGAAATCAAGTTTCACCGACTCCAGATGCCGCGTCGCGGAGCGGACAAGAAACCTCCGAGGCAGCAGTCTGGGCGGCATGCTCCTCGCCGGGATGCAGCCCGTGGTGGAGACCGTCAGCGGCTCCTACCCGTCACCGACGTTGCTCATCAACGGCATTGACGTAGCGACCGGCCGTCCACCCACTGACCAGGTCTGCTGCCGCCTCGATGTGCCGACACGCCAGCAGATCGTCACCGCACTGCAGAAGGCGGGCCGATGAGCACCGGACCACCGCCCCAGACGCCAGAATCGCAAAAAGAGTGCTGCACCCCTCGAGCGCTGGGTGGCTGGTCGCCGTCGCGGCTGCCCGCAAACACTGGGGCCAAACGGCTCGTTGACCGCATCCTACCTGCGACCGGCGTGCCAGCCATTCTCTACTTTGCCGCGGTGATCGGTCTCCTCCTCCTCGCAGGAAGCCTGCCCAACCGGGCAGGACTGGTCGTTGACGGCGTCGCCGCGGCCGCCGGTGGCCTGTGGTGCGGGGGCAATTTCTGGCGCTGCCGGCACGCTCACTGCATCGTCACCAGCATCGGCTGGTCATTGCTCAGCCTGTTCGCTTTCTTCGAAGCGGGCATCGGGCACAGCCTCATCGGCGGGGACGAACAGCCGGTATTCCTCGCCATCCTCGTGGCGGGTCTGGTTTTCGAGGCGTGCTGGACGGCGAGGTCTGGGACCAATGCCGTCGTGAGACATTAGGCGGCAGAGGGCCGGGGTGCCCTGGGAGCTCGCAGAACCAGCAGCGCCAGGCTTGCCGAGGCCACCGGGAGGACGCCGAACGCGACGAACGTTTGCGCGTCCGGCGACACCACCGATTGGCCCCGCAGCGCCTGCCACGTGGGGACGGCGACGAGGCCCAGGTAGATCGCCCCAGCGCTCCACACGAGAGCGGCCGCCCGTCGGCTGCCCAACCGGCTCGCCCGGACACCGACCCCCCCCACCAGGATGAGGACCTGGAGCGGCAGTCCGAAGAAGTGCGGGACCCGCAGGTCGCCCAAATCTTTCGGGGGGAATAGCCAATTTGTCTACTCTCCGCCTTTTTGGACGTATGACCTAACAAACTCTTCTGCGTTTTCTTCTAGAACTTCATCAATCTCGTCAAGTAGCTTATCTACCGCTTCCGTGTCCTTCGACTCCTGCTTTGGAGGTGCCTCAACGGCGGCCTCCTCCTCGGCCGGCTTGCGCTTCGCTCGCTTCTGCTCGCCACCTGCACTGGTCATCCCGGCATCACCTCATGGCAATTGTAGGGGAACACGGACGCCGGCTCGGGACTGCTCGACAGCCCGGCTCAGCCCTGGATCAGATCGAGAAGGTCCTCGGCGGTCGCGCAGGCCGAGAACAGTCCCTCGGTCATGCGCTTGGTGCCGCGCAGCGGCTCCATCATCGGGATCTTCTGCAGGGCGTGCCGCCCCACGTCGAAGACGATCCCGTCCCAGGACGCCGTGGCGATCGAGGTCGAGAAGCGCCGCAGGGCCTGGCCGCGGAACCACGCACGGGTGTCCGGCGGGGGCTCCGCCACTGCATGCAGGATCTCCTCCTCAGTGACGAGGCGCTCCATGTGGCCCTGCTCGAGGAGCTTGTAGTAGAGGCCCTTGTCCATCCGGATGTCGTGGTACTGCAGGTCGACGAGCGCCAGTTTCGGGTCGTCCCAGTCCAGGCCCCGGCGGTCCCGGTACGCCTCCAGGAGCCGGAGCTTGGCCACCCAGTCCAGCTGCCGGTCGGCGACCATGGGGTCGGACTCGAGGGCGGACAGGATCTGCTCCCAGCGGGACAGGATCTCGGCGGTGACGGGGTCGACGTCCCGGCTGACGAGGTACTTGCGCGCCCATTCCAGGAACTCCCACTGGAGATCGACGGCCCGGACGGTGCGCCCGTCGGCCAGCGACACGGTCACCCGGCAGGTTGGGTCGGCGGAGATGGCCTTGAGCGCGGCGACGGGCTCCGCCAGCGACAGGTCGGCCGAGATGAAGTCGTCCTCGATCATCTTCAGCACGATGGCGGTCGTCCCCACCTTGAGGAAGGTGGCCACCTCGCTCATGTTGGCGTCGCCCATGATCACGTGGAGGCGCCGGTACTTCTCGGGGTCGGCGTGGGGCTCGTCCCTCGTGTTAATGATCGGTCGCTTGAAGGTGGTCTCGAGCCCGACCTCGACCTCGAAGAAGTCGGCCCGTTGCGTGAGCTGGAAGTCGACGTTGTGCCGGGCGTTGATCCCCTCGGAGCCCACCTTGCCCGCCCCGGTGAAGATCTGCCGGGTGACGAGGAACGGCGTGAGGTACCGCACGATCATCGGGAAGGGAGTGACCCGGGACATCAGGTAGTTCTCATGGGTGCCGTAGGAGTTGCCCTTGCCGTCGGAGTTGTTCTTGTAGGCCACGATGCTCTGGTTGGGCTGCATGACCCGCCGCGAGGCCCGGATGCTCTCGGCCAGCACGCGCTCCCCCGCCTTGTCGTGGATGACCAGGTCCCGGGCGTTCGTGCACTCCGGCGTCGAGTACTCGGGGTGGGCGTGGTCGACGTAGTACCGGGCGCCGTTGTCGAGGATCACCGACACCAGGCCCCCCTCGTCCTCCAAGGGTTCCAGGCCAGGCCGCTCGAAGCCCCGGGCGTCCCGGAGCGGGCTCTCCTCCTCGTAATCCCAGCGCACCTTGCGCAGCCGTGGCGAGGCGAAGGAGTTGATCAGAACCGACGAGGCCAGGATGGGGTTGTGGTCCTCTACCCCCCGGGTGATGATCCCGTATTCGGTTTCGATTCCCATCACCTTCGGGATTGCCACGCGTACCCCCTCAGCTGGCGGCGTTCACTCCAGAGGTGTCGATGGGTCGTTTACCAGGCGGTCGAGAGTCAGGCGCAAACTCGGCCTTCCGGAAGATAGTACCCCTACAGGTACTGGCCGGTCTGCAAACGCTCGATCGATCGCCGCTCTGCCTTCTTGCTCTCCCCGACCAGGGTCCGCACGTAGACGATGCGCTCGCCCTTCTTGCCCGAGATCTTCGCCCAGTCGTCGGGGTTCGTCGTGTTCGGCAGGTCCTCGTTCTCCCGGTACTCCTGGACGATGGACTCGAGCAGGTCCTCGGTCTTGAGCCCTCGCTGGCCGGTGGCGATCAGGCGCTTGATGGCGAGCTTCTTGGCCCGCCGCACGATGTTCTCCATCATGGCCCCCGAGGCGAAGTCCTTGAAGTACAGGACCTCCTTGTCTCCGTTGGCGTAGGTGACCTCCAGGAACTCGTTCGTGTCGGCGACGCTGTACATCTCGGCCACCGTCACCCGGATCATCGACCGGATCGCCGCATCGATGTCGCCGCCGGCCGATTCGACCTCCGAGAGATGGATCGGGATCTCCGGCGTCAGGTACTTGGCGCAGATCTGGGCTGCGGCTGCCTCGTCCGGGCGCTCGATCTTGATCTTCACGTCGAGGCGGCCCGGCCGGAGGATGGCGGGGTCGATCAGGTCCTCCCGGTTGGAGGCCCCGATCACGATGACGTTCTTCAGCTGCTCGACGCCGTCGATCTCCGAAAGGAGCTGGGGGACGATCGTCGTCTCGATGTCACTGGAGATGCCCGACCCGCGGGTACGGAACAGCGACTCCATCTCGTCGAAGAACACGATGACCGGCACACCCTCCTGGGACTTCTCCTTCGCCCGCTGGAAGATCAGCCGGATCTGGCGTTCGGTCTCGCCGACGTACTTGTTGAGCAGCTCCGGCCCCTTCACGTTGAGGAAGTAGGCCCGCACGTCCTTGCCCGTCAGCTCCATCGTCCGCTTGGCCAGCGAGTTGGCGACCGCCTTGGCGATGAGGGTCTTGCCGCACCCCGGCGGGCCGTACAGGAGCACCCCCTTCGGCGGGGTGAGCTTGTGGTCGGCGAAAAGGTCGGCGTAGATGAACGGGAGTTCCACGGCGTCGCGCAGCGCCTCGATCTGGGTGTCGAGGCCCCCGATGGCGTCGTAGTCCACGTCGGGAACCTCCTCGAGGATGAGCTCCTCGACCTCGGGCTTGGGAAGCTTTTCCAACACGTAGCCGGACTTGGCGTCGAGCAGCAGCGAGTCGCCGGCCCGGAGCACCGACACCCGGAGTGGCTCGGAGAGCTGGACGACCCGCTGCTCGTCGGCGTGCGAGATCACGATGGCCCGGCCCCCCTCGATCAGCTCCTTGAGGGAGACAACCTCGCCCTGGATCTCGTAGCCGCAGGCGGCGACGACGTTGAGCGCCTCGTTCAGCAGGAGTTCCTGGCCCTTGGCGAGGGCACCCAACTCGATCTCGGGGGCCACGTTCACCCGGAGCTTGCGGCCCCCGGTGAACACGTCGATGGTCCCGTCGTCGTGGGGGGAGAGGAAGACGCCGTAGCCCGACGGCGGGGCCGTCAGCTTCTCGACCTCCTCGCGGAGGGAGACGATCTGCTCACGGGCCTGGCGGAGCAGCTCGGTCATGCGCTCGGACTGCTCCCGGGACCGGGCATACTCGGCCCTGGCCTCCAGCAGATGGGCTTCGAGCTCGCGGATGCGGATCGGGGCGTCGGCGAGCTTGGCGCGCAGGGCCCCGGACTCCTCCTCGAGGAGCTTGACCTGCATCTGGAGCTCGCCGACCTCCCGCTCGTACTCGGCGAGCCGGCGGTCGAACTCAGGCTGGCGAGGCATACCCTCCCCTACCTCCTCCCAGATGGGCGACCCGATCGTGACCAAAGTATAGGGGCGTCTCCTGGCATTATCGGCTCATGGGTCGCCCTTGATGAGGGGATCATCCTCCAAAGTACCCGTGTTGCACAGGATCTTCCTTGCCGTCGTCACGAATCCAGTGTGCGCCACCATGCGGTGCTCGGGGCGCACAGAGCGGCCTTCGACATGCCACGGGCGCACCAGCGTCTCGAAGGTCGACACGAGGGTCCACGACTTGTCAGCCTGGAGGGCCTCCCCCAGGGCGTGGACCTGCAGGACCGTCGGCAGGTATGCCACGAAGACCCCACCGCCCCGCAGGGCCGCCCCGGCGCCCTCCAGCACCCTCCACGGCTCCGGGACGTCCAGGACGATCCGGTCGATGCCGCCCTCCCGGAAATCGTCCAACTCCGCCTCGGTGGGCTCGTAGACGTTGCCCATCCGGATCTCCAGGTTCTCGGCCTTCCCGAGGAACGCCTCGACGTTGGCCCTGGCCAGCTCGGCGAAGTCGTCCCGCAGTTCGTAGGTGATGACCCGCCCCTCGCTGCCGACCGCCCGCAGCAGCGCCATGGTGAGCGCCCCCGAGCCCGCCCCGGCCTCCAGGACCCTCGCCCCCGGGTAGACGTCCCCGTGCAGCAGGATCATGGCCAGGTCCTTCGGGTAGACGACCTGGGCCCCGCGCTTCATCTTGAGGACGTACTCCTCGAAGGTCGGGCGGAGGGCGATGACGGCGGCCTTGCTCGTCGTCCGCACGGTCACTCCCTCCGGCTGGCCGATCAGCGCGTCGTGGGCCACGATGCCCCGGTGGAAGTGGTACGACTGGCCCCGCTGCAGGGTGATCATGTAGCGGCGCCCGCGGTCGTCCAGCAGCAGGACGCGCTCTCCCGGCTCGAAGCCGGCGGTGGTCAGGTCAGTACCCCCTCGACACGCTCAGCACGCCCACCAGCCGGCCGGCGTCGAGCACGATGAACCGCCCGGTGGGATTGGTCGCCATCCGGGCGACTACCAGGGCGTAGGGCTCCCCGGCGCTCGCCACCATCTCGAGGCCCATCGGGGTCATCACCTCGCCGGCGGACAGTGCCGCCCGGCGCTGGGGGGGAAGGGCCTCCAGCGCCTCGAGGGTCAGGACGCCTTCGATCCTGCCGGACGGCCCCACGACGGGGAACGCCCGGTCCCGGGCCCGGGCCAGGCGTGCATGGAGGGCCTCGTCGAGGCGGGCGCCGGTTGGCACCCACTCGGGCTGCGCGGTCATGAACTCGGCCACGGTGGGCACCGCAGCTGCCTTCGGGCCGGCCTGGCGGTACGCCGCGTGGGCCGACTGGTGCAGGAAGAAGCCGACGAGGACCAGCCAGACGCCGTTCACGGGGTTCTGGCCGACCAGGGCGAGGCTGACCCCGAGCCCGACCATCCCGGCCCCAAGGAACCGTCCGGTCGTGGCGGCCACCCGCGTGGCCGTGCGGACGTCGCCGGTCGCAGCCCAGACGGCTGCCCGGAAGACCCGCCCGCCGTCCATCGGGAATCCGGGGAGGAGGTTGAAGGCGGCCAGGAGGAGGTTGATGACCCCGACGGTCTCGAACAGGGCCGCCGCGGCGATGGCGCCCACGATGTCGGCCAGCAGGCCGAGGCCGAGAAGCAGGCCCCCGAGGAGCACGGACAGGGCCGGACCCGCGAGGGCGATCTTGGCCTCGTCGCCGGGCGTCCGGGGCTCCGTCGAGATCTGGGCGGCCCCCCCGAGGAGGAAGAGCGTGATGCGGTGGACGGGGATCCCCCTGCGCTGCGCCACGACGGCGTGCGCCAGTTCGTGGGAGAGGACGGAGGCGAAGAACAGGACGGCCGCCATGATGCCGAGGATGGTGGCACCGGCACCCGGGAAGCTAGGGGTGCCCGTCGAGAAGCCCCGGCCCAGCAGCCAGGCAATCAGGAGGGCGAGCAGGAACCACGAGGAGTCGAGGACGACCTCAACCCCAAGGATCCTGCCGAGCCGGACACCCCGCCGAAACATCCCTCCCCCTTCCACTCCCCTCACAGCATACGGCGCCTTGCCGTAAAGCAGGCACCCGACGACTCAAAGATTTATCTTTGTGTGAACAAGCGCGAATATGGCGGTTACGCAGACAAAAACAAACAAAGACAAACGACAAGGGTGGCTGTTCCGGTTTTCGCGGCAGATTGCGCGGCCAGGGAACAAGTAGATAAGATTCCTGCAAGAAAAGGTGTCATGGGCCGGACTTCCCCTCGTGCCCAAGGCGCCTTTTCTCTTCCTTTCCGGACCCTACCCCACCTAGCCCATCAGGCCCTTCGCCTCGGCCTGCCAGCGCAGCAGCGCCCTGTTCTCGGCAGCAGCCCGTGCCGGGAGCCCGGTCGCCTCGTCCAGTGCCCGCTTCTGGGTGATGGCCCCGGCGTTGGACGCCATGACGACGGCAAGGTTGGCCGCCTCGCCCAGCAGTTGCTCCTCGGCGACCAGCCGGTTGAGGAACCCCATCCGGTAGGCCTCCTCCGCCCCAACCGTCCGGGCGGTCATGAGCAGGTCCTTGGCATGCGACAGCCCCACGAGCAGCGGCAGGCGGGCGGAGCCCGCCGGGACGCCGTAGACCGCAGCGGGGAACCGGATCGAGGCGCTGGGCGTCCCGACGCGAAGATCGCAGGCGGCCGCCACCTCGGCACCGCCCCCGATGCACCACCCGGCGATGGCGGCGACGGTGGGGCGCGGGTAGGTCGCCACCAGCTCGTAGAGACGGCCGAACAGCTCCATCCTCGCCACGGCGCCGGCTTTGTCGATGTCCTCGCCGACGTCGGCTCCCGCCGAGAAGCAGCGATCGGACCCGGTGATCACGACGCCGGCCACGGCATCGTCCGCCGCGGACGCCCGCAGCTCGGCCATCAGGGCCTCGAGCAGCGGCGTGTTCATGGCGTGGCGGACCTGGGGCCGGTGCAGTTCCACGACGGCGACCCGGCCGAACCGCCGGGAGCGGACCGGTGCCTCCACGCGGACGCTCAGAGGTTCCGGAGCCGGGCCCGCAGACGCTCCCGGTCGGTGACCTTCACCCCGCCCATGCCCGACAGGACGCGGATGCGGATCACGGGCGCACCGGGAGGCGGGGGCGGCCCGTCCAGGCGCAGGTGCCTGCCGCCGAGGACGGCGGTGCCCTCGAGCTGGATCTCGTACCCCTTCGGCACCCGGATGTCGATGCTGCCCAGGCCGGTCACGACGTTGATCGTCGTCACCGGAGCCTCGAACAGCGCCTTGGTCAGGTCCAGCCGGCAGCTGCCGAGGACCGAGGTCCAGTAACTCTCGGCCGGGACCCGCCACTGCCCGCCACGCTTCATCGAGCCCAGGACCGCCACGTGCCAGCGCTTGGGGGGCGGACCGGGTGGCAGCCCCGGCGGTGCCGGGATGTCCTCGATCAGCACGAGCAGCTCCCCCCGGGTCCGGGCGCCGAGGGCGAGGCCGAGGCGGTGCGACAGCTCCTCCATCGTCAGCCGGCCGTGGACGTGCGCCTCCTGGAGGCGGGCGCAGATGATGTCCCGATCGGCGTCGGACGCCAGCGTGGGGTCGCTGTCCGGCCGGACGTCGTCGCTCGCCA
>Ga0137391_10002257_pt1 | contig 14413 bp, 10 predicted proteins | sample 15con2h24BmetaG_FD_101399 | JGI IMG/M metagenome (GOLD analysis project Ga0137391, IMG submission 101399) | Vadose zone soil microbial communities from Angelo Coast Range Reserve, California, USA - 15con2h2.4B metaG | ecosystem: Environmental > Terrestrial > Soil > Vadose zone > Saprolite...
AGTGCTTCGAACATGATGGCGAAGTGGTACCAGATGCTGAGAACGCGTTCGCCCCCGATGGTGCTCGAAAAAATCTGTGCCATTCCCACCGCCAGCGAAGGCGCGCCGCCAGCACGATTCCAAAGCGTGATCTCGCCGACTTTGTGGGCCAGATCGGTCATAGTTTGCGCTTGCAGAGAATAGCCCCAACCGCTGATCGTCGCGGCAGCAACGTCCCCGGTACTGCCGACGATACTGGGAGGACTGTTGATCGCAAAATAGACGCCCGGCGGCATCGCGCACGCAGCGACCATAGCCATCACGCCGACGAATGATTCGAGCAGCATCGCGCCGTAGCCGATGAAGCGAGCATGGCTTTCGCGAAGGATCATCTTCGGCGTGGTGCCGGAAGAAATCAGCGAATGGAACCCGCTAATCGCGCCGCACGCAATGGTAATGAAGCAAAAGGGGAAAATCTTTCCGGCAAAGACCGGGCCCGTCCCGTCGATAAAGCGCGTCAGCGGCGGCATCAAAACCTGCGGTCGCACAAACAGGATGCCCGCAGCAAGAGAAAAAATCGCACCAGCCTTGATAAACGCGCTGAGATAGTCGCGTGGCGCGAGCAGCAACCAGACCGGCAAGGCAGATGCCGCGAAGCCGTACGCAATGATGGCGAAGGCTAGCGCGACACCGCTCAATGTGAATACGCGAGACCAGAACGCAGAGTCAGCCACCCACTGGCCCGCGACGACCACAAAAAGAACTAGCGCCACGCCCATGATCGAGGCTTCGAGGACACGACCGGGTCTGACGAAACGAAGATAAAGCCCCAGAAGCAGCGCGATGGGGATAGTCATCGCCAGAGTGAAAGTGGCCCAGGGAGAGGACTTGAGGGCGTTCACCACGACGAGTCCAATGACAGCAAGCAGAATCGTCATGATCGCCAGTACGGCTAGCTGCGCGATGAAGCCGCCTCGTTCGCTGACCTCTTCGCGCGCCATCTGGCCAAGCGATTTTCCATCGCGGCGAATCGAGCAAAAGAGAATGACAAAATCCTGCACGCAACCTGCAAATGCCGCGCCGGCAATCAGCCAGAGCGTTCCCGGCAAATAGCCGAACTGCGCGGCGAGCGTGGGTCCGACGAGGGGGCCGGGACCTGCAATGGCTGCGAAATGGTGGCCGAAGAGAACCCACTTGTTTGTGGGCACGAAATCGCGGCCGTCGTCGTGGCGTTCGCAGGGAGTGGCGCGGGTGTCGTCGAGTGCGAGAACTTTAGCGGCAACAAACGCGGAATAAAGCCGGTATGCCACCAGATAACAGCAGACCGCAGCAACAACGAACCACGTTGCATTGAGTGGCTCCCCGCGATGCAGGGCGATGGAACCGAGCGCCCCGGCGCCTAGAGCCGCGATGGCCAGCCAGCCGGCGATGCTGAAGATGCGCTTCATTTTGCCGGATTTGCCATGGTGCTGGATTTGATGAACTGTGCGATATCCGCTTTTAGTTTGGCGCGCGAGGGCGGGTGGACATACATCATGTGGCCAGCCTCGTAATAAGCGCCGCTGAGATGGCTGCGCAGTGTGGGGTCGAGGCCAAGGTGATCGAAAGTATAGTCCGCGGCAAAAAACGGCGTGGCCAGATCGTAGTAGCCCTTCGCGACAAAAACATGCAGGAACGGATTTTGCGTCATGGCCCCGCGCAGAATTTCGGCGACGTTGACATAACGATTTTCGTATGGCGCGTAGCTCCACGGCCGCACGCGGCTGGTCAGCACTTCATACGGCAAGTCGCTGTCGAACTTGAGGTCGTTGCGCACATAGTCGTTGAGCATGCCCGAATACGGGCCGATAATCGCCGCGATACTGGGGTCAAACTCCGGCCGTTCGCCTGCGGCGTCGCGATCGATGCCCGTGAAACGTGCGTCAATGCGACCGATGGTGCGGCGCTCGCTGCGCAGGAGTTCTTTCGTGAAGCGCTGGATCTCGATGCGCAGATTGGCGCGGTCGATGTAGTCCGGCGAGAGTCCGGTCAGGCGGGCGAGCTTTTGCGTGATCTCCATACGCCGGGCGGTAGGCAGCGCGTCGCCGGTCATGAGCGCGTCCGTGTATTCTCCGACAGCGAACTTGCGCGATTCTTCGACGGCTTTTTGTACATCGCCACCTTGCAAATCCACCGGAAGTCTCTTGTGATACCAAGCGATCGCAGTGTAGGTCGGCAAATAGAGGATGTAGGGCAGGTCATTGCCCGTGTCGAACTCTGCCGTCTCGAAATTCAGGATCGCGGAAATCAGGACGATGCCGTTGAGATACATGCCGTAGCGCTGCTGGAGATAGCCGGAAAGGCCTGCGGCGCGGGTTGTGCCGTAGCTTTCGCCGGCAAGGAATTTCGGCGAAGACCAACGCTTGTTGCGCGTGGCGTAGAGACGGATGAAATCCGCAACGGACTCAACGTCTTCGGTGACACCGTGAAATTGTTTGGGCGCCTCTCCGGGGACGGCGCGGCTGTATCCCGTCGAGACGGGATCGATGAAGACGAGGTCGCTGATGTCGAGTAGGGACACGTCGTTGTCCACCAGCTTGTAAGGCGGCGGAAGAAGCGCGCCAGCATCGCCCATCTGCACGCGCCGCGGACCGAATAGGCCAAGATGCAGCCACACCGAAGCGGAACCGGGGCCACCGTTGAAGCTGAAGGTAAGGGGACGCTGGCTCGCGTCGCCGACGTCATCTTTGGTATACGCGACGTAAAAGATGCTGGCCTTGGGTGTGCCATCCTCAAGCTTCAGCAGGATCGTGCCGGCTGTTGCGGTGTATTTGATTTCCTGCCCGCCGATTTTCAGGGAGTGCTTGGTCTGAACGATCTTTTCCTCAGGAACCGGTGGTTTCTTTTCTTCTTTCGGCTTTTCCCCAGCTTTATCCTGTGATGGAGTTAGCTGCTGCTGAGCGAAGCTCAGATTCAATCCCAGGAGAAGCACAGCGGCAGAACCCAAAAAGCGAATTGGAGACTTCATAGGCAGTGGAACTCCCTCTCGAACGTCCTCAAAATGCAAAACTGTAACGTGCGGCATCGTATGCGAGAGTACGGGCAGCGTCAATCGTCTGGGACGCTGCGCCGAAGCTGGCCTTTTCCGCGATTTCTTTTGCATCGTGCGGATTCACGGATAGAATGCGGCCCTCGGTTGGAACGTTTGCCCAAAGGAGCGCCGCATGCGCCGCGTTGATTTGTCCGCCGCCACAACACTGCTCGTCGCAGCGTTGATGCTGTTTTTTCCCGGCCCGGGCACCGCCCAGCAAAAAGACGATCAGCCGCACCCGAAGACGCTTCAGGAATTGCAGCACGCGATGAAGGACGTGCTCGACAAAGAACATGTTCCTGGAGCGGGCGTGGCGCTCGTGGCGAATGGCGAAGTTCTTTGGTGCGGTGGATTCGGTGAGGCGGACATTGCCGCGAAGCGCGCCACCGGCTGCGACACGGAATTTCGCGTGGGTTCGATCAGCAAGACGTTTGTCGCGCTCGCTCTGCTGAAATTGCAAGAGGAAGGAAAGATCAATCTGTACGCGCGGTTGCAGGACATCGCGCCGGAACTCCCGTTCCAAAACCGCTGGGAGGTAACTCATCCCGTCCGCATCGTGAATCTGCTCGAACACACTGCCGGGTTCGACGATATGGAACCGAGCGAAGTCTACAACGCGCACGATCGCTACGATTTTCCACTCCTCGAAGTTTTCAAGCGTTTTCGGGAGCCGCAAAAGGCGCGCTGGCCTCCCGGAACACGCATGTCGTATTCGAATCCGGGAATTGCAATTGCAGGCTACCTGATTGAGAAAACCACGGGAAAGCCTTTTGATCAGTACATTCGCGAAACGTTCCTACGGCCGATGGGAATGGAACGCGCTGACTACCCTTTCACCGAGGCAAACCGGGCGCTGCTCGCGACTGCCTACGAAGGCAATCCACCTAGAGCTTCTGGTTATCCATTCATCTACCTACGGCCGGCAGGAGACCTGAAGGCGTCGCCGGGAGAATTGGCAAAGCTCGTGCAATTTCTTCTGCGGCGCGGAAAGACCGGAGACGCACAACTGGTGAATGCCGAATCGATCCTGCGGATGGAAGCACCCGAGACTACTCTGGCGGCGAAAAATGGCCTGCGCCTTGGGTATGGTCTCTGTAATTACACGAGCGTGGAAGGCGGAGTGGTGACACACGGCCACGACGGCGGGATTGACGGCTTTATTTCGTCCTATCGCTACATGCCGGAACAGAACTGGGGTTACGTAATTCTGGTGAACAGCGACAATTCGCAGCAGGCGCTTGAAAGCTTAAATCACCTGGCTATGGATTTCCTTTCCAAGGATTTCGTGAAACCCCAGCAACCCGTAATAACTCTTCCCGCGAAAGCGCTGGAGATGTTCGCGGGCTATTACGCGCCACGCGCGCCGCGAAGCCAACTGTTTGCGTTCGTGGATGACCTGACCGGCGGGACGCGCATTCGCGTAATCAATGGCAAGCTGACCCGCTCCGGACTATTTGGCCGGCCCGAGCCGCTGCTCTACGTCGGCAAGACCATGTTTCGTGGCGAGAAAGAGCCGGAAGGAACTACCGTTTTTTTCGCCACGGAGACCGGGGATTTGGCGGTCGTGAGCAGCGGGCTCGATGGCATTTCTTACAGCGAGCGAAGCAGCCTCGCCTTGCCCTTTATTCGGATTACCGTGCTGGCTCTCTGCCTGCTTTTCATGTTGTCTTGCTTGCCTTACGCGCTCGTTTGGCTTTTCTTGAAGCTCGTCGGCGCCATGAAGGAAGTGCGTCACCTTTCAGTCCGCGTGGTGCCGCTGCTTGCGACGCTGGCGCTGCTCATCGTGCCACTGTGCTTGATGAAACTCGGCGGCGCGCAAATCGGTTCACTCAACCTCTGGACTGCGGGGATCTTCCTTGGGACATTTTTCTTTCCGCTGCTGTCGATCCTCGGGCTGTTCCTGGTTCTCCGTGTGCCAAAGGAGGAAATTCATCGCGCCGTGAGGATTTACTCGCTGCTGGTTTCTTCGGCGTGCTGCGTGCTCACGGGTTTTCTTCTGTCCTGGCACCTGCTCGCGCTGCGATTGTGGGCGCCGTGAGGTGGGCTGTCGCAATCAAGACGAACGGCCCGCAATGTAGTTACGCGTGATCTTGTCGACCGAAATGGTTCCGGCCTGGCGCATAATGGTGCGTAATTCGCGCCGCAGGATTTCGAGTACGGTCTCGACACCCGGCTGGCCAAACGCAGCCAGCCCCCACGAGTGCGGCCGCCCTATGCCAATCGCCGACGCGCCGAGTGCGAGCGCCTTGAAAATGTCAGTGCCGCGCCGGATGCCGCCGTCCACAATGACGGGGATTTTCCCGGAAACGCCTTCGATCACTTCGGGAAGACTCTCGATCGTCGGGCGAAGAGTCTCTTCGGCGCGCCCACCGTGATTCGAGACCATCAGACCGTCCACTCCGTGCTCCACGGCGAGCTGCGCGTCTTCGCGAGTGACGATACCCTTGATGAGCAACTTGACGTTCACGGCATCGCGCAGCCGTTTCACGAAATCCCAATTCATGTTTGGGGGTTGAACAGCCGTGACCTTCGAAAGATCCAGACCATTGAGCATCGGCTTCCGGGCTGCGTATTGGGCGAAGCCCCCGGAGCCCGCTCTGGGCCTTCCGCGCGCAAAGCCGGTGTAGGCGCTCTGATGACAAGCGGAGCATTCCCTTTTGTCCACAAGTTGAGCACGGAATAGAGTTTCGCGGTTGCTGCCCTCCTGGAGGTCCACGGTGAGGACAATCGCGGGGGAGCCGGCAGCCTCGGCGCGTTTAACAATGGCCCGGCTGACTTCCCAGACGTTTGTTGGATAGAGCTGCTGCCAGACGGGAGTACCCGCTGCGGCGGTAACGTCTTCGATAGACGCAGTGGCGACGGTGGACAACATCATGAGGTGACCCTTGGCCCGCGCAGCTCGCGCCACGGCAACTTCGCCTTCAGGGTGGAAGGCTTTCTGGGCGCTCACTGGAGAAAGCACAATCGGCGTGCTCCACTTGGTGCTGAAGAGGCTCACGGACATGTCGATGTTCTCGACATCAACGAGTCTGCGAGCCCGAATCTGGATGCGCGAGTACCCTTCGCGATTCGCCCGGACAGTTCCATCGTCGTCCACACCGGTGGCGAGGTAGCCGAAATGCGCTGGAGGCAGTGTCTTGCGCGCGGCAAGCTCAAAATCCATCACATCGAAGGCCTGATCTGGAGAGGAAATGACTTCGTCGCTTTGTTGAAAGGAATCGAGCCAGCCGAGAAGCTTCCTCTCTGTAACTTCACGCGCGGCCAGAAGATTCGCAAACGAACCGGCTAGAAAGCCGGGGCCAGCCAACAGCGGACTTGCCGACAGCATTTTGAGAAATTTTCTGCGAGTCTTGATTTGATGCGTAGCGCGATTCATGGTCCCTCTCCTCTCTCTACTCAGGCAACGAAGTGAAACGTAGAAGCGCATAAAGATCGCGAAAGACCTTGGCGGCTTCGCGCGGAAAAGAAGCCCGCGTGGACGCGGCGGGCGTGAATTTGCGCCGGACGATCCACGCCAGTATCTTTTTCCAGTCCTCCGGCGCGGCGGGCCAACCATCGTGCTTCGTCCATTCCCCTTTCACGGTGGTGTACCAATAGCTTTCGTAACGGCGGCCCAGACGCTTCTTCTGTTTCGAGACCCAAACGGGATCCGCGTTTACGCGCGGCTCGGCGACCACGGCGAGAGTGGAATCTTTGCGTTTGCCACCGGAATAGATGCGGAAGCCCGCCGTTACCGTGTCTATTGTGAGCCCTACATAGAGCTGTCCGGTTTCCCGCTTGCCCGGCGCGGGAACGGAAAACTTCAAATACATATGTGTTTTGTAAAGCGTTTTGTCCTTCGCGAAACGGATGTCCCGGTTGATTCGCGAAAAATTCGCGCCGGTACGGCCAGAAGTATCGAAGCGAGAATCAAGTTCCAGCGCCGTGGGCGAGAGTTCCTCCAGCAAGCCGCGGAAAGGTAGAACGATCGCGGCCTGGTAGCGATCGCGGTTCGCGGCCATCCATTCCTTGCGATTGTGCCGCCCAAGGTCTTTGAAAAACTGAAACGTTTCGCGGATGAACACGGGTTTCTTCGTTTCCATGGGGCCTCGGTTTATAATGCCGATGCGGCGCGGCGTCCCTCAGCGTACACGATTCTCATGCGGGGTCAATTCATTGGCCAATCCAGATTGGCTCTTGCCGGGGTACATCGGCAGCCGCTAGTCTGTGTGAATGAGCAACTTTACTCCCACCGAAAGAACGAGAGTCCGCCGCAAACCCGAGCGCGGCAGCTACGATCGCGAATTGATCTACCGCATTCTTGATGAAGCCTTCGTCTGCCATGTCGCCTTCATCGTGGAAGGCCAGCCCTTCGTCGTTCCAACAAACTACGTGCGAGTCGGCGATAAACTCTTTCTTCACGGCTCCACGGCGAGCCGCCTGATGAAAACGATGGCGAGCGGCGCACCATTTTGCTTAAGCGTGACGCTGCTTGATGGCATCGTGTGCGCGCCGTCCGCGACAGGCCATTCGGTGAACTACCGCTCCGTCGTGGTGATGGGCAAGGCCGAGCCGGTTGAAGGCGAAGCCGCAAAGCTGGCGGCGATGCGCGACTTCGTCGAGTACGTGATTCGCGGCCGCTGGGCAACTGTGCGTCCTCCCAGCGAGCAGGAACTGAAGGGCACAATCGTCCTCTCCGTGCCACTTGTTGAAGCTTCCGCCAAGGTGCGCACCGGCTTCGCAGTAAATCATGACGAAGACTATTCGACGCCCGCGTGGACTGGTGTGATTCCGATGAAATGGTCGTCGCAGGCGCCGGTACCAGACCCCCGCGGCAACGCTTCTATTGCTCCGCCCCCAAACATCCAACAGTATTCGCGGCCGCAATAGTTTGGACAATTTTCCTGGTGCTGGGGGAAGCACGAAAAGCAGGGAAACCGAAGTTCTTACTTCTTACTGCTAGAACCCGCGAACGCGGTGGCAAGGCCGAGAGAAATCAGCATTCCGCCGGAGATGTAGCGCTGTGTGCGCATCCAACCTGTGTTCCGGCTCAGTCGGCGCGCCACGGTTCCAGCGAATAACGCCCAAAGGCTGTCGCTCGTGATTCCCATGGCCGCGAAGAGCGTGCCCAGGAAAAGAATTTGCAGCGCTACGTTGCCGCGCGATGGGTCCACGAATTGCGGGAGGAATGCGAAAAAAAAGAGCGCTGTCTTTGGATTCAGAATGTTGACGATGACGCCTTGCCCAAAGACGCGGCTCAGGTTCGCGCGCGGAGCCTCCCCCGATAAATCAAGAGACTCGGTACCACGCAGTTTTTGCAAACCCAGATAGATCAGATACGCCGCGCCAAGATACTTCACCAGCCCGAATACGGCCGCCGAGGACATCAGCAGCGCGGACAATCCCACGGCAGCGGCAGCGACATGAACGAGAGTGCCCACACCGATGCCTAGCGCAGAAACAAGGCCGGCGCTCCTGCCTAGACCGATGCTGCGGCTCGTCACGTAGAGCACAGCAGGGCCAGGTATCGCCAGCAGGACCAGGGCTGCGCTCATAAAGAGCAGAAGTGACGAATGACTTGCGATCATGGCCTTTCAGACGTGCGTCTCAGGCAGCCGTGAGCAGAACCGGTGCACCGCGCGTAATCACGATGGTGTGCTCGTAGTGCGCGGAGAGGCTGCCGTCGGTCGTGCGATAGGTCCAGCCATCCTTGCCGAGCGCAACATTGCCGGTGCCGGCCGCAATGATTGGTTCGATAGTGATGACCAGACCCGCGGTCAATTTGTGCTGCGCGGAGAAGTCCGGGTAATTGGGCACCGACGGCGGCTCGTGAATGGTGCGGCCGATGCCGTGGCCGCCCAGCTCCTTGACGACGTGAAAGCCGCGGCGGCGCACTTCACGCTCGACAGCACGGCCGATGTCCTTGGTGCGGTTCCCTGCGTGCGCCGCGACCAGCGCTTGCCGAAAGGCGCGTTCCGCGCAGTGCGCCAGGTCGCGCGCTTTTGTGTTTGGCTTGGCCGTCGTCACTTCGATGCTCACCGCCGAATCAGTATGGTAGCCGTCTTTCTCGGCTGTCAGATCGAGTTTGACTAGATCGCCTGGTTGAATCACACGGTCGCCCGGAATTCCGTGTACCACCTCATCGTTCACGCTGATGCACACGTCGCCGGGAAATCCGTAGACCATCGGCGGCGAAGATCGCGCGCCATGCTCGGCAAGTACTCGCGAACCAATTTCGCAGAGTTCCGCGGTCGTCACGCCAGTGCGCACTTCCGCCGCCACTGCGCGCAGGGCCTTACCCACGATCATTCCGCATGCGCGCAGCTTTTCAAATTGCTCGCTGCTTGTAATGGACATGGCGTTACTAGGCCATACTAGCATTTGTCAGGGGTGAGAATCAGGAGTGTTGACAGGAGCGTTAGCCCGGGAACGGAGAACGATGCGGATCGTCCGGGAGGCGGTCTCGACATCGGCCTTCGCTGTAGGGGGAGCGGAAACAAGTTCGTAGGCAGGCGGAAAGAGGAACTCTTCCGGCAGAACGCGCAAGGAACACTCCTCCCGGCGGATCCGGTGAGCGAGAAATTCGCCATTCGAGTCGGTGAAAACGGTCTCTTCACAGACCTGAATTGCGGCGCCTCGCACAGGATTCCGCTCAGAGTCCTCGACGCGGCCGAAGATGACGTACGGTGAAATAGAGAAACGCTGGTGTGAACCGGGCATCTGGCTGCTCGCGCGGTACGTGATGGTATCGGCAAACGCGGTGTAGCGCACCTGGCCCAGAGGGGTCACGTTTGTATCCGCGATGACCTCCGTATCGTGAGGTAACTGGACACGCAGATGCAGGAAAAAAAGCTGGCGGAAGGCTGGCTGTCCCGGCACAAAAAACGGGAGAAACACGGTTGCATAGCCAATCCCTGCGTCAATTCTCTGGGAAGCGAAATCTGCGCCTAAGGACACGTTGCGTTGTCCACAGCCAAGGCTCACCGACTGGCTGAGCTTGAGGCGCTGACTAATTCTCTCCCGCAAAGTTGCGAGTACGCTCGACGTGCTTTTTCCGATTGACGGCGCCCCGTACAGATAATCCGCGGATGCTTCGAAGCGGCCGCCAATGCTTCTTTGGGCTCCGGCGAAAACCGCATGAATGGCGCCCCTCGGAGTAACGGAATGGTTGAATGTGCCGTGAAGGCGGAATCCAGAGGCCACCGCCCACGCGGACACGCCGTCGACGCGTGCTGTCGCGCCATTCGGAGAGCCGGGTACGGGCGCAACGATATTCTGATGGTTGAAAATAAAACCGAAATCCTTGAGCGCGTGAATCTCCGCACTTAAATTCTCCCGGAAGGATTCGGAGAGCGCAGGAGACTGCACGCGCACGCGCCGGAAAGCTGCGGAGGCCTCTGTATAACTGGCCCGGAAATGCAACCAGGACGGTTTGTATTCGAGGCTAACGGCCCCATATGGCTCATGATTTCCAGCGCCACCAGAAACAGCGAACGAAAGATCATCGCGGGTTTTCCAAGCGATGCTATGAATCGACGTAAGTTCCCTGGAGATTACATTGAAGGTGAAAATCGATACTCCTTGACTGAGCGATCGATTCCAGAAGACAGCGCCGGCGGCGCTCTCCGCGCTGGCAAGGCGCACAAACGGAGCTGCAATGCCTTGTGATGTGGCGCCCGCGAAGAGAAAGGCTTGTCCCGCTTCCGCTCGGCGAGTGAGTGAAACACCGCGGCCAAGGAAGTAATAGGAAGCATTGAAGAGATCGGTCGGCAGGACAAACGGAATCATTTGGTCGCCAAGACCCAGTGCGAATCCATCGACGGGCGCGGAGATCAAGAATCCGTACTGAGGCCCGTCGTGCCACCCGACGCTTACCGACCCCTTGTATTGTCCGTCATCAAACGCAAGTGTGCCGCCGTGGGTGCCCAGCAGAGAGGAAGAGCCCGCTTTCGTTTCGAAAAGTTGGCCGAAACTGGTGGCTGAGAAAAGGGGAAACAGTGCGCAGAAGACGCCAAGCCGTAGGCATTCTCGCAAGCGGTTCGGAACTCCAGAAAACATTAGAGCCCCGATGCTGAACGGTGAAGCGTCGATTCCACTTTGAACTTTGAGAATTTCACAATGATCCTCTCCGCTGCGCCGCGGCCATTCCATTCCAGATGAAGCACACGGCGCTGTTCCGGGAAAAAAGGGAAGCCAGCGTAGGTCTGCTTTCCGGAAGGTCCGATGAGCTCCACTTCTTGAACCCGCTCAAACTCGGCAGCGTGGTTTTCCAGCGCAGCTTCCACGTGGCGGCCGTCGGAAGCAATTTCGGAGCGCGAAAAAGAGACCTGATCTGCACGCAGCTGAATTCGAGAGAGAAGATAGACGGTGTGGGGCAATTCGATTACGAGGTGTACAGCGCCTGCGGCAGTCGGAGGGGCGATACTGGCGTAGATGGTGAACCAGGCCGGCAGCTGGGTGGACTGCGCTCTGTAGAAGACGGTGTAACCGCGGTGCGGCGCTACGCGGAAGCTCTTAGCGGAAAGCGACACCGAGATCGAGGGGTCAAGCAAGCGATAAGCGGGATCGCCGTCCTCAGTGACGGAAAAGCTGCGGGGCTCAAGGACAACGGTGAATGGAGCCATCGAGTCGTTGCGCACCGTGAAGGAGCCTTCGGCTTTTTGCGTGTATTCCACAATGACCGGCGAGACAGTCTGACTTGCAGCCCGGGCTGACAGCAGTCCGACCGTGAAAAACAGGATTAACCAGCGGTGCATGGAACTTTTCCTTTAGCCAGCGGGTGCTTCAGATTGCTTGCGCCTGAAGCGTCAGTGTGCCTGTGTAGGTCGCGGAGGGGAGGTTGAGACCAACGGTGTCGATTTCCAACGCGAGGGAATCCGTACGATTCGAATTCAGTGTGGCGCCGCTTACGGCCTGGCTGAAAATCTGCAAGCTGGTGCCGGTTCCAAAAGGGCTGTTGCCCGTAAAGGCTGTAAAGGCGCCGCTGTTGACGCTTCCCAATACGGAAGAGGTTGGAATGTTGTGGCTGGCGCCGTCGGTGAGGGCGGCGGAGGCACTTCCGAAATAGCCGTACAGCTTCACGTTGCTGCGCGTAACCGCCAGGATCCAAGTCGTCGTGATGGAAACAGCGGTCGAACCAGTCGAAGTGCCGTTGCCGACAAGAACAAACGTGACAGTGGTAGGAGCGGCTGCAACGGTCAGCGTCTCAAGGAGAGGAGCGCTAAGCGTGACCGATGAGGTGTTGGAATTGAGTTGTGCATTCGCGCAGCTAGGCATAGCGCTGTACAGGAGCAGAATGCTGAACGCAAAGAGAATCCACTTTTTAAACATGTCGCCTCCAAAGGTGGTTTACCGCGTGACATGCGGTCAAGGCAACTTCGGTCCGCGAGCCGCTAGCCGCTACAGGTCACTGTGAAGGTAGAATTCGCCGAAGGAAATAGAACTCAGGGCAATTCTGAGGACCAAGTGTTCGAAAGCATTACTAGCTAATATTAGAAACTTCTAATCTTTTGCCGTTCCATGAATCCGAAGGAAGAAGAACTGCAGCAACGCAACCCGTAGGGACTAATGGCAGCTGCATCCGCCGCCGCAGCAACTGCCGCCACCGCCGGAGAATCCACCCGATGACTTGGCCGAAGCCCCGTTGCTTGTCCCGTTGGCCGCACTGAAAACGGAGAGCTGTAGAGTATTTTTCTTCCCCGCGCATTTCGGGCACGCAATCTCCTGCGTCTTGTTCAGCACGATCTTCTCGAAGTGCGTCTGGCAATCCTCACAAATGTATTCGTATATGGGCATGTCCCAATCTTAACAGCCTCCGTCAATAATCATAGCCCATCAAAATAACCATCCAAGCGACCAGCGGGATGCTGAGTGCCCATAAGAAGAGCGGAAGTCTCAGCCTTCCTTTGCCCAACGCAACTGTCCAGAGGGCAAGTCCCCAGGACAGAACACTAACCCAATTAAGTATTGCCCAATATAGGGGTGCTGGTTCCGCGAAAGACTGCTCATCTGATCGAAAACCCTGAATGAGGAATCCAGAAGCCAGAAACTGACTTAGAGTTGCAAACCATAGGCCGGGAGTTGGAAGCATCACTCGCCAATCGCCAGCCGGAGCTTTCCTCACTTGACCCCAAGCTCGCCAACCATAGATCAGACAGATGGCAGGAATGCCCATTGCAACTGTCACGAAGATTACGCCCTTGAGGCCCAACGTGTGCTCCTAAACAAACTGGCTCTCCGTGAAACCGAAGAGCCAGTTGGAATCTGCGGAGTTGGATAGGACGCTTAGTCGCCGGCGACGGCTTCAGCAGCTTTCTCGTCGGTCTTGGCGGTGGCACCGTTGCCATTGGAATGGCCATTGCCATTCGCCGGCGCGATGGTGACCGGCTTGCCCGCGTTCGCGAAGTTAGCAGGCACGGCCTTCGCGATGTCGCTGACTGTGCCAATCTGAACGACCTTCGGCTGAGGCTTCTTCAGCACCAGCTCCTCGTAAATCGCGCGGACCTTGGCCTGCTCTTCGTAAGCCTTTTTGCGGCGAGCGCGCTCTTCTTCGGCCGCGGTCTGCGGAATGTCATGCTCCAGATGACGCACGCGAGCGGCGTCTTCAGCGTCAATCTTCAGGGAATGTTCAAAGCTCTGAAGGTTGACGTTCTTGCCTTTGGCATAAATTTCGTGCTTCCCGTGGTTCTTGTACCACTCGGCCACGGTCGCGTTCTTATGCATGTTTTCGATGATCTGCCGCCAGCCCACACCGGTGTTGTACGCGCAGAAGGAAATCTCACCTTGCTGCGTCGCGTACGGGATGATGCACATTTCCGTGCGGCGGAAGTCATAGTTGAACAGATCCTGGAACCACATTCCCGCGATGAACAGGAAGTTCCAGGGATCGCTCTGCCGCCGCTTCATGGCGTCTTCGTACGTACGCTCCGGAGAGGTACGGCCGTACTTTGTCTCCGCGCCTTTGGTCAGCGCCCAGGTCTTGTCAAATTTCTTGAACAGGTCATACAACTTTAGACCCACCGGTCCCCGGAACGGGTGGTAGTTCTTCAAGAGGGCCATGGCCATCATGAAGTTCGAAAAACTCTTGCCGCGCGCCGCGTCGGTGATTGCCGTCACGTCCTTCGTGAGCTGTTCGGCATCCAGGAAGCGCGGAACGGGCGCCCATTCCTTCGTCTCCTTGTTGATCATCAGCGCCGTGCCCACCCCGCAATTCGGGTGGCAGCCGCAGGAGAGCGAGCCCCAGTTCGACTCTTGCCCCTTCACCATGTCCGAGAAGCCCGCGAACGTGCTGACGAACGAAATCGGGAACCAGTCGCGCGTCGGCTCAACCTTGCCCACCTGCGCGCTGACGTCCTTCGCCAAATGCGAAAGCGTGTAGCGCTGGCG
>Ga0137391_10002258_pt1 | contig 14409 bp, 11 predicted proteins | sample 15con2h24BmetaG_FD_101399 | JGI IMG/M metagenome (GOLD analysis project Ga0137391, IMG submission 101399) | Vadose zone soil microbial communities from Angelo Coast Range Reserve, California, USA - 15con2h2.4B metaG | ecosystem: Environmental > Terrestrial > Soil > Vadose zone > Saprolite...
AAAGGATGCGCGCGGAAAATCTCCCAGCCCGCTTTCCAGATGATCGTACGCCCGGTGAACGTCCCGTGCTCGAACTCGCTGGGCAGCGTGGATAAACGTTCCCACGAGGTTGAGGGAACGAAGGAGAGAGCGCCAGCGACGAGCAAGGCTATTGTCAGCAGGAGCGCGATTCTCTGACGGCCATTCAAGCGGGCTTGAGTTAAGGGTACGATCGCGAGGGCAACAAGAGTCGCCAGAGTGGCTCCCCTAGAGGCTGTCAGCAAAATGGTCGTTCCCACTAAAATAAGTTGCACCCTGTAGAACCAAACCATCCACCCTTTGTTTTCAATGAGCAGGTAGTACGACATGGGGATACTCAAGGCCATGATGAGCCCCAGGTCATTGGCATCTAACCTGGCGCCGGCATAGCGTTGATAGGCGGATTCCTGGTGAGAAAGAAACAGGTAGAGTGTGTCAATTCCCGAGACAAAGGTTCCAAGAACATAAGCTCGCATCAGCCGCATCTGCTCCGGCACCCCAGGGGCCAGCTCCCAGATGAGCCACACCATTGTGAAGAGCTGGACGTAGGAGAACACCTCGACTATGGTTCCCTCGGGATAAAGACTCCACAGGTAACTTAGAGCCGCCAGCACGACAAATAGTGCCAATATGACGTGGCCCGGTGCAGGACGTCTGACCTTCCCTCTTTCGATGATTGCCAGGACACCAAGGCCCACAGCGACCATCCCGATCAAACGCACGCTTGTACCAAAACCAGAAATTGTGATGGCGTCTTCCCATGGCATGGCGAAGACCAGCAGCCACAGGCACGCGAATGCAAATTTGCCAAGCGTAGAAAACTGCTCTGTTGCGGCAAGAGAGCGAGCGGCTGCGCCGGTATCGGATCGCACCAAAGTCTCGGTCTGACGCACACTCGGCCATGACACGCTCCGGTGTCCCAGCGTAAACCCCTGCATCTCACCATGAGCCATTGCGCCCGGCTGCCCAGGAAATGCGTTGAAGTGTCCCTGCTCAGTCACTGGGATGGTTCTCCGTTCCGGTGAAAGGGATAAGGAGCGAATGCATCATGCTGCTTCCAATTCTTGGGCGCGTGCGCAAGAGTTCGCACGCCCATGACTAGAATTATGGCGCTCGCCGCAAGCTGCACGATCGCGGCGATGAGCATCGCAATAATCACGCCCAAGAGGCGCTGCCGCCCAACCAGCCAGTAGCAGGCTGCAATAAGACTCAGGTTGGCTAGAATATTCAGAACGACCTGAGAATTGTAAAAATTGGCGGCGGTCATCCCGAATCCCAGGAACTGGGCCATATACACAACTCCTCCGGCCGCCATGATCCATGGAAGAAGGTCCGCTCGCTCGGCGTATTCGGGCCTGAACAGGATGGTAAGGATCTCGCGTCCCGCCAATTTGGAAATAATCATTCCGCACACTCCCACCGCTGCCCCAAAGGCGAGGAGCTTGGCGAGGAGCGAGCCGAACTCTGCAAGATTGCCTGCGGCATACGACCTGGCCAGCCGGGTGAACGCTGACTGCCCAAGCGACACTACTGCCATGTTTCCTACCGATACCGCGAATCCGATGGCTGCGAATATCCCCAGGTCCCGTTCCCCGAGCGCGTGTTTGATGAAATAGCTAGGGACGCTCGAATTCAAAGCGACTAAGAGCACTACGATTCCAAGAGGGAAGCTGAGCCATAGCAATTTGAGCTGTACCTTCACATCGAGGCGCGGCGTCAGCGCCTCGTTTCGGGAGAACCGTTTGAATTGCCCGGCCAGACCATGGGTACGCTCACAAATGTCGTAGCCGAAGAGGACACCTGCCCTGGCCAGTACAATACCTACAATTCCCCACAGAAGACTCCTGCTGATATACGTTGCGATCGCCAGTGCAAGCACGGACAACACCGCCCTTGCAATCAATGACTTGGACATTTCAGCCATTCTGTCGTAAAGCTGCAGCCGCGCATAATACACATCGCTAATGGCTTCGATGGCGTACGCCACACCCACCATCAGAACCACGGCCGTCAATTCCCAGCGATACCTTAAGATTTGCGTAATGGCGAAGATAATCGCCAGCGCCAGCGACGTGGTCAGCAAACGCAGAGTCAGGTAGTGGCCGAAATGCGTGTGCTGGCGGGTGCCCGAAGTCATTACCGCCCGGAGCTGCAGGTTCGCCAGATTGATTACGGGATATACCATGGCGAGACCTAAAGCGTACTGCCCCACCAGCTCTGGCGGAAGCAGCTTGGCTAACAGCATCAGCGTCGCAAACTGGCCGCCCGCATAAACGGCATTCCCCACGAACATCCAACTGAAATCGGCGCGCAAGGAAGGACGTGCGCCTTGCTGTACCGCGAGCACGCTTGGAGCCTCAGTGCTCACGGCATTCACTCCTTGTGCATACTGTGATAGTCGCGGATTTTCGCATATCTCTAATGTCGTGCGGCCAGCGTGTCGTGAGTCACGACTCTCTCAGGAAGATCCTTTGCCAGCGCTGATGTGAAAAGCACAGCGCCGTCGGCATTGAGATGCATCCCGTCCCGCTGGTAAAACTTTGCGGAAAGCGCAGCTGGATCAATCGGCACCGAGATATCCACTCCAGCCGTGTGCGCAGCATAGGCCATTTGGCTGACCGCGCTCTCCGAAGATAGAGTCGGCGGGACCAGAAGAATCAGCTTGGCTCCATGCTTTTCACATAACGCACGCAGCCTTCGCAAACGAGGAACGGAAATTTGTTCAAACTCCCGACCCTCCGGAATGGCCGGCCTCGGATTCACAAGCAAGAAAAGATCTTCAAGATGGGGAATCAGGTGGCTGAGAATCTGCGTTCGAATGACACTGCGCGTATCCCAGAAGGTGCTGGAATGTGCGAGCAAGAGGTTGCTAGTTGCAGTGCGATCCAGACGTAAATCTGAGGCCACGGACAGGGTATCTCGGGCATCGAAGAACAGCATCGGAGCATAGTCCTGGCGTACACCGTTCTCGAGAAAGTAATTCACGCCCACACCGACCACGACCACCTGTGGTCTTGCTCCCTGACGGAACAGCCGCTGCAGCCCGTACAGCCAGTCATAGTAGCCGGTAGCTTCAAGGAAAATTGGATAGATACGCATACTGGCGGAAGTCAACGCCTGCAAGCGATTCATTTCGACTCCGTGCAGGAGTAAAGAATTGCCCACCATCAGCACACTTGGGAGCTCACCGGGTCCAGCGGGGCGCACTTTCACGGCTTCGTCATATTGCCGGGAAATCCGTACATAGGTGACCGAATGATGCTTGAGCAGATAACCGGATGAAACCTCAAGGGCAATGATCAGCAGCGCGCAGATCCCGGCCAAGGCCTTCGCGTATGTGACGGCTGTCGACTTAGAATCGGAAATAGACGAACGCATTGAGATTGTTTCCCGAAAGAAAGGCCAATGCAAAGAGAGCAACCGTGGCGAATCCGGTCCGAAGTGCGTAGGAAGCGTTCGCAAACGGGTATTCTTCGTTGCTGGCTTCCATCAGCAAGTCCACCACGAATAAGGGAACAGAGAAAAGGCACAGCATGAGGAATGCCGAGGCGTACTCGCTCCGCCAGGCAAAATTGGACAATCCGGCGAGAAACTGCACCGCAGAACTGAGTGACGTCGCTCTGAAGAAGGCTAAGCTCAAGCAAAAAATGTTAAAAGTTAAGATTCGTTGTGCCCAGAGAGAAAGAAGACCGGCAAATTGCGGGGACTGAGCTGCAACGCCGGGCTCCCTGGTTGCTGGGAAAAGGCGACGCTCAATAGCCAAAACAACGCCATGAATCGCGCCAAAGACCACAAATGTCCAGTTCGCGCCATGCCAAAGCCCTGCCAATATCATGGTCGTCAGTAGGTTCAACGAGGTTTTCCATTTCCCGCCCGAACTGCCACCCAAAGGGATGTACAAGTAATCGCGAAGCCAGGTGCTCAAACTGATGTGCCAGCGCCGCCAGAAATCCTGGAGTCGGTGCGCCAGGAACGGCTGCCGGAAATTGACCATGAAATGGAACCCCATCAATTGAGCGCTGCCTCGCGCGATATCGCTATAGCCGCTGAAATCTCCGTACACTTGCCACGCGAACGCATACGTCCCGATCAGCACAACCCACAGGTTTGGCTTTCCGAATTGGCCGCTAAAAGCTGCATTCGCCAACAGAGCGCAATTGTCCGCGACCACGCACTTGCGCAAGAGCCCGGAAAAAATCAGCATCAGACCGTCGAAGAACCGGTCCGCATCGAAGGTGCGGTCCCGCTGGACCTGAGGAAGCAGGTGCCCCGGTCTTTGAATCGGGCCTGCGATCAGATGCGGGAACAGGCTTACGAATAAGCCGTATTCAACAAACGATTTCGCGGGCTCGAGTCTCCCCTTGTAGACGTCCACGATGTACGCAACTTCCTGGAAGGTATAGAAGGAAATGCCCGGTGGAAGAATGATACGGATGAGTGGCAGCGGAATATCGTGGATGCCTATTGCACTTAGGGTGGCTGAAAAGGAGTCCGCGAAGAAATTGAAGTATTTGAATGTTCCAAGAATGGAAAAATTCAACACAAGTGAAAAGATAAACCACTTCTTGCGGTTTGCGTCTGAGAGACTAGGGGCGATTTTCTGCGCAATCAGAAAATCCACTGTTGTGCTGCCGATCATGAGCGCAAGGAAGCGCCAATCCCACCAGCCGTAAAAGAAATAGCTCGCCAGCAATAGAAAGATGTTCTGGTGGCGGCGATTCAAGCGCCAATAAGCCAGCACAACGGGGATCAGGAAAACAAAATACGCGGGCGAGTCAAAGAGCATGGTGATAAATTGGGTTTCCTACGTCCCTGACACGCCGCCGAGTATAGGCAAAAATTTTCCTTGGCGACCGACGGAGCCCAACGTTTCCGCAGGATGGTTAGGGTTGATCCAACCGGAGCTCTCGTTCAAGGATCTCCGCTTTCTTGGGTTGCTGGTTAAGCGAGCCGAGGAGCTCATTTTTTTTTGACCTAATGTCCGGCATACGCACGATAATCGCGGTAACTTCCGTAGCCGTAACCGCGGGTCGTCCTTGGATCCCAGCTGTTTAGAACGGTGCCTAGCACGCGCGTACCGTCTTCGGCAAAACGCTGCCTGGCGAATAGCGCGCTTTCGGTCGTGGTTTGCCCGGCTCGGATCACCAATATGACGCCATCAGCGAGGCGGCCCAACACGCGGGCATCGGCGAGATGAATCATCGGCGGCGCGTCAATCATGATCATGTCAAATTCTGCTCGCAGCCGCTTCAAAAGCTCCGACATTCGCGGAGAATAAAAGAGATTCGACGGGGTTACGCCGCAGCTGCCCCCAGGCAGTAGGCGAAGACCGGAGACTTCGGTCTCGCGGACCAAGTGTGCGATAGGAGCGGTTTCCAGCGAGGTCTCTGCCCACAGCACGTCACTTAGACCCCATTTGTTGCCCACGCCAAAAACCTTATGCAGTCTGGGGCGGCGCAGATCGCCGTCAATCAGGACCACCTTGCGACCGATCTCTGCCATCGCGATACTGAGATTACAAGCAACTGTTGTCTTGCCATCGCCGGCTGATGGACTTGTGAGCACAATGACCCGAGGACCCTCTCCATTCTGACTAGGCAAGAGAATAGAAGTCAGCGTAGTGCGGGTGCATTCAGCCAGCAAAGAAGGCTTGCGCTTCCACGTGGCTAGTTCAGGGCAATCGCCTAGTGACGACCTCAGAGTACTCTCGGGAGGAAGGGAGGAGGCAGGGCGGTGCTGGGGCAGGCGATTAGGGATTTGCCGGGAGATACTGGCCTCATCCAAAGGTATAACGCCTAGTTCCGGGAGATCCAAATAGACCTGTGCGTCGCCCGGAGCACTTATCCTGCGGTCAATACGCTCCCGGAGCAGCACGAAACCAAAACCCAGGAGCACTCCGCTGAACAGGCCAATCGCCGAGTTCATGGGAAGACTTGGGCGGTAGGGGAGCAGCGGCGGTCTGGCGCGGTCAACGACTAGTACATTGCTGTCGCGCATAGCGGAGGCCAAACTGGCTTCCTTAACCTTTTGGAGCATCGCTTCGTAGAGCCGGCGGTTCGAATCCACGTCACGCCTCAGCGTGTCGTAGTGGATCGCCTTCTCGGATTGGTCCGCCACCACCTTCTCCTGCTCGGCGTGAGCCCTGGACAGTAGTGTTTCACGCCGGAGCGCGGCAGCGTATTCGTTGCCGATACGGTGCAGTACGTTGCCACGTTCCTTCTGTATCTCGGACTTTAGTTCGTTGATCTGCGCTTGTACGCGCTGCACTTTGTAATGTTCCGGGGTCAGTGTTGCACTGAGTTCGGCATACTGCCGCTGCAATTCAGTCAGCTTCTGGCGGTAGTCGCGCATCGTCGGATCTTCCAAGATTTCTGGCAGCGAATCCGCCGGTTTGCTCTTCGCCGCCTCAAATTTCGCCTGGTTGGCAATGCGGTCGGCCTGGGCTTTGGATAACTCGTCTTGTAATTCTTTGAGCTTGTCCTCCGCTAAGTTTTCCTTCTCCGAAGCGAACGTCAGCCCGGAAGTGTGGGCGTAATCCTGGAGCTGCGCCTCTGACTGCTCCAGCTGGCCCTTCATTATGGCTAGGTGGTTCGTCAGCCATTCGGCAGTGCCCTGGGCGGACTTCCACCTCTCCTCTTGGCTTAGTTCGATAAACTCGCTGACGAGCGTATTTGCGAAGTCCGCCGCCAGTTTGGGATCCGGCGACTCATACAGCACCTCCAGCAAGCGCGAGTTACCGGACGTCCGCACAGTAAGATTGCGTTCGATCTGCCGGAGCAATTCCTCCCTTTCCGGGAGATGCCGAACGCGCGACGCGAAAGATCGCCAGCCGGTTGCGGGCCGCTCTTTGAGCTTAAGTTTCTCCATCACATGCTCGAGTAGAAATTCGCTCTGCAGAAGTTTGACCTGGGTCTCCACGTACGACTCTGGAGTGGTATAACCCCCAGTGGAGTCGGCGGAGCCCTTCATTTCCAGGAAGTTGGTACTCTGGATCTCGAGGGAAGTCCTCACACGGTAAATCGGTGTCATCACCAGGCTAATTGATATCGCTCCGAGCAGTCCCATCAAGGCGGAGCTTAACAATGTCTTTCTGTGACGGAACAGTATTTGCCAGTAGTCTAGGAGACTGTCGTAGCCCGGCGAAGCAGCGACCTCCGGCGAAGGCGACTCCACATACCGGTACACCGCGGGACGCTGCTCTGCCCGCCGGCCGAATTCGTTCAAACGTCCGTCAGTTTTCTCGAGAGGAAATTCGGAAGGTTTCATTCTGTGCCTCAGACAAGCCTTCAAGGCGTGCGCCAGATGGCCAAGCCGGTTCCTGTTTGAATGGCTGCTTCTAGGGCACGTAGGGCCGCTTTCTTGCCCGTGCTACCGGGAATGAACAAAATGTCGTCGCCCTGCAGTGCGACGTCTGGTTTCTTTCCAGTGAGCACGTCTTTAACGTTCACGGCTAGTTCTTCGCGCTGATCGGCATCACGCTTTAGCCGCAGGATCCTGGCATGCCGCGTGTCAGCAGCTCCATTGAGCCCCTCAGCAAGCGAAAGCGCCTGTAGCACGGAGAGGGACTGGTGCTCACCGAGAACGAATCCACCTGAGCGCTTTACCTCTCCGATCACATACACCATCTCGGCTTTCGGAACAGAGATGACGTCATGCGGAAAAATCTGAATGTTCTCCTCGGGGGTTTTCGCCTCCATGATTTTTTTCAAGTTGAGTTCGGCCACACTGAACCGACGCGAGGCATCGATCTCCGCTTTCGGTAGGGGGATGCAGCCCCACGCCACCTCCCGAGTGATACGGACGCTGTACCCTGCGTCTGGCCGTATCCCGCCGGCTAGCGCCAGCATTTCCAGCAACGTCTTGTGTCCCTGTACTTGGTGAACACCCGGTGCGTTTACCGCGCCTAGGACAGAGACTGGCTGACTGCGGACTTCCGCCACATTTACGATAACTTGTGGGTGACGAATGTAAGTGCTCAGGACTTTGTTGAGCTCTTGCTCGGTCTGCTGCACGGTCAGCCCGGCCACGTGAACCCGTCCCGCCAGCGGCACCTGTATGGCGCCGTCGTCATCAATGCGCATTGGCTTGTTAGCGAGATCAGTGAATTCAGGCCCAGAAATCTCCAATTGGTCATCAGGTCCCAGCAGGTAGGTGGAGCGAACCTGGCTGCCGCATTTCGCCTTCAGTTCATCCGGCTTCGGCGACGAAGAAACTTGCGCACCAGCACCTACAACCAGGAAGAAAACTCCCAGGCCGACAGGGATAACTCTGGAAATCTTCATCAAACCGGCAAGATAGTGTTTCGCTGCCCGTTCGACAATGTCCGCGCACAGTATTTGCATGTCTACGACGGCTGCCTCATTGGTCGTAACTGACATTGCTTTTGAGCTCTAGCCTGAACTGGGAACCGCTATGGACTCGCGTACCCTTGAAGCGATCACTGGACCGGCCGATTCGAAAGTAGGTAGCAGACTCCGTTCTTTTTGCGTCTTAATAAACCAGGAATCCTGCATTTTCTCCACACAGGCGGCAACCGCGCCGGAGAAACCAGTCGTCGTGAAGACTTCGAGATCCATCCAAAGAGGCGATTGCGTATTCTTTCGATACAGAGTGAAACCGCCCAGCTGCTTTCCATTGCGTTTTGTTAGGCTGAAAGTCAAACTCCAATTTGTTTCTGATTCTGTTAGTGACCGGTCCCAGAAAAATTGAAGCTTGGGCCCGCTGACTTGGTTGAATTGGCCAGGCTCAACCGCGATTGGGAATCCGGATGATAAATACATCCCGAAACCATCGAATCCAACAGGTTCAAGACACTGCTGCAAAATCTGGCAGAATTGTGGGAGGCTAGTGCACGACGCCAGTGCGTCTGCGGCCCGGCGAACGCTTATTCCATTGGCGATCACATGACGCTGATTCAGTGTACGGTTGGCCACGCGGCCCAGTTCTAGGAATTCGTGATAGCGTAACTGCCGCACACCGATCAGGACGCCAAACCCCACCACCACGAGGACCGCTGCCAGTGCGGCACCTCCTGGATTGAGCAGAAGGAGACTGAACAGGCCAAAGCTGGCGCTTACGCCATAAAGCACCAAGACGGCTTGCCTATGGGAAATACCCCGCCCGAGCAACTTGTGGTGAATATGCTCGCGATCAGGGTCGAATAATCGTTTGCAGCTCAAGAACCGCCGCATCACGGCAACAGCAACGTCCAAAATCGGCAGCCCAAGGGAGACAATAGGGATCGAAACCGCTACCATAGTCGGAGATTTGTGCGATCCGGCGATGGCAATTGCACTGATTAGGAAACCGATCAGCAGACTGCCACAGTCGCCAAGGAAAATTGAGGCCGGATTGAAGTTGTACCTCAGAAATCCAGTGATTGCGCCCGCTAGGGCGAGCGTCAGAAAGAGAACTACTTCATTGTGGCCTAATAGTGCCGCAACACAAGTCACCAGGCATGAGAACAGCGCCGATCCTGCTGCCAGTCCATCAAGACCGTCGATCAAATTGAATGCGTTGGTAATCCACAATACCCAAAGAATTGTCAGTGGAAGCCCCACCAGCCATCCCAAATGAGGATGACCCGCAAGGATCGACAGCTGGGAGATTCCGAGACCATTACAAAACAAAAGCACGGCTGCTCCTGCCTGGACTGCAAACTTTATGGACGCCCTGAGCCCATAAAAATCGTCGATCAGACCTAGCATGAAAATGATGGTTGCCGGCCCCAATATTTTCAAGGTGAGATGCGGCAAAGGAAATTCCAGCTTGCCGAAATGCTCCGGCAGCCAATGTGCCAGGAGCGCCATGCACCAGAGTGTGAGGAAAATGGCAACTCCGCCCAGCCGCGGTATCGGACGAGTATGAACATGACGATCCGAACCCGGAGTGGACACCCATCCGTGAGCGATGGAATAATTTCGCACCAATCGCGTAAATGTTGCCGATGCTGCAAGCGCGACGACAAACACCAGAACGTGCATGACCTTCTCTTCACTCACTCAGGGGATAGTGGAATCCCGTTTGGGATCCCTGAGCCGGGCGAATCCCCCTTCTCGAAACGTTGCTTCCAGATGTAGATTTAAACCCTCGAAATAAAGAACGCGGCAGGGTCAATGGGGCGAGAAAATCGAACTCGACGCTGCCTGATTTGCACCTGATCTGACAGGATACGCTGCACCGATCCAGCTGCGATCTATTTCGACCGCAATCGAGCGTTGTAACAAATTAACGGACAGCACGAGCTTCAACCCCGACTTGATTTTGATTACGATGCCGCTAATGCCCCGCAGAGGTCCATCCTCGATCTGCACAACGTGTCCGACTTTCAGGTATGGCCAAGGCATCGTTGGAAGACAGCTCTTGCCTACGCGCTGGATAGCCGCGATCTCCTCTTCGTCTACGGGGACGGGTGTCTTGCCCACCCCAACGATCTGGATGACTCCCGGGGCCATCAGTACTGGTAAGCGATCATTAGGGTTCATCCGGCAAAATAGATAGCCAGAGAACAGTGGCACTTCAATCTCTTTCACACGGTCGGACCATTGGCGTGGAAATTTGATTACGGGCAAGTAGCACTCATAGCCTGCGTTCTCCAAGTGTAAGGTTGCAAGCTTTTCTCTGCCGGTCCTGGCCAGGATCGCGAACCACGGCCACTGTTGATTGCGGATACCCATACTGACTCCCCCAGAGAAGCTACCGCCGTTGGAGTCCCAGAATTTTCAGAACCCCGATTCGGCCAAAGCCTCGTTCCTCCTCCACCAGATCAGGCCGATCAGACCAGCTTCGCTGACCAGGAGAAACTTGGCATGTGGGCAACCATAGCTGGGCCCGTACTCCCTCACAATCCGGTCTTAACCTGAAATATCGCGACAACAATTCCTGAGAGAACGGGCGAATTGGTTTTTCGTTGGTTTTGTGAGGTGTTGCTCAAAAAGTATTGGTCGGCGAGTTTCTGTTCGGCCTAAACTCAGGTATTACCCCGACTCCAAGTCCGTGGTTCACCTGATGGAGCCATCTACATTCACCCTGAGTATTCCAGATTCGCATCCAGCTTAGTGCTGAAAATCCGAGAGCACTCATTTTGACTTGAGGCCAGGCTCTTTGGCTTCTCCGTTCATGGTTTTTATGGTGTTTCCGCAGGCTGTTTTCGTTCATGGCTGAACGCGTTGAGGAGAACGAAAACCTGACTAAAAAGCGCAACCCGTGCGCGTGGGCAACATCGCGGTGCCCCAATAAAGGAGAAGGAACAATGCAAAACGGTCCACTTTCGCGCTGGATTCAGCTAGTCAGCCGTGCAAGGCCAATTGAATCATCGTGAGTTGGAGCGGGCGATGGGAATCGAACCCACGTCCGAAGCTTGGGAAGCTTCTATACTGCCATTGTACGACGCCCGCCTGAAGATTAAGCTAGCAAATTGGAGAGGGGCCTGCAAGGGGCCCGGGCAAACGCAGCGTGCTTTCCTGAGGTCAGGAATAGATGCAGGTCGGCTCACTTGGGCCACAATTTTTCGCAGGGAGGTACCGATGAGAGGAAGAAATCAAATTATTTTGGGCGGCATAATTCTGAGCCTGGCAGTTGCCTTCGCGTCGCGCGGGGCCGCGCAAGCAACGGAAGTCAGCGAACTCAAAGTCAAAATCCACGAATGGGACGTTCCCACGAAGGGCGCGCATCCGCATGATCCTGCCGTTGGGCCGGACGGCGCGCTGTGGTTTACGGAACAAATGGCAAACAAGTTGGGGCGACTGGATCCGAAGAGCGGCGAGTTCAAAGAGTTTCCACTGAAAATCGAAGATTCCGGCCCCCACGGCCTGGTTGCCGATTCCAATGGCAACATCTGGTTCACCGGTAATTTTAAGGGGTACATCGGGAAGCTCGATCCGCGGACAGGGGCTGTGACGGAATTCAAGATCCCTGACCCGAAAGGCGAAGACCCGCACACAGCTGTCTTCGACAGCCAGGGCTTTCTGTGGTTCACGCTCCAGGTGGCCAACATGGTGGGCAGATTGGATCCGCGCGCTGGAAAAATCGATCTGAAAAAGCTGCCGACGGCAAATTCGCATCCTTATGGAATCGCCATCAACAGCAAGGGCCTCCCTATTTTCTGTGAGTTTGCCACTAATAAAATGGCAAGCATCGATCCTCAAACGATGGAGATCACGGAATTTACGCTGCCGGAGGGAGCACGCCCGCGGAGAATGGCAATTGATGCGAGCGACCGCGTTTATTTCACCGACTTCAGCAGAGGCCAACTTGGGCGACTCGATATGACGTCTGGGGCGGTAAAGATGTGGGCTTCGCCGGGCGGTGCGAAATCAGCTCCGTATGGCATTGCGATTAGTCCAGACGGAATGGTTTGGTACAGCGAGTCCGGGGTGAAGCCGAACACCATCATCCAATTCGATCCGAAAACGGAAAAGTTCGCGCGGGCGAATATTCCCTCGGGTGGCGGAACAGTGCGAAATATGGCGGCAACTTCCGACGGCCGGGTGTATATTGCGTGCAGCGGCGTCGATAAAGTGGGAGTCGTTGAACCCGCTCGCTGACGTCCCTCTCACAGGAGAATGATCTTTTGTGTTTTGGAGCACGCCATGAGTTCGACAGGCGTAAAGACCAAGGAACAGATCTGCCAGGGCGTATCGCGCATCGACGAACCATGTGATGAACCCGGTCATCGTTACTGTAAACGTTGCGGCCTGTGGTTTTGCAGATCGCATTTCCCTGATCCGGAATGGCATCCCTGCGCACCGGAACAGGGCGAGAGTTGATCAAAGGCAGTTGGCTCCCCCGCGGGCCCGTTGGCGATTGCACAGCAGTCGCCGCGCGATTTCTTGACGGAGGCGCGCCCCTCCGTTAGCGTCAAAGGATACGGAGCGTCAACACTCCTCCGTCTGCGCGCCATGCGCAAATTATCCCAGGTGAGAGAGTCCATTGGCCAACGCGATCATTACCCTTACAACTGACTACGGGACCAACGACCATCTGGTCGGAACGTTGAAGGGCGTAATCCTGAAGATCAATCCTGACGTAACCATCGTAGACATCACGCACAACGTCACGCCATTTGATCTGCTTGACGCCGCTCTGGCTATTGGGTCCGCATATTCTTACTTTCCGCCGAAAACAATCCATGTGGTGGTTGTGGATCCTGGCGTCGGCACCGAGCGCCGGCCGTTGCTGGCCAGCGCCCAGAATCAGTATTTTGTCGCGCCGGACAACGGTGTGCTATCCATCGTTTATGAACGCGAAAAAGACAGTCTGGTAGTTCGCCATGCGAATGTCGAACATTACTATTTACAGCCGGTGAGCAAGACCTTTCACGGACGTGACATCTTCGCTCCAGTGGCTTCCTGGCTCTCAAAAGGATGGCAGACGCCCAGCATGGGGGACGAGATCAGCGACTACAAGCGGTTCTCGATTCCTCGCCCGAAGGACGCCGACGGAGCCTTGAAGGGCGCGGTACTGCGCACCGATGCGTTCGGCAATTTGGTTACCAATTTCTGCTCGGAAGATTTGCCGGAATCGGCTGTGAACGGCGGTGCCATCCAGCTTCAAGTGGGAACCCATCAGGTGTCGCGACTGGTAGAAACGTTCGCACACGGCAACAACGGCGAGCCCGTTGCTTATCTGGGTTCGAGCGGATATCTGGAGATCGCTGTAAACAAGGCCAGCGCGGCGCGCACCTTGAATCTGGGCCGCGGCACTCCGGTGATCCTCACTAAGTAGGGACCAGCCTTCTCTTAAAGAACGTTCAACGGGAAAATTCCTGTGCGGCTATCTGCGAGCGCGTTCGCGGGTCGAGCCAATCGCGCCATGCGTCGCCGAGCAGGTTGAACGAAAGCACCGCAATCATCACCGCCAACGCGGGGAACACAACCATGTGCGGCGCATCGAAGAGGTGACCGCGAGCATCATTCAGCATGGCACCCCAGCTCGGAACGGGCGCCAGCACGCCAAGCCCCAGAAAACTCAACGTGCCTCGCGCGTCGACCGGGCAGTGGCTCTGCGTTACGAGTAACTCATGGCTCTTTCAGAGCCACAACGAAGGATGAAAATAGCCGCTCGCTGTTGAGCCAATCTTTTCAATGAGATACGCGGCTATTTTCGTAGGAGTGAAGACTTTCCTAGGCGGCGGCTGGCGCCGGTTGCTTCCGCCTGTGCCAATAACCCAATGCCGCGAACAGAAGGATCGCAGGCACGCCGGTCAGTGCGCAAGCGATAAAGAAAATGCCGTAGGCGTGAATAAGGCCGTGCGTGGTGCTCAGGCTTTCGACCGCAGCACCGGAAAATCCCTTCAAGATCTTTCCCAGCCAGGCATAGGTTGAACTCAAGAGCGCGTACTGCGTGGCGGTGTATCCCAGATTGGTGAGACTCGACATGTACGCGACAAGC
>Ga0137391_10002261_pt1 | contig 14392 bp, 6 predicted proteins | sample 15con2h24BmetaG_FD_101399 | JGI IMG/M metagenome (GOLD analysis project Ga0137391, IMG submission 101399) | Vadose zone soil microbial communities from Angelo Coast Range Reserve, California, USA - 15con2h2.4B metaG | ecosystem: Environmental > Terrestrial > Soil > Vadose zone > Saprolite...
CGCGTCGTTCGCGCTTGATGCACGGGGTGGGCATCGTTAGCCTCGGATTCCTGATGGACGCGATTGCTGACAGGTTTCGGCGGAAGCCAGTACCCTCAATCGCAGATTTCGCGCGTGACCTTGAAGGTATTCGAGAGGTATGCCGGTGGACGGAGGGATATTGGGACTTCGGGCCTGGCCAACAAAGGAAGTGGAACGAGTTGCAAAACACTCCAAAAGATGTGCAGCTATTAGCTAACTACTTACTTCATGAATACAAGCACCGGGTTTGGTCGCGAGCCTGATTGGACGGGCACGCACAGCCCTGATTTGTGGGTGTCCGCGTGGGAGCAGATCCGCTCATCTACTGTCTCGAGCAACTGACCGACTACGATCAGTTCGAGCGGCTCTGCAATGATCTCATGGTCGCTCAGGGCTACAAGGGGCTTGAGCCACTCGGCGGGCAGGCCGACAAGGGTCGCGACGCGATTCGGAGGGCGACTGGTCCGAATGAGCGCTCGGTGGTCTTTGGCTACAGCGTTCGGGAGGATTGGGAGCGGAAGCTTCGCGAGGACTGCGCCAAGGTCAAGAAGCACGGGCATCGCTGCGATGTGTTCGCCTTCGTCGTGACTTCCCGCATCAGCCCGACGGAGAGAGACAAGGCCACGAGCGAGATTGCCAGGGAGTATGGCTGGGAGCTGGAACTGTTTGCGCTCGAGCGCTTACGCGCATTGCTCGTTGCCTCGCCACAACTTGTGGCTCAGCACCCACAGATCTTCGTGCCACCATTTTTCCCCCGCGCCGGAGGTCTGAGTATTGCTGGCGGGCACGACATCGTCCTGATCGATGCGGTGCCGGCTGACTTTGCGCTCGCGGGATGGCTGGCTCGGCGTCTTGCACTCCAGGGTTATCGGGTGTGGTCGCCGACGACCGCGCCTCTTGCTGGAGAGTCGGAACACGAAACGATCGGTTGCTTGATCTCTTCGCGAGCAGCACGGGTGGTTTCGGTCCTATCTGGCGCAGCTCTCGCAGACCCAGATGCCACCGCTCGAAGAAGCCAGGCTGCTCAGGCCGGACTGCTGTTGCCCGTCACTTCCGAGGGAGTCGATTGGGCAGCGCTCGACTCGAAGACAAAAGGGCTCAGTCCCGCCAAGTTCGAGAGCGGATGGGTCGCTGGTCTTCGTGCGGTACTCCAGGCTCTGGAAGATGGCGGAGTCGAGAAGGGTGCAGCGACAACCACGCTGGACTACCGCGTGTTCGCGGCGGCCGATGTCGTCCGGCCCGAGCCGGAGCGGCTCTATTCCAATCAATTCTTGGTCACCGTAGTTCCGCCGAAAGTCCTCTGCTTTCGCGCGAGCGACCGCGCTCTGAGTCAAGACTTGAGCACCGCGGAGTTGAAGTGGGCATTTCGCCGCGCCGGTCGGGTCTTTATCGCATTTGGCGAGCCACCCGAGGATCTCAGGTCGAGCCTAGGTCTTCGACCAGATGGTGAAGCGATCCTCACTGTATCAGCCGAGATCGAGGGCATCCGTGGATGGGATCTTCGAACGGAACTGCTCAAGAAGGCCCTTCGTGTTCACGCGCTCGCTTCTGGCTTGGTCTGGTGTCCGACGAAGGAAGAGGTCTACTTCCCACACACCGAACGGTTCGAACGCTTCACATTCACGATGCCCGACGAGTCGAACACCTGGCTCAAGTTCTGGGGGGAGCGGAGTTACTGGCGGATGGATGGCTCCAAGACCTACCGGTACGCACTGGTTCCGGAGTTCAGCTTCACAGAGTCGATAGCGGGTGACCTACGCATGGAACTCCACGTGCGAATCCGAATCACAGACGAAAAGAGCCAACTCCTGAGCGACCGGGCTGCGTTCTCGCGGCGAAAGCGCCTGAGCGCCACATGGTTCAACGACGAATGGTTCAAGAGGACGATGGCGATTGCCCAGTTCCTTTCCTCTGGTGCTAAGACGATCGCTTTGGGACCAACCGGTGGCGGGCTATCCGTCAGCGCGAAGCCGATTTCGTACGAGGCGCCGGTCTCGCTTGACGAGGATCATCTGAAGGACTTCGCCGCACTTCGCAAGGAAGCGATCGAGGCGCGGTCCGATGACGATGATGAGGGCGACGATGACGAGTGAAACCCTCACCATCTTCGACGAGCCCGTTATGGAGTTCGAGGGAAAACATTACTCGAGCGATCCGCATGACGGTCTTGCGCTGTTCGGCGCCATGGGAAGCGCCTCAGGAACGACGCCACCGCCGTACGCGGTGATCGGGACCCGTCAGGGCATCGATCTCTGGGGAGAGTGGTGCCGGGCTTTTAATCGATCCGCGGCCGTCGACGATCCATCGCGGCATGTGCTGTGGCGCCCATTCCCCACGTACGAGGTGGCCTTCGGAAGTCGGTGGAGCGAACAACCGCTGAGAACGTACGAACTCGCCGCCGTGAAGCTATTGGGTGACGCGGACAATTCAGATCAGCACGCCCGGTGCTACGCTGTGGTGAATCATTACCTGGACCAATTCGAAACGATTAAGAAACACGACGAACTGCCCAGGGTCGTCATGTGCATCGTCCCGGACAAGATCTGGAAGAACTGCCGCCCTCTTTCTCGCGTCTCAGGAGGGCCGTCGATCTCTCACCAAGAAAAGCGCCTTCGCCAAGCCGGCCAGACTGATTTCTTCGACTCTTTTGAGCCCGAGCAGTACAGCATGAGTCCCGACTTCCGCCGCCAGATCAAGGCAAGGAGCATGCGGGCGGACATTCCGGTGCAGATCGTGCGCGAGTCGACACTGCGATTGAGCGACACGCGAAAGGCTGGTGAACGCCAGCTCACGCCTTTGTCCGATCGCCTCTGGAATCTGAGCACCGCCTTGTACTTCAAGACGGGGAAAAAGCCTTGGTGCATTCGAGATGTACGTCCGGGGGTCTGCTACGTGGGGATCGCTTTTCGTCGGGACTTCGAAGCCTCGACGTCGGCGTGCTGTGCTGCGCAGATGTTCGTCGACTCCGGTGACGGACTCGTCTTCCTCGGAGACTTCGGGCCCTGGTACTCCCCCGAGAAGAATCAGTTCCATCTTTCGACAGAGGCCGCGCAGAAACTCCTTTCAGACGTACTGCGTACCTACGAAGCGGTGCGGACGCCAACCGATCCGAAGATCTCGGAGGTGTTCCTCCACTCACGTTCATCGATTTCACGGGCCGAATTCCAAGGATACCAAGCGGCCTGCGACGCCGCGGTGAAACTGGTTGGCATCCGCGTTCGATCTGACTTCCACGGCCTACGGCTCTTCAGGCCCGGCAACATGCCGGTCCTCCGCGGGACGTTTCTTCAGCGAGGAGATCGCTCGGCGCACCTCTTCGCGAGCGGCTTCAAGCCCCGGCTCGGAACATATGACGGCGGCGACGTTCCCGCGCCATTACGGATCGACGTGCAGCACGGAGATGCGGACGTCGGTCAGGTGGGGCGAGACATCCTCGCGTTGACGAAGCTGAATTACAACGCCTGCCGCTATGGGTCGGCGCAGCCGGTGACCGTGAAGTTCTCCGATGCCGTTGGAGAGATCTTGATCTCGAACAAGGCGGTCGAGGATCGAAGGAACAGCTTCAAGTACTACATCTGATCCCGCCCTCAGCGATCTGCTGGGAGCGTCGCAGTATCGGGCTCGCGTCCCTCTCAAGCGATATGGCTTCGGAGTTCCTTCAGTTGCGCTGCAAGGAGACGACCGGTTAGTTTGGCGGGCGGCGAGCACATGCCTAACCCATGGGCAGTGGCGACGTGGTTGAGACAGGCTTGGCGCTCGCTCTCGTACTCAGCAGGAGCGGCAGCGAACCTATGCACATGGAGATGCTCAAAGTTCCGATAGAACCCATAGTAAGTCATATTGGCCGATCCGCTCACGACGACGTCGGGCACGGCAATAAATTTGGAGTGGAATCCTTTTCCAAAGTACACCTCGGCGCCGGCATCCAGGCAGCGGCCGAGGAGCATCAACTCCTCGCCGTTCCTGCTGGGACTATCCTTCTTCGGCCAATCCGTTTTGGAGTAGTTCTGCACAACGATAGTCACAGAACCACCGTAAGCACTCCAAGTCGCTACCAGATTCCCGATAGTTGCCACGTCACTCGGTTCAGCGTCGGGGAGTAGATACGGGAACGAACCTGCGAATACTCCAGGGAAGAGCGGAAAATCGGAGAGCCAAGGCGATCCCACGTAGAGATGGGCAGGCCCGCCATCGGCGCGCAACCGTGCGAGTCCTGCGAGCATGATTTCGGTGACGACCGGCGCGAGAAACCCATCTACCGCGCTCACGGCAGAGGCCTCTCGTCGCGGTAGGCTGCGACGAAGGGGATGACAACTTCGAATTGGGCAGGTCCGACTTGCCTTACGGAGGACACCGCGGGCGTGATTCCAAGCGACGACGCTACAGTCGACAGCACCTTAGTTAGAAGAATACGACGAGGAGTACCGGTGTCATCGATCTCCACCGTGACTGGGCTTCCAGTTGCGTCGGTCACGGGTTGTCCTGCATGCGCTTGGAGCGCCGCTCCGATAGAGAACCCAGGGGCGATGTCCACGTAAGAGGGCCGCTCGCGCAGGATAACGGTCGCACGCAACTTGTCGAGCAGGTTACGGCTGACGTGCTCCTGAGAGGCCAACGCTCCGTGGACGGATTGATCCCCATTGTCAATGCACTCAATGCACCCGGTGACGCAGAGATACGTCCGGGTCCGCAAGTCCTCGATGCCGGTGACCGTCTCGGCCCCCACAAGGGCATCAGCGAAGTGTTCCGGCAGCACCTGAATCCATAGCAAGTCTGCCCAAGAGGCAAAGATTGTTGGGTGGTCCTGAGCGAGGCGGGCCAGAATCAACGAACTGCCCGCGACCACATTATATTCGTGGCGGACGCGCGCCTCGAGGCCAGCCGCGACCGTCGGAGGAAACACCAGGCTTGCGGGGTCGACGACGCCGGATCGGACGGCGTCGAACGTCACGCGAGTCGCGGATTGAGCAGGACAATCGCCCAATGCTTCCTCCAGTAACTGAAACCCGTCGGCATCAGGAAGCACCAGCCGACTATGCCCTCGGGAATGCACGATACGCTGTAGCGGCGGAACGTGCAGAAAGCGGCGAATCGTCTCAGCGTATCCGTTGCCTCCATCGACCGTGTCGAAAAGATAGATGTCGCGTCTGGTCGGATCGTAAAAATAACCGATGTCTCCGTCAGAGGCCCCCACGAGTTGGGCGGCAGCATCAGTCACAACGACCGCTATCGAGTGGACCAGCAACTCTCGGGCGACCGCCGATAGGAAAGCGGCGTCGAATGCTTGCGCCCTATTCCGAGCGCTCTCAAAGTTCAACCATGCGCCATCGTACCAATCACGATATCGCGTCTCGAGTTGAGCACGTTCCGTGCCGCCTGTGCCTGCCAGCATTCCAGTGACGAGTCTGTCTCGGTAGATGCCGTAGGACGCGAGATCCATCACCGACAAGATGTGAGAAACGTCTGTAGTCTCCATCGTTGTCAGGTTCTTATTGGAGCTCAGAATCGCCGAGAGCACTACCTTGCGAAGGATGTCCGCCTGAAAAGGATCGCACCCGGTTTCGCGCAGCAGGAAGCGCCGCAATGCTCGAATGATGATTTCACCACGGAGTGGACTTGTGGCTGTCACTGCTTCTTCTACGACGGTGTCCGCAAGGCCGACGTCGAGACGCAGGGTGATTCCATCGGTCTTCATGATTTGGTCGCCGATCGCTACCGGTTGAGCTGGATTGCCTCTGCGGTAGTAGATGCGGGGGCTATCGACGGAGCCAACGCCATAGGTACGGTCGAGCGCGTAAACGAATTTGTCAACCTTGGTGTCGGGTGACCACGCTATCGAGCTGAAGACCGCGCGACCAAGCGCTGGGTACTCATGGGGCAGGGTACCTGCCGACGGATCGGCGACGCCTCGAATAGGCGAGGGGTTTGCGCCTTGAGTGACCCTATACCAAGTCGCCGGGAACGCCCTGGGTACCGTCGGGCACTGTACCGGACTAGGGCCCGGCAAAACCGGTGCTTCATCGTCGTCCGCCACGAGGTTACTGCCAACATCAACGTTCGGACGATAAACCGAGAGGTCCAGCCTCAGAACGCGCGGCCTCAACAGTGGCAGTGCCTGTCCGGGCGGCAACTGCGGCATTTCGACCGGAAGATCTGCTTGGCTGAGGACAGTTCCTGTAGGCTCGAAAACGGCACCCTTGGACTCGATGTTGCTGAGATTCGCGAACCAAGCCGCCGACCCGCCCAATTGCTCGATCGCCCCGCTCAGTGACTTGCGTGGCTGGAGCCAGCGGTAATTCCATGACCCAGGGAGAAGCTCGTACAGAGCAGTGCCTATTGATTCGGTATCCCTTTCACCGCCCGGGAGGAGGACTGTCACCTGTTTCTGGTTGATGTGCTGAAACTGAGTTCGTGCCACGCCAAACGGGTAAAAAGCCCGAAACGGAAGGAGAGTCGTCAGCAGGCTATGGAAATAGTAGAGCGACCGCCTGCGCTCGGCGGTAGTACCGTACTTGGAAAACCCCTGGAGCAGGTCATAGCCGAGTCTGACGTCACCAAAGTTGCCGCTGAGTTGCAGGTTAGCGAACAGAGTCGGTAGCTCCCCAACCTTCGCCCAAACCTGGACGAGTTCAGGTGGCGGCGGCAGCATTTGGAGGATCGCCTGCTGCATCGTCGCTGCGCCAGCCGCGAGGGCATTGCTAGCCGGAATAGGCTTGGACAACTCCGACAAAACCTGCTCGACGACCTGCCGGACTGTCAGGGGTGCCCCCCCAAGGCGAGGCAACTCGGCGCGCAGTTCTTCGATCACGCGAAGGAGTGCCTCGAACCCGGGCATGACCTGCGGCGCAGTGTTTTGCTTAATCCAGTGTGCCGCAGAGCCCTGAGCCATTGTGGCGCCCACGAGGTTCGTGGTGAGACCCCGGAGGATCGCGAGTGCCATGTCGATAGCCTCGTCGGCTTCGGAGGCTATTGCTTGAGACACGGCCCCCACTAAGTACGCGCGAACCTGAGGCCGGTGGGCATTGACGAAGGTAGAGCACGCACGGAGTTTCGCTTCCCACGAGCCCTCCGCAGGACTACCGGTTCCAACAATGTTCAGGCGTTCACCCTCATTCGGGATGACCCCAGGTGGTCGGGATGCTATGAAGTCCAGGAGCGCTGTGAACAAAGCCGACTTCTGGACGTCAGGGTTCTCAGCCTTCAGCGGAATAGGATCTAGGTGCTGGGCGTCGATAAGACGCGCGGGATGATGTGCGAAATGCGCGTCGGTCGTTCTATGGGCCAGGAATGTAACGATTACCGAGTCGCTGTTGTCCTCGCGCCCCACTCGGCCAACCTTTTGCTGGAACGACGACGCGCTTCGGAGCGCTTTGTGAGTCACGCCATCCCGGACGTTCCTGAAATCGACGCCGACCTCGATGCGCGGTGAGGCCAGCAAACTCGATGTAGCTTCCGGCCGACTCGGAACACCCTGTGTCCGCTCCCACAGCTTCCTGGCGTTCACGATGAAATAGTCATTCACATCCGTGTGCAGGCCGGAGTCCTCTTCGTCCTGGCTCTTGCTCGTGTACGCAATGGCGCGATTCTGATCCGCGAATACGTGACCGTTTCCGACCGGAAGCCGGGCTCCCACGTCCTGCGAGAACCACCAGCAGAGACCCTCGGTATGAAACGGGCACTCATCCAAATTCCCCACCATCGCCGGGAGTTGAGCAAGGCGCTCTGGCAATCCCGGAGGGGTATTCTTTCTCTGCGCCTTGTCGTTCATTTGCGTCGCCCGAATGCGAAGAAACCGGAAGGCTGGGGCTTGCAATGGAGTCCCGTCGATAACCGCAGGCTCTCCGCGATGGCATGCAGAGCACCATTCGCGAACGCGAGTAAGGGCGCCGCTGCCAGCTAAGCGCTCGATGTCGGTGGCCTCTTGGTTCGTAGCTCGTAGCCGAGCAGCTGGGCGGTAAAACCAGGTGTAATAGGGAGGCGCGGCGTCGAAGGCATCGTAAGTCCTCTCATTGTCCGCCGTCGTGAAGCGGAGGCGTCCGATCGTACTGAGTGAGTCAACGAAGGCGATCGTCTTCGGAATGTCGGCACCTGCCCGATTCTGCGGGGGCGTAGCCCCAGGATCGGTGTAGTGACTGTGCGCGGTTCCATCGTTTCGACAGTGGGTAACGCAGGCGAGGCCGTTGGTGACTGCGGAAATTGCTGATTTGCCGACTCGCGTATGCACGAATACGTGATGGAACGTGCCGAACCGCTCGAGTTCGTCGCTTGCCGGTTCTACGTGGGCAACTTGATCGGGGGAAAGGCTCAACGCGCGAGCGCAATGTTCAATGGGTTCGGCGACAGTCGCGCTGGCTCCGACCCATGCTGGTTCGAACGCCGGATCGTTGCGCAAAGTCCTCATCAACTGGCGGAGGCGGCGCACGAGGTAGATGCCTTGGCACCCCGCCAACCCTTCCATCAAGTGAATCTCGTCGAAAACGACGATTTCGACGTTGGTGAGGTAGGTTGCTAACGCGCGGCAATCGATCATCCGGTTCTTGAGCGACTCCGGAGTTGTGACCACGACTTCGATTCGGCGCGTTGTAACCTCGGGCAGGACGTCGGCCAAGGCGCCATCCGCCCCGATGCTCTCGCCCAGAAATTGGCCAGCATCGAGAGCAGGGGTAGTCGTGATCTCGGCTAGGCCCCTTGAGGACAGCTCATCGTTGATGCCAGCAATGAGTTCCTTGAGGCCGTGATACTGGTCTTCGACCAAGCTGGTTCGTGGATATACGATCAGCGCCCGATTCCTTCCGCCTTGCCCGAGTAGCGACCGATAGACCAGTACCGTCAATATCGGGAGCGTGAACGCGTACGTCTTGCCGGAACTCACCCCTCCAGCGACGATCGTCGCGTGATGGCTTGCCGTTGGGTTCCAGAGGGAGTCGAGCACGCTCTCCCAGCCGCGCGTCTGGAACGCGGCCAGGGTGTTGGATCCATTGGCTCGCGCGAGTCCCTTCCCGACGACGTCGATCGCTGTGCTGAGCCTCGCGACATCAGTCGCTTGGGAGAACCGGCCTTGTTGCGCCATCGCAATCATGTGTGCGACGGCCTCGTCAATCCCGTTGGGCCTGCGCAGCGGTCGATAACGCGCCTGCAACTCGTATCCAACATGAGCGCTGGATGGTGCGAGTCCGAAGCGCTCACGATTCCATGCCAACTGACGCGTAAGTTCTGCGACGCGGCTCCTCACGAACCAGGACTTCAGCGCATCGGGAAGGAACACCTTCCGGCGAACCCAAGATGGCGGTACTTGCTCCTCCAAATTGTCGAGGTCGGCTAGTTCCCAATGCGCCCGCGAGTCAGAAAGACTGCCCGGAGGAAGGTTCTGCTTTGCTTCCGACCAGTCGGGCAAGAGCATGATTCGCCCGTCTAGTCGAACGCTTCTCAGTGCTTGCTCGACATCCGCCGCGGTTACTCCGGGAAACCTGCTCAGGCATTGCTGGACAAGATCCGAGACGCGTACCCGAAGCCCTCCCCAGTCATTGCGCTGAAGGAATGGCTTTTCGAGATCGTACAGCACCCGGATGAGGTCTTCGGTAGTCATTGGTTTCCCCCTCGATGCATCTTGCTAACCGAGCACGACTCGGAACCGACCATCGGCCCGCATCCTCTTCAGCCAAGCGAGTACGTCGGGATGCAGATCGTTCAACGTTGCTGACCCAGCCGCCACCGCACCGACGAACTGGCGAACCTTCTCATCAATGCCGAGTTGCTCAAGTCCAGCCAGTTGGGAAGGGATCTGGGATTGGGCCTGCTGGAACCGATCCACATCCGCCTTGGAAGGCAATGTAGACGTCACGAGGGCAAGGGCTTGGTCGGCCCATGTCTTAAGCTTCCTCCCCGAGTCCCTTGTATCGGGGATGTCCGCCAGCAGGGCACCGAGTTGTCTCAGCGGCCCAAACTCCGCCTTAATCTGCTCGGACCACGCGCGTGCGACGAGACTCTCCAGCTTGCCGACCGACTTCTCTGCCTCCTGCAACGGATAACGTGCATCTCGAAGTGCCAAGGTATCCACGGCGCGCTCGAGGTCCCTACCGGCCTTGGCCAAAGTAGCGAACTCGCCCTTCAGGTCCTGCGCTGGCAATCCGGCACATCTGCCAAGAGCGTCGAGTACCGGTTCGATCTTGTCGAGCCGCTCGGGGACTTCCGCCGACTCGCGCACCTCCTCTGTAGCGCGCGAGAGGGCGACCTGGTAGTCGACGCCCTTCTTCATGGCGCCGGCGAGCAACACAAGGCGCTCCAGTTGCGCGAGCCTCTCCAAGTCGGTCGAGGGGTTCACGAAACTCTCCCGGCTAGCTCGTCGGCTTTGTCTGCGAGCCGCTTGCCGAAGGCGTTCACCAGGCCCGGGTCGCGCAGTTGTGTGAGCTCCTTCTCCTGCGGGGCAAGATAGTTCACTAGCGCTTGGATTACCCTCGAGGTCCGATCGAGCAACTCATACGCATCCTCGACCAACTCGGCAGGCGTCCCGATCGCATAGTCGAGGAGCGCGGGGACGGTAGCCTCCTCGCCGATACAGTTTGGCGATTTCGCAGAAAGGAACCCGCGGAGACGCGCCACATCTGGGTTCGCCGTTCCCGCCAACAGCGCCTTCCTCACCTCGAAAAGCTCAACCCATTTCGCAATCTCGCTGGCAGAAACGGTCGGAAGATCCCGCTTGAACCGAGTGATCGCGGCGAAGGCCCGCTGAAGGTAGGGTGCGAAATCGTCAGCTCCAGCGATGCGAACAATCTGCTCAGCGCGCCCCTGAAGTCGCTCGACCTCTCGGTTAGGCAGCGCCGTGAGCGCCTCCTTCACGACCAGCGCCGACGATACCAGCGCAGTGAGCCACTTTCCCTTTGTTGGCTGCTCGGGCGGACTCGCCGGAAATGGGGCGAGCGAAGCGCTCGACGCGAGCGAACGTATGGCGCCTGCCGCTTCGGAAACGTCCGCCAACCCCCGGGTCTTTTCCGAGTCGCCGAGGCGGACGAGATCCCGGAGTCGTTTGTGTAGCACCCAGTCTGCTGATGACTTCTTGACCGCGTCGTTCCAAGCACTCGCGCCCGGTCTTCGCGCGGGACCTGCCGACGAATCGTCTGACAGTATGGCCTCCCATTGATCTGTTAGTTGCGCTTGTGGCGAGGTGTCGCCGCGCAGCCACGCTCGCGCAAGTGCGACCTGAGCCGCTGTGGCGATAAACGACCATGGTTGTCCGCCTTCGATCGAAGGCATTCGCGACTCGATCCAGCTCTGAACAACGTGCCGGATTCTGCGCGCGAACGTGGAGACAGCTCGAATGGCCACCTCCCGCTCCTCGTCAGCTAAGGGCTGTTGGAGTAGCGCCGCCCATTCGAGACCTTGCTCCGCCCACGAGGCACACGGGACGACGACGTTCCGCTGGTCCGTTTTTCCAGAGCCATGAAGCCGCACTTCGCCCAGCCCCTCTCGAGCGAACCAGCCTCCGATATCCTCGTGTTCCCAGGGAAGCTCGTTAATGAATGCCTTCGCCAGATTTGCCCAGTAGCCGTCGTCCTCTATCTTTCCGGTCTTTGGCCAAGCACGGAGTTGCTTAAGTCGTTCCGCCATCGAGGACCCACGGCGCGTCGACTGACGCGGCCGATCGGGCTTTGCAGGTTGCGCGGGGCCGGTTAGCGCAGGGCGCTCGGGAACGCCCCCTCCTGCTTCTGGGCCGGCCTCGGGTTCTTGATCGGAAGTGGGAAGGGGCGCTGCAGGGCCCTGACGCATCGGCAGTCTAAAACCAGCATCGAGCACGGGCAACTCGAACGCGCGTAGCACCGCTCCCGGCACGCCAGCCCAGGCATCGGGTGCATCCCCCTCCAGTGGAAAAGCCCCGTCGCCCCACCAAGCCACGGCGATCCGCAACCGCTCTCGGATGCCTTCGGGCTGCCGCTCGGTCAACTGACCCGCGACCCCTGTGACTTCGCGCTTTACCTCCGGGTGCCAGTCTGTCTCAACCGCCGGCCCCGGAAACTTCCCGTCGCGGAGCGCCGATGTCGCAACGAATGTCGGCGCAAGGACTGCCTGAATGAGGGCGCGTGGGGTCTGTAGCATCATCGCTCCCATCGGATCCTGAAGCGAGGTGAACATCCGCCCGATCGTCTTAGGTGTGAGTGGATAGAGACCGACGCCCGCCTCCTCCTTGAAGGCTGCATGGCATTCGACCCGGTGCTCGCAGGTTACGCATCGGTTTGCGACCTCCCTCCCTTCCGCATGAGCGGCTTCGACTTCTTTGAGACCCGCGCGAACGGCCCTAAGATATCGCGCGGCGAACGCTACCTGCTCGCTCGCGTGTCGCAACGCCGACACCGACTGGAAGGTACCTTCAGCCTCGCCGAATTGAATGTGATGCGTGATCCTCTGGAGTACGTTGCCCTGCGGTTGCAGATGCTGGCGGAAATAAGATGGGGTAATGCCCACGACGCTGACAACGTCGCAGTACTCCTCCTGCGTCGCGGACTTCTCCTGCAGGGCGTAGATGAGTTCCTGATCAACGCCCTGTGCGCTCGTGATGTCCTCGAGCAAGATCACCAGCCTGCGTCTCTCCTTCCCGAGCGACCGCCGGAGATCCCGGAACATCTTCTGCAGCGCGGCGCCACTGATCCCCATCGCCGACTGCACGGCGAGGTTCAATCGCCCGTTCAGTGCCACTAGCAGCTTGTGCGACTCCGGCGCAATCGTCGAGAGATCCGGATCATCCAACTGGGTTGAGCGGCCCTCGAGCGCAGATGCTACCGCTTGCTTCTCTTGGCTGAGCTTGAACCCTAGCCTAATGGCGCCAGGTCCTACAGACTTGCCCTTCAGGCCCGCGGTGAGATCGGCTAGTTCAACCGCGTCCCGTGCCGTGAACCGAGCGACGCGTGAGTCCCGCGTCTCGCCCTTTGTAAGGACCTCGAGCAGCCGTCCCGGCGCTTTCCAGTTGGAGCGAACTGCGGGCGCCTGGAGGATTTCCGAGACGCCATGCTTCGCACACCACTCCTCGTCGCCGATCGGCGTGACAAGAACACCGGATCGGGAAAGGCTGGCTAGTTGGGCGAGCAGAGCCTCTTGCTGGCCTCGTTCCGTTAGCTGGCGCTGCGGGACGATCGCTTCGAGACTCGCACCCGCCTGCGCGGATAACTTGTCCTTCAGTTGGCGGAGCGTGCCATCGAGCGTTCCATCCGCGCGCTCGATCAGCACGACGAGGTCGTCACCGGCCGGCCAGTTGACCTTCAACCAACGAACAAGGTGTGACTTCCCAGATCCCGCCTCACCCTCGACCACGCACATGGCGTGCCGTCGGTCGGGCGCCGACAGCGCGTCGAGCAACCCGCGCTCAGTGGCCTCCGCGACGTCGTGAGCTTCCATGCCGCGGATCACCAGACCTGAAATCGGCGAGTGCGTCGCAACAAAGATCGCTTCGTTCCCTTCCAGCGCGAGTGGACGGAGGATCTGTCTGGCGCTCGCCTCGTCCCAGCACACGAAACGCTCGAACATCTCAGACTCCTCGAGCGAAATCGACGTGACTGAAGAATTGGAGTTCATGCAGGCGATCGGGGAAAAGTGCGACCCCCTTCTTGGCATCTCCTTCCATTACGAGCTTGAGGGCCTCCTCATCGTGCAGGCTGCGCAGCGCGGCGCTCGTGAGCCGCGACAACTGTCCTTCGGGCGGGCGTACCCGCTGCGTCGCGCACGCCTTTTCGAAGAGTGGTCCACCGTCGAGGTAAGGCAGAGCGCCGGCGAGGGCCGAGACAAATTCGTGTCCCTCGATCCGCGTCCGGCCCGCAGCGATTAGCGAGAGTTCCTCGATGATGCGGCGCGACGGTTCGGGCTGGAAGCCCGTTGCGCCAGGTAGATCGTTCCACCCCAGGCCGAGGAAGGCCATCCAGTCCTTCCATGCCGAGAACTTGGTCGGGTTGAACACTTTATCCTCGTCCGATGCTCGTCCTTCCCCAAGCGCTTCCGCGATATCGTTGGAGATCTCTTTAGCGCTCCGGCCCAGCAGAGCCGAGCACCCATCGCGTTCGACGAACAAAGCGAACCAAGCGTAGGCGCGGAGCATGACGGCGTCTGGATCCTCCGCCGGCAACTCTCGAAGACAAGCATGCACCCGCGTGGCGAGTTCGCGGCGCGTGGCTGGTAGTTCTCCTTTGGCGACCCATGCCTGCCCCTCTGCATCGAGGAGTTTGAGGTCTCTCGCTACTCGAAATACCTCTCTAACGCGATCGGGCTGAGGCTCGGAGAAAGAGCTCTCATCCGTGGCGCGGATAGCGGGCGCGAGCCATCGCAGCGCGGCCTCCTGCTCCAAGCGCCCATCCATGGCGCGGACGAGCGAGATGAGTGAGAACACCCGATC
>Ga0137391_10002274_pt1 | contig 14370 bp, 10 predicted proteins | sample 15con2h24BmetaG_FD_101399 | JGI IMG/M metagenome (GOLD analysis project Ga0137391, IMG submission 101399) | Vadose zone soil microbial communities from Angelo Coast Range Reserve, California, USA - 15con2h2.4B metaG | ecosystem: Environmental > Terrestrial > Soil > Vadose zone > Saprolite...
ACGGTCAACAACGGCCGCGTATACATTGCACTCAAGCCCCAGAATCAGCGCCCCAGCATGGACCAGGTGCTCGCGCGGCTTCGTGCCAACCTCGCCAAAATCCAGGGGATCACGCTTTACATGCAGGCTGCGCAGGACATCACCATCGGCGGGCGGGTGTCCAAGACCCAGTACCAGTACACGCTCGACGATGCCGACCCGGGCGAGCTCAACCATTGGGCGGCGCTCTTCCTCGAGAAGATCAAGGCCGTCCCGGGCGTCACCGACGTCGCCACCGATCAGCTCAATGCCGGGCCGAAGCTCGACATCACCATCAAGCGCGAGGTCGCATCGAGCTACGGCATCCTGCCCTTCACCATCGACAACACCCTCGACGACGCCTTCGGCCAGCGCATCGTGTCGACCATGTTTACCACGCTGAACCAGTACCATGTCGTCATGGAGGTCGATCCCAAGTTCCAGTACGGGCCCGAGGCGCTCAACGGCATTTACGTCAAATCATCGAGCGGGCAGCAGGTGCCCTTGTCCACGTTGGTCGACAGCGTCGTGACGGTGGCGCCGCTCGTCGTCAACCACCAAGGTCAGTTTCCCTCGGTGACGATCTCGTTCAACCTCGCGCCCGGCACCGCGATCGGTAAGGCGGTGAGCGCCATCCAGCAGATCGAAAAAGACCTGGGCAAGCCGCTCTCGCTGCAGACGAGCTTCCAGGGCAACGCCCAGGCATTCGGAGACTCGCTGTCGAGCACACCGATCCTCATCGCCGCAGCGCTGTTCGTCATCTACCTAATTCTTGGGGTGCTCTACGAGAGCGTGATCCACCCGATCACGATCATCTCAACCCTGCCGTCGGCCGGGCTCGGCGCGCTGTTGCTGCTGATGGCGGTGCACTACGATCTGAGCGTGATCGCCATCGTCGGCATCATCCTGCTCATCGGCATCGTCAAGAAGAACGGCATCATGCTGGTCGATTTTGCCCAGCAGGTCGAGCATAGCGAGGGTTTGACGGCCGAGGAATCGATCTACCGCGCCTGCGTGCTGCGCTTTCGGCCGATCCTGATGACCACGATGGCGGCGCTGCTCGGCGGCGTGCCGATGATGCTGGGCACGGGGGTCGGCTCGGAGATTCGCCAGCCGCTCGGCTACGCCATCGTCGGCGGCCTGGCGTTGTCGCAGATTCTCACGCTCTACACCACGCCGGTCGTCTACATCTATCTCGACCGGCTGCAGACCTGGATGTTCGGGGGAGAAAGGAAACAAGCGGTCTCCGGCCACGCCGAGCCAGTGCCCGCCGAATGACCGGCAGGGGTCGCCCGGGTGGCCGACGAATTCGGTAGAAGTGGACAAATCACGGCAATCCACGAAAAGCTATTTTCCGGTGCAACCATTATTTTCGATAGCATCTGGCAGCGGCTACTACCCGGAAGCCAACCCGTTGCTCCCGTTGGCATACCACGATGCAAAGAGCAAAACCCCGGCGGCGAAATCGATCCCGGTTGTGGTCAGAACCACAATGAGGGGATGGGCAACGTATGTCATGCGGAACCCGCTGGACGGGCTTCGTCCCTCCGCTCGAGAGGAGTCAATGGGTCATGATATCGAGACGCGAAGTACTGGCAGCGACAGCCGCTGGTGCGGTGATGAGTGCCGCCACGGCGCGCGCGGCCTCCTTCGGCAATCCGGACGAGCCGCCGCAAGGAGCGATCAACGCCAAGAACCCGGGGAGCGTCACCGATCCGGGCCCGCAGAATCCTGCGGTCGTCGGTCAGTTTCCCTCGGCGGTATCTCCGCCTGCGACCGACGTCGGCGGCATGCCGATGACCTGGGCATCCTTCAACAACGCGCCACGGCGCATCCAGAACGGCGGCTGGGCGCGTCAGGTCACACAGGCCGACTTCGCGATTTCCGAGACGATCGCCGGCGTCAACATGCGACTGGCGGTCGGGGGCATCCGCGAATTGCACTGGCACCAGGCGGCCGAATGGGCGTTCATGACCTACGGCAACTGCCGGGTCACTGTTCTCGACACGAACGGCCGGCCCTATGTGACAGATGTGAAGGAGGGGGACATCTGGTATTTCCCCGCCGGCTACCCGCATTCGCTGCAGGGGCTCGGCCCCGACGGGTGCGAGTTCGTCATTTGCTTCGACAATGGAGCCGCGAGCGAGTTCAACACCCTTTTGGTGACGGACTGGTTCATCCATACGCCTCCGTCGGTTCTCGCCAAAAACTTCGGTGTGCCCGCCGAGACGTTCGCGAAAATGCCTCTGCACGATCTCTGGATTTTTCAGGGCAAAGTTCCGGGAGAGCTGTCTGCTGTCAAAAAGGCGATGACCGGAAAGGCGGGCGCTCCGCCGTACCCGTTCACGTTCTCTCTCGGATCATCGGCACCCGTCAGCGAGACCAAAAGCGGCAAGGTGCAGATCGCCGACAGCAACAATTTCAACGTTTCCACAACGGTTGCTGCGGCGCTCGTGACCGTTCGACCCGGAGCGTTGCGGGAGATGCATTGGCATCCGAACGCCGACGAATGGCAATATTACGTCAAGGGCAAGGGGCGCATGACGGTGTTCAACACCGGTCCCAATGCGCTCACGATGGACTTCAACCCGGGCGACATCGGTTACGTCAAGCGTAACTACGGACATTATGTACAGAACGTCGGCGACAGCGATCTGCAGTTTATCGGCGTGTTCAGGGCTCCCCGTTACGAAGAATTCGCCTTGTCGGACTGGCTGACGCATACGCCGCCGGCGTTGGTCGCCCAGCACCTGAACGTCGACGAGACGACGATCGCGAAGTGGCCCAACGAGCGGCCGGCAGTCCTGCCCGAGTGATCGGATCGGGCGCGCGCCATGGCTTTTGCGGAGATCGACGTGCCGAACTTGCCGACTGCGGTCGCGTGCCTGCCGCGCACCGCGGCGCGCGCCGGCCACCTGGTAGGAGGCGAGCGGCTCGTTCCCGAGGAGACCGCGATCGTCGTCCCGATCTTCCTGGCGGCCTTCGCCACCCTGACCATCTCGTTCTGGCCGTACATGATCCCGTTCGTCCTCACCACCGACGAAGCGGCGGCGCCTCGATCGAGTCTTGCGTTCATGTTCTGGGGCGAGGGCCTGTTCGTCCCGCTGATGCTGCTCTACACGATCATCAGCTACAGAGTCTTCAGGGGCAAAGTCGCATCCACGCCCGAGCACTCTGAGACTGCTTAGGTTCGACGGACAAGAGAGGCGGATTGTGCGGGGGCCAATTGAACAATGGCGGCAACATCGGCACGACCACGGCAATACGCATCAAGCGTTTTTCCGGCATTCGGATAGGCTTCCCAGCTCCCGCATGCCCAACTCAGCGCCCCCGCAGGTGCGCCGGGTCGGACGCAAACAGCGCTTCACTGATCATTCGCAAGGAGCAGCCGCATGAGAAAGAACGCACTGAAACCGGTTGCCACTCACGGCGTGTCGAGCGGTCAGCCCCGGTTGCACCAGCGCGGCAGGGAGATCCAAGCGTTTGGGACCGTGCGGCGGTCTTTGCTCGGGCTATCTGATGAGGCGCGGCTGTATTCCTGCCAACGGCTCAATCAGCTCTTGGCCGACACGCGGATTCTCCACGCGTTGTACAAGAACCACCATTGGGTGATGCGAGGACCTGGCTTCTATCAGCTGCACTTGCTGTTCGAGAAGCATGCAGATGAGCAGATCGAGCTGGTCGACGAGATCGCCGAACGGATACAGGCCCTGGGCGGAGTCGCGGTGGGCGATCCCCGGCACGTCGCCGAGATCACCAGGATCCCCCGGGCACCGAACGGCTGCGAGGCGGTGCCCGCGATGCTGTCTCGGCTGCTGGAGGCGCACGAGCTGATCCTGCTCGACGGACACGACGCAGCTACGAGCTTCACCGAGCGGGGCGACGATGGCACAAAAGACCTGATCGTCTCCGAGGTGATCCGCATCGGAGATACCCAGGTTTGGTCCCTCGCCGAGTATCTCGCCAACGCCCCGCTCGTCCGTGGCTGAGACTAAGCCGCGCGATTTGTGCTCGATGGCACGACCTATGAGGAGAAGAGGCGCACGATCGTGCCGAACGGCCCGGCAAGCAGGTTGCCTCGAATAACCGATAAAGGTATGGCTTCTCCCATGATGACACGTCGGAGCCTGCTGGGCACGGCAGGTCTAGGCGGGTTGGCACTCCTATCCGCACCTGCCTGGGCGCAGAGGATGATCGATTTGCCGCTGCCCGGCGGTCCCGACGCGCGATCGATCACAACCCAATTTCCCCAGAAGGGTTCAATGATCCTGCAGCGGACGCGACCGCCGCTGCTGGAGACTCCTTGGGATGTCTTCGACAAGGGTGTGTTCACGCCGAACAATCAATTCTATGTGCGTTGGCATTGGGCCGGTATCCCGACCTCGGTCGATATCGATACCTTCCGCCTGACGGTGCACGGTCATGTGCAGCGAACCATGTCGCTGACGCTCAAGGATATGCTCGATGGGTTCTCACGCGTGGAATTGGCCGCCGTGAATCAATGCTCGGGCAATTCGCGCGGATTCTTTGCGCCGCGGGTGCCGGGCGCCCAATGGGTGAACGGCGCCATGGGGAACGCGTTGTGGACCGGCGTCCGCCTGAAGGACGTGCTCGATCGGGCGGGTGTGAAGGCCGGCGCCGTGCAAGCGCGCTTCAGCGGCCTCGACGAGGCGGTTGTGCCGGACGCGCCGCGCCTGATGAAGTCGCTCGACGTCGACCACACGCGCGACGGCGAGGTCATGATCGCCTATGCGATGAACGGCGAACAACTCCCCTTGTTGAATGGCTTTCCTTTGCGGCTCGTCGTTCCAGGCTGGTACTCGACCTATTGGGTCAAGATGCTGAACGACATCGAGATTCTGGACCAGCCCGACACCAACTATTGGATGAAGACGGCCTACACCATTCCGGATACGCCGCACGCCAGCGTTCGGCCCGGCGACACCGGCGTGAAAATGGTTCCCATCAACCGGATGGTTCCCCGATCCTTCCTCACGAACGTCAGCCCCGGCAACACGGTGCCTGTCGGCGCGCCGACACCGGCGCGTGGCATAGCATTCGGCGGCGACTGCGGCGTTGCGAAGGTGGACATCTCGAGCGATGCAGGCAAATCCTGGAACGCGACTCAGCTCGGAAAGGACGAGGGGAAGTACGGCTTCCGGCAGTGGGAAACCCGGATCACGCTGCCGTCAGCAGGCAGATACACTTTGATGGTCCGCTGCACGAACACCAACGGCGAGGCCCAGCCCGATACCCCCAATTGGAACCCCGCCGGCTTCATGCGCAATGTCATCGAATCAGTCGATGTCATCGCGGCCTGAGAGGACTGGCCGTGCTCCGGACATTCATTGCCGTGGGGGTTCTCCTGGGCGCTGCGCTCGCGCCGTTCGCCGCCTGCGCCGCCGCACCTCTCGAGTTGAAATCGGTCACGGTCGACCTGCCGGACAGCGACCGGACATTCCCCCCGGGCCCGGGATCGGATGCAGTCAACAACAACTGCCTCGCCTGTCATTCCGCCGGCATGGTGCTCAACCAGCCGGCATTATCGAAGGCCGCCTGGAGCGCCGAAGTCAACAAAATGATCACAGCCTACAAGGCCCCCGTGGCGCCAGAAGACGTCGGTGCAATCGTCGAATACCTGACCAGCCTCCCAAGCGCCAAATAGAAAAGGGACCGGGCCAATGGTCGCTCATGGCGGCTTCAGCCCCCGAATGTCGTGCCGGAGGGCGATGGCAGGCAGCGGCTGCAGCCACTCGGCGGCGCCCGCGCGGTCGCGCAGCTCTCGCTCGCGCCCGCCGCGCACGGCGGGATCGCGGACAGGAAGACGACGCCCAGCAGCCCTTCCGGTGAGAGCTGCGGACTACCGCCTGAAGCGAGACCAAGGGCTCCAACGCTCGGACTGCCGAAGTTCCGATTCCCATGATCATATGCTCCTGCAATGTTTTGAGCGATCACGATGTACGTAGAGTAATGACTGCGGCCGCATCACAGCCACGTACCGCCAGCGATCTCTATGGTTGCCTCGGCTGCAGCGCGCAGTGCGGGCGCTGCGCGCGCACCATCAAGCGGATCATGGACGAAGCGCTCTCGGCTTCCAGCTGTTGTTGCCGTAAAACGAGCCTGCCTCCGGCTCCCGTGGTTCGTGCCGGAGACCTACGCACCGGGAGCTCCTCATGGTCCGCATCGCGGCACGGTGGAAATCGCTCGGCACGCAAGTCCGGGAGCACAGGGCCCAACTGGGGCTCTCCCTCAGGGTGACGGTCGCCGCTCTGTTGAGCTTCGTACTGTCACACTTGCTGCATGTTCCCCTGCCATTGTGGACGGTGCTGACGGCGGTGATCCTGACGCAGGTGAGCTTCGGCAAGTCGCTGAAGGCGACCATCGACTATCTGGTGGGTACGCTCGGGGGCGCGGTTTATGCCGGCGCCGTCGCCGCGCTGTTCCCCCACGCGAACGAAATCGCGCTGGCAGGCGTGCTGGCGATTGCAGTCGCACCCTTGGCTCTGCTCGGAGCGATCAATCCCCGCTTCAGCGTCGCGACGTTCACGGGGGTGTTGGTGATCCTGGTTCCTGAAATCACCCATGTGAGCTCGATCGCATCGGCGTTCTATCGCGTGCTCGAGGTCGCCCTTGGAGGTCTCACCGCCGTAGCGGTGTCATTCCTGGTGCTGCCGGCGCGTGCCCATGCTTTGGCGATCGAGGCCGCGGCCCAGATGCTCGATCTGATGGCGCGGTCTCTGCCTGAGTTGTTCGGTGGCTTCATGCAGGCCCGCGACGCAACCGCGATCGGGCGCATCCAAGACAACATCGGCCAAGCCTTGGCGCGGTTGGAGGCCCTCGTCGCCGAGGCGAGGCACGAGCGGATAAGCCTTCTCGCCGCGGAGCCCGATCCGGGGCCACTGCTGCGCACGCTGCTACGCCTGCGTCACGATCTGGTGATGATCGGACGGGCGGCTGCCGTTCCGCTTCCTGAGCCATTCCAAGGACGGTTCGGACCGCTGCTGGCACAGATCGCGAATAGCGCAGCCGATTACCTGCGCCGGAGTGGAGAAGCGCTGGCCGCCGGGCGCGATCCGCCGTCGCTCGATGCGGCCGAAGCAGCCCTCGACGACTACGCCGATGCGTTCACCATTGTTCGCCACGAGGGTCTTACACGAGGTCTGCCGGCCGACACGGCGGAGCGCATTTTCGCGCTGGGTTTTGCCCTTGACCAATTGCACCAGAATTTCCGCGACCTCGAACGCTGGGTGAGGGAAGCGGTAGCTGGGCGGTAAATGCGGCCACTTCGGCGCAATTTCGCGTTACACCCGGCAAAATCGCGATAGCGCTATTTTCTCGGCAGCATACATCCCGGCAGAACTGGCCGCCGCAGCAGGCGTCGACGCTCCTTGGGCCGGGCCGGCTATTCAAGATCAGGAGTTGACCATGAGAGTCCATCGTCCATTGGCTTTCCTCCCAGTCATATTCCTGCTGACCCAGCCTGCGTGGGCGGCACCACGATCTGGAGGATCCGCACCGCATCCGGCCCTTCGGGGGCTGAGCAGCGTTCCGGCCGAGGTGCCAAATCCTATCACACCACAATTCAACGATCCGGGTCCGCAGCTCACCCCGGTACGGCCGGGCAATCCGGTGCAGCAGCTCTCGCCCCTCGGCAATTCGGGGCAACCGGACTCGCTGGGAATCCGATAAAGGACGGAATTTGTTGAAGACAGAAGTCCAACTGGTTGGGCGGGCGGGGTCGGCTCCGCCTACTTGCCGTTGCTTGTCGCGATTTCCGGCGGTCCAATCGGAGGCTGCGCACTGTTTTTTGGGGAGATCGAATCGGCCGGGTGAACGGAGGTGAAGCGCGACTTCTCCTCGGCAGCTTGGTTGTCGCTAAGTGATCCACTCCGGCTTTCCGCATAGAATCCGGACCTCGACAGTCAGGTCAGGGCAGCGATGCGCGACCAAACGGCACGGCTCGTGCCGGCGTCGGCACGCCATCGCGCCACCACAGCATCGACGCGCCGATAGTCGGATTGCCGCAAGAAGCAATAAGCACCAGCAAGATCGCGTAAGCAGCCGCGACGCTGCGTATTACCTGTCCCTTGCGGTCCACCGATCGGATGTTGGCACTTGAGACGGCCGGTCGTGAACCGTTCACACCAGTAGTTGACGCGCGGCTCGCGTCCAAAGGAGAATGTCATGTTGCGCAAGATGATGATGGTCGCGGCAGCGGTTGCCGCTCTTTCCCTCGTCGCCACCGATGGTTTCGCGCGCGGTGGAGGCGGGGGCGGTGGTGGCCATGGGGGCGGGGGCGGGGGCGGGGGCTTCAGTGGCGGCTTTGGCGGGGGCGGCGGCGGCCACGGTGGCGGCGGCTTCGGCGGTGGCCATATGGGTGGCAGCTTCGGCGGCGTCCATGGCGGCTTCGGCGGCGTCGATGGGAGAGGGTTCGGTCACGCTCGCGGCTTCGCGGGCTCTCAGGAGAGAGGCCACCAAGGCGAACGGGGCGACCGAGGCGAACGGTTTCACCACGCTCGTCATTTCCGGCACGACTTCGACGACTTCGGCGGGTACGGCTATGGTTACACCTGCGACTACTACTCGCCCTACTACCCATACGACTGCGCGTCGCCGTATTACCAATGGTGACCTTGCCTGCAAACTGACGATGTCAGCAAAGATGCAAAACGGGCTCCGCAGCAAAGCAGCGGAGCCCGTTCTGACAAGCTTGATCGCGGCGCTAAACTAACCCAGATCGCCGCTGAGTGCCCTTGCCGCCTTGAGATCGGCCGTGTCGAATCCCTCGGTGAAGCGATCGTAGACCGGCATTAAGAGGGCGCGCGCGTCTGCAGTGCGACCTTGTTCATGCCATAGGCGGGCAAGGCTGGTAGCGGCGCGCAGTTCCCACGACAAGGCGCCTTGCCGCCGCGCCCAGTCGAGCGAGCGCACGAAGTGCTCCTCGGCCGCCGCCGCGGCATCCGGCGCAGCTTGCTGTCGCAGCAGCTCGCCTTTGACGCGCAGCTCCTCCGCGATGCTCCAGCGCTCTTCATTGTGCTCGGATCGTGCCAGCGCCTCGTCGATCGCGGCGAGCCCCGGTGCGACCCGCTCGGCGGCCGCGAAGCCTTGCGCCAGCGCGCGTAGAAACGCGGTGTGATACTGGACGAATCGCGCTTCGCGCAGCTCGTCGATCGCGACGCGGAGCAGCTGCAATCCGTCGTCGACATCGCCCCGCTGGCGCAGAAGGTCGCCTTTGAAGCATCGCCCATGGGCATGCCAGACGTCGAGCGCATGGCGTTCGGCATGGTCGAGCAGCATCGCAATGAAGCGTTCCGCTGCCGACAGTTCGCCCGCCAAGAGCGCAACCGGGCAGGCTGCCAGGGCAAGCGCATTGCACAATGAAAGCGTGTGGTTGATCGACAGAGCGTGCTCGATATTGCTCTCGACGTCGCGCAGGGCCTGGTCCACGAATCCCTGCAGCCAGAGGGCCCGCGCCAGCGTGATGCGCGCCGTCACGCGCTGATCGAATCGGAAGCGCACGGCATCGGATCGTCGGGTGGGCGTGACGTAGCCCTTGAGCACGCGCTCGATGTGCTGCCGTGCGCCGGCTTGGTCACCCAGAAAATGCAGCGAGGCGCCGATCATGCGATCGCCGATGAGGGCGTCGGCGGGGTCGGGCGCGCGCGCCGCTAGACTTCGGAATCGTCTTGCGAGTGCCAGTGTCTCCCGGAACTCGCCGTTGTTGACGCGACCGGCCCATAGCCCCCAGAGCGCCCGCAACTGATAGTCGGTGTCGTCGAGTCGCTCGGCAAGTACGAGCGCGGTCCTCCAGGCTTCAGTCTCGCGCTCCGGACCGGTCGTATACATCAACGACCAGCCGAGTGCGGCGTAGAGCTGCATCTCGCAGCGCTCGCCGCGGCTCGATCCCGGCTCCAGAACGGCGAGCGCCCGCTCGACCCGCCCCCGACACTCGTTGATCAGCGACAGCTGGAACCACAGCGGCGTGGCGGCGACGGTCAGGGCTACGCCGATCGCCGCGTCGCCGCCCGGCGAAAAACCCCAGTCCAACGCCACCCGCAGATTGTCGATCTCGGGTGCATACGTGGCAAGCCATTCGCTCGTGTTTCGCGTCTCCCATTCGGTTTCAGCACACTCAAACAGATGCCGGTAGTACTCGGCGTGGCGGCGTGCGACTGCTTCAAGCTCACCGCTTTCGACGAGTTTCTCGAGCGCGTAAGCGCGAGTTGTCTCGAGCAGCCGGTAGCCGGCGGTGGTGTCATCGCCTTTCGCCGAGACCAATGACTTCGTGACCAAGTTCGCAACGCCGGCGACGACATCCGATGCCGCGATCTCGGCGCCGGCCGCGACCGCGCTCGCCGCCTCCAGCTTGAAGCCGCCCGAAAAGATCGCCAGACGACGCAGGACCACGCGCTCCGGCTCGGCAAGCAGCTCGTAGCTCCAGTCGAGCGTCGCCCGCAGCGTCTGGTGCCGCGGCAGCGCGGTCCGCCTCCCCCCGGTGAGCAGGTGGAAACGATCATTGAGACGGGTGGCGAGCTCCTCGATCCCAAGCGCAGCGGCGCGCGACGCGGCGAGCTCGATCGCGAGCGGGATCCCGTCGAGCCGCCGGCAGATTGCCGCCGTTGCCGCCGCAACGCGTCGGTCCGGCGAAAAGTGCGGCTGTGCCGCGCGCACGCGCGCGACGAATAGTTGAACGGCACCGTAATGCAACGGATCATCCACATCTTGAATGCCCTCCGCCGGGACATCGAGCGGCGGCACCCGGTAGATGTGTTCGCCCTCCGCCTGCAACGGCTCCCGGCTCGTCGCGATCACGCGAACGGCCGGGGTGAAGCGCAGCAACGCCTCGCTCATACGCGCCGCCGGGTCGAGCACGTGTTCGCAATCGTCGAGCAGAAGCATGAGCCGCCTGGCACCGAGCGCATTGGCGATGCGTTCGGGTGACACTGCGTCGGCGGCGAGCTCCAGATGGAGCGCAGTGGCAATCCTGAGCGGAACAAGATCGGGATCGGACAGGCCTGCGAGTTCCACGACCCACACCCCATCGACGAACTTTGGCAGCAGGCGCCGGGCGACCTCGAGGCCCAGACGCGTCTTGCCGATACCTCCGGCACCCGTCAGGGTGACGAGGCGGCGGGAGGCGGTGAGGCCGAGGATCTCCTCGAACGCGACGGCGCGGCCGATCAATTCGGAAACCGGCTCCGGCAAGTTCGTCGATGGACGGGCCGAAGGCTCAAGGACGACGGCCGTGCCTGCAACCGCCTGCGCCTGAGAATTTGCCGAGACCGTGCGTATCAGGCCGGTGAACTGGTAGCCTCGTCCGGCGATCGTGCGGATCAAGCCGCGATCCGCCGCGAAGGCGTTGCGCAGCGTCGAGATCTGGACGTGCAGGTTGTTCTCTTCCACGACCTGGTTCGGCCAGACACGCTCGATCAGCGCGTCTTTGCTCACCACAGCCCCCGACGCCTCGATCAGCGCCATCAGCACATCAAAGGCACGCCCGCCGAGATGGATCGGTCGACTATCGGCAAGGAGCTCGCGGCGGTGCGGCAAAACCCTGAAACGGCCGAACTCCATTGCCGCCGGCGTTTCGGATAGGGGATCCATGAGCGCGATTGTAGCGCGAATTTTCAGGTATTTTCAGGGTTTTTAAGAAGGCTGCTCCAAATGGCATGCCGCCTCGCGGAGGCGATCGTAGATCGGTGCCCCGACGCGGTGCGTCAAGGTCTTGCTCGCGTCACGTATGCAGTTTTCGAGGCAGAGCGGTCATTGAGTAAGTACAGTCGAAGCCGGCCTCCTCGCCGTGGAGCACAGTGGAAAGCGGGGGCTGCCGCCGCAACCGATCGCCCCATAGGGCCAGCGCGTCACCTGAAATCGCCGCCAGTTCCTTGCCGGCGGAAAAAATGTCGTGCCGTTCGGAGATTATGACGCCTCACCCGGCTTCGTTACTCGACAAAAAAAGGGCCGGCGGCAGGCGCCACCGGCCCAAGTGTCTACGTCCAAGCGAAACCCGCGGGGAGGAACCAGGCTTCGCGACGACCCACGCAGCGATCAGGACCAGGAGGCCGGACCCGAGGGATCGAGCGAACGTGGGCCTGACGTAGACATCGCTCGTATGCTCGGTTCGTCTTAAGGCTTCGACATCGTCCGAATGTAAGCGGCCTTGGCGCAAGCTGCTGCGGCGAAATTGCTACGATTGATGCGTTCTTGCACCGATCTGGAGGCTGCGCTGCACTTGGTCCAACCTTGTTGATCGCGGAGCGGCTGATTACACCCGGCGCGCCGAAGGGGAGGCTCACGGCTTCCGCCACACCGGTGTCTTCCTAGGTCAGTCCGGCTTCGTCGGCAGCAATGCGGCCGAGCGCCGACCAATCGAGTGCCGCATAGCCACGTGCAATTCCGGCCATCAGCCGATCGCGTGCAATGCGGACCGACGGCATGGGGACGCCCGCGGCTTCCGCCTCCGCGAGCGCCAAACGCACGTCCTTGAGCGCCAGCGGAAGGACGAAGCCCGGCTCGTAGCGCTGCGCGACGATCTTGCCGCCGTAGATCTTGTGCACCCGGCTGCCGTACATGGTTTCGGTCAGGATCTGGAGAAACTGCTCGGGGTCCTCCCCGCGCTTGCGCATCAGGGCAACCACTTCGCCGAGCATTTCCAGTGTGGCCGCGGTCAACGCATTGCCGGCGAGCTTGATCAGATTCGCGGTCGCGGGTTCGGGGCCGACCACGAAGGTGCGCTGGCCCAAAATGTCGAAGATCGGCTGGCAGCGCTCGATATAATAACCGCTGCCGGCGGCGACGATGTAGAGCTGACGGGCCGCGGCGGCATCGGGATTGCCGAACACCGGCGCGGCAACGTAGCCCTGGTCGAGCTTGGCGTGCCCCGAGTCGATCGCCGACGAAGCGGCCGTGCTAATGGTGCTCATCGAGAGATGGATGGCGCCCGGCATCAGCCCGGAAGCAAGCCCATTTCCGGGCCGCGGCTCCAGGCCGAACATGACGTCCCGGACAGCCTTGTCGTCCGGCAGCATGCTGACCACGATTTCGCAATCGAACAGGTCCGCGACTTCGGCCGTCGTGTCGAGCCCGAGCGCAGCAAGCTGCTTGATGCGTTCGGGACGCCGGACATAGGCCCTCACATCGCAGCCGGCGTGCACGAGATTCGTGGCCATGGCGGCGCCCATGCGTCCAAGCCCGATGAAGCCGATGCGCTCCTCCACGGGTCTGCGCTTCTGGACGCCCTCCGCAGCGCGAGAATCGATGTGGTCGTGCATGGAAGCCTCAAAGCATCGTGACGCCTGATTGCGGTAGGAACTTAGTCGTTTCCGCGGCGGCGGCTGTGCCTCGATTGCCGCGTTTGGCCCGCTCTTGCCGAAAATCGAGCGTGGACGCGCGATCTTGCGGGCCTCTGCCGAACCAAACGGGCGAATGCGCGAAAATCCGCCGCTTTACGTAGATTTCAGATGATTTCGGAACGTTTCAGGCCGTCGCCAAGGACCTTTCAGGCGCCGAGCGCGATATTTCGTGCACGGACGGAAGATTCGAGCGCCAGAGGTGCAACGCCATGTCGATGAACCCGCTGCCCACGAACCCTACGCCATACGCGCCGTTGAACTCGAATGCGCTGCGGCCGCTGCCGACGGCCAGGGTGCCGTCGGTCGAGCGGCGATCTCGATCCGGCGGAAGACACGACGACCGGGCCGATTGGGATAACGCTCGCCGATCCGTCGAAGTCCCGCTGCCAAACCAAGGTATGAGGCTCTCAAACCAATACGCTATTCGGATCAACCTCCGTACGATGGGCGGTTTGCCTCGATCGAACTATGCTCTCCTGAGTTGGTGAGAGCCGGAATGGGGCCGGGGAAGTGCGAGCTAACCGACGCGAACGTCAAAGGTGGAATCCATGTTGGCCAACTCCCTGCGTACGAATCTGGCATCGAATGGTCCTTTCGACCGGAATACCTCAAAGCCGGGCCAAGCCGCCATGTTGCTGTCGCTGGACGGACACTCCCGTGCCCGCGAAAGGCACGACATGCACACCGATCCCCGGGCTCATCGGCTGCCCAATCGGCCCAGGGTCGACGCTGCCGGTCATGCCGTGGAGATTTATCCAGCCGACATCGTGAAACGTCGCACCATGGCCTCGAACGGAATGGCGGGGGAGATCGTCCAGGCCACAAAGCGTGGCAAAATCGAATCTCGCTTCCGCGCGCCTGTCCACCTGCTCGCCGTATACGACAGGGGCATGCGCCGGGACGGGGAGACGTTCGTCGAGGGGCTGCCCCGCTCGGCCCTGCGAGATCTGAGACGAAAGCTAACCTTTGTGCCGGCAGGTCACGAATATTATGACTGCCA
>Ga0137391_10002275_pt1 | contig 14364 bp, 9 predicted proteins | sample 15con2h24BmetaG_FD_101399 | JGI IMG/M metagenome (GOLD analysis project Ga0137391, IMG submission 101399) | Vadose zone soil microbial communities from Angelo Coast Range Reserve, California, USA - 15con2h2.4B metaG | ecosystem: Environmental > Terrestrial > Soil > Vadose zone > Saprolite...
AGTGCGATCGTGACCGATCTCGGCACGCCCGGCGCGGAAGCGCTCGTGACCGAAGGCGGCGTCAATGCGCTGGCGATGATCTGCCGCGCGCGCTGCAAGCCGGGCACAACGCTCGTCACCACCGATCCGACGTGGAAATGGCCGTGCCTGTTCGCGCGCCAGCAGGGCGCGGAGGTGATCGAGATCCCGATCTACGATCCCGCCTGCAACTACCGGCTGACAGCCGAAGCACTGAAGGCCCATGTCGACGAGCGTACCGCGATCATCTACCTGGTCGATCCCAACAATCCGCTCGGCATCCGCTACAGCCGTGAGGAGATCGAAAGCTTTGCGGCGATCGCGCGAGATTGCGGTGCACTGCTGGTGCACGATTGCACCTATCGTGATTTCGCTGACGGCCATACCCCGGCGTTACATGTGGCACCGGAAGGCACCGTTGTCTCGATGAGCTTTTCGAAATGGCTCGGCCTCGCCGGGCTGCGCATTGGGGCCCTCGTCGCGGCACCCGATTTGTTCGAGGAATTGGCGCAGACCTCGACCAGCGTGCTGGGCGCGAGTGTGATTGCGCAGCGCGCGGCGCAGGCCGGGCTGGCCGTCAAGCCCGAATGGATGACCAGGGTCCGCGGTATCGACCGCGCCAACAAGGCGATGATCCAGGGGGCGACGACAGCGATCGAAGGGCTTGCGCTTCCGATTTTTCCTTCGCACGGCAATTTTCTGGTGCTGGAAACCATCGCGGCCGGTATCCGCCCGGAAGCGCTGGTCGAATGTTTTCGCCGGCAGGGCATTATGATCCGCCAGGGCACCTATCACACCCGACGCTTCGGCGATCGCTTCGTGAAGGTCAGCACCTCCGTTCCGTCGTCCTGGGTGGAAAAATTCTGCACGGTGCTGCCCGAGATGGTGGCGCAGGCGCGCACGCTGAACGATCTGCCGCCGCAATTCTGAGGGGTCTTTCCGATGGCTATTATCTCCACCAAGGATGACGTGAAGCTCCATGTGGAGGAGGCGGGTGAAGGCACGCCGATCCTCTTCATTCATGAATTTGGCGGCAATCACGCAAGCTGGGAGCCGCAGCTGCGCTATTTCAGCCGCCGTCACCGCTGCATCACCTATGCCGCACGCGGCTATCCGCCGTCGGACGTGCCTGACAGCGTCGATGCCTATTCGCAAACCATCGCTGCGGACGACGCCGTGGCCGTACTCGACGCCCTGAAAATCAACAAGGCGCATATCGTCGGGCTCTCGATGGGTGGATTCTGTACCGTGCATTTCGGGCTGCGGACGCCGCAGCGCGCGTTGTCGCTCACAGTCGCCGGCGCCGGCTATGGCTGTGAGAAGGAGTACGAAGAATATTTTCGTGGCGTCTCGCTGGAGGTTGCGGACCATTTCGAAAAGCAGGGCGCCAAAGAATTCTCGAAAGTGTATGCGCTTGGCGCAAGCCGGGTGCAGTTCCAGAACAAGGATCCGCGCGGCTGGCAGGAGTTCGCCGATCGCCTCGCCACGCATTCCGATCGCGGAGCGGCCAACACCATGCGCGGCGTACAGGCGCGGAGGCCGTCGTTCTACGATCTTGAGGACGGGCTGAAACAGATGTACGTGCCGACGCTGGTGGTGGTCGGTGACGAGGACGATCACTGCCTGCAGCCGGGCATCTTCCTGAAGAAGACGGTTCCGGCTTGCGGGCTGTCGGTGTTCCCCAAAACCGGCCACACCCTCAATATTGAGGAGCCGGCGGCGTTCAATGCGCTGCTGGCCGAATTCATCGCCCAGGTTGAAGCCGGCCGCTGGCTGCCGCGCGATCCGCGCGCGCTGCCGGGCCAGATCATGCGCACCAAATAGATCGATGGCCCCCATTTCCCTGATCAACGCCGATCGACTCTGGACACGGTTGATGGGGCTCGCCGAGATCGGTGCGACGTCGGGCGGCGGCGTCAACCGCCAGGCACTGAGCGACGGCGAGATCGCGGCCTGGCGTCGCGTGATCGCCTGGGCGCAGGAGGCGGGACTGACCGCGGCAACCGATTCGGCGGGCAATTTGTTCCTGACGCTTGCCGGACGCGATCGCGTGGCGCCACCCGTTCTCGTCGGCAGTCATCTCGACAGCCAGCCGACCGGCGGAAAGTTCGATGGCGCGGCAGGTGTCATGGCCGCGCTTGAGGCGGTGGTCTCGCTCGCGGAGCAGGACGAAACGCCGAGGCGTGATTTGATCGTCGTCGCCTGGATGAATGAGGAAGGTTGCCGCTTCGCGCCTGGCATGATGGGCTCGGAAGCTTTTGCAGGCGCGCGCGGCATCGAGGCGATCCGCGCAGTGCGCGATGCCAGCGGGATCACCGTCGGCGAAGCACTCGATCGGTTGCATGCGGCGTTTCCCGATCTACCGTGTAAGCCGCCCGGCTTTGCGGCCGCGGCCTATCTCGAACTGCACATCGAGCAGGGGCCGCTGCTGGAGGCGGCGGGCCATGTCATCGGCGTCGTCACCGGCATTCAGGGCAAGAAGACGTTTCAGGTCGTGCTCGCGGGGGCCGAGGGCCACGCGGGCACATTGCCGCAGCAGGAGCGACGCGATGCGCTGGCCGCCTTCGCGCGGACGGCGGCCGCGCTCCACGCCGAGATCGGCGCCATCGATGCCGAGATCAAGTTCACAATCGGTCGTGTCACGGTCGAACCGAACGCGCCGTCGGTGGTGCCGTCGCGCGTTACCTTCAGCATCGACCTGCGGCATCCGGACAATTTGGTGCTGGACGCAGCCGGCGTCCGCGTCGCGGCTCTTTGCCATCGGCACGCACCGCCTTGCGCGGTCACGATCACGCTGCTGGTTGATGCGCCGTCGAACGATTTCGATTCCGAGCTGCGCGAACGCATCGCGCGGGCGGCGGACGACCAGAACCTGCCGGCCATGGCCATCCTGTCTGCCGCCGGCCACGACGCGCGCCATCTCGCCAAGGTCTGCCCGGCCGCGATGATTTTCATCCCCTGCCGGGACGGCGCGAGCCACGTCGAGCATGAATGGGCCGACCCCGGACATGTTGCTGCCGGCGCATCCGTCCTGGCGCAAGTGCTGCGTGATCTTGCACTTGCCGATCCGCCCTCTGTCGCTGAGGCGTGAGGAGAACGAGATGCCGAAAGTTGCCAGTCAGGACTACCGCGATGCGATGGCATGTCTCGGCGCGGCGGTCAATATTGTTACTACGGATGGTCGGGCGGGCCGCGCCGGCTTCACGGCGTCGGCCGTCTGTAGCGTGACAGACAATCCGCCGACCCTGCTGGTGTGCATGAATCGCGGGTCGTCCGCCTATGCCAGCGTGAGAGAGAACGGCGTGGTTTGCGTGAACGTGTTATCGGCCAGGCACGAGCGGCTGTCGCGTCTGTTCGGCGGCAGAATTTCGTTCGACGAACGATTTGCGGCAGCGGCTTGGTTGACGCTGGAAACCGGTGCGCCCGCTTTGGCCGACTGCGCGGTCGCTTTCGATTGCCGCATCGTCGACGTCGCCAATGTGGACACGCATGACGTACTGTTTTGCCGCGTGGTGGCACTGCAGAAATCGGACTGTGCGGACAACCTGATCTATTTTGGCCGCGACTACCACGTCGTGCGGGTCGGCCCGGCCTGACAACCGTCGAAATGATTTTTACATGTCTCGCTCGGCCCTCGAATCTGAGCGCAAGACTTTGAACCGTTCCGCGTAAAATCCCGGGAGGTGGTAAGACCATCGCAGGTGAGCCAGTTCTAGGGTCCTGTTGAGTTCAACAGGACGATCGGGATAATGTAGCTGCAGCGCATCAAATCGCGGTTTGTCCGTTTATGAAGGCCCAGTCGCTCACACATGGAAAAGAGCCGCCCTCAAAAGAAGCGTGTATCGGTTGCAGGCATGTATATCGATCGCGCGTCGGCGATCCCGATCCATCTGCAGATCGCGGCCCACATGCGAAAGGCAATTCTGCAGGGGCTTCTTCCGGCCGGCACGCAGTTCCTCGGATCGCGGGAGATCGCGCGTGAATTGGGGTGTTCGCGCACGGTCATTCTGACTGCGTGGGATCTGCTCTATGCAGAAGGTTATCTCGATTCGATGCCGCGGGGAGGCGTTACCGTTGCGTCGGTCAAACAGGCGCAAGCGAACCCGGCGCCGGCGTTGTTCCCCTCGGACTCCACGTCAACAACGATCGAGGCCGGCCCCGTCTCCGATCGCTGGAGGTCGCTATTGGCATTCGAATACGACACCAACTGGAAGTCCGAGTTCAGTCCCGGCGCACCGGATATTTCCGGCTTTCCGTTCAGGGAGTGGGGCAGGCTGCTGCGGCAGGCCTGGCAGAATCCCAAAAATTCCGACTGTCTCGATCTTCCGCCCGAAGGGCATCCGGTGTTGCGGAGGGAAATCGCCAATTTCCTCGGATCGATTCGCGGTCTGGTTTGCGCACCGGGCAATGTGGCGGTGACCTCAGGCACGTCAGGCGCGTTGGATTTTTGCAGCCGGATGATTCTCGATCAGGGCGACGAGGTCTGGGTCGAGGAACCTGGGTTCGTCGAAGCCCGGTGGACACTGACAGCGGCCGGCGCGAAACTCGTTCCGGTGCCTGTCGACGACAAGGGTCTCTGCGTCTCCGAGGGAATCCGGCTGGCGCCGAAAGCGAAGCTCGTGGTGGTCACGCCGTCGCATCAATATCCGATCGGCGTCAGTATGGGACTTGAGCGCCGGCTCGAGCTTTTGGACTGGGCGAACAAGAACGACACCTGGATCATCGAAGACGATTACAATTCGGAGTTCAGGCATCAGGACAGCATGATTGCCTCGCTGCGGTCGCTCGATCGCGAGGGACGCGTGATCTATCTCGGGACATTCTCGAAGTTGATGATGCCGAGTTTGCGTCTCGGCTACATGATCGCCGACGAACGCCTGATTGGGGCGTTCTCGAAAGGGCGGGCCCGGATCGATGTCCATACATCGGGGATCGGGCAGCTCGCGCTGGCGAAATTCATGCAGGAAGGACATCTGGTGCGGCACCTGCGACGAATGCGCAAGGTCTACGCCGCGAGGCGGGCTGCGTTGATTGACGCAATCATCTCGTTGATGCCAGACGATCTGACGGTGTCATCGGCTGCGACCGGCTTGCATCTTGTCGCCTTTTTCACCGCGCGAATGCGGGCGCGGCTGAGCGATGCCGAAGCGGTGAAACTCTTGCTACAGGTCGGCATTCATGTGCAGCCGCTGTCGCAGAATTATCTCGGAGAAGCCACACGGCAGGGATTGGTGTTCGGATATGGCCGGCTGGACACCGAGGACGCCGGTCGGCTCATTTCCAAAATGGCCGAATGCCTGAGTGGCCGGACTTCATAGCTGCAATCGGCTGGTTTGGTGCCCGGCGACGCTGCATCTTTCGCGGGCAAGCGCTGCACCGATAAGTGCAGAAGACGTCTTGCGGCAAGTGAAGCGACATTTTCGGGTGGCTGGCCTACCTGTTTGCGGCAACTCTGGCTCTATGCGGCACCTCGACCGGTCTGTCAGAAATTCAGCCAGGACGGCCTTCACGGGGAAGCAGGGTGGTGATGACGAATCGCGAAATCTCTTTGAGGCTATTAGTCGGCGTGACGTGTCTTTTGTCGGCTCCGGTCGCTGTGCAGGCGCAGACGCGCGCAGAGACGCTGCGTCAGGTGACCGGCAACAACATCAATACCCTCGATCCCTCAACGCCCGGAGCCACACGGGAGGCCTTCGGCGTGTCGACCAGTACCTATGATCGCCTGGTGGCGTTCGACCGCAAGCGTGAAGCCGGCGTTTGGGTGTTCGACCGTGCGACGATCCGCGGTGAGCTTGCCGAAAGTTACGAGATTAGCCCGGACGGTCTCAAGATCACGTTCAAGTTGAGAGAAACCAAGTGGCATGATGGCACGCCTGTCACCGCTGACGATGTCAAATGGTCGCTTGACCGGGCCGTCAGCGCGAAGTCGCTCGCGAAAGGCCAGATGGGCACCGGCTCGCTGACGGCGCCCGAACAGTTCGTCGTCGTCGATGCGCGGACCATTACGGTGACACTGCCCAAGCCCGACCGGCTCGCCGTTGCCAATCTTGCCACGCCGCTGGCGCCGATTTTTAACAGCAAGCTGGCCAGGCAGCATGCCACTCCCGAGGACCCCTGGGCCCAGGAATGGCTGAAGACCAATACGGCCGGAAGCGGCGCCTACACGGTCGAGGCGTTCAAGACCGGCGAGCAACTGGTGCTGCGGCGGAACGATGACTGGAAGGGCGGCCGCGGCGGGCAGTTGCCCTTCTTCAAACGGATCATCGAACAAACCGTTCCGGAGCCCGCCACCCGCGCCAATCTGATCGAAAAGGGTGACGCAGACATTGCCACCGATCTTCAGGCCAGCGACGTGCTCGCGCTGCAGTCCGGCGGCAAGGTCAGGGTGGATTCGACGCCGCAAAGCAACGGCTTTACGATGATCGCGTTCAACACCCAGGCGGCGCCGTTTGACAACGTCAAGGTGAGGCAGGCAATCGCCGCTGCGCTGCCCTACGACGATATGTTCGAGGCTGCGATTTTCAAGCGCGGGTATGCCCTGTTTGGCGCGTCCTGGACGGAGCCGCCGACCGGCAACTTCCCGCAGCCCATGCCGGTCAAGACCGACATGGCCAAGGCCAAACAACTGCTGGCCGAAGCGGGCATCCCCGCCGGCTTCAAGACCACGTTCTCGATCAATGTCGGCTCGGCAGCGATTACCGAACCAATGGCCGCGCTCGTCAAGGAGTCGCTGGCGAAGATCGGTATTGAAGTGAACATTCAGAAGCTACCCGACGCGCAGATGAGCACCGCCATCAACGACAAGCGGCTGCCGTTCTTCACCGAGGGGTCGACGGCATGGCTGCCGACCACCGACTACTTCTTCCGCAACTTCTTTACCGGCAACCAGCGCTGGAATTACAGCTCCTGGAATGATGCACTGGTAACGGAGCTCGGAGCTAAAGCGCGGTTCGAGCTCGACTCGCCCAAGTACGAAGAGATGAGCAAACAGATGATCGCCGAATACGCCAGGGAGATGCCGCTGGTCCTGCTGTGGCAGGCGAACCAGGACGCCGTGATGGTGCCCAATCTGGACGGCTATACCTACTGGTTTCATCGCCAGCTCGATTTCCGCGACCTCACTCGCAAATAACGCCGATGAAGACGTCTTGAGTTCGAATGAAGAATGGAATGACCGGCGTGGACAGGCACTGGGAAATCGGAACCGACATCGGAGGCACGTTCACCGATATCATTGCCATCAGGCATGAGACCGCTGAGACGCGGATTGCGAAGGTTCCGTCGCGCCCGCGAGCGCCGGTACAGGCGATGCTCGAAGCCATCGAGGCCGTCGGGCTGCAGAAGAGCCAGGTCAAGCGTTTCATCCATGGCACCACGCGGATAACCAATGCGATCGTCGAGGGGCGGCTGCCGAAGGTCGCGCTGGTTGCTACCGCGGGATTTGAAGATGTGCTGGATATCGCCCGCTATCGGCGCCGCGATCTTTACCGCCTCGATATCCCGCCGAAATCGCCGTCGCTGGTACCGCGCGAGCTGTGTTTCGGTCTCGCCGAGCGGCTCGATCATGACGGCCGCGTGCTGAAGCCGCTGGACGATGGTGAGATCGACCGGTTGCAAGCCTGGCTGAAGCAAACGGGTGTGCAAAGCGTGGCGGTGGCCTTGCTGCATGCCTATGCCAACCCGATCCACGAGAAGATGCTGGCCGCGCGGCTGAAGGCCATCGTGCCGCACGTCTCGCTGTCGCATGAGGTCAATCCGGAAGCGCGGGAATATGAGCGAACGTCGTCGACGGTATTCAACGCGGCGGCGATGCCGATTGCGGTCGAATATCTGAGCGAACTTGAAGAGCGGCTGCCGATCGGGCCTGGCCTGCAGGTGTTCCACTCCGCTGGCGCCATGGTTCCGATTTCCGCGGTCAAGCGCCGTCCGCTGGTGATGGCGATGTCCGGTCCTGCCGCTGGCGTATCGGCGTCGGTCAGCATTGCGCGTCAGCTCGGCACGTCGCGAATGCTGACCTTCGACATGGGCGGTACCACCACGGATGTTTGCCTGGTCATCGACGGGGAGCCCGAGATGGCCGACGGCCGGATGCTCGGCGATCGGCCGCTGCGCCAGCCGATGCTCGCGGTCCACTCGATCGGCGCGGGCGGCGGTTCGATCGTGCGCAATGGACCTGGCGGCCTGACGGTGGGACCCGAGAGCGCTGGATCGGAGCCTGGGCCGGCCTGCTATGGCCGCGGCGGCGCCGCGCCGACGATTACCGATGCCAATGCTCTGCTCGGCTATCTCAACCCGGAGACCCTGCTCGGCGATCGGATCGGCCTCGAAATCGAGACCGCACGGCGTGTAATTGCACCGATCGCAGAGGCCATGAAGCTAAGCCTCGGCGAGACGGCCCTTGGGATCATCAAGGTCGCCAATGCGACGATGGCTCGGGCGCTGCGCCGGGTGACGGTGGAGCGCGGAATCGATGGGCGTGACTGCACGCTGCTTGCCTTCGGCGGCGGTGGCCCGATGCATGCGGCGGGTCTTGCGGACCTCTATGGCATTAGTTCGATCGTCGTCCCCAATGCATCGAGCGCATTTTCCGCCCTCGGCTGCCTGACCGCGGACTTCAGCTTCCTGCAGCAGCACACATTGCGTGTCGCGCTGAATGGCATCGACCTTGATCTGGTGTCGAAGCGCATTGGCGCCCTGATCGAGCAGGCATCGGAGCCGCTGATCGCCAACGGCGTTGCGCGTGCGTCGATCGATGTCGAACTGGTGGCGCTGATGCGCTATGCCGCGCAAAACGACGCCATCGCGGTGCCGTTCGCCCTGCCGCTCGATGTCAGGCGTCTGCAAGGCGACTTCCTCGCCCGCCACCATGAGCTGTTCGGCTACGCGACGGCGGAGGATTGCGTGATCGAATCGGTGCGGGTGCAGGCACGGCAGCCATCGACCACGGTCGTTGATCGCCCGACGACGGCGGTTCGAAAGGCAACCGGCCGTTCGCGCATCTGCTCGTTCGAGGGGGCCGATGAGGTGCCGACCCGGATTGTGGAGCGCGCGTCGGTGCAGGATGTGGTCAGTGGGCCCGCGATCGTCGAAGATGCATGGTCCACGGTGGTGATCCCGCCGGGCTGGCAGGCGAGGCCGGACGCGATCGGCAATCTCTTCCTGACAAAGGTGACGTCATGAAGCTCGATCCGTTTGCCGTCGAGGTGATCCGGCACGGGCTGTCCGCAGCCGCCGAGGAAATGAGCCTGGTGATGACGCGCTCGGCGCGGTCGCCGCTGCTGCGCGAGGCCGGCGACCTGTCTTCCGCGATCACCGATGCCAGGGGCGGTCTGGTCGGGCAGGGCCGCGATATCCCGATTCATCTCGGCGCCATGGCCTACACCGTTCCGGAACTGCTCAAGGTTCTGCCGGTCGGCGACCTGAACGATGGCGACGTGCTGATCTACAATCTCGGCGCGCTCGGCGGCAACCATCTCAATGACGTCAAGGTGGTGCGGCCGGTCTTCATCGACGGCGACATCGTCGCCTTTGCGGTCAGCCTCGCGCATTGGCCCGATATTGGCGGCACCTGGCCGGGCAGTTATTTCGCCAAGGCCATCGACACGTTTCAGGAGGCCATGCGCATTCCGCCGATTCTGATTGCGACCGCGGACGGGGTAAGCGAGCCGATCATGCAGCTGCTCAAGGCCAATGTACGCGATCCCCAGGCGTGTGAGGGCGATCTGCTCGGACAGATCGCGGCGACAAAGGCCGGTGAAAGGCGCATCGTCGAGCTGTGCCGGCAGCATGGCAAGGATATCTTCGTCGCTACCCTGACGCGCCTGCACGATCTTTCGGAGATCGAGATGCGGGAGGCCATTCGCGCCTTGCCGGACGGCGTCTATGAGGGCGAGGATTATCTCGATGATGGCGGTGTGGGTGGAGCGCCGGCGCGTATTCATGCCAGGATCACCATCGCCGGCGACGAAGCGATCTTCGATCTATCAGGGAGTTCCGACCGCGTCTCGAATTTCTGCAACACCACGCCGTTCATCGCGCGCTCCGCGGTAGCCTATTCCGCGCGCATCATGAGCGGGCGCGACATGCAGCAAAACGCCGGTGCGTTGCGGCCGCTGACCATCATCACGCGTCCGGGCTCGATCCTGGAGCCGGGCTGGACTGCGGCTGTTGCGGCCGGAAATCACGAAACCTCGATGCGCATCGTCGACGCGATCTTCCGCGCGATGCAGGATGCCATCCCGGAACGCCTGTCCGCGGGCGGCGCGACCACGGCCGGCGTGCTGTTCTTCGCCGAGCCGCGACCGGATGGCTCGTGGAAGATGTTGTACGAGGTTCACGGTGGCGGCGAGGGCGCGCGGTACGATCGTGATGGCGTCTCGGCGACGCGCGTTCATCTCGCCAATACCTCCAATACGCCCGTTGAGGTGATCGAGGCGAACTACAAGATCCGCGTTGAACGGCAGGCCATTCGCCGCGAGTCCGGGGGCGCCGGTAAATATCGGGGCGGCGACGGCGTGGTGCGTTCCTATCGGATCCTGGCGCCATCCGTGCATCTGACCACATGCATCGAACGGATGGTGATCCCGCCCTTCGGCATGCAGGGCGGCCAGCCCGGTCAGACCTGCCGGATATCGCTGATCAGGGACGGCTGCAATGTCGAGATCGACGGCAAGTCGAATCTGGTGCTGCAGCAGGACGACGTCGTCACCATCGAAAGCTGCGGTGGCGGCGGTTATGGAGTGGCCTGAATGAGCAAATTGTTGCGGACCGGCCTCAATGCCGGCGATAGCGCGCCGCTTACCGTCGTCGGTGGCGAGGGGGTTTATTTCCACCTCGATGATGGCCGGCGTTTGATCGACGGAAGCAACACCGGCGGCGGACTTGGCCATCGCCACCCGGCGATGGTGGAAGCCATCCGCCGGGCTGCCGATACGCCCGTCGTGAACGAAGGCTGGACCTGGATCGGGCGCGAGAAGGCCGCCGATGAACTGATCGGCACGGCCTTCAAGGATGAAGAGGATTGGGTCGGCGCAGTCCGCTTCTGCATCAGCGGCAGCGAAGCGAACGATATGGCGCTCTCGCTGTGCCAGGCATTGACGCAGCGCACAGCGCTGGCCACGCGCGAGCGCGCCTATCACGGCCTGGTCGGTCTATCGCGTAGCATGACGGTGCAGCCGCACTGGCATGGCGGGCTCGCGGTGCACGCCGGTGGGTCGCATCGGCCGGCCGCGATGGCGCCTGTGCGCATCCTGCCCGCGCCGGACGGCGCCATCTACGGCGCGCCTCCCAACAATCCATCAGCCCGGCAATACCTCGCCGATGCGCCGGGCACGCTTTCGGATACCGCGGCGACGATCATCGACTATACCCAGGGCGGCATCTATTACGACGGCGAATATCAGGATGAGCTGGCGCTGCGCGCGCGCGAGGCCGGTTCGATCTGGATTGCCGATGAAGTGGTGACCGGTGTCGGACGGGCGGGGCGCTGGTTCGCGTTTCAGGGCGCCGCGAGCCGTCCGGATATCGTGACGCTGGGCAAATCGCTGGGCGGTGGTGCCGCCGCGGTCGCGGCAGTCGTGGTGTCGAAGGCCATCGTCGAGCAGCTCAAGGGCAAGAGTTGGCAGAACTACGGAACGCTGCGCGGTCACCCGATCAGCATGGCCGCGATCAGCGCCTATCTCCGCGTCGTTACGGACGAGGATATTCTGTCGCGGGTGCGACAGCTCGAGGGCGTATTCGCCCGGCGCCTGCTCGAGATCGCGCGGCGGCATCCGAGCGTGAAGCGCGTGGCGGGGCAGGGCCTGCATTGGACGATCGAGCTGCACGGCCCGGATTGGCGTTTGTGGAGCGCCGACACCGATGAGGAGCCGGTTGCCTCTCGCGTCGCGGTGCGCGCGCTGGAGGCGGGTGCGGTGATCGGGACCAGCGGCGAGCAGACCTCGCTATTTCTCGCGCCGCCGCTGATCATCTCCGAGGATGAATCCCGCCAGCTCCTCGATGCGCTCGATCATGGCCTGGATATTGCGGACCAGGAGCACGAACGGCATCTCGCGCCGAGCGGACGCCAATAGGGAGGCTGCAGCGACGTAGATCATGCGCAGTTTGTCTCCAGCCTGGCCAATCGGCGAACCCTGGCATCTGCCGATGCCGGACGGTACGCTTTACGATGCACTGGCGCACGCCGCGGATCACCGCCCGCATCATCCGGCGACGGCCTTTTATGGCGCCTTGCTGAGTTACGCCGAGCTGCGTCACCGCGTCGATGCGTTGGCAGGCTTCCTGCAGACGACGTGCCGCGCCAAACGCGGCGACCGTGTTCTGATTGCACTCCAAAACTCGCCGCAATACATCATCGCGTATTACGCGGTGATGCGGGCGGATGCGGTGATCGTGCCGGTCAACCTCATGAACAAGACCGCCGAGATCGCTTATCTTGCCGCCGACAGCGGTGCGACCGTAGCAATCATCGGCGGCGAACTGTGCGACATGCGCACTCACCCATGCGGTGGTGGCGAGTTATCGCGACGAAGTGCCGGTCAATACGCCCTATGCATTGCCCGCCTGTGTGACGCAGAGCGGCGAACCGCCGCGTTCGCCGGGTTGGTTCGACTGGCAAGAAGCGATCGCGCAAGCGCAAGTGCCGGTGTCGATGACGGCAACGCCGGACGATCTTGTGATCATGCCCTATACGTCAGGCACCACCGGCAAACCGAAGGCCTGCATGCACAGCCATCGCAGCGCCCTGTTCACGGCGGTCCTGCAGGCGCGCTGGTACCGGCTCGGCAATGACGACGTCATGACCGGCTTCATGCCGTTGTTCCATGTCGCCGGCATGCAGGGATCGATGAACGCCGCGGTCGTCGCCGGCGCGACGCTGGTGCTGATGGCCCGGTGGGACAAGGACCTGATCCCGGATCTGTTCGAGGCGCATGGGGTGACGTTCTGGAACGCGGCCCCGACCATGATCGTCGACGTTCTGGCGAGTGCAGGGTTCCGTGACAACAGTTTTGCGCGGCTGAAGGTTCTCACGGGCGGCGGTGCGGCGATGCCGGCAGCGGTTGTCGAGCGGCTGAAGGCCCGTTTCAACCTGGAGTTCATCGAGGGATACGGCATGACGGAGACGATGTCGCCGACCCATATCAATCCGCTTGCTGCGCCCAAGCGCCAGTGTCTCGGCATCGCGGTGCACGAAACCGATGCGCGGGTAATCGATCCCGATACGCTGGAGGAACTCGGTGACGCCGCCGTCGGCGAGATTATCGTGCACGGGCCGCAGGTGCTGCGGGGCTACTGGAACAGGCCGGACGCAGAAGCCAGCTCCTTTATCGAGCGCAGCGGCAAGCGCTTTCTGCGCACCGGCGATCTCGGTTATCGCGATTCCGAGGGCTACTTCTTCGCGGTCGACCGGCTCAAACGGATGATCAATGTCAGCGGTTTCAAGGTCTGGCCGGCCGAGGTGGAGGCGACCATGTACGAAAATCCAGCTATCAAGGAATGCTGCGTAATCTCCTCGCCCGATGTCTATCGCGGCGAAACGGTGAAGGCATTGGTAACGGTGCACGAGGCTGCGAGGTCGACGACGTCTCCGGACGACATTCTGACCTGGGCACGCGACAGGATGGCGAGCTACAAGGCGCCTCGCTCGGTGGTCTTCGTCGAACGCCTGCCGCGCAGCGAGAGCAACAAGATCAGCTGGCGACTATTGCAGGATGCCGAGTGGAAACAGTGATCGCCAAACCCGGTCAGGGGCCGGAGTTCGGCCGATCATTTCGAGTTCGCGGCGATGACGGTTGCCTCGGCAAACGCACGGCAGGTAGTCGTTGCGACATGAGCGGCGCATCCATGCGGCGTGATCCAGTTTCGTCATGTCACTCACGGCTTATTGAGGTGCTTTCCCGAACTACGCCGACGTTGCGCCGCGCACCATCTACCATCGGAGCGCTTGATCAATTTGGACTTCATTGCCGAAGTTGATTTTTATTTCGGTTGAATGTGAATCGCTCTCGGCGTTTCATTGCGTCGCTCGCGTTGCGAGTTGAATGGGAAAGGAATGGTTTCAGCGGCCGGATCAGCGGTGTCCAGAACGCAACTGAGTGAGGGCCGTCACGCCTGTGCGCTCGGGTTTTCGTTTGCACTATGTGTGCAATGAGAATGCAAGTGTGATGATTTGACTTCCAATCGGAGCGGCTATGATCCTAGAAAGACCTGCATATGTACTCGCTCGTACCTGATTTGCCAGCCGGTCCCAGCCCTTATAGGATCGGCTTTAGGCACAACAGAGTAACGAAATAAATGGCTTAGACCACCTGTGTGTACCGAAAACCCAATCCGAATTGATGACGTGAC
>Ga0137391_10002280_pt1 | contig 14347 bp, 12 predicted proteins | sample 15con2h24BmetaG_FD_101399 | JGI IMG/M metagenome (GOLD analysis project Ga0137391, IMG submission 101399) | Vadose zone soil microbial communities from Angelo Coast Range Reserve, California, USA - 15con2h2.4B metaG | ecosystem: Environmental > Terrestrial > Soil > Vadose zone > Saprolite...
CCAGGCCGCGATCCTCCGCGATGGGCATGTGTTGGTCGCGGCCGGAGACGTTCAGCGAGTGCACGCCCCCGCAGGAGACCATCACACGCTGCGGCGGCGAAGCACGCCAGGCGCGACCTGCGGCGGAGCGGTCCCACTCGAAGCCGACGAGCAAGCCGTTCGCGATTCCTTCGGCTGTCCAACCCAACCACAGATCGCCTCCGGGACCGTAGCTGAAACCGTCGAACCCGGCGAAGTTGTGGAGGTCGATATCGCCCAGAACCGTTGGCAACTCCACACGCGGCTCATTCAGGGTCAACCGCGCGCTATCCAGTTGCGTCTCGGCTTCAGTCACAGCCAATTACAGGATTATCTGTACCAACTCCTCGAACAATCTGCTGGGACTTCGAGTCACGTTTGGGGGAACAGCCTACGAAGGGTAAGGGAACGCGATTGGCTAATCGCGGGTGAGCTCGGCCACCGCCTTCTTGGCGCAGTCATCGTCGACCAGTGCTTTACCGGCCGTGGCCGCTGCGATGAGTGCGGCGATGGCGGCGTTGTTCAGAGCGCGCGGCAGGCCGAGGCTGGCCTTGTGCAATCGGGCGATGGCGTCATCGGCAAAGAGTGGGTCGGTGCGCCCGACGAGCGTCAGGTGGTGCCGCAAGTACTGAGCGGACTCCGCCAGGTCCATGGGCGCCAGCTGGTATCGGGTAGCAATGCGCTGGTCCAGGGCGGCGAAGACGCCCAGCCTTAGTTGGCGGGCAAGCGTTGGCTGACCGACCAGCAACAGAGCGAACGGGCTCTGCGAATCCATCTCGGCGTTGGTCAGCAGCCGGAGTTCCTCGAGTTGGTCGGGTGCCAACAGGTGCGCCTCATCGATGATGAACACAACGCGACGGCGACGCTCGTGTTCCTCCGCGGCCAAGAGCGTCTGGGCCTGTGCGATCAACTCAGCTTTCTGAGCGCGCGGCCTGGCACCAAGCGCGTGGACGATGGTCAGGTACAGACCGCGTGCACCGCAGGTGGGCGTGGCAACGTAGATGATGTGATGCGCGGTCACATCGAGTTGGCTGGCCGCCGCACGCACGGCCACCGTCTTGCCGACGCCGACCTCGCCGGTGATGACACCCAGCAACGACTCACTGATACAGAAGCGGATGCGGGCGACCGCTTCCTGGTGGCTGGCGCGGTCACACAACTGGCCGGCTGGGATGCTCTTGCTGAACGGGGTGCGCGTGAAGCCGAAGTGGGTCACCCAAGGTGCGCGGGTCATGGCTGTGGCTCCTGGGCAGCACGCGGCAGATCGCGATACGCAATCTGGCCGAGCAGTTGTTCCTCATGCGCAGCCACGACCAGGCCCAGGTAATCGATGCCCGTCGACGGCGGTGGTATCGGTGGCTGAGCCTGGGGTACCTGGCGATGAACGTGGCGACCAACGATGAACGGAATTGCCTGACCGACGGGTCGGCCTTCCCAGAACACGTCCAGGCGGGTCAGGTCCTCCGGATCGAAACGCAGCTCGATACGCCGACCGATGAGTGATGGATCGACTGCGTATCGATTACCCGCCAGCGAGACCGAGGCAGTGCTGGTGACGCGCCGCAGCACTGACCAGCGGAACGCCTCCCGCAGAAACGATGGTTCGACTGCTTGGAGTGGTCCCTGGCTGGTGAACCGATCGATGGGCGTTTGGCCGGTCTCGGCGTGCTGCCGCGTGTTGCAAACTTGCTCGGTCCAGGCCAGAAAGCGATCGTTCAACTCGGTGAAGCTGGTAATGCCGTGCGCTTCGGCTTCGCTGAGGAACCGCTCTCGTAGAAACCGGTTGAGCCGCTCCTGCTTGCCCCGACCCTCGGGCGAGTAGGGACGGCTGTGAATAAGGTGGATGCCGAGAACGGCGCAGCTCCGCTCGAGGGCCGCGTTGGCGTAAGGCGCGCCGTTATCCACATAGAGCCGTTCGGGCAGACCGCGGCGCTGAATAGCCGCGCGCAGGACGTCCTGGCCAGCGCGCGTGTTCTGGTCGGGTACCCAGCGGCCGTGCAGCAGCAGGCGCGAGTAATCGTCGACCAGCACAAACAGGTAGGCGCGGCGGCTGCCCTGGATGCGCGGATGCGGCACGAACGGGCCGACCAGCACATCGCCGATCCACAGCTCATTCCTCCTGGACGCCTCGAAGCGGCCGAAGGCGCGGGGTTGGCCAGCGAGAGCGGCGCGATTGAGCCCACGCTGACGGAGATGCTGGCTGATCGTGCGTTCGGCGACACGGATGCGATGCCGCGCAAACAGAATGGCGGCGATCTGGGCCGCTGAGCGAGTTGGAAGCTCAGCTCGCAACGCGCAGGCTTCATTCAAGAGCTCTGGATGACGGCGTACCTCACCCAGGTCAGAGCGTGGCTCAGGGTTGAGGCCATCCAGGCCCAGCTCTCGATACGCGCGTATCCAGCGGTCGAGCGTGCCTCGCGAGTACTCACGCTGGCTGCCATCTGGATGCTCGTGGAGCTGGCGCGCCAACTCGCGGACTAATCGCCCGCGCTCGGCTGGACTCAGCCGCGGCCTGGTTGCCTCGGCAATGACGCGGTAGCGAAACAACGCGATGGCTTCTGCAGACTCGGCGCTCATGGACCTGGACCTCCGACAGCGGATGGCGCCATCCAATCCGCTCCGGATCCGCCTGACCAGGGCGAGGTCGTGTTGGTCCCGAGCGCCTGGCCGCTGCTGATGCGACTCCAGAACGCCCAGATTCGACCGACTCGGCCGCCAAACCGAAACCGGGCGCGCTGCCAGGCAACTCCGAGCGCGTCGAGGGCCACGCGTTCGTCGGTCGCGTTCAACACGACAGCCGTTCCGTCCAGCGCCACCGCCAGCGCCGTGCACCGGCTGAGCATCATTGGCGAGCGCTCACTGAAGCGTCGCCACCATGTACGAACCGTCGCGTGCGGCACGCCGAGATGCTCGGCGATCGCCCGTAGACCTCGCCCGCCTGCCACCTTGAGCGCCAGCCCCTGGCCGATCACCTCAACTTCGTCGAGACGTCGCGCGAGCACCAGGTCAGGCAGCAGTGCATGGCTGCGCCGGCACACGGAACATCGGCCGCGTCGAATCCAGACCCGCTCCACCAGCAGTGGCGCCCTCAACCAACGCCAGTAGCCTCCCCAGCGCACCAGCCAACCCAGACACTTCGGACACCGTTGTGCCGGGACAGCGACGTGCTTGCCAGCCGCCGCGTAGCTCGATGGCGACAACGCACAAGGCCATATGATGGCCAACGGGGTGCTTGCACCACCCTTCCGGCCCTCTTGGTCGACCCACGACCGGGAGGGCCTCTCGTTCAGTTGAGCGCAGCTTATTCTGCCCCCTCGACCCTGCGCTACGCGTGGCTGCTCAACGAGTCCTGCCGACCATCTTCGGCATCGACAGCATCGACACGATCCCAAATAACCCTTGCCAAAACGGCCCCGTCCAGCACCACCCAGTCACGCCGCTAACAAAGGCTTCCGCGCATTCAAACAGATGACCATGCTCGGCTACGAGGTCCCCTGGAATAATCTCACGTTCACCACGCAAGGGTTTGTCTTTCTCGAGGAGCGACACCTGACGCGGAAGCTAGAGGCTATTGCCTGCTATCGGTCCCAGGGCCAACGGCCCTACGCTACGCCAGAATTCATCCGGAGCTGGGCCATTACGCGGGGCATGCAGATCGGGTCGCGGTACGCGGAGTCGTTCGAGGTTGTTCGCTGGGTGGAGCCATGACCGTCGTGGCGATCCACCAACCGAACTACCTGCCCTGGCTGGGCTTCTTCGCCAAGGCCCTGGATAGCGACGTGCTTGTTCTCTACGACACTATTCAGTTTGAAAAAGGCGGATTCACCAACCGGGTCCGGATTAAGGGTAGCGCAGGGGTCCAGTGGCTCACCCAGCCCGTCGCTACCGCGGGTGCGAGCTCACAGGAGATAAGCCACGTCGCCTTTGCACGTCCGGACTGGTCGAGGAAGCATCTCAATGCGTTGCAGGCGAGCTACGCTCGGGCGGCGTACTTCCAGCCCTACTTTGGCCAGCTGGCCGAGCTACTGGGCGCGCCCGGCTACAACCTGAGCGTATGCAACGAGCGCCTTACTCGTTGGGCGTGCCAGATCCTCCACCTGGGAGTGGTGCTCGTTCGGGCCAGCGACCTGGCGACCGAGGGCAACGACCCAACCCAGCGCCTGATCGCGCTCGTGCGAGCGCTGGGCGGTGACACCTATCTTTCTGGTAGCGGCGGGTTCGGCTACCAGAACCTCGTGAACTTCGAAGGGGCCGGCTTGCGAGTGGTGCGCAGCCGGTCTAGTTTCCCCGAGTACCCGCAGCTGTGGGGGGAGTTCTGCCACGGCATGTCCATCGTGGATCTGCTGTTCAATTGTGGGCCGGCGAGCCGAAGCTTCCTCGAAAAAGGAAACTGGAAGGCGTAGGCCAGTGGCCACTGTGCTCAGTCTGGCCTGGTACTGCCTGCTGCTGGCCGTCTTCCTGTGGGCGTGGACCCGCTCGACGCGTACGCGATCGGTCATGACGCCATTCGGCCTGTTCGGGTTATTCGAGATCGTTTCCGTCTGGCCAGCCACGATCTACTCCGACGCGGCCGGACTCTCGCGGAGTGGAGCGTATCCGGCCCTGGTCGCGGGCCTCGCGTTCGCAGGCCTGCTGCTCGGGTTCGTGATCACCGCGGCGACCATCGGCCTGCCCGCCGAGCAGCCTGCATTGTTCCGCGGTCGTCCGGTCCGATGCCCGCACCCAGATGCTGTCTACCTGGCGGCGATCGCAGCCGTGGCGTGCATCCTGGCAGGCTTGGGGTTGTATCTGTACCAGGGCTGGCCCCCGTTGATCGATGGCCTGCTGGCCCTCGGCAACAACGGCGAACTCCAGGCCGCGATCGGCGTCATTGCCGCCGGACGGGAAGAGGTGACCAAGGGCCATTACCTGGGCGAGGCTTACCGCGGTCAGGGCGTCATTCTCGAGCTCTTGCAAGACGGCTGGCCCTTCCTGGTAGCTATCGCCTCGACCCGATTCCTCCTGACCCGGAGTAAACGCTGGCTTGCGTGTGCGCTCGTGCTGTTCACGCTCACGCTGTTCTTCATCGCGGGCAGCGGCCAGCGGTGGCAGGTCCTTGCCGCACTGGTGTTCCTCGTGATCACGCTGTCCCTGGTCGCGAGGCCTCGGCCGATGTGGGTCGCGGCGTCCGTTGTAACCATGCTGCTGGTCTACCTGGGCATGTCCGCCCTCAATCCGAACTATGCCGGAATCGAGAATACGGATGACCCGCTCGAGTCGTTCGCCACGACGGCTGCATCACGGATCGTGCTCGCCAATGGTCTGCATGATGTGGAGGCGATGAACTTCGTCGAGGACGGGTCACTGGAGTGGGGATTCGGAACGATCCACTTACAGAAGGCCCTCAGCTCGATCCCGGGCGTCGGCAAGAGCGATGTCCCGTTCGCCGCCAGGCTCTCGCTGTTGCTCGACCCATATCGGCCCGCGACTGACACCAGCTACGCAAGCGAGACCTATTTCGGCTGGCTCTATGTTGACTTTGGCCTGCCTGGCGTTGTCGTCGTGCTCTGCCTGGTGGGTGGCTTGTTAGCCCAGGTGCAGGGGTGGGTCTTCGCCGGCTCGAAGGGCATCCTGGACATCCCCGTCCGAGGCTTCGTGATCTTCTATCTCGGCGAGCTTGCACTCGATGGTCCTGCAACCACTGCTGCCGCGCTGGTGGTCGTGACCGGACTCTACCTCGTACTACGTGCGGGCACAGAGCTGTTGGCCGGGCCGCATCGCTGGAGCGGCGGCGTTACACGTTCCCCGGCCGGCAAGACGCTGGGTGTTCGGGGGTAATTGCCCATGTGTGGGATCGCCGGCCTGCTCGCTCAATGCGGCGCGCACATAGAGCCCCTCCACCTGGCTGCTATGGCCGAAGCGTTGCGCCACCGTGGTCCGGATGACGAGGGGTACGTCCTGGCGGACTCGGATGGATCGGTGGTCGAGGCGTTTCGTGGGGTCGACACGGTCGCCGAATTTGCCGGCCGGCTGCGACCGCTGGTGGCGGCAGCTTCGGATGCTCGATACAGCCTGGGTCTGGCCCACCGGCGACTCGCCATCCTGGACGTCTCCGCCGCGGGGCACGGACCGATGGCCTCTCCAGACGGGCAGCTCTGGCTCACCTACAACGGCGAGATCTACAACTACGTGGAGCTCCGACGCGAGCTGGAGGCACTGGGCCATTGCTTCCGCGGCGCCTCGGACACAGAGGTCGTATTGCGGGCTTACGAGCAATGGGGTGAAGCTTGCCTGTCCAGATTCAACGGAATGTGGGCGTTCGCGCTGGCGGACCTCCGGCGCCAGCACCTGCTCTGCGCTCGCGACCGCCTGGGAGTCAAGCCTTTCTACTACTGGTTCGATGGGCGGACTTTTGGGTTCGCCTCGGAGATCAGAGCGCTGTTACGACTGCCCTTCGTTCGGGTGGCGCCCAACGATCCGATCGTATGGGACTTCATGCTGCTTGGCGCGCTAGACCACACTGACGAGACCTTCTTTGCCGACATCCGTGCATTGGGCGCCGGCCAGTCGTTGATTATTCCCTTCAAAGGCCAGCCGGCTCGCCGGACGTACTGGCAGCTGGACTCCGTCTCGGCGGAGGACGCCGCCGACGGCGCGCTCCAACAGGGCGACGTAGACCGCGTCCGTCACCTGGTGATCGATGCGGTCCGCCTTCGGCTGCGCAGCGACGTGAGCGTGGGCTTTTGCTTGAGCGGGGGGCTGGATTCCTCGAGCATCGTCGGTGTCGCCGACCGACTCCTCGACGAGGGCAGCCGCCCCCAGGTCGGCACCCAGCTCAAGGTGTTCCACTCGGCCTTCGACGATCCGGGCATCGACGAGCGCGAGTACGTTCGCGCCGTCGTCGAGCGCTGTCGCGTGACTTCCTCCTATGTCTTCCCCACCGGCGCGGAGTTCGTCGACGATTACGAGCAACTTCTCCGGCACCAGGAGCAGCCCTTTGGCGGGCCGAGCGTGTATGCCCAGTATCGTGTGGTTGGGCTGGCGCGCGCCGCCGGAGTGAAGGTCCTGCTCGACGGCCAGGGCGGCGATGAGCTGTTCGCAGGCTACCACCGGCATGCCGGGCTGCACCTGGCACGGCTGTTGGGAACCCGCAGGCTCGAGCCGGCCGGAGCGGCTCTGCTTGCGAACGGCGCGGTTGTGGGACCGCATGCACTGTTCGAGCAGGCGTTGCGGACGCTCCCCAGCACCCTTGCTGGCCGGCTCGTGCTCTGGTCGAGAACGGATGCCAGGTTGATCGCTCCGGCTTTCGTCGCCACCTACCCCGAGCGATTGGAGCGCTTCCTGGCCGAGACACGCGCGACCAGCACTCTCGGGCAAATGCTGGCCCAGGACCTCACACGCCATAGTCTGCCGCGCTTGCTCCGTTATGAGGACCGCAACTCGATGGCCTTCTCACTGGAGTCCCGAGTGCCGTTCGCGGACGATCCACGCCTGATCGAGTGCGTCTTCGCACTGCCAGACTCGGCGAAGCTGTGGAAAGGTTGGTCCAAGTACATACTGCGACAGGCCATGGCCGGCTTGCTCCCCGAGTCGGTCCGATGGCGCCGGCGTAAGCTTGGCTTCTCCGCCCCGGAGCAGGCATGGGCCGCGAACTTGCCCGCGAGTCCGCTCTGGGAGGTGCTGGGTGAGACCTCTAGCCGGTACTTCGACCGACGCGCGCTCGGCAGCTACATTGGCGCGCCCACTCCGCGGCGCATGCGTGCCGCGCTGCTGTGGCGAGTGCTCGAGCTCACTTTGTGGGAGCGGTGCCTGGCAGACCGGCGCTATCTGGACCCGCCGGCCGCCAGGGTAGATGGGCGAACGGGCCATACGCCATGATCGTCGAGCTGATCGGCTCGACCGGGGTAGGCAAGTCGACTGTGGCGAACCGCCTACTCGAGCGGCTGGCGGAGCAACAGCAGCCTGCCCTGTCATCTGAGCAATTCGTGCTTCGGTGCTACGGGTTGCGGCTGGGATGGCTGCGCTCGCGGCCGGTGCTGTCAGTGCTCCTCGATCTGCTCACATTCCCGTGGTTCATCCGGTTCGCGGCGCGGCACACGCAGCTGTGCTGGTTCATGGCCGGCGTTGCCTGGCGAGACCTCGAGCCGCCGCTGTTCCGGCTCAACGTGCTGCGCAACATGGCCAAGCAGATGGGGACCCACGAGCTGGTGCGCCGCAACGCGTCACCAGGCGATGTAGTCATCCTCGACGAGGGGATGGTCCACCAGGCCCATAGCTTGTTCGTCCATCCCACGCACGGCCCCCGACCCGCCGAGCTCGCGTGGTTTCTGGCGAAGGTTCCCTTGCCGGACCTGCTCGTCCTGGTGGATGGACCGACCGCGGCGGTTGTCCGACGGACGCTCGAGCGAGGGCACCCGCGACTGCCGGGGCCGCGCAATGTTCTGGCAGAGCGACTCATCGGACACGCTCAACACGTCTTCCGCGAGGTGGCCAGGCAGACAGCCCCCCACACGACGACCGCGCTCGTCTGGAACGCCGGTCGGGGCCGGGCGCGCCTCGATGCCTCGCTCACCGACCTGCTCGCACTGCTTGAGAGCCGTGCGCCGAGCTCGCGCGTGACAGCCGATGCTTGACGTAACCCGCGCACTGATTGAGGAGCTGGATCGCCGCGGCGTACGCTTCTGCCACTGGAAGAGCAACGCCGCGCTCGACGAAGCTCTCCAGGGCCTGGGCGACCTGGACTTGCTCGTGGATCCCGCGGATTGGCCTGACTTCCAGAGTGTCCTCGCTGGGCTCGGGTTCGTGCAAACGCGCATGCCGAGTTGGCAGAGCCGGCGCGATGCTCATCACTACTACGGGCTCGACGAGCCGAGTGGGCGGCTGGTGCACCTGGACGTGTACGACCGCCTGCTGACGGGCGGCACATTGCTCAAGAACCACCACCTCCCGCTAGAGGAGATGGTGTTCGGTAGCCTTCGCCGGGAGGGGGTGGTGCCGGTGCCGAGTCGAGGGGCCGAGCTGCTCCTGCTGGTGATCCGCAAGACGCTGGAGAGCGCCTCCCTGCCCGAACACGCGCTACTGCTGCGTGAGTACCACCACGTGCTGCGTGAGCTGCGCTGGTTGGACGACGACCAGACTCGAGCCGAATCCCGTGCTCTACTCGAGCGCTGGTTGCCGACGGTCGACCCGTTGCTGTTCGAGCGCTGCCTACAAGTGTTGGGCTCGCGGGGCGCCCTGGTCGAGCGGTGGGCGCTGGGCCAGCGCCTCAATCGCGAGTTGCGCACCTGCGAGATCTTGCCGCCGCACCTTGCTGCGCTCGAACGATCGACGCGACTGGTGCGCTGGCTCCTCCAGCGTGTGGGCTTATGTGCGCGGGGATCGGTGTTTAGCTCCGGTGGCGCCCTTATCGCCTTCGTCGGACCCGAAGCCAGCGGCAAGTCGACCCTGGTCGCCGCCACCAACGACTGGCTACGCCCGGCCTTCAGGATCCACGCGCTCCATACCGGCAAGCCGCCGAGCACACCCCTCACGGTGGTGCCGAACTTCCTTGCTCCCCTGCTCCGCCGCGTCATGCCGCAGTATCGGACCACAACCTTCGGCAGAACGGCGAGCCCGCCAGGCCGACAGGGACTCGGCTTCTGGCTGTACACAATGCGCTGCCTCGGGCTGGCCTTCGATCGCTGGCTCCTGCTACGGCGAGCCGGCCGACTGCGAGATGGCGGGGCGGTCGTGGTGTGCGACCGCTACCCGACGGCCTGGCCGGGCTACGTGGACGGAGCTTTGCTGGATGCGGCATCCGCGCATGGCCGCATGAGTCGCCGGCTGGCACGCGCCGAGCGCCGGCTCTACGAGGGCATTCCAAGGCCGGACCTGCTGATCGTATGCCGCCTCCCGCTCGCCGAAGCGCTGCGGCGCAACGCTGCCAGGCACAAGCGAGGAGGACCCGAATCGGAGGCTCTCGTTCGACATCGCCACGCCCAGTTCTCGTGCACCCTCCCCCCCGAGCTTCGCGGGCACCTCGTCGATACGACGCAGCCGGCGGACCAGACGCGCCGCGCCGTGCGGCGACTTGTGTGGCAAGCGCTCCAGGCAGGCCATGGGTGAGTTGAACGGATCGATCGCGCCGCACGATCTGCTCGTGGTCATCCAGTTCCTTGGCGATCAGCGCGGGACGGGCCGACTCTATCTCGGCCGGGGCCGACAAGTCGCCGAGCTCGACTTCGCGGACGGCCGGCTCGTTGGCGCTACCTGCGGAGAAATGTCCGGGCTGGAAGCGATGTCCGCGCTGCTTCTCGCCTTCAGAAACGGGCAGCTTTCCTTCTCCTATGTCGATGACTGGCCGCGTGCCCCGTGTCCGAAGCTCGGCTTTGTTGACGCTCCCTCCGGTTGCTACTCGCGACCCACGGTCCTGCACCGCTGCTATGCCGCTGGGAGGCCGCAGCCCATCACCAGCGCGCAGCAGTCGCAGTTCTGCCTGAGCGCGCGCTTTCGTGCCTGCCCGCGGTTCGGCATTACCCAAGGAGGTCACGCATGACCATGCGTCGGTTTTTCACAGGGAGCACAGGCGCGCGGTTGGTGCGCGCGGCGGGAGCGGCGCTTGCTGCGTTGCTCGCGTTCGGTGGGCTGGCTTCGGCGACGGTGGCGGACCGCTCGGCCGACGCCGTGTTGGGGCAACCCGACTTCACTACTGTTGGGTGCAATCGCGGTGGACTGGCGGCCTCACCTGCGTCGCTGCCCGACGCGGCGAGCCTCTGCGGACCAGCCGCCGTGGTGGTCGATCGGGTGGGCCGCCTCTGGGTGGCCGACTCTGGCAACAACCGAGTCGTTCGCTGGCCGAATGCCGAGGCGTTTGTCACCCATCAGGCCGCGGACCTCGTGCTCGGCCAGCCTGGCTTCACCAGCGCGGCCTGCAACGCCGGCGGTATCAATGCGCGCACCCTGTGCGGCCCATTCGGCCTGGCTGTGGAGGACTCCGGTGCGTTGTGGGTGGCCGACTCGGGTAACAACCGGTTACTGCGCTACGCACACCCGCGTGTCCACGGCCAGGCTGCTGATCTGGTGCTTGGCCAGCCGGACTTCACTCATGGAGGCTGCAACACTGGCGGGGTGAGCGCGCGCAGCCTGTGCCGCCCGCTCGGTGTGGCTTCCGACAGAGCCCGCCACCTGTACGTCGGCGACTTCGAGAACGGGCGTGTCCTGGCGTACTACCACCCACGGACTGGGGGCCGGGCCGACCTGGTCCTGGGCCAGCCGGATTTCGCCACCCCGGGCCGGTCCCGCTGCTTCGTCGAAGCGCACGCGAACGCAAAAGAGCTGTGCCAGCCGGCTGGCGTCGCGGTGGATAACTTCCGCCGCCTGTGGATCGCTGACCGCGGCCACAGTCGGGTTCTGGCGTTTACCCGGCCGCGAGCCAACCAGCAGTCGGCCGACCTGGTCTTGGGGCACCCGGACTTCGGATCAGGCGGCCTGGATGGCTGCCGACCGGGCCAGACGAGCGCCACCAGCCTGTGTTTCCCGCTGTGGGTCGGCGTGGGTGTGCGCGGCGAGGTCTACGTGGCCGACACCGCCGACAGTCGCGTGCTCCGCTACGCGCGCCCACACACCAGCGGGCAACCGGCTGACTGGCTGCTCGGCCAGCCAGAGTTCGCCGGCTCCTTCTGCAACGCGGGCCGGAGCAATGCTGACCGCGACACACTGTGCCGCGCGGAAGGAATGGCGGTGGATCGTCGCGGTGACGTCCTGGTGGCCGACAGCGACAACAGCCGCGTGCTGCGCTACCACCGATCCACCCTCGCCGAGCCCGAACCAGGGGAGGATGACGATGATGCCTAGACGACTGGCGCCGCAGCGATCGTGCGTTGCGCTGGGGAGGTGCTCATGAGCCCACGTAAAATCGTGCTCGATCACAGGGCGCGACGGCCAGTGGTCAGCATCACGCTGTTGGCGGCGTTCCTGCTCGTCGCTGGCCTGGCGCGGGGGATGGCGGTTCAGGCGAGCTCGTCGCCTCCGCCTGTCGCCATCGCCTATGCGGATACCCACCACCCACCTTCAAATGGACGATTCCCGACGCCCTGGTATGGGTCGCCCGATGTCGTATACGTGGGTACGACCGTCAACGACTGGGACTCTGGCAGCATCAAGATTGACAACACGACCGGTGCGGACATGACCGGGGTTCATGTGACCATGGACATTGGGTCCGCCCACTACGACCGGTGGGGGGCCAGCCTCACCGTCCCAGTCGGCAACTCGTTGATTCTCACCCAGACCAACGACACCTACATCGATACAGACACTTCGGACAACGACCCACAACCGCCGGGGTGGCCGAACGCCGTTTGCAATCCGCCGTCGGCGGCTATCGCAGTGATTCACGTCACGATCGGTCAAACGACCTTTGACTATGCCGACAAGAACCGCCAGTTGACGACGGGTGGAGTGGATGGAGCCCATTGCGCCTGGTGGGCTGGCGGGCCTGGTGACGAGGCGAGCTCATGGTCGGCCCTTGCCGTGGTGGGCGGGCCGACGCCAACACCGACTTCGTCGCCGACCAACACCCCAACCCCAAGCCCAAGCCCAAGCCCGACCCCAACCCCGACGCGAACGCCGACGCCGACCAGCACGGTGGCAACGACTGGCACCAGCACCCCCACGCTGACCACTACCACAACCCCAACGCCGACGCGAACGCCGACGCCGACCAATACTTCTACGCCGACCAACACCCCGGTGCCCAGCACCGGCGGCGACCTGGCCGTCGGCTTCGCCGAGGCAAGCCAGCAGCCCGGCTCGTGGTCGGTGCCGGCTCCGTATCAGTTCGCGGTGAACTGGGACGGGAGCAGCGGCTCACGGCCGATAGGCATTGTGTACGCAGCGGTGACTCCGGGCACAGTCACCGGACCGACCATCACTAACGCCAGCTCTCAATACGCCTCGGGCGGATCACTGCTCGTGCTCAACGGCCCTGGGCCTCTCCTGCGCGGCACGACCGCGGCGACCCGAGTATCAGGCGTGGCCGGCGGATCGTCGTGGACGATCGCGGCTCCGACGGGGATGCGGGCCGGCGACGTGGCGGCGGTTTACATCAACACTTCGAACGTTCCCATGACCTCGCCCGCGGGCTGGACTCAGCGGCACCAGGACGGTCAGGGCACGGTCTGGACTCAGGTGTTCTCCAGCGCCCCAGCAAACCTCGGCGTCTGGAGCACTACAGACACCTATGGCTGGACCTATACAGCGGTCGCGTTTGGCGCCTCTGTGTCTAGCCCCACAGTGGCCACGGTGGGCGGTGGCGGCTCCCAGTTCACGAGCGCTGTCTTCACTGGCTCCGCCACCGCTCCATAGGAGGCAACACCGTGCGACGTCGATCCAAGGCATTTAGTGCCGGCCTCGTCATCGTTCTCGTCGGCTGTGCGCTCGTCGCTGCGGCTTCGTTCCCGCGCCAGACGATCCCTGCTGCGGCCGCGCCGGCCCAGCTCACACTAGCTCTGCCTCCCCCAGGCAGCGAAATTCCGGCCGATCCTGCCCTCCTCCAGGCACTCGTAAATTGGCTGCCAAGCGTGAGCGCGATCCCGCCGCCGTCGCCCACTGGGGGGCGTGATACCGAGTTGCTGGACTGTCACTCGGGCAAAGTAAACCTCACGGTAACGCACGGCTGGTGCTTCGCCTCTCCAGTCAGACTTTTCTATAACATCTCGGATATTACGTTCGTAAATCCGCTCACCGGTCAGCTGTTTACGTTTGATGCGGTGCAAAACAAGCTCTTGACTGCGCCACGACTTGACCGCGTGCAACAAGAATTAGAACCTCCGCATCTTCCTGAGAAACACTCCGCCGCTGGTCCCAATCCGCGAGTGACTGGGCACTGCACGAATGGACAGGACAACCAGGACGACAATCAACAGAAGGATAGCGATGAGCATGTACAGAACTCTGGAAAGAATGCCGACCGTAGCGACAGCCCGGTGATGCAGAGGTTCTTCAGGGAGCAAGCGCAATGGTGGCGGCGACTCTGTCCGTAGCGCCCTGGACGCGCAACCGCGAGCATGGCTGCTGAGATTGGCGTTATACTCTGTTGTGGCGGGGCCTGGGCTAATGCCACAGTTGTTGACCCTGCTTGGAGAGTAGCGAGGCGCCGTTTTCGAGGTCACCCGCGGTCGTATGGACGTTGAGTACGGGGATACCGCAGCAAAGATGCTTCGGTCGGAGGAGGTGTGACATGGACGTCGGAACATTCCTGTTGATGCTTGGTGTTTCCTATGCGCTCGGGCTCGTGTGGTACGATCTCTTGCCCAGCAAGTTGCCCGAGCAGGTCTGGCGAGTGGCAGCGTATCCGTTCCTCGGCATCTTC
>Ga0137391_10002291_pt1 | contig 14317 bp, 11 predicted proteins | sample 15con2h24BmetaG_FD_101399 | JGI IMG/M metagenome (GOLD analysis project Ga0137391, IMG submission 101399) | Vadose zone soil microbial communities from Angelo Coast Range Reserve, California, USA - 15con2h2.4B metaG | ecosystem: Environmental > Terrestrial > Soil > Vadose zone > Saprolite...
TGGGACGATGCGAGTTTGCTGACGGCTTGCCCGCAGGTTAAGCGGGCCGCACCCACAGTGTTATGGGGTGGTCTGGCGGGTATCGGCGGGAGCGGCCCGGGGTTGCTGCTGCCAGCGCGGGTCGGCTTCGAGGGCGGCAGCGCCGAGGGCCTCGAGCCGGGCGAGCAGCTCACGCAGCCGCCGGTCGTTGTCGATCCAGGCCTGGTAGTCCGCGCGCTGGGCGGGGCTGAGCCAGCGGCAGACGGTCCGGGCGGCGACCTTGCGGGTCCACTGCCAGTACGGTCCGTGCAGCCGGGGCGGGTCGGCGTGGCAGGCGCAGTTGCGGTGGCCGCAGCGGGTGCGCCGTTCGGTGATCGAGCCGGGCAGGACCATGCCGGTGCGGGCGATGGCCGCGAGCTCGGCGGCGATCTTGGTGGCCTCGGCCCGGTGGCTGGCGGCGACACGCACTGCTTCAGGGTGGCATAGGTCCGCTGTCTCAGCCATGTCTTACTGTATATCTACAGTATGGACGGCCGGGAATCGCCCACCGCGGAACTGAGCGGGACGGCTGGCTACCTCGCGCGCTGGCGGCCGTCATCGGTGTCACCGCAGGCCGCGTCTTTCGCCCGGCAGGTCGTGGCCGCCGCCGGCCCGCACCGCCGGGAGCGGGCGAAAAACCTGCTGTGGGCCGCGGGCAGGCTCGCCGACTGGGCGATCGGCCTCGGGCTGGAGCCGGTCCCGGAGTTGCTGCTGCACCAGTCGGTAATCGAGCGGTTCACCGCGCACGCGCCGGGCCTGACCGGCGTGACCCGGCGGACGCTGCGCACGAACCTGCGGTTCATCGCCCGGCATGTTGTCCCGCAGCTGCATCCGGCGGACCTGCCGCTGCCCCGCGAGCGCGCGAAGGCGCCCTACAGCCCGGCGGAGATCAGCGGCTACCTCGCCCTCGCCGATGCCCAGCCGACCGCGGCGCGGCGGATGCGCGCGGCCGGGCTGGTCTGCCTGGGAGCCGGCGCCGGGCTGATCCGCGCCGACCTGCGCGCTGTGCGCGGCAGCGACGTGGCCTGCCGGTCCGGCGGCGTCATCGTGACCGTCCGCGGCGCCCGGCCCCGCGTCGTGCCGGTCCTGGCCCGCTACCACGAGGTGCTGCTGGCATCAGCCGGGTTCGCCGGGGAGGACCTGGTCACCGGCGGCACCGATCCCGCCCGTCATAACATCACCAACCCGCTGGCCCGGTCGCTGGCCGGCGGCACCGGCCTGCCAGCGCTGGACGGCTCCCGGCTGCGCGCCACCTGGCTGGCCGACTGCGCCCGGCTGCTCGGCCTGGCGACTTTCATGGCCGCTGCCGGGATCACCTGCAGCCAGCGGCTCGGCGACATCATCGCCGGCCTGCAGCCCGGCGGCGAGGAGCAGGCGGTGGCGCTGCTCGGCGGCCAGCGGTGAGCATCCCGCTGGACGTGCTCGAGAACATCATCGATACCTCTGGCGTGGCTCCGGCGATCGAGAAGATGCTGCCCGCCGGGGTGCGACACCGGCAGCTGACGGCCAGTACCTTACTGGCCGGGATGATGCTCACCCTGGAAGATGACCGGCCCGCGCACCTGACCAGGGTCCACGCGGCGCTGACCGCCCTGCCCGAGCCCGACCAGGCCCGGCTCGGCGTCACCGAAGAGTGGAGGACCGGCCCGCACCAGCTCACCTACAGGCAGGTCGAGCGCACCTTTAACCTCGTGGCGGATGCGCTGGGCAAGCAGCATCCCGACGGCGCCCCCTCCGGGGACCTGGCCGGCGTCTGCGATGACCTGCTGGAAACCAGCATCCCCGCCGGATACAAGGACGCCTCCGCCGCGCTGGCCGTGGACTGGACCGACGTGGAAAGCTGGTCCCGCCCGCCGCCGCACGGCACCAGCCAGTGCGCGGACCCCGAGGCGCACTGGGGGCACCGCAACTCGAACCTGCCCGGCCCGAAGGGCGAGATGTTCTTTGGCTACTATCTCTCGGCCAGCACGATGGTGCCTGAGGAAGCAGGCCCGCCCGTGCCCGAGCTGGCCCGGCGCATGACCCTGTCCTCCTGCGAGCTGGACCCGGTCCGCGCCCTCGTCAAGGTCCTGGCCCGCATGCCCGCAGCCGGCATCGCCCTCGGCGACATCACCGGCGACTCCGGCTACGCCCACCGCGACGCCGGCGCCTGGGCCATCCCGCTCCGCCAGGCCGGCGCGCAGCTCGTCCAGGACCTGCACCCGCACGACCGCGGCCCCCAGGGCACCCACCACGGCGCGATCATCGCCAACGGAAACCTCTACTGCCCGGCAACGCCCAGGCCGCTGCTAGAACTCGGGCCCCTCGCGCCCGCCGCCACCATCGAGCAGGCCGCCACGCACGACCAGCAGACAGCCGAGCTAGCCCGCCACAAGCTCGGCCGGCTCACCGCTGACGACGCCGACGGCTACCACCGGGTCACCTGCCCCGCCGTCGCTGGGAAGATCCGCTGCCCGCTCCGCCCCGACTCGATGACCCTCAGCCGGGACCGGCCCGAGATCCTGACCCCGCCCGAGCACCCCCCGGCCTGCTGCACCCAGCAGACCATCACCATCCCCCCGGCCGTCGCGGCCAAGACCAGGCAAAAACACGACTACCCATCAGCGGCCCACCGGCGCTCCTACGCCCGGCGCACCGCAGCCGAGCGCATGTTCTCCACGATCAAGGATCCCGCCACCACCAGCATCGCCCGCGGCTGGTGCCGCCTCACGGGCCTGGCCCCGCTCGCCCTGTGGATCGCCTGCCTGCTCGCCGTCCGCAACCAGCGCATCCTCATCGCATGGGATGCCCGCCAGGCCGACAACGCGCGGCGCGCCGCCGCCGGGCTCCCGCCCAGGACCAGGAAACGGCGCCGCCAGACCCTCGCCAGCCTCGCCTCCGGCCCGCCATAACAGCCACTGCCTTCCCCGCGACACCAGCGGCAGCGAACGGCCGCCATATCACGGCGCCACAACGGCGATCCCGCGCCCCGAACCAAGCCGGCCGGCCCGTCTAACGCTCGCCCCGCCTTCGCGCAAGGTCATCTCAGGCCCGGCAGTACCCCCACGCCCCGGCAGCAGAAATGTCAGACCCAAACGTGAACATAGACCCTGGCGAAACGTGAAGACCTCCCTGTGGAGCTATGGGGATTCGAACCCCAGACCTCTTGCATGCCATCAGCAGGCAGTCCGTCCACCGCAGTGCATCCCCGCAGGTCAGCGTCCTAGTGCGTCTCTCGTGATCCGCCTCCGTCCGGGCCCGTTGCGGTACTTCCGCGCTGTACTCATTGCAGGAAATCGCATTCATCCTCAGCTGGTTGAGCCCATTGCTGTTGGCTGCCACAGAGACCTAAGTTGAGCGTACTCGCACCGATGGGAGTCACGATGACCGTGCCGTGCCGCACCCAAGATCGGACTCAACCGGCCTGCCGGTGACAACCCAGCCGAGGTCGTAATTCCTGCCTGCCGTGGCGAGACGCCGTCGTGATGGACGACACGATGGCCACAACTTGCCTGTGAGCTGGGTTTCCTGGGAGCGGATAGGCATATCCGCGTGCTTGCACCTTGTGAACACCAGGACATGCCACGATGCCGATGTCGGCTCGTGCCTGCCGCTCGTCCTGGTGACGGAATGCCTGAGCTGTAACAGAGTCGGGATCGATTGCCAAGCCGCGGTAATCGACTCTTTCGCGCCGCCACGCGGGCGAGTGCCACGACTTAACAATCCGGAGCTCTGCCGGGGTTGGCGACTCTGCAGCGCCGGTCGAGATGGTGGCTACCAGCATGCATGCCGGGTCCTCGGTGAGGCTCACAGCGCGGCGGGCTGCGGCTTCGAAGGAGACGCCGAATTCTGCTGCCACATGATCGATGCTGGCTAATGTCAGGCCGAGCTTGCTTATGGTGGCAGCGAACCGCGTTGATGGCATGGTCAGTTCGGCGGCGCCGAGGTCGCACAGCCGTTCCTGTTCGGGCGAAGCCGGACAGTCTGGGCATGCTTCCCTGAAGTACGTGTGCACTACCTCATGGGCAATGGAGAAGTTCTGACGTTCGGCTGGTTCTCCACCGTGCACCGTGATCTCATATCCACCGTCGTAAGGCACGAGGAGGCCGGAGCACCCTGTTGCGGGATGGATCGGCCTGCTGTAGTAGCGACGGACTCCGCGCAGCGAGCCGAGGATTTTCAGCGGTGTCGGCCCGGCTGACGTTGGACACTGGTCCAGCAGTTCACGGCATAGCCGTACGATCAGCCGATCGGGGTCGGTCTCGTTGTGCTGAGCGCAGACAGCTAGTACGTCAGCGCAGGCGTTCATAACCGGACCGTCAGTCGTCGTCTGCCGAGTACATCTCGATCATCCGGTGAACAGCTTTCCAGTCTTCTGCGTTGATTGGCGTCCGCCCGCGGGCGCTGATGCCGGCAAGCATACGTGCCTCTTGGGGCGGGACATTGCTGGCCTTCACATACTCGGCGAGGCCAGGCGGCCAGGAGGACATTTCATCAACGGGTCTGGTTTTGCCGAGAAGGTCTGCGACGGACGCCCCGAGCACCGTTCCGATCGCATAGAGCGTCTCCGCTGACGGCTTTCGTCGGCTGTCTTCGCCTGCGTTGACCAGGTCGGAGATGTATCCCTTGGCAATGCCCGACTGCCGGCTCAGTTCTCCGAGCGTCAGGGCTCTATCCCGCATGAGCCTGCGTATCCGCTCCCCGACGGTCGTGGCTCCGGCGAGCAAGGTGTACATGGCCGCCATGGCTCAGACCTTAGCCAACCAGTTCCCCGTAGGGAACAGCAACGTTCTGGTTCCCGGACGCGAGGGCGTTCTCGACTCAGTACGATGGTGGACTGGAAAGCGAACAGATCAGCCTCGTACACCAGGGGGCATCCCGTGCCAGAACACGTCAGCAGCGGATCCCGGGACGGCAACGCCGCCCTCGAAGCCGGCGCTCCTGGCGGCTTCCGCGATGTGGGTGGCGTACCGGTGGATCTGACCGCACTGCTCCTCAGGCCGCTAATAGCCTCGCCTTCGGCGGCTGTGACCGACAGCGTCGATGAGGATGAGACGACCGGGTGGTTTGAGGCCGACACCAGCGGCATCTTCGCGCCGTCAGCCGATCCCCCGGATGGCCCCGATCTCGCACTGCTCATCCGAGCTCCCGTCGCCAAGGTGCCCGCATGGCAGGTGCTTTTGCGCGACCAGTTCCAGATCGACGGACTGGCCGCGCTCCCCCCGCTGTCATCGGGAGCGATATTGTTCGCCCGCACGAACGTGGGCGGCAAAGAGCAGTACGTGGCCTGGTGCTTCGGACAGGGCAGTCGCTGGCTTCGCAAGCAGGCGCAGACTCCCCGGTTCGGGCTGCTAGCCGCACTCAACGCGCTCGCCGCGGCCGAGAGCGACGGGTCCGGCGTAACTGGAGCATCGCTGACGGCCAGGGACGGGAACCTTCGGCGGGCGAACCTGTCCACGGCCGTCCCAACCACTGCCGACGCCATCCCGCGGATTGACACGCTGGCCGATGTCTTGGTGAGCGCCCGGATCCGCACCGGGCACGAAGTCCTTGGCGTTGCCTCTGCGGGCAAGTCGCTGCAGTTCTCCGCCGTCATCAAGGACGCCAGCGACTTCCGGCGGCTCTCGGACCTGATCGTGGACCTCGCAGGGCAGGACGGGTACCGCCGGTCACACGGCTGGATCGACTTCATCGTCCCCGAGGCCGACGACTCAGTCTGTGAGGCGGTCCTGGATGCCGTCTGGGCCGGGTTCGACGCGGCTGACATGGCCATCAACGTGGACATCGCCTGGTGGGCTGACCCGCGCGAGCCCGAATCGGATCACCCCGTGACCCATTGGCGACTGGCAGGCGAACGGGCAGGCAAGTTCGCGGTCAGGAACCGGGCGCTCACCTGGCCAGGTGTGAGATCTCAGCTGACACGTCGGCTGGGAACAACCGCCGGCGCAGCCGCTCTGGAGACCAATATCCGGTTCTTCGCGTCAGACGACGAGGAACTCGGCCACTGTAACGTCAGGGATCTGCTGTCCGCCGAACTAACCATCGACGGCGTCACCTACGTTCTCGCCGACGGTGAGATCTGCCGTATCGAGGCCGACTTCCTCACTGAGCTTGACCACGGACTTCAGCAGTTGGTCGCACCCAGCAATCTCGTGCCATACCAGGCCGGAGAAGCCGAAGCTGACTACAACAGTCGCGCCGCGCAGGCCACCGGCATGCTGAAACTCGACACAACCGACATCAGGCCAAGTGGAGCGACTCAGATCGAGCCCTGCGATCTCCTGGGAGCGGACGGCACGCTATGCCACCTCAAGCGCCACACCTCCGCCACTGGAATCAGCCACCTCGCGAACCAGGCAATATCGTCGGCCACCGTCCTGCTCCGCAGACCCGAATCACGCGCAAAGATGCGCAGGCTAATCGACCAGAGCACGTGGGACGGCGATAAGGATCGCATCAAGAGCCAGATCGACCAGATGCCAACCTCAGTGGTGAGACTTCCCGTCGTCCTGGCAATCATCGGAGAGTGGAGCAGCCCGGCTATCAAGAATCTGTCCCTGCTATCCCGACTGGCCCTACGCTCAGCATCGCAGAAGCTGCGCGACCTCGGCTTCCCCGTACAGATCATGCTGATCGGCCCGACCCCGCCGCAGGAGCGCCCGGCAAGCGCCATGGCGGATAGCCATACTTGCCCCAAGCGGCGGCGATGAGCGATCGCAGATCTAGGCCCTCCGCAGTGAACACGAAGATGGCTGACCGCCAAAGAAGGTGTTGTTTCGCAGATGTCAGGACACGCTGCGCTGCTCCTAGTGCCTTGAACCGGCACGTCCGGGGGCCGACGCCCAGACGGCTCCATCCTGTCAGAGGGCTCAGGCACAATCAGCGGTGTTGGCATGAAGGGCGACGTGATTGGCAGTCATGGAGATCACAGCCGAACGGATCCGGTTGGCGCTGGATTCGAATCCGACCCTGACGCTGCTAAAAGCGTACTCGAGGGACTGGGTGCTGCCTCTGTTCGCTGAGCACCTCGAGCAGGTCGAGGGGTCCGTTTCTGCTGAGTGGTTCCATGAACGAGTTTTCGAGGCGCGCGACCAGGTCCCCGAGCGGCAAGGCAATGTGACACCGGCCGAACGTTGCCGCGACTGGGTTGAGAAGCGCTGGCTGGAGACCGAGACGCTCAATGGACGTCTGCGTTACCGCCTGTCGCCTTACTCGCTGCGCGCGCTGCGGTTTGTCCGTGAGCTTGTCGAAGGTGAGACGACCGTCAGTAGCGCCCGTCTCGGGTCTATCTCACACGCGGTACGGCTCCTGGCTGACATGACCAGTCCGGACCGGGACGTCCAGGTGCGGCGTATCGACCGTCAGATTACCGAGCTGCGCAAGAGACGCGATGACATCGCTTCGGGCCGAGTGCGGCTGGCGACCATGGATGAGATGAAGCAGCAGCTGCGCGAGATTCTCGGGATGACGCGGTCCCTGCCGGCCGACTTCCGACAGCTGCGCACCATGGTGGAAGACCGCCATCAGGAAGTCGCGCGGCGGGCCATGCTCCATGGGCCTCCCAAGGCGGACCTCGTCGAGGAGTACCTTCGCGAGAACGATCTGCTGTCAAAGACGAGCCAGGGCATGGCATACCTCGGGTTCTCGCGGCTGTTGTCGTCCAGGCAGACCGAGCAGATCCGCGACGACATCGACCAGATCCTCGCGCAGGAGTTCGCGCGCGAGCACATGACTGCCGCGCAGCGTGAGGAACTCGACAGCACGCTCTCGATCCTCCTTGCCGCAGAACTCACCGTGCAGAACAGCTACTTGCGCTGGTCCGCATCGCTGCGCCGCTTCCTGACGCGCGCCGCCCACGGCCGCCACCAGCGGCTGCTCAGCCTCGCCGACCGCGCCCTGCACGCCGGCGGCACCTGGGTACAGGCTGAGCCCGCCCAGCGGTACGTGCCGCAGGACATGCTCGGAGTGGGCCCTCTCGCCGTCATCGACATCTCCCAGACCCAGCTATGGCGAGACAACAGCCCGCAAGAGGTCGTCGTCGAGGTCACCGAGCAGCGCGGGACGCTTCCCGCCGACGACCGAGCCGCCCTTCGGCTGGCCGCGGGTACCAGCCCGCGGGCTGTCGGACGAACTATCAACAAGCTACTGGCCAGCTGGCCGGCGGTGACAGGTGCCGAGGTGTTCGAAGCCACGCCGGCGGAGTTCCAACGTCTGGGCACGCTGGTGAGCCTGCTCGACCTTGCCGTCATGCACGGGCAGGTCGACACTGACCTCGACGAGACCGTGCAGCTGTTCGGGGACCGGGCCACGGCCCTGACGGCCACGCTGCCTCACCTCGTCTTCGGCGCCCCAGTGCCCACCAAGGAGTGCCGTGAGCGTGCACATCGATGACGACTCCACGTCTAACGACGAGCTGGCTGAGTGCGGCGTCGACAACGAACTGGACAGCCCCAGCGGGTCACATCTGCCGGCCGCCGCGCGTCGGGCGCTGACGACGCTGCTGACTAATCGATTCATCACCCGGTCTCGCAACCGGTCCGCGTGGGACGCGCTGTTGGCGTACGAGAGCGAGATCCGTGAGCGCCTCGCTGACATGTTCCTGCTTCTCGTCGTCGATAGGGATTACGAGGTGGCGTTCAAGCGGCAGGATCCCGCCGAAGATGTGCCGAGGTTGCTGCGCCGTGACAGGCCGCTGCACCGCGACGCGTCCCTACTGCTGATACATCTTCGGAAGGAGCACATGTACACGGACGCGACCGACGACCCGGTCGTGATCACCCGTGCGCAGGTGGCCGAGTTCCTGCGCCCGTTCCGGGAGGACGGCGATGGCGACGAGGCCAAGTTCGAGCGTCGCGTGGACGCCGCTATCCGCGCTGTGGACGAGCTGAAACTGTTGACGCAGGACCCAGACGCCGATTACCTGTTCACCGTTTCGCCTGCTGTCGTGCCCCTGATCAGTGCGGACGAGATGATTCGCTTCGAGCAGCACTTCATCCGGGCTGCCGAAGCAGCCAGGGCAGCTCATGCGACTGACGAGCTCGCAGGCGACGAGACTGTGGAGGACCTCGCGTGACCATGATCCAGACGGCCACGGGATCAGTCGAACAGGACGTCCTGCATCTGGTCGCTGCCAACGGGCAAAGCCCAGCGCAGTTCCGCATAACCCAGGTGCAGGTCCTCAATTGGGGTGCGTACTCGGGCCTGCAGACCATGACCGTGGCGCACTCGGGCACCGCGATCGTCGGCCCGTCCGCGCGCGGCAAGTCCACCCTGCTAGACGCGATGGCGTCGGTGATATTGCCTAATCCGCAAGAGTTCAATCAGGCTGCCCGCGACGACCGCGGCAAGAAACGTGAGAGGACGGTCTACTCGTACGCACGCGGTCACACCGACCAGAGGCAGGACGAGAACGGGCGCTCCGCGACGACAAACTACCTGCGACCGCCAGGCGGGCGCGGCTTCCCTAGCGGCGCCGCGATCACGTGGGAGACTCGTGACGGGCGCCGCGCCACTTCATTCCGCCTGGCGTGGGTCGGCCCGGACACCGACGGACCCGAAGCGATCAACGCAGCCACCGTGTACGGCTTCGTCAACGACAGCTTCGACCTGGTGCAGCTCAACGGGATCACCGCCATCCGCCAGGGCGCGTCCCCGCTGTCGAAGACGTCCCTGGAACGTCTCGTCGACCCGGACCGGGGCGACGTCGTGGACTCCTCGCAGGCCCGGATGCACGCGAAGATGCGCACCGTGATGGGCATGGGCTCCACCGACGAGTCACAACGCCTAGCCATGCAATTGCTGCGGCGCGCCCAGGCATCTAAGGGAATCTTCTCCATCAACGCCCTTTTCAAGGAGTTCGTGCTCATCGAACCGCTGGCGCTGACCCGGTGGGATGTCGCGCTGGAGGCGTACCGGGAGGCGTCTCGGCTGTACGAGGAGTTCGAGACGGCACGCCGTCGCACTCAGACGCTCGAGCCACTTCCCGGAATCGCCGAAAAGTACCGCGCGGCCGGCGCCGACTACGTGGCCAAGAACAGGCTGTTGACCGGTGGTGGCGACGGTCCAGCTCGGATTCATGTCTGGCACGCGGAGAAGCTTGCCGAGTGGGCCGACACGGCCGTCGACGACAACCGTCTCGCCAAGGCGGAGGTCGACGAAGAGCACGGGGTGGCGGCGAAAGCGGCCGAAGCCGCAGACCGGCGCGAGAAGGACACGATCGCGCAGCTCACAGCAGCCGGGGGCGATCGTTCCGGTCTCATCAAACTGCAGCTCGAGCATGCGAAGGAAACACTGGAGCGGGTCGAGACGGAACAGCGGCGGTTCGAAAGCCGCCTCTTTATGTTCAGCCTGTCCCGGCCCATCTCACCGGGCGACGTGACGCTCACCCACGCCAGCCTCGACGGCCTTGTCGCTGAGGAAGAGAAGGCGCTGAAAAAAGCCTCCGAGACAGCCACCCAAGCCGCTGGGCGGCTCTGGAAGCTCCGCAGCGACGCAGAGGCGAAGGAGCGCGAGATAACCGGGCTGCAGGCTCGACGCAGCCTCATTCCCGAGGACGCCGAGGAGCGCCGCAACCGCATCGGGTCCGATCTTGACATCGAGATCGATCGGCTCAAGTACGCCGGCGAACTGCTACAGCTCAAACCCGAGCACCGTCGGTGGGAAAGGCGGTCATGGGCCTGCTGCTGCCGTTGTCGAGCACCCTCCTGGTCGACAATCGTGACTTCGCGCACGTGCGCCGGTACTTGCATGACCAAGACATGCGAGGTTCGGTCACCATCGCTCCCGCCGCGTCTGGGGCATCAAGACCCGCCCCGATGGACGGCGGCATCCCGGCAGTACTCGACATCGCCGACCACCCGTTCCAGGGGTGGCTCGCAGGCGAACTGAACGAGACCGCGAGCTACTTCTGCGTAGAGGCCGAGGCCGAGTTGGACGACGAGCGCCCCGCATGGGCCAGGGGCGCGATCACCCCGGCCGGCATGCGCACCGGCGCCCGCGACCGATTCACGAAGGACGATCGTCGCCTGCGTTACCCCTGGCTCGGGTGGGACAACCGCCGGCTGCTGCAGGAGCTGAACGACGAGCTCGAGTCGATCCAGCGCGAGCTCCAGGTCGCCGACGCGTCAGCGGATGAGGCCAACCAGCAGCGCGAGTCGACGCGCGCCCGACTGGACGAGCTGCGAGCGCTCCGCAGGGAGCTTAGCTGGGACCGGATCGACACCTCAGCCGCGCAGGATCGGATGGGCGAGTTGGAGACCCAGCTTGCGCAGGCTAACTCTCCCGAGGTGGCGCACCTGACGGAGCTGTTCCAGAGGCAGCGCGAGGAGGCTGTCGCGGCTCGCAGCCAGGAGAATCGGCTTAAGGAAAAGCAGGAGGAACTTGACAGGGAGTGGGGCGACCTTGCCTCTGTCGCGGACGATGCGAAGGACCGCGTCGCCGCAGCGTCGCCGCTGACCGGCGACGAGCGTGCCTCGCTCGCCGCCACCCCGTTCGCCGCGCCGACGGACACCACCGGGGTTGCGGCAACTTTGACCGCCGCGATCACCAACCTGCGTCAGCAGATCGAACGGCACAAAGATGACAGGGAGAAACTTGAGGCCGCCGTGGTGGGCCACATCGCCGCCTACCGCAACCTGGACGAGCGAACCGCCCGCGAGACGGACGGCACAATCGAGTCCCTGGCTGCGTTGCTGGCGATCTACCAGCAACTGGTGACCGACGATCTGCCCCGCACGAAGGACGCGTGGCTAGCGAAGGTCGATGATGACATGAACCGGCAGCTGCGCGGTGTGCTCGTGCAGATTGACGACGACGCGCGGGTCATCAAGCGAGGGCTGGCCCCGATCAACGACGTGCTGCTCCACGTGCAGTTCCGGCAAGACGCCACGTTGAGCATCGATTCGGTCGAGCGGCCAAACAGCGACCTGAAGGACTTCCGTCAGGTCATCACCCGGTACACCAGCAACACCGTCGGCATGGACGCCAGACGCGACGCCGACCAGGTGGAGAAGTCCTTCACCCGGCTCCGCAAACAGCTGGCGAAGCTCGATGACCAGTCGCGAGCCGGGGACGCATGGCGGCGGCGCGTGTTCGACGCCCGCGAGCATGTCGACTTTCAAGCCATCGAGACCCGTCGCGACGGTGTCAAGGTCGTCCATGACGGTGTCTCTGGCATGAGCGGCGGCGAAGGGCAAGAACTGATCGCGTTCATCCTCGGAGCCGCCTTGCGGTTCCGCCTCGGCGACGGCCACGAAGGTCCGCCCAGGTATGCGTCAATCATCCTCGACGAAGGGTTCGTCAAGGCCGACAGCGACTACACAGGCCGTTCGTTGTCAGCCCTGCGAGCCCTCGGCTTCCAGCTGATCGTGGGCGCGCCTCGTGAGAAGGCGACGGCCTTCGAGGACTATGCGGAATCGGTCGCCTACATCAACGTCGATGTTGACGACCCCACCCGGGTGCGTATCTACCCGATGACGATGACGGAGGCGCTGCAACTTGAGGACGAACAGAACTAGTGCACGATCCCGATCATGTCATGGACCAGGTACGTGTCCGGTACCGCAAGAACTGGCGCGACTGGCTACTGGACGGAGCCGACGCCCAGTTCTCGTTTCCCCTTGCCGCACCGTCGGCGCAGGCAATCGCCCGCGAGTCCGACACCGTTGGCGAGTGGATGCGGGCCTGGCGGACCTGGTCGCAGGCGCTCCCTGCCGCCAGGCTACGCAGCGTCACGCGCCGCACCGTTGTGGGCGCCCAGGAAGTATTCACCCACCTGGATCTTCAGACGGTCGACGACCTAGTCGTCCTCGACGTGGGTCTCGCCGACCACTGGCGGCAGGCGAACGTCAGGTGGTCCCGGATCTGCGCCCTGCCGGACGGTGTAGTCCAGGACCAATTGCGCCCGTATATACCGCAGATCGTGGACCTGGATGAGGCCGACTTCGAGATCCTGCTCGAGGCCGCCAGATGGTTCACCGAGAACCCGCGTTCCGGACTGACGATCCGGCAGGTACCCGTCCTGGGCATGGGCACCAAGTGGCTTGCCCGTAACCGTCGGCTCGTCCTGGCCTGCCTCAACATCACTGACGAACCACACGCCGGCGAGCCAGACGAGGAGCTGGAACAGGACGACCTGGATCTCCTGGGGCTGAAGGCGCTGCCTGTCCACGTCGATGTGATCCTGGCCGACCCCGCCGATCGCGCACGAGTCGGCGGCTTGCGGCACCTGAGCGCACCCCTGCCGGAAGTTGACGCACTGCCCGTCCACCCCGAGGTGGTCTTGATCGTCGAGAACAAGGAATCCGCCTACCTGTTCCCCGACCGCCCACGGACCGTGGTCGTCCATTCGCTTGGCAACCATCTCAATGTCCTGGACGAGATCGGCTGGCTGGAAGGCGCGCACCATCTGTACTGGGGCGACCTCGACCGTGCAGGGTTCACCTTGCTGTCGCGTGCCCGTACCCGGCTGCCGCGCCTTGTCTCCGTCCTCATGGACCCGGTAACGCTAGAAGCGCACCGAACTCTCGCCGTCCAGGACGAGACACGAGCCGACACTCCGGATCCGAACCTCACCGACATCGAAACCGCCGCCCTGGCCGCACTATCTGCAGAACCCGGCATTTACCTGCGCCTAGAACAGGAACGCCTCCCACAGCCGTTCGTTCTCAGCCGACTAAACCACGCTATGGAGCCAAGAGCCCCGTTCAGGCGTGGTAGTCCGTCAGGTCCTGGCGACTGACGCATCCGGAAGCCCATTGCCCGGTATGACTACCGGCTGGGAGGTATCCGATCGCGTTTACGGTATAAGGAATAGGATCGTGCCCAGAGCTGCGGCTTTCTTCGCGGAGTGGGTGCGCCGAACCGTGTGAATCTAATTCAATGACGGATTCTCGATAGTGGCCCGCGGGCCGGGCGTCATGATTCTGGATTGAGCATTATGTCCAGCGCGGTCTGGCCAAGCCTTGCGCGTTCACGGCCGAGAGGACGCCACGTCTTGTGTTGCTCATCAAGAAGGGCGCTGACGGCGCGCAGTTGTTTCCGGTCAGGGCTGCTGAGGTTGCGTGCGGCTTCTATCGGGTCGGGGACCAGCGACAAGAGGAAGGCCGCGTCGCTGAGATCTAGGTCTTTCTCGGTCCGGGTCGGTATCGTGGTGGCCGTGGACTTCAGGACGATCGCCGCATTAAGGGTCGGGCGGAGAACCAGTCCCGTCGTTCCGGCGATTGATACTTCGACAAATTCGGAGTTGTTGAGCGCTCTTCTCGATCCTGCCGCTTCAATCGTGCGAGCGCCTTGAGTAGTGGCGAGATCAGCCCGAGCACCA
>Ga0137391_10002301_pt1 | contig 14282 bp, 12 predicted proteins | sample 15con2h24BmetaG_FD_101399 | JGI IMG/M metagenome (GOLD analysis project Ga0137391, IMG submission 101399) | Vadose zone soil microbial communities from Angelo Coast Range Reserve, California, USA - 15con2h2.4B metaG | ecosystem: Environmental > Terrestrial > Soil > Vadose zone > Saprolite...
CCCCTCCATAGCCTTCATCGACCGACGACCGATCATTTCACCGCGCGAACGAGACCGAGAATCTCCACCGCATGCGGGCCGAGCTCCTTGGCGATCTTGTCCTGCAGCGGCTCGGCGATCTTGATGAAGCCCGATTTGTCGACGTTCTTGACGAACTTGACGCCGATCTTCTCGAGCTTGGCGAGCGATTCGTGATCGAGCGCCATGGCCTTGGCCGGCTGCGTCTTGCCGACCTCGTCGGCCGCCGCCTGGACCCATTTCTTCTGCTCGTCCGAGAAGCTGTCCCACGCCTTGTCGCTGACCCAGATGACGCTGTTATTCGCCTCGTGCTCCGAGAGCGACATGATCGGTGCCACCTCGTAATGCTTGTTCGAGAGGTAGACGTTGATGCCGTTCTCGGCGACGTCCATGACGCCGGTCTGCAGCGAGGTATAGACGTCGCCGAACGGCATATGGACGACCTGCGCGCCATAGGCGGGGAAGAGCGTGTCCTCGGTCGGCGTCGCCTGGACGCGGACCTTGAGGCCCTTGAGGTCGGCGATGCTGCGGATCTCCTTCTTGCTGTAGAAATCGCGCATGCCGAGGGTCAGAACGGTGAGGACCTGGGCGCCTTTGACGGTGTCCTTGACCATCTTGCGGACGGCGGCGACGACCTTGGGATCGGCGATCGCCTTGGCGAGGTGATCCTCGGACGTGAAGATGAAATGGATCGAGAAGACGCCGGCCTCGGGCGCCACCGTCGCGGCGTTAGCGGTCGAGGAGATGATGAAATCGATGTCGCCGGTGCGGATCTTCTGCAGCATCTGCGGCTCCTGGCCGAGCTGCGCGCCGGGGAACTGGTCGATCAGCATCGTGTCCTTGCTGAGCTCCTTCAGCTTGGCGGCGAAGATGTCGCCGGCGATGCCGTATCCCGTCGTATGCGGCTGATCGTAGCCGAAGGTGAAATGCTTGGCATCGGCCGCCGCGGCGGCATGCGCGATCAAGGCGGCCGACGCGCCGAGCAGCGCAGCGGTGACACGCGAGCAGATTCGCTTGGACGTCATCAACTTCCCTCCCCGATTATCTCGCGACCGAACCCGTTCGGGCCCTGGTCATCGCATGACCTGTTGTCGGACATCGACTTTAGTTTGCCATCGGGCTGGCCGGCAAGGCCCAATCCGCTGTTTCGCCGACGGCTTTTGCCCGTGGCTTCTTCAATTCTGCTTAATTTTTGTCTGATTTAATCAATCCGTAACTTCGACTGACGAGGTCGGGAATCCGGCGCGCGGTTGTATCGCCTTGCGCCTTCTCCGGGAGACGAGAGTCACCAATGAAGCTGAGAGCCGGCGCCAGAGACCTGTTCCGCTCGAGCCGTCGCCTTTCGCTCGTCGGCCTCGCTCTCATCGGCATCACGATCCTGACGACCGGTTTCGCGGTCTGGGACCTGCGGGAGAACGCGGTTGCCGACCACCGGCAGGAGATGAAAAATCTCAGCTTCGTGCTGGCCGAGCAGACCGCCCGCTGCCTCCAGGCGGTCGATCTCGTCATCCAGGAGGCGCGCGAGCATGCCCTCGCCACCGGGATCAAGACGCCCGAGCAGTTCGGCACGGTCCTGGGCAGTTGGGATATCCATCGCTTCCTGCGCGAGCGGCTGAGCAATCTGCCGCAGGCCGATGCCCTCATCCTGGTCGGCAGCGACGGCAAGGTGGTGAATTTCTCGCGTTCCTGGCCGATCCCTCCCATCGATGTCACCGAGCGACGGTATTTCCAGCACCTGCGCGATCATGACGAGCGCGGCGTCCTCATCACGGACCCGGTGATCAACAAGGCCACCGGCACCTGGACGTTCTATCTGGCACGCCGGATCAATGGGCCGAGCGGCGAGTTCCTCGGCATCGTGCTCGGGGCGATCGAGGTGCGTTTCCTCGAGAATTTCTACCAGGCGATCGCGCTGCCCGAAGGCGGGTCGGTGACCGTGCTGCAGCGCGACGGCACGGTTGTCGCGCGCTATCCGCACACCGAGAGGCAGATGGGCGAAAGGATGCCCGCTCAATCACCGTGGTACGCGCTGGTCGCCGAGGGCGGCGGCGCCTATCGCTCGCCGGGTTACCTCGATGGCGTCACCCGCATCGTCGCCGTCCGGCCGCTGCGCGATTATCCGCTGGTCGTCGACGTCACCATCGCGGAAGATACGGCCCTCGCGCATTGGCGTCGGCAGGCGGCGTTCATCGGCATCGGCGCGTTGTGCGCCGTGATCGGCTTCGCCGTCCTCTTCCGCACGCTGGCGGCGCAGTTCCGCCGCATCGAGGAAAATCGCACGCAGCTGCAGGGACAGACCGCCGAGCTGGCGCGCGCCGCCGAAGCGCTGCGTGACAGCGAGGCGCGGTTTCGCGACTTCGCCGAGGTGGCAGCCGACTGGGCGTGGGAGATGGACGAGGAGCTGCGCTTCACCTACGTCTCGGAGCATTACTTCGAGCTCTACGGCATCTCGCCCGATTCGGTGATCGGCAAGCCGCGAGAGAACCTCGCCGATCCGGATTTCGAGCCGGAGAAGTGGCGCAGTTACCAACAGGCGATCGCCGAACGCCGACCCTATCGCGACCTCGTCTATCGCCGGATCGTCGATGGCCGCGTCATCGTGCACAAGACCAGCGGGCGCCCGGTATTCGATGCGACCGGCGCGTTCTGCGGCTATCGCGGCACCGGCCGCGACATCACCGCGGAATTCGAGCGCGAGGCGGAGATCCAGCACAAGTCGACGATCCTGCGCGCCATGGTGGAGAATTTCCCGGTCGGCGTCAGCATCGCCGACGAGAACCTTAACATGGTCATCTTCAACCAACGCTTCCTCGAGGTTCTCGAATTCCCGACGGACCAGTTCGTGCCGGGCGACCCGCTCGAGAAATTCTTCCTCTACAACGCCGAGCGCGGCGACTACGGAGACGGCGATCGGCAGGCGCTGGTGCGAGACCGCATCGCCCTGGCGAAGCAGTTTACCGCCCACAAGTTCGAGCGCACCCGACCCGACGGGACGGTACTCGAAATCCAGGGGACGCCGCTGCCCGGCTTCGGCTTCGTCACGACCTATACCGACATCACGGCGCGCAAGCGCAGCGAGGGCGAGCTGCACGCGGCAATGCGCGAAGCCGAAGAGGCGAGCCGGGTCAAGTCCGAGTTCCTCGCCAACATGTCGCACGAGATCCGCACGCCGATGAACGGCATCATCGGGATGAACGGTATCCTGCTGCAGTCGGAACTCACGACCGAGCAGCGCGAATGCGCGATTGCGGTTCGCGACAGCGCCGAGGCGCTCCTCACGGTGATCAACGACATCCTCGACATCTCGAAACTGGAGGCCGGAAAGTTCGAGCTCGAAAGCATCGATTTCGACCTGGTCGACACCGTCGAGACGGCGGTCGGCTTGTTCGCCCCGAAAGCGCATGAGAAGCGGATCGAGCTCGGCGTCTGCGTCGATCCCATGGCGCGCGCCGGCTTCCGTGGCGACCCGACGCGGCTGCGCCAGGTTCTCCTCAATCTCGTCGGCAACGCGGTCAAGTTCACCGACAGCGGCGGCGTCTCGGTCGAGGTGACGATGCGCCCCGGCTCGGCGGAGCGTTCGGCGCGGGTGCGCTTCGAAATCGCCGATACCGGTCTCGGCATGTCGGAGGAGGTCCGTGCCAAGCTCTTCGAGAAGTTCACCCAGGCCGACAGCTCGATCACCCGCCGCTTTGGTGGCACCGGCCTCGGCCTCGCCATCTCGAAGCAACTCATCGAGCTGATGGGCGGCGAGATCGGCGCCGAAAGCGCGCCGGGGGCCGGCAGCCGTTTCTGGTTCGAGGTGCCGCTGCCGCCCGCCGCGAGCCCGGCGATCGCCCGCCGCTCGCTGCCCGAGAAGCTCAAGGGCCGCCGCGTCCTCATCGTCGACGATATCGAGATGAACCGGCGCGTCCTCACCCGCCAGCTTGCCGGTCTCGGCATGGTGACGAGCGCCGTCGCCGACGGCTTCGAGGGAACCGCCGAGCTGGAGCGCGCCTGCCACCGCGGTCAGCCCTACGATCTCGTCGTCATCGACTATATGATGCCCGGACTGTCCGGCGATGCGCTCGCCCGACGCATCCGCGCGATGCCCGACATCGCCGCGACCAAACTCGTCATCGCCTCGTCGGCGGGCCCGCATGGACCCGCCCTCGACGCCGACGGCGTGGTCGACGCGGTCCTCACCAAGCCGGTTCGCGAGCAGTCGCTCCTCGACACCTTCGCCCGGCTCTTCGGCAATATCGAGGCGGCGCCCGCGGCGGCGACCGATGCCGCCGCCGCGCCCGCCAAGCCGGTCGGGCGGTCGCTGCGCATCCTCGTCGCCGAGGATAACAAGATCAACCAGAAGCTGGTCACCGTCCTGCTGGCCAAGGCCGGCCACGAGGTCGAAGTCGTCGAGAACGGCGCCGAGGCGATCGATGCCGTCCGCCAGGGCGACTATGACGTCGTGCTGATGGACGTGCAGATGCCGGTTCTCGACGGGCTCCAGGCGACGAAGCAGATCCGCGCCCTGCCGTCACCCAAGAACGGCGTGCCCATCATCGCCGTCACCGCTCATGCCATGGCTGGCGCCAAGGACGAGTATCTGGCGGCCGGCATGGACGACTATCTCTCGAAGCCGCTCAATCCGGCGATGCTGATATCGAAGCTCGGCGATCTTGCCCTCGCTCTCAAGAAGCCGGCGCGCGGCCCAGCGCTGGCTGCCGCAGCGAGCGCCAACACCTCGCCCGCCGACGCGCCGACCGAAATCGGCATCTTGGATGGCGGCCGGTTGAGCTTGCTCGAATCGGTCATGCCGCCGGAGAGCCTGCGCGAATTTCTCGGCCTCTTCCTGGAGCAGACCGAGGAACGGGCAGCGCGCATCCAAGCGGCGTCGGCCGAGGGCGATTTGGCGGCGCTCGGCCGCGAAGCGCACAGCCTCCTCGGCGCCGCCGGCAATGTCGGGGCGGTCGATGTCAGCCGGCTGGCCGAGGCGCTCGAAACCGCCTGCCGGGCCGGCGAGCGCGCGGCCGCCGAGCGGCTCGGCGGCGAGCTGGTGGCGGCAGCGGACCTCGCAGCGGCGGCGCTGCGCGCCTGGCTTGACGTCAAGCAGCGGCCGGGCGAACGAATGAAGCTGGCCGCCACGGCGTGAGCGATGCCGCCGACACGGTCGGCTCGGCATGTCGGATCGCTACGGGCGGCGGATCAGCGCAGGCGACGGCTCAATGCGGTTCGCGCGCGCCGGCGCGCTGCTCGATATTGCCGTTCTCGATGACCAGGACCTGCTGACGTTCCTCGGCGGTCAACGCGCTCTCATAGACCGTCGCCTGATCGCGGCGCCCCGTCGGGACGCCCGCGGCAGCCGCCATGCCGTAGAGGAAATAGGCCTGCACGGCATCACGCGGCACGCCGACGCCGACCAGCTCGGCCCAGGCCAGCAGCTCGAGCGCCCGCGCATTGCCCGCCTTGGCCCGTGCCTGCAGGAGCGTGATGTCGGAAGCGGTCGGCTTGCGCGCCTGCAGGCGGGCGGCGACGGCACGTAACGGATCGCCGGAAGCCGCCTCTTCGGTTGGCGGCTTCACCGCCGGTTTGCGGCTCTGCCCCGCTGGCGGCGTTGCGGCCGACGTGCTCGATGAGGCCGGCGTGGCATTCTCGGCGGCAGGGGCGGCGTTCGCCGGCGGCGCCTTCGGCGCCAGCGGGTCGGCACCCGACGGCGTTGCGTCGAAGCACACGGCGTCGGGATCCCTCAGGCACTCGTACTGCCATTGCAGGCGGGAGAAATCGGCGCGCGCCGGGGCAATGCCGACAACCGCCAGCGTGACGGCGATCGAAGCGGCGAGCCGCGCCATCAGATCGATGCTCCCATGCCTTGATTTCTAGCGCCGCGTGGTTAGCGCTCGGTTAACGGCGCGGCGCGCAGCGCCGGCACAGGAGGGGGATGCGCGACCGGCGGAACTGCGCTAGTCAGGTGCGGCGACCCGGCCGGGCGCAGCTCGATCCCGCTCACCCGAGACAGGAATGCTGTTCAACTCCTACGTCTTCATCTTCGTCTTCCTGCCGCTCTCGCTCCTCGTCTACGTCGCGCTCGCCCGCTTCGATCGGCGCTGGGCGACGGCCTCGCTCGCCGCCGCCTCGCTATTCTTTTACGGCTGGTGGAACCCGGCCTATCTCTGGCTGCTCTGCCTCTCCATCCTGTTCAACTACCTCGTCGGCCGCGCGATCGCCGGCAGCGCCGGCGCGCGGCGCCAGCGACTGCTCGTCATCGGCATCGCCGGCGACCTCCTCGTCCTCTTCTATTTCAAGTATTTCCACTTCCTCGCCGGCACGCTCGCCGGCCTCGTCGGCCTGCCGGAGCCGAGCGGCGCGATCGTGCTGCCGATCGGCATCTCGTTCTTCACCTTCACGCAGATCGCCTTCCTGGTCGACATGGCGCGCGGCGACGCACCGGCATACGATTTCCTGCGCTACGTCGTCTTCGTCACCTTCTTCCCGCATCTCCTCGCCGGGCCACTCTATCACCACATGGAGATCATGCCGCAATTCGCCGCGCCGCCGACGCGCGCACGCGGCGAGGATCTCGCGGTCGGCCTCACCATCTTCGTCATCGGACTGTTCAAGAAGGTCGTGCTGGCCGACGGCATCGCCTTCTACGCAGCGCCGGTCTTCGACGCCGCCGCCGGCGGCGCCAACCCGACGCTGGTCGAGGCCTGGGGCGCCGCGCTCGCCTACGGGTTTCAGCTCTACTACGATTTCTCCGGCTATTCCGACATGGCGATCGGCGCGGCGCGCTGCTTCGCCATCACCCTGCCGCTCAACTTCAACTCGCCCTACAAGGCGGTCGACATCATCGATTTCTGGCGGCGCTGGCACATGACGCTGTCGCGCTTCCTGCGCGACTATCTCTATATCCCGCTCGGCGGCAACCGGCACGGCACCGTGCGGCGCTACGGCAACCTCTTCCTCACCATGCTGCTCGGCGGGCTCTGGCACGGCGCCGCCTGGACCTTCGTCGCCTGGGGCGCGCTGCACGGGCTCTATCTGATGATCAACCATGGTTGGCGGGCGCTGCGCCGTCGCCTCGACTGGCCGCCCGGACGTTTCGGCCCGCTCGGCCACGTCGTCGCCGTCGCGCTCACCTTCGCCGCAACCCTGGTCGCCTGGGTTCCCTTCCGTGCGAGCTCGTTCGACGCCGCCCTGCGCATCCTCGCCGGCATGACCGGCGCCAATGACGGCGGCGCCGCGCCGGGCGGCATCGGCAGGCTCTTCGACATCGCCTACGGCGCTGCCCTCTATGGCGGCATCGACGAGACCTGGGCGCTCGCCGGGCTCGCGCTGCTGACCTTCCTCGCCCCCAACACGCAGGAGCTGATGGCGCGCTTCCGTCCCGGCCTGGCGACCCTGCCGCCACGCGCGTGGCGGCACATGACCTGGCAGCCGCGACCGGTCTGGTCGTTGGTGACGGTGGCGGCGTTGCTCCTCGCGCTCAGCCGGATGTCCGGCGTCAGCCCCTTTCTCTATTACCAATTCTGAGCAATGGAGGTCTCGTCGCGCTGCCGCGCCCACAACCTGCTGCTGATCGGCCTCGCCTATGCCGCTGTCATCGCCTTCGGCCTCTACGGAAGGCAGTTCGAGCCGCTGACCGGCGATCTCACGCGCATCGGCTGGTTCGCCGAGAACGAGTTCGGCTGGACCCTGCCGCAGCGTCGCTTCGTGCCGCCGCTGGCCGCGCCGGCAACGCTCGACGGGCGCTACGACATCATCGCGGTCGGCGACAGTTTCACCGCCGAGGAATTCAATCCCGGCATCACCTGGCCGCATTTCCTCGCCCGCGACACCGGAGCGACGATCGGCATCTTCGACAGCGGCATCGACTCGCTCGACCGCGTGCTCGCCAGCCCGGCCTGGCGCGATCATCCGCCGGCGGCACTGATCTACGAGATCGTCGAGCGCTCGCTCGTGCCGGAGCACCGAGCCGGCGATGCCGGGCGCTGCCTCGCCACCATCGCGACGCCGCTCCCGGTGCTGGCGATCGCGCCGCGCGACATCGCCGCGCAAATCGTCGCCCGGCCGACGAGCCGGGGCTGGGACGACTGGCCGGCAAGCTATGCGATGAACTATCTGCTGGAGAACGCGCTGCGCTGGTGGCGCGGCCGCGAGGCGACCAGCGCCGTCCGCCTCGAGATGGGCGAGGCCGGCCTCTTCAGCAGCCGGCACGACCGCGGCCTCCTCGTCTATGCCGAGGATTTCAACAAGGCGAGCTGGTCGATGGCGGAATGGCGAGCCGCGATCTGCGATCTCGCGCGCATCCAGGACCGCGTCGAGGCGAACGGCCACACCGTCTTCCTCGCCATGATCGTGCCCGACAAGCTGACCGTCTACGCGCCGTTCCTGCCGGACCCGCGCTTTGCCGCGCTCTCGCAGCTCCGCCTGCTCGACGATATTCCGTCAGTCAACTTGGTCCGCGTCGATCGCGCACTCGATCCCCGCGCGCGCGTCGATCTCTATCTGCCGGACGACACCCATTGGTCCTCGGCGACGCACGAGATGGCGGCGGAGATGGTGCTGCGCGCGCTGCTCGAGCGCAGCGTCGCCCACCGCTGAGACTATTTCAAGAGATCGAAGGGCAGCGAGAAGACGACGAGCATCTCCTCCTCGCCGGGGTTCTTCTTCTTGTTGATCCCGGCATTGGAGATGTGGTGAAAGGTGAAGCCGAGGCGCGAGCGGTCATCGAAGCGATAGGCGAACTCGGCGCCGGTGCGGAATTCGGCGTGCGAGCCGAGATCCTTGCCGTTGCCCTTGTCATAATAGCCGACCGCCGCGTTGGGCATGACGACCCAGCGATTGCCGAGATAGATGTCGACGAGAAACCCGCCATAGCCGTAGAACGCGCGTTTCGTGGTCCCCTCGACGCCGAAAAACGGTTTGAAGATCCACAGTTTCTGGCCGAAGCGGTATTCGCCGCGCGCCTCGCCGGCGGTGTTATTGTGCAGGATGTCGTAGCCGCCGAGACCGAGCGAGACGAAACCGGGATCGTCGCTCAGCACCGGTGCTGCCGCTTGCGCCGTCTGGGTAGGCGACGCCTGCGCCGTCTTCCGCGGCTGCGACTGGGTGGACTGGGCGCTTGCGCCGCCGCACCACAGCAACACGGCGATCGCCAGGGCGATCAATTGACACGCGATCGGCCCCGCTACCCGCTGCTTCTTCGTCAATGATCCCCCCAATGACCCGTACGGTGGCGTGCATCTTACGGAGTCGACGAGTCCTGGCAAGCCGAAAGCGCAAGCCGCCGTGGAAGCGCAGCGCCGCTCGGGCGCCTCAACAGGCAGGGCCGATCAGGTCAGGCGTTTCACCCGCTCGGTCGCCGCGACGAGCTGGGCACGAATGCCGGGCTCCATCGCCGAATGCCCGGCATCCGGCACGACGGCGTATTCGGCCTCTGGCCACGCGCGCGCCAACTCGTCGGCGGTGACGATCGGGCAGACCATGTCGTAGCGGCCCTGCACGATCGTCGTTGGAATCGCGCGCACGCGGTCGATCGCATGGATGAGATCGTCCTCCGGCGCGATGATCTGATGGCGGAAATAATGCGCCTCGATGCGCGCGAGGCCGAGCGCCATGCGATCCTCGCCGAAAGCGGCGACGGTGTCGGCGCTCGGCAGCAAGGTCGAGCAGGCGCCCTCGTAGACGCTCCAGCTGCGCGCCGCCGGCAGATGGATCGCCGGATCGGGATCGGTCAGCCGGCGATAATAGGCGGTCAGCAGGTCGCCGCGCTCCGCCTCCGGGATCGGTGCGGCGAATGCGCGCCACGCCTCGGGAAAGACCTGGCGGATACCGGTGAGGAACCAGTCGACCTCGCTGCGGCGGCAGAGAAAGATGCCGCGCAGGATAAGGGCGCGGCAGCGGCTCGGATGGGCGATGGCGTAGCTGAGCGCCAGGGTCGAGCCCCACGAGCCGCCGAACACCACCCAGCGCTCGATGGCAAAGTGCCGGCGCAGCGCCTCGACATCGCCAACGAGATGCGCCGTCGTATTATCGGTCAGCTCGCCGAGCGGCGTCGAGCGGCCGGCGCCGCGCTGGTCGAAGACGATGATGCGGTAGCTCGCCGGATCGAAGAATCGGCGATGCGTCGGCGTCGCCCCCGCCCCCGGCCCGCCATGCAGGAAGACCACCGGCATGCCGCGCGGATTGCCGGATTCCTCCCAATAAAGCGTATGGCGGGCATCGACCGCCAGCGTGCCGGTCGCATAGGGCTCGATCGGTGGGAAGAGGTCGCGCCGGCTCATTCGGGATCCAAGCTTGGGGGTAATGCGGGCACTGTAACAGCGAAGCCAGAAAGCCGAAACGTCGGAAACCCGTTGTTGGCCCGCCTGAACGGGGCATATTTGCCTTTAGACTTCCAAGATCGTTCAGAAATGGTTACAGTGGCCCCTCTACTACTATTAAGTTCATTTTTACAAGGATATTCTAGCTATGCGAGGCACATTCAGAGCGTTCTTTGTATTCCTTGCCGCCGCGACCATTGGGGTCTCTCAGGCGAATGCCGTTGTCATCAGCGATGACGGCCAGATCGATCAGTTCCTGCACAATGTCTATCACGACCTCCTCAACCGTGCCCCCGATCCGCTGGGGCAAACCACCTTCCACGCCGCCCTGAAGGGCGGAATGGATACCGGTGCGCTCGGGAGCGCCTTCCTGGCCAGCGGGGAGTACCGCAACGACCTGATCACTGGCTTCTTCAACAGCTTCCTCCATCGCGCCCCGGATACGGGTGATTACGCCGCCTTCGCCGATCTCGCGCAATGGCCGTTGATGGAGGCGATCTTGACCAGTGGCGAGTACCGGACGGCCCACCCCGGTGCCGATGCCTACGTCCAAAGCCTTTACCATGACGTCCTCGGCCGTCCGTCAGATCCGAGCAGCCTGGCCTTCTGGGTCAGCTACTACAATTCGCACAGCGACGTCAGCGGAATTGCCGACAGCTTGATCACCAGCATGGAATACAGGACAGATCTCGTCACCGGCTTTTATCACCACCTGCTCCATCGCGCGCCCGACGCGCCCGGCCTGGCCTTCTTCGTAAACGACTTTGGTACGCCGGAATCGGTCGAGGCTCAGTTTATCGGCTCGGTCGAATACTTGACCGTCCGAAGCGTGGCCGGCGTTCCCGAGCTCTCCACCTGGGCGATGATGCTCATCGGGTTCAGCGGAGTCGGGTTGCAGATGCGCCATCGCGGCCGCGCGGTCGCGACGGCCGCATAGATACAAAACACTGCCGTGGTCGGGAAAGCCGCTTTCGGGCGGCTTTCTTGTTTTTGCGGAAAGGGGTATCGACGCGCGTCTCCGACCTGTTTCTTTCAGCCCCCGCCCTGGCCTGTTATGCTGCATTGCAGCAAGACATTTGTACTTGGGGCTTGAAGGATGGTTTCGGGGTTTGAGATGGATGACGGAGCCGCCCTCGTGCTGCTTTCCGGCGGGCAGGATTCAACGACCTGCCTCGCCTGGGCGTTGGAGCGCTACGAGCGTGTCGAGACGATCGGCTTCGGTTACGGCCAGCGCAACCGCGCTGAGCTCGCCGCCCGTCTCCAGGTTCGTCGCGAGATCGCACGCGGGTTTCTCCGCTGGTCGGCGCGGCTCGGCGATGATCACGTGATCGAGTTGCCGGCGTTGAATGCCATCACCGAATCGGCGCTGACCCGCGATCTGCCGATTGCCGCGAGCATCGACGGCGGTCTGCCGAACACCTTCGTTCCCGGCCGCAACGTCATCTTCTTCACCTTCGCCGCGGCGCTCGCCTATCGGCGCGGGCTCAAGCACCTCGTCGCCGGCATGTGCGAGACGGATTACTCGGGCTATCCCGATTGCCGCGACGACACGCTGAAGGCACTCCAGGTCACGCTCAATCTGGGCATGGATGCAAGGTTCGCCATCCATGCGCCGCTGATGTGGATCGACAAGGCGGCGACCTGGGCGCTGGCGCGCACGCTCGGCGGCGACGCCTTGGTCGACCTCATCCGCGAGCACACGCTGAGCTGCTACCAGGGCGATCGGACACGTCGTCATGATTGGGGCTATGGCTGCGCCGCGTGCCCGGCCTGCCAGCTGCGCGCCCGCGGCTGGGAGGGGTTCACCGCGCAAAACTGAGGCACCCCAACTCACCGCAAACCATTTGCCATCGAGAATGGCCTGTCTGCGGCCGCTCGACATGACCTTGACCTTCTCGACTCTCTACGCCCTGACGACGGTCACCGCCACGCTTACTGCCGACAATCATTACGGGCTCTACACCGGTCATGCCGACGGGTCCGGTCTCACCTTCATCGGCCGCGACGAACTCGGCACTGGCGGCAGCGCCGCCTCCTACAATTGGAGCGAGCCCGAAAGCTTCAGCAATTTCGTGGCGAAGCCAGGTGACTACCTCCACGTCGTCGCCTGGAACGACGGTCCCTTCGGCTCCTCCGGCAACCCGCAAGCGTGGATTGGCTCGTTCCTCGGCAGCAACGGCAAGCCAGTCGTGAGCAACGCTGCGACCTGGGAGTACAAGATCGGCCCGACGGCAAGCCTCCCCGCCGATCCAACCAACGGCGGCGCGCTCCTGCCGAGCGATTCGGTGCTGGCAGGCGTCATCGGCAACGCGACCCCGTTCGCCACTGTCCTAGCGCAGGCCAATAACGGCGCCACGCCGTGGGACACGATCAGTGCCGCCGCCGGTGCCGATTTCATCTGGCACGACACGCTCAACGTGCCGAGCTCGTCGGATGGCAGCTTTGTGATCTACCGCGAGAACGGCCCCTTCGTCGCCGGAGTTCCCGAGCTCTCCACCTGGGCGATGATGATCATCGGCTTCGGCGGCGTCGGGTTGCAGATGCGCCGTCGTGGTCGTGCGGTCGCTGCGACGGCTTAAACTCGAACACAATCCAGCGCGAGAAAGCCGCCTGCGGGCGGCTTTCTTCGCTTGCTTATTAGGCGCGCAGCGCCTCGTCGACGGCGGCGCAGATTTCGTTGAGCGTGAAAGGCTTGGCGATGACGCGGTGGATCAGCGCTTCGAGATTGTGCGCCCGCTGACGCTCGGCGGCGAAGCCGGTCATCAAGAGGATGGGCATGTCGGGGAAGTCCTTGCTCGCCTTGAGCGCCAGCGCGATGCCGTCGAGCCCAGGCATCACGATGTCGGTGAGGAGGAGATCGAAGCGCTCGCCGGCGAGGCGGGAGAGCGCCGTCAGCCCGTCCGGCGCCGCCGTGACCTCATGTCCGCCATGCGACAAGGCGCGGGTGACGAAGGCGCTGACCGCCTGGTCGTCCTCGGCCAGCAGAATCTTGGCCATCGCGGCGCCTCGCTCAGCCGCCGTCGCCGATCGTCACCAGGATGCTGGTGGCGGCCGGATTCGGCTGCGGAACGCTGGTGCGAAACGGGATGCTCTCGCCGGGCAGCAGGCGTTGCTCGGCGACGCTGAAGCTGAGGCTCTGCAATTCGCCGCCATCGCGGTCGCGCAGCACCACCTTGAGCGGCGGGATGTCGCGCGCGGTCTGCGTGACATTGGCGATCTCGCCCTCGACGACGAGCGTGCGCACGCCGTTCTCGGTGGCGAAGGTCGGCACCGTCTTGCGCAGCTCGAGACCGATCCCGGGCGGCGTCACCGGCAGGCCGACCATGGCGTAGAGCCGCGTCGCCGGCGGCCACAGCGCCACCACGTCGTCGCGTGCGGCGATCGCGGCGACGGCGCCGGACAGCAGGATCGCCATGAGCAGCACCCAGGCGGCCATGCTCCAGACCGAACGGCGCCGCCGCGGCAAGGCCGGCAATTGCGCGGCCGTCGCGGTGGCGCCGACGGAGGCGGCGGCACCGACGCCCGGCACCACGCCGGCCGGCGCGAGCTCGACCGCCGCGACGTCGAGCGTGCGCGGGAAATCCTCGGGCGGCGTCTGATGCCAGGTCTTGCCGCAATTGGCGCAGCGCACCGTCCGCCCGGCATCGCCGAGCGCCCGCGGGTCAACGAGATATCGCTTGGAGCAGGCCGGACAGGTCAGGATCATTTTGCGGAGCATTCGCGGGGCCGCCCCTTATAGGACCTGCCCGCCAATCAGGCAAGAATACCCCCAGCAGGGTAGTGTCTCGTCCACCGCTGTTGTCCCGGCTCTGACACTTAGCTCCCCAATGTCGTCATCCCCGGGCTTGTCCCGGGCTCTCGCAGGAACGAAGTTCCTGCTGCCGCCAGCGGTCTCCACGAAACCGCGACAGGTCATGACGAGAAGCGGAAGCGGACCAAGCGTTAAAACCACACCACTGGAGCATC
>Ga0137391_10002308_pt1 | contig 14262 bp, 12 predicted proteins | sample 15con2h24BmetaG_FD_101399 | JGI IMG/M metagenome (GOLD analysis project Ga0137391, IMG submission 101399) | Vadose zone soil microbial communities from Angelo Coast Range Reserve, California, USA - 15con2h2.4B metaG | ecosystem: Environmental > Terrestrial > Soil > Vadose zone > Saprolite...
AGCGGGTTGGACAACTACAGCCTACACCCCAGGCACGCGCTGGATATCACCTATCCTCAAGCATCACACCTATCCCAGCATGGAGCACAGGATTGTAGCCCTGATGACCAGACGCTTTTTCCAGGTGACGTAGCCACTGCCTACGGCTACACTCCCCTCTATCAGCACGGCCTGCATGGGGAGCATATGACCATTAACCTCGTGGAGACTGACGGCTCGTACCCTGATGATATTCAGAACTACCTGAGCTGTATTCACTTCAAGGGGCATCTCTCCTTCATCAACGTCGATGGTGCCCCGTCGGATGCGGAGGGTGAATCGACGCTGGACGTACAAATGGTCGCAGGTCTGGCAAGAGCCGCCTCGATCAAGGTGTACCAAACTGATGGCAATGCCAATGGCGATACCTGGACGCAGGTGAACGACGAATTGCAGCATATCCTCGATGAGAATACCGCCAACGCGAATGCGGGCAGCGTGGTAAGCATCAGCCTGGGCATAGACGAAGCCGATATCTCCTCCGACGATGTCCGCGCCCTCGATAGCAGCCTGCAACAGCTGACGCAGGTAGAGCATATGACCGTCTTCGTCGCCAGCGGCGACTGCGGCGCATTTGCCGACGAGACCTTCGGAGACCTTTCGGTGAGCTTTCCCGCCACTGACCCGTGGGCGGTAGCGGTCGGGGGTACGGAGTTGTCCGTCGATGGTCAGGGCAACCGCACAGATGAGGTGGCGTGGTCGCACTTTCCCAACATTTTTAAGTGTAACAATAGCTGGGGCACCGGTGGAGGCAATAGCAGCCTGTTTCACCGCCCGGACTGGCAAAATGCCAACGGTGTCAATAATCAATACTCGAAAAACGACCGTCAAGTGCCAGACCTGGCAGCAGTGGCGGATAATCTGGCCGTCTACTTCCAGGGAGCATGGGGATCCGTCGGTGGAACAAGCGCCGCCGCGCCCATCTGGGCTGCCGGTCAGGCACTGGTGAATGAAGACACGATCCAACGTCTGGGCACCTTCGGCTATGCACCGCGCTTCTATTATGCCGTTGCGGTCAAGCATGCTGGCGGAAATGCTTACTTTGATGTCACGAGTGGCAATAACCTGTACTATCACGCAACACCAGGCTGGGACTATACAACAGGCCTTGGCACACCAAACCTCGCGAGCTTTGACCAGGCTGTATCCAACACGCTTGCATAAACTGCGAGTGGGTGAGCCAAAATCTCAGGAGCTTGTCCTCAGCTTACATTTCGATAGAGAACTCTCGATAGGGCTTGTAATAAAGTTGTAGCAGCGTAAGAGACTGCCGCACGTTTCAGAAGAAAGGCAGTGAACAGAATGGCAAACCAGCAACACCTGGAGCTGTTGAGGCAGGGAGGAGTGGATAGCTGGAATACATGGAGACGATCGCATCCCGCTACATTGCCTGATCTGCACGGCGCCGACCTGAGCGGGGCCGATCTCGGCAAGTACAATCTCAGCACGGCCGATTTGAGCGAAGCCAATCTTCACCATGCCAATCTCAGCGCGTCCGACCTCATCGAGGCCAATTTAAACGGAGCCAACCTCGCCAACGCCGACCTCTCCGGGGCCAGGCTGATCGAGGCCAAACTCGCGTTTAGCGACCTGCATAGCGCAAATCTCGCCGGTGCTGACCTCTCTGGGGCCGACCTGACTGGAGCGAATTTGAGGGCGGCGAACCTATGTGGAGCAAACTTGAACTGGGCGCGGTTAACCGATGCGCTCATCTTTGACGAACAGATGAGCACCGTGAAATCCCGGCTGGAGGAAACGTTCTAGCCGGGAAGCCATTTTACTCAGTCCTCGCCTCATCAACCCTGACCGTCCAGACCTCATTGGAGGAGTTCCACGCGAACTCTATTCGAAGCTTTTGAGAAAGGAACACCATTCATGCGCGCTACAGCTATAGTGCAGGCTGCCATGCAAGCCTGGGAAGAGCACGATGCCAACGCTCTTGCTTCCTACCTGTCGGACGATGTCATCTGCAAGCACATTCTTCCTCAAACTATTGGCAAAGCGCAGTTGCTTGCCTTTATGAAAGCCATCACCAATGCTTTCCCGGACTGGTCATTCAACGGCCATGTCTTACATGAAAAGAGCCTGGCGGAGCACAGTTGGAGCGTACTCTTCGTCACCGCCGTGACCGGTTCGCAGACGGCAGACTTGATTCTGCCAACGCTGCCTGTCATTCCGGCTACAGGAATGAAGCTTGCCTTACCGTACAGGCACCTGGAATACCTTGTGACAGGCGATGCAATCACGGCGATCACCGCCGATTTCTCGCCCAGCGGCCTGGAGGAAGTCCTCGCGCAATTGGGGCTGGAACTCCCATAGGATAGCTCCTCACAAACACTGACGGCCACATTCCCTTCTCCTGGGAATCTGCCAGCCGCTTTTTTACGGTTTCATCGACGCTTTCTTTCACTCTCTGCATATATCATGCAACTGAAGCACAGTAATGCTTCTTTGACGATGGGATGCAATCCGTACGAACTACGCACAAGCAGGATTGCACAAGCCAGCAAGGGCGGAGGCAAGCTCACGCTCCTATTGTAGATCCGCCATTCATGGCAGGATCGCCGCAGGCGGAAGGAGACCAGGCGTGAAGAGAGAAAAGGGAAGAAAGGCCATACAACGGGTCCGAACAACGTTCATAAGACAGAAACAATTACTGCTCACGGGGGTCCTGCTGACCGCGCTGTTGCTGCTGCTTTTCGGCATCTGCAGCCGGCTTCCAGCGCCCGACCTTACTCCGCCATCGAGCGGCCTGACAGTCATTGACTATAGCACGTTCATCGCACAGGTCAGGGCGAGCAATGTCCTGATGGTGAGCCTGCAGGATCAAGACATCGAGGGGCTGTTGGCCAGGCCGCTTTCCAAGGGTCAGGCCACACCTACTCGTCAGACGAAAATGACCCCGCTCCAGGCCGGGACGGCCCATGGCGCCGGGAGTTACATCCTCAGTAGTGATGTTCGCAGTTTCGGACTGCCCCCTGCAACGGCGTCGCTTCCTCTTGATCCGGCACGTCTGGTCTTTACTCGCTTGCCTGGACGCGGCGACGCGGCGCTCATTCCTTTGCTTGTGAGCAAGCACGTCGTGATCCAGACGCTGCCTTCAGCGCAACTACAACTACCCTCGTGGCTCTTGCTGCTCTGGAAGTCTCTCCCTTTCCTCTTCCTCCTGTTGATCCTGGCATGGGTTCTGTTCTCTAGCAGGCGTGTTCGGTCTCCCGGCGCCGTTGGCGATCACATGCGCATCAACCAGGTCAGGAACCGTGCCAAACCCGAACGGCGAGACTCCCAGACGCCAGAGACATCCGGCGGTGACATCTCTGCCAGGGACAAGTCTGCTCATAAGCGCACGTTTTCGCCGGATCGTCCAGAACTGGAACCGCCCCCTGTCACCTTCGCCGATGTGGCGGGCATCGACGAAGTGCGCCAGGAGGTCGAAGAACTCGTGCAGTTCCTGCGCGCTCCCGCACACTTCGAGCGCCTGGGAGCGCGCATCCCGCGAGGAGCTTTGCTGGTGGGTCCTCCAGGTACGGGCAAAACCCTGCTCGCCAAAGCCGTCGCCGGTGAAGCGGGGGTCCCGTGCTTCAGTGTCAGCGCCTCAGAGTTTGTCGAAATGTACGTCGGGTTGGGGGCAAAGCGGGTGCGCGACCTGTTTAGCAAGGCACGGGAGCACGCTCCCTGCGTCATCTTCCTGGACGAACTGGACGCCGTGGGTCGCAAACGAACCTCCAGGTTCAGCGGCAGTGATGAACGGGACCAGACACTCAACCAGCTCCTGGTCGAACTCGACGGCTTTGCAGCACGGCAGACCATCGTGGTGCTGGCGGCCACCAACCGTGCCGATATCCTGGACCCGGCTCTGCTGCGCCCGGGCCGCTTTGACCGTCACATCAGCGTCTCACTGCCCGACCGGGCGGGCCGCCAGGCCATCCTCCAGGTGCATACGCGCCGTACTCCCCTGCACGAGGAGGTGAGCCTGGAGCGCCTGGCACGGCTCACCACGGGGATGAGTGGCGCGGACCTCGCCAATCTCGTCAATGAAGCGGCGCTGTGTGCTGCCCGTCGCAACCTGGAGCACATCACCAGCGCGTGTTTCGAGGAAGCGCTGGCGCGGGTACTCCTTGGAGCGCAGCGTCCCATCGTGCTCAGCGAAACGGATCGCCGCGTCATCGCCTTTCACGAAGCGGGACATGCACTGGTGGCCTACCACCTGCCGGGGGCTGACCGCGTCAATGGCGTGACCATCCTGCCGCGTGGACAGAGCCTGGGAGTGACACAGTTCGTGGCCGAGGAGGACCGCTACAACCACAGCCGGGAAAGCCTCATGGCTCGCCTGGCCGTAGGCCTGGGGGGCCGGGCGGCGGAAGAACTGACCTTTGGGCCTGATCGCGTGACCACCGGCGGGGAGAACGATTTCCAGGTGGTGACCGGCCTCGCCAGAAAGATGGTCACACGCTGGGGCATGAGCGCGCAGGTAGGCGTGATGTTCGTCGAGGGCCGGGCACCCGCGATCGGCCCGGACCTGCACTACCACCATGGTGATGCGCTTTCCGCGCGCAGTCGGACACTCGCAGTCGATGTAGACGGTCGACTTGTGCTGAACGGAGGCGACCTGCCTGCGCGTCAACACCACTTTGGGACGCTGGGGGCTGCCGCCAGCGAAGAGAGCAGCGCAAGCATGGCAACAGTGATCGACCAGGAAGTGCAGCGCTTGCTCAGCGAGGGCTATCAGATAGCGAAGACGGTGTTGAGTGAGCACGGTGATCAGCTCAACAGGCTGGCTCTTGCGCTCATGGAGCGCGAGCAGCTGGATCGTGCCGCCTTTGAGCAATTGGTAAACGCGTGAGAAATCAGGGTATTGGTGCTGGCGCTCCACAGGCATCAATAAGGCGATCAGGGAAACCAGCATAGGTGCAAAAAAGAGTCTTTGGGCAAGGTTCAAATGAACTTGACAGGTTCTCCTCAACAGAAAGGTCCCGCCCTGTCATGCTGAGCGAATGAGCCGAGGCCCTGAGCGTAGCGAAGGGGAAGCATCTCGCTGCCGACCGCGGCAGACCCTTCGCTTCGCTCAGGGTGACATGGTATGACTGTGCAAACTATTGGTAATAAGCGTGAAGAGAGAGCAATCGGCGCGAAGCATGAGCAGAAGGGATTCATCGCCTGAGAGCATGCCTCCAGAAGCGGTTCACGGCCCTCAACGGTTGTACATTCATAAGCGGGATCATGTGATGTCTCAGGGCTGTCAGAGCCGTGTTTGAGGGACATCAAGTGATGAAAAACGACATGCCTCATGGTTTTTGCCAGAATATGGGGAAAATCGCACATGTTCTTCTTCTGGCCCATTTTTCGCGGTTCAGCCCTTGATAATAATATTGCGATATGCTATTATAAGTATAACATATAGCGATATTCTCAAGGACAGGCCCATGAAGGGACGAGCAGGGGAATGATTCTCTGAGGAAGGGGAGAGCCGCACCCCAAGCTGAAAATGGGACACTTCAGGTTGGGATGTGACTCTCCCCATCAAGGTTCCTACAGACGAGAAGTTGTACATTGTGTCCTTCGAAAGGAACAGGGGGAGAAGATGCTTCGCTTCAGAAACTATTGGATCTACAGCGCTGGCCTCGCCATCGCCTGGGCGGTTGTTCTCATACTCGCACTGACGATCCGGGGCAGCGAGAGCGCGCAGACCATCCTGTTGGTCTTTTTCGGCTTCTGTATCGGCTGGGTGTCAACGACGATTGCCCGATACGTCTATCCGCCGCCAAAGCGTTGGGAGTTGAACCGCTGAAAGGCGTGATATCCTCAATCGACCCTCCATGCGGGCCTCGAGCCTCCGACACGCAGCTAACTGTTGTTTGTCGAAATAATTTTCCGCATTCAGACGAAAAGATATGGGCAGAAACTTGTCGCTTTCATCTCACGTGTAGTGCTCCACAGTGAAATGTGCCTAAGCCAGGCTATGCTTGCAGCCATCTTATCGAGGCATTGGTTCAAGCCCAATTTGGACAGCTCCATCATGTAGCCCACCGTCCAGTCGTGTTCTGTCACGGTCATTTCCGTCTTGCCGTTCCCTAAGTCTTTGAAGGTGACTGTATGACGCTGATCCTGCGGGAAATCCGAGGGCATGCCCATCTTGGCTGGATCGACCGGATTGCCGTCTTTGTCGGCCAGGTTATGGATATATTCGATGCGCTGCATCGGCACGATTTTCTCGTAGCGCCAGGTGCTATAGTGATCCCCATATTCTGGCGAACTCATGCAGACAAGCGATGCTGCGCCCTCACGAAAATCTATGTGGGCAAACGGCGACGTAAAGCCTTCTGGACCCCACCATTGCATCACATAGTCGGGGTCGGACCAGGCTTTCCAAACGAGCGAAAGCGGTGCGTTGAAGAGACGGGTCACGACGAGATCGCGTTTTTTGACATTATTTGTTGCATCGGTCATGGTTTTCTTCCTTAATTACCAACTATCAAGGACTCTTCTTCACACTTGAACCTTGCCATACAATTTTTATGCTCCTGCCAACGCTTTTCTTCACACTCTCCGCATATGCTATTCATGTAGTTACGCACGTAACCTCCCCTCCTTCAAGGGGGAGATAGAAGCAACCATCAGCGTCGCATGTACATGCGAAGCAGACGAAAGGAGAATGAACAGGTGAAAGACAACTCGTTACAGGACAGAATTCAGGGCAATTGGAAGCAGTTAAGTGGAGGCGTACACCACGAGTGGGGCAAACTCACGCATAACGACGTAGAGGAGATCAAAGGCGATGTCGAGATGCTGGCTGGCAAGATCGAGGAACGCTATGGCGTGACGAAAGCGGAAGCCAGAAGGCAGATCGAGCGCTGGGTCATCCAGTTCCTCGCGCACAAAGCGGAGCAATCGAAAAGCAACACGTCGGCGAACTAGTACCGGCGCGCTTCGTCGCGAACCCCACCGGTCAATAACAATGTAGGTCCCCGACTTATCGTGGGACCTACATTGTTATATCAAGAGTGTTGTTCACTCTGCCTACGCTTGAACCTCTTATTCCGCTATCACCTAACGGCGAAAGGAAAACGCCTCCCGGCTCAGTGAGGCGACGAGACTACCGAGAACAGCTACGATCAGAAACAGACCTGAAAAGCCCTTGAGCGGGGCCAGGGCACCAACGTTATTGATGAGCGTCAGAACAATTATCGCCAGCGCGACACCTATCAGGATGACCATGTCGCCAACGATGAAATTGTAGATGGCTTTGATGACCTTCACGGATTAACCTCCTGTGTTTGTGCGGTAGTTGGAACTGATTGACTCTCTATCGCTGGCGCTTGCTGTGGCTTTTTCACCTGTTTGAGCCAGGCGATGAGCAAGAAAGACGCGACCAGGTAGATGGCGGCGAGGATGAGGAGAAAGACATCCGACAATGGCCACTCCACCCCAAATCCCTCACCAAACCAGAAGGTGCCAAAGGTCGTCAGCATGATGCCGACGACGAACTTCAGCGTGTTTTCGGGCACTTTTGCCAGTGGCGCGCGCACGAGCGCACCCACCAGGATAACTAGCAGGCCAGCAAGGAGCGCGCCGAGCGCAGCAGAAGCAATACCGCTGGAGCGCGAGACAGTACTTGTTGCCGCGCTCAGCCCAAAGGTGATCACAATGAACGCCACTTCGAGGCCTTCGAGTAAGACCGACTTGTACGACAGCAGAAACCCGAAGAGGTTGAAACGAGACGAAGAGGCATCGACCGCTCCGCGAGCACGGAGTTCCGCCTGGGTTTCCTCGTAAATGGCCTCTTCATCGTGGTGCGCTTTCAAACCGGCATAGCGCATGATGGCATTCTTCAACCACTTCAATCCGAAGAGGAGCAAGAGCGTGCCGATGACCGTGCGCAGAATATCGAGAGGAACCCACTGGACAAGCGCGACCCCCAGGGTCGCTACCAGCAGGGCAAGGGTCGCAGCGGCGGCTAAAGCGCCAAGCAGCGCACTGCGCCAGTTGACCGTGACGCCGACGACCAGGACGATGGTAAAGGCCTCCACAAACTCTACAGCGGAGGCTAAAAACGCGGCAGTAGCAACAACCCATTGCATAGAGAAGTTCCTTTCAGGACCTGCTCTCGTCAAGCGGAGCAGCTTCTTGCCATTGCTCCGTTGGAGCAGCGATGGCACTAGATAGCCTTAACCTTTGCATAGCGTACACGCGAAGCATAAAGAGAAGCGTTGGCTGGGGCGTAAAAAACGGGTGTACTGAATAGATCGCTGCGGCCTTCTCGTTGATCAGACGAAGCGCGTGACGACAAAGGCGAAAACGACACCCAGCACGGTGAGGGCGAGGGTGAAAGCGGTACTCTTGTTGCTGTGTGCCTGCGGCAAGATATCGCTCGCGCCGATGTAGAGCAGGAAGCCAGCAAAGAAGCCCAGGTAGTACGGCAATCCAACGACGGGCATCTTGAAGAACATAGTGGAGATGGCACCAGCCACCGGTGCCGCCGCGTCTGCCAGCAGCAGCAGAAAGGAACGGCGAGACGTGTTCTTATTGACAAGCATCAATGTGACGGTGTTGAGGCCATCGGAGAAGTCGTGCGAAATGACGGCAATCGCAACGACCAGTCCGACGGCGGCGCTCACCTGAAAGCCAAGGCCGATGCCGACGCCGTCCAGAAAGCTATGGCCAGTCAGCGCAACCGCCGAGAGGATGCCCACCAGTGGATGCTGATGCACGGCGTAGTGCTCTTCATGAGAGAAGTGAATGAGGATGGACTTCTCGACGATATGAAAAAGGAGAAAGCCGCCCATCAGCGCAAGCATGGGTCCCGTACTATCCAGGTGCAGTGTGTAGACGAGTCGAAAAATCTCCGGCAACAGGTCAAAGGACACCAGGCCAACCAGCACGCCTGCCGTAAAACCCATAATCAGATTGAGATGATCGCGATAGCGCAGCCCGAAAAGACCGCCTACCAGTGTCGAGAAGAACGTCGCCAGCGACAGAAGAAGAGCGCTCATTCCTTTCTTTTCATCCTTCCACTTTTATACATAACGAAGGCGCATCAGGAGTCTTGATCAGGCCGCCTCTGACAGCTGTTTCCCACCATCGCCTTTGGGAGTACCTGAGCCGAGGCTGCGCCGCACCTTCAGATAACGCATGATCGCGTCGCGGCTCACAATCCCGACCGGGATGCCATTTTGCACCACGGGCAACTGGTTCACATCTCGACCGGCCATGAGAGGCAAGACATCGTTCAGGCTTTGCTGCGGGGACACCACGTGCAGGCGCTCCACGGGGATCATGGCCTGGCCGGCAGAGGTGTATCCCCACTGCTCGCGTGGAACATGGCGGATATCGCTGAGCGTAATCAGGCCTGCCAGTCGATCGCCTTGCATCACCAGAGCACAACGCAGCCCGTGGGGCAGGAAGTAGTCGTTGATCAGTTGTTGCAGGGAGGTGTTGGCAGGCACCGTCGGGGGTGTGGGATTCATGACCTCACCAACGATGACGCCTCGTAACGCTGACTGCAGCATTACCTGGGTGTTGGCCGACTGCGCCGCGCTCAACAGGAACCAGCCGATGAAACCAATCCAGATGCCATTCAATACATCACCGCTGAAGAGTTGCCAGATGCCCCAGAGGATGAAGAGGTAGGCAATGACCTGACCTGAAATCGAGGCGATGCGGGTGGCTTTCGTCAGGCTGCCAGTGATGTTCCAGACGATGGAGCGCAGCACCCGCCCGCCGTCAAGTGGGAACCCAGGGATCAGGTTAAAGACGCCCAACAAGACGTTGGTCACCGCCAGGTAGAACAGGATACCTTCCAGCGGTGATTTGGTCCCGCGCAGCGGCAACAGCAGCAGGAAACAGACGGCGCCGATGAGGAGACTGGTGAGCGGGCCGACGATCGCTACCTGAAACTCTACGCCCGGACTCTTTGGCTCCTGCTCGATATTCGAGACGCCGCCGAAGATGAACAGGGTGATGTTTTTCACGGGCAACCCGCGCCGGCGCGCAACGAGCGAGTGGGCCAGTTCATGTAAAAGCACGGAGACAAACAGCAGCAGGGCCGAGATGAGGCCTACTATCCAATAAGTGGCGGTTGACCACCCCGGATACAACTGGGGAAACCACCCCGTGGCAAGGGACACGCTGAGCAAGACGAGGATGATGATCCAGCTCACATTGATGTCAATCTCGATTCCGGCAATCTTGCCGATACGGAACGAACCAGGCATGGTGATACTCCTTTATAGAGCTATGAACAGGACTGGCACAGTGCTCTGATGAAGGAATCTCATCACCTTATGCTCCGCCTGTTCCCGTGTTGTCACAATGAGCAGCTTTTGCTGCTTCTTTCCAAAGAAACCCTCAATGAAGGCTTCTGGATCCCCATCGGCTATCGCAGTTTGCACAGTGAGCCCGGTGCTGGTACGCAGTTGTTCTGCTTGCTCCGCGAGGAAGTCAGCTCGCCTCATTTCTTCGTATGCAGGCACTCTTTGCAACGGCTCCACTATTTCATCCGCCAGTAGCTCCTCTTCGAGAAGATGGGTGGGTAAGACAGCTACCAGCAGGACAGATGCATGACAAGCCCGCGCCAGGGCTGTTGCCCGTTCGAGGACCCGCTCACTCAGCGCGGTGCCATCGAGAGGAATCACGATGGTCTGGTAGGAGGCAGGTGTAATGGGTCCGGATGGCAAATTCGCGTCCTTTGGGGGATGCAGGAGGAGCAGAGAGGTCGGAGTAGATGCAAAGACATCTCCAGCCACGCTTCCCAGGAGCAAACGCCCGCCAGCATCACGACCATGAGTCGCAAGTGCAATCAACTGCACGTCAGAGTGTTGCTCCGCATATGAGTGAATGGCAGCTCCAGCAAATGTTCCCTCCAGGTGCTGGATTTGCACAAGGACTCCTTGCGCCTGTAGACGGCTAGCGAGGGAGGTCAGATAGTTCTTTGTCCAGCTTACTTCACCGTCGTACCAATCATCAGGGATGTAGGGAACTGTGAACTCAGGCTCACCTGGAGGCATGATTACCCGCAGGAGTGTCAGGACGCTCTGTGTCTGTTGAGCAAAAAAGAGGGCATGCGGCAGAATTGCTTCCGCATTTGTCGATCCATCCAGGGGGACGATCACTTGCGATTTCATGAGGATCTCATCCTTTCATTTTCCGAGTATGTTCTCTAGCCTCTGTAGCAGTGTATACATAGATCGTGAAGAAAAGCGTAGCAAGATGCGTAAAATAGATTGCACCTCAGGATCCTGAAGAATTACATTTCTTGTGGTCAACTACCAGGAGATCGAAAGGAAAAAGATCGTCATGCACCTGAAAATCTGCTATACCTGAAAATCTGCTATAATAGAGGACGGGCGTAGAAGAGGTTGTATGGGGTGGCTTGACAGTGCCCCCATACAACTCTAGACAGGCGTTAACCCACGTAGCGGGCACACCCGACAGATATCAGTATAGCGGTGTCGCTTGGGGAAGTCACTGTTCATGTGCTGACGTGTCACTTCACATCACTGCACAATGTGTCGCTCCGGTGGGTCACGCAGAACGGAGATCGCTCGTGAAGAGATATGTGTACCGTGAGCGAGACTATGCCTTTGGTCAGTTGGTGCTGACGCTGCGCGCCACCATCGGCCTGACGCAAGCGGGGCTGGCCGAGCCCCTCGGCGTCTCCCGGCGCGCGGTGGCGGAGTGGGAGGGAGGCCTCAGCTACCCCAAGGCCGAACGCCTCAAACAGCTCATCGCCCTGGGGATGCGAGCCTCCGCCTTTGCCGCCGGGCGCGAGGAAGAGGAAATCCGCGCGCTGTGGCGTGCGGCACACCAGAAGGTGCTGCTGGATGAGGCCTGGCTGCAGGACCTGCTCGCTCCTCCTGCGCCCGTTCAGCTTTCCCCCCGGCTGGGACGCCTGCTGCCCCGGCTGATCTGGAGCCTGCCGACATCGCTCGCGTCGATCTAGTGGAAGCGCTCGACGTGAGCCACTTCACGGGCCGCGAGGTGGAAGTGGCCGAACTCTCCCACTGGATCGTGCACGAGCGCTGCCGCCTGGTGACGCTCGTGGGCATGGGCGGCATCGGCAAGAGTATGCTGGCCTCCTACCTCGGTCAGCACCTGGCTTCCCAGTTCGAGGCCGTGCTCTGGCGCTCGGTGCGCGACGCCCCCTCCTGCGAGGAGCTGGTCGCCGACTGCATCACCTTCTTCTCGGAGACGCCGCCCGCATCCTTCCCCACCTCGCTGGAGCAGCGCATCACCCAGCTCGTGGCCCGCTTGCAGGCGAGCCACTGCCTGCTGGTGCTCGACAACCTGGAGGCGCTGCTGGTGAGCGGGGACCGCGAGGGCAACTACCTGCCGGGCTACGAGGGCTACGGGCGGCTCATCGGACGCCTGGGAGAGTCGGCCCACCAGAGCTGTGTGCTGCTCACCTCCCGCGAGAAGCCCAAAGAAATAGAGCCCCTGGAAGGCACACGCTCCCCGGTACGCTCGCTGCGCCTGGTCGGTATGGACGACCAGGCGGCAAAGGCGTTGCTCAGCGACAAGGAGTTGAGCGGCACTTCTCTCGCCTGGCAGCGGCTCGTGGCCAGCTACGGGGGCAATCCCCTGGCCCTCAAGATCGTGGCGCAGGCGGTCTCCGACCTCTTCGATGGAGACCTCGACCGCTTCTTACAGGAAGGGGAGCTGATCTTCAACGGCGTCCGACCGCTGCTGCGCCAGCAGGTGGGGCGACTCACCCCTCTTGAGCACTTGCTGCTCACTTGGCTGGCCGTCCTGCGCGAGTGGACGCCGCTGGATGCCTTCATGCAGGTCCTGCATCCCCGGGTGCGGCGGGCGCAGGTATTGGAGGCGCTGGAGGCATTGGGACGGCGCTCGCTGCTGGAGCGGGGGCAGCGGGCCAGCTTCAGCCTGCAATCGGTGGTAATGGAGTACCTCACCGATGAACTGGGCGAACGCCTGAGCGAAGAGATCGTGCTGGGCACCCCCCAGCAGCTGCGCAGCTATGCCCTGGAGCAGGCGCAGGCCAAAGACTATGTGCGACAGACCCAAGTGCGCCTGCTGGTCCATCCCCTCCTCGAGCGGCTGCGTTGCGTACTGGGAGCAGACGCGCTCGTCGAGGAACACCTGCTGGGCCAGCTCGCGCAGTTCCGGACGGAGGACGCGGCCACTCAGGGCTATGGTCCGGCCAACGTCATCACCCTGCTCACCGCCCTGCGGGGGCATCTGCGTGACCTGGACCTGTCGCGACTCTTCATTCGCGGAGCCTATCTGCAAGGCGTCGAGCTGCAGGACGCCACCTTTTCTGGAGCCCTGCTGCATGAGTGCGTCTTTACCGAGCATTTCGATGCCATCGCGACGGTCGCGATAAGCAAGAGTGGGCAGTACCGGGCTGCGGCCAACTGGAAGGGGGAAGTGCGAGTGTGGGCAGAAGCAGGCCAGCGCCTGCACCAGGCCTGGCAGGCCCATAGCGCCGGTGGGTCTGCTCTGGCTTTCAGCCCGGATGGACGCACCCTGGCCAGCGGGGGCTGGGATAGCACAGTCAAGCTCTGGGACGTTGAGAGCGGCATGCTCCTCTGGACGGGCTGGCACACCGGAAGCATCAATGCTCTCGCCTTTGCTCCTGATGGGCGCTTCCTCGCCAGTGGTGGGGATGATACCCTCGTTCAGGTGTGGGACCTACAGAGTGGCACGATGGTGCAGCGGCTTGCGGGTCAGGGTGGCACGGTGTACTCGCTGACCTGGAGCCCCGATGGGAGGCTGCTCGCCTGTGGCTACGCCGATGGGAGCATCTGGCTGTGGGAGCCTGAGGCGCCGAAGCCTAGTACTCGTGTGCAGCAACTTGCGGGACATAGCCACTGGGTGCCAGGGCTGGCCTTCTCCCCCAATGGCGCGCAGCTCGCCAGCGCGAGCTTCGACGGCACCGTCAAACTGTGGGACGTGGAAAGCCTTGGCTGTCTGCAGACGTTTTCCTGGCATACGGACCGGGTGATGCGCGTGGCCTGGAGCCCGGATGGACGCACCCTGGCCAGTTGCAGCTTCGATCGCACCATCTGCCTTTGGGACGTCGAGCAGGGGAGACTGCGGGCGGTCCTGCATGGGCATACCGCCGTCATCTACTCGATTGCCTTTGCACCCGACAGCCGCACCCTGCTCAGTGGCGACGGCGATGGCACCATCCGGGTGTGGGATGTGGACAGCGGACAGTGTCTTCGTGTCATGCGGGGCTACATTGCCACCCTCTACGACCTCGAC
>Ga0137391_10002315_pt1 | contig 14247 bp, 16 predicted proteins | sample 15con2h24BmetaG_FD_101399 | JGI IMG/M metagenome (GOLD analysis project Ga0137391, IMG submission 101399) | Vadose zone soil microbial communities from Angelo Coast Range Reserve, California, USA - 15con2h2.4B metaG | ecosystem: Environmental > Terrestrial > Soil > Vadose zone > Saprolite...
CGAAGCGGCCTCGGCCGGCGCAGCCGCGACCGTGTCCATGCAGGCGCTGAAGGGCCGGGCGAGCTACCTCGGGTCGCGCAGCGTCGGCCATGAGGACCCCGGCGCGGTCTCGACCGCGCTCATCCTCGGCGCCCTCAGGGACGCCGCGCAGGCCGGGCGATGACCGCACCCAGCCGCTTCCGGGGCCAGCCGGTGTCTGAGGGCATCGGTACCGGGGAGATCTACCTCGGTGACGCTCCCGCCGAGGGCGAGGCTGGCCGGGCCCCAGAGAACCCAGCCGAGGACGACGTGCGGGCGGCGTTCGCCGCGGTCGCGCGGGAGCGGGCCGCGCTCGCCGCCCGGCTGCGCGAGCGCGGCCAGGATCTCGAGGCCGGCATCGTGGACATCGGCGCGCTGATCGCGGCGGACTCCGCCCTGGTCGGCCCGGCGATCGACGCGATGCGGACCGGAGCCGACGGCATCGCCGCCGTCAGCAGGGCCGCCGAGGCCCAGGCCGCCGTGCTCGCCGCCCTGCCCGACCCCGACCTGGCCCAGCGCGCGGGCGACGTCCGCCAGGTGGCCGCGGCCGTGGTCGATCAGCTGCGCGGGAACGGCGCGCCCCTGCCCCCCGCGGGAAGGTTCATCCTGGTCCGCCGCGAGGTCGACCCGGCCGACCTCATCCAGCTGGCCGACAGCGGGCTGGCCGGCGCGGTGTCGGTCGCAGGCGGGGCCAGCTCGCACGCGGCGATCATCGCGCGCGGCCTAGGCCTGCCCATGCTGGCCGGCGCCGACCCGGCGGTGCTGGCCGCCGCGGCCGGGCACCACGCGATCCTCGACGCCGCCGCGGGCGAGCTCATCGTCGACCCGGCCCCGCTCGACCTCGCCGCGGCGGATCGCGCAGCGTCGGTTCGCGTAGGGCCGGACCCGCAGTCCGTCGGCCGTGCCCCGCAGGAGGTCAGGACGGCCGACGGCGAGCCGGTCACGCTGCTCTGCAACGTCGCCTCGGCCGCCGAAACCCGGCTTGGCCTGTCCGGCGGCGCGGCCGGCGTCGGCCTGCTGCGCACCGAGATCCCCTTCACCGGCGCCTCCGGCTGGCCGTCGCAGGCCGATCACCTCGCCCAGCTGACGCCGGTCCTCGGCCTGCTCGCGGGCAGGCCGGCGGTCGTTCGGCTGCTCGACTTCTCCGGCGACAAGGTCCCGCCTTTCCTAGGCGACAAAGAACAGGGCCTGGTCGCCCTGCTCGACGCGCCGGGAGCGCTCAAAGACCAGCTCCGGGCGATCCTGGTCGCGGGCGCCGGCGCCGGGCTCGCCGTCCTGGTACCGATGGTCAAGAACCTGGACGAGGTCGCCCAGGTCCGCGCCGCGCTCGCGAAGGCCGCCGCCGAGGCCGGTATCGACCCGCCCGAGCTCGGCATCATGGTCGAGGTCGCCGCCACGGCCGCCGCGGCGGCGGAATTCGCCCCGGCGGTCGACTTCTTCTCCATCGGCACCAACGACCTCGCCAGCGAGGTGCTCGGCCTGGATCGGGCCGACCCGGAAACCCGCCCCGCCCTGGCCGCGGACCCCAGGGTGCTCGCGCTGATCCAGAACGTGGTCCAGGCGGCGCAACGAGCCGGGGTAAAGATATCCGTCTGCGGTGACGCGGCGGCCGACCCGCTGGTCCTGCCGCTGCTCCTCGGCCTCGGCGTGCGGACGCTGAGCGTCGGCGCGGCGCGCGTGCCCCGGGTCGCCGGCTGGATCGCCGCCACCGACACCCAAGCGGCCGCGCTGGCCGCCGCGGAGATCCTCGCCGCCGGCCAAGACGCCGGCTTGGAAGCTGGCCAGGAAAAGGTGCAGCGGTAATGCCCGCCCGGATCCAGAGGCCCCGCAGACCGTCAACTCAACGCGGAGAGCATGACGCCGCCGCGTCCCGCGCCCAGGTCCCTGGACACGGCCCGGGCCGCCTCGCCGACCGCGCGGACCAGCTCGTCCTGGGTGCCCGGCACGAGCAGGCGGTCGGCCGCGCCGACGACGCCGATCGCGCCGGCCACCACGTCGTCCCTGGACACGATGGGCGCCGCGATCCCGGCGTCGCCCACGGTCGCTTCCTGGTCCTCTACCGCGTAGCCGCGCTGGCGGACCTGGGCCAGGACCCGGTTCAGCGCGGTCCTGGTGGTCTTGGTGCGCCCGGTCAGCGGGGCCAGCTCGCCGGCCAGCGCCCGCGCCCGGTGACCCTCAGGCAAAAACGCCACGATCGCGTGGCCCAGCGCGCAGGCGTGCCACGGGATGGCCGCGCCGACCTCCAGGATCTGCACGGTGTTGTCCGGCCGGAACACGTGGTGCAGCACGATGACCCGGGATCCGGACAGGGTGGCCACCCAGACCGCCTCGCCGGCCCGCTGGGCCAGGGATTCCGCCCACCGCAGCGAACGGGCCCGCAAGTCAGATCCGTCCAGGTAGGCGTTGCCGAGCTGCAGCACGCCGGGGCCCAGGCTGTACTTGCCCGTGTCCGGGTCCTGGGCCACCAGGTCATGGGCCTCCAGGGTGCGCAGCAGCCCGTGCACCGTGGGCTTGGCCAGGCCGACCCGGTCGGCGATCTCGGTCACGCCGAGACGCGGCGTACCCGAGCCGAGGACGGCGAGGATCTGCGCTGCGCGCTGCACCGACTGGATCATGACACCCTTTCAGCATTGCCGAACAACATTCAGGATATGCCATGAACGCTGCCACCGTTGGGATCGTCCTCGTCTCGCACAGCGCCGAACTCGCCGCAGGCGCCGCGCACCTAGCCGGGCAGGTCAGCGGCGGGACGGTGACCATCATCGCGGCGGGCGGCACCGACGACGGCGATCTCGGGACCAGCGCGGCCAAGGTGGAGCACGGGCTCGCCCAGGCCAACACCGGCGCCGGCGTGGTCGTGCTGCCGGACCTGGGCAGCGCGGTGCTCACGGTGCGGGCGGTGCTCGAAGACCATGGCGATGCCGGGAGCGTGCTGCTCGCCGACGCGCCGTTCGTCGAGGGCGCGGTCGCCGCGACGGTCACGGCCGCCGCGGGCGGCGACATCAAGGCGGTCGCCGCCGCGGCAGAGGAGGCACGTCATGTCCGCAAGCTGTGAGCGGGGCATCACCCTGTCCGGCGACCTGCACGCCCGCCCGGCCGGGGCGCTCTCCGTGGCGGCCGGCCGGTTCGCCTCGGCGGTCTCGGTCACCGCGGGCGGCCACACCGCCGACGCTAAGAGCGTGCTCGGGGTGATGGGCCTCGGCGCCACCAGCGGCCAGCACGTCACCGTCTCCGCGGCCGGCCCGGACGCCCAGGAGGCCGTCGCCGCCCTCATCACCATTCTCACCGAGGCCACCAAGGTCGGCGGCTTACTCCGCACTTAGGCTGGCCGCTTCACGCGATAGTCGATGAACGTGGCGTACCGCGACTGCCGGACGCCGCGGTGCTCGAGGTCGAGCGACTGCGTGAACCCGTCGAAGAGCCGCTTCCCGGCGCCGAGCACCACGGGCGCGATGATGACCGTCAGGTCGTCGACGTATCCCGCCGCGAGCGCCTGGCGGATGATGTCGGCACCGCCCATCACGTGGACCTGTTTGTCGCCGGCCACGGCCCTGGCCCGCTCGATCGCCTCGGCGAGGCTGCCGGTGAAGGTGAACTCGCCGCCGTCCGGCTGCTCCTCGGGACGGTGGGTGACGATGAAGAACGGCAGGCCCCACGGGTTGGCGTCGCCCCAGTGCCCCGCCGCCTCGTAGGTGCCGCGACCGGCGATGACGGCGCCGTTTGCCCCGGACACCTCGTCGAGCCACGCCTTATCTTCGCCGGTCGGCTCGCCTCGACCGGGCGCGTCGTAGCTCCACGGCCCGCCGAACACCCAGTAGTGCAACCGTTCGCCCCCCACGCCCAGGCCGCAACCCGGGCCGTCGTCCGGGCCGGTGATGTACCCGTCGACCGAGGTGGTGATCCCGGCCACGATTGTGCTCATCGCTGCCTCCTTCAGGCTCTCCGTGGTAAGACGGTCCGGCTCGCGGGGACTCATCGCTCAGCGTTCCGCGCATTCCCCGCGACCGCTGAAAGGTGAAATTGCACGTGCACCACGGCTCGTTAGGGAAAATCATTTTTTTATCCCGAACGGCCGTGGTGCGTGCCCCGGTCACCGTCATCGCCGTCACTGGTCGTGCACGACGGCGCGATGGCCAGCGGTACGGCCGAGCAGCGCGCCGCCTGACGCCGCCGCTAACCGCCGAATTCCGGATCGTGTGCCTTACGGGGCACACGATCTTTTTTTAGCGCAGCCATTCCAGCAGCAGCTCGTTCAGCCGTTCTGGTGCGTCCAGGGGCACCCAATGGCTCGCGCCGGGAATTTCCTCATAACGCCACGGCCCTTGGACCAATGCCGCCGAGTTCCGCACCCGCTCGCCATCGAGGTAATGGTCTCCCGTTGACCAGATGGCCAGGGTGGGCGCGGTGACCGGCGGCAGCCTGAGCCCCGGCCCCGGCATCCGCGGCGCGGAGTTAGCCCGGTACCAGTTCAGCGACGCGGTCAGCGCTTCCGGCCGGGACAGGTCCGCGATGGCCTGATCGAGGTCCCCGTCGCCGCGGCTCAACGTGCGCAGCCAGGCCCAGTCGTCATGCTGGATGGTCGCCTCGGCGACGTCCGCGAACTGGAAGAACAGCTGATACCAGGCCATCTCGTACTGCCGCAAGGTCGGCGGGGCAAGCGGATGCGGTACCGAGATCACCGTCAGCGTGCGGACGCGATCCGGGCAGCGCATGGCCGTGAGCCAGGCCACCGCCGCCCCCCAGTCGTGGCCGACCACGTGCGCCGTCTGCACGCCAAGCTGGTCCAGCAGCGCGCTGACGTCGCCGACCATGTTCCGCAGCCCGTAGGCGGCCACTTCGGCGGGCCGTTCGGAGCGCCCGAAACCGCGCATGTCGGGCGTGATGACCCGGTACCCGCTGGCCGTCAGGACCGGCACCTGGTGCCGCCAGAGCCGGGCGGAATCCGGCCAGCCGTGCAGGAGCAGCACCGGGACGCCGTCGCCGTGATCCTCGACGTACAGGGAAATGCCGTTCGCCTCGATGACCCGGCCGTTCTCTGGGCTCGTCATGAACCCGGCCTAGCGGCGCTCACGCCTCTTGAGCACCACCAGCACCGTCACGATGAAGATGAACAGCACGGCCGCTATCAGGTAGTCGATCATGCCGCGCGCATCTCCATTCTCGCAGCGTAGCAGCACCTTCCGTTCGTCCGGTAGGACCAGCTCCTACTCCGGCTCTTTCGGCCCGGGCACGACCAGGCCCGTCTCGTAGGCGGTGACCACGGCCTGCGTCCGGTCGCGCAGCCCGAGCTTGCTCAGCATCCGGCTGACGTGTGTTTTCACCGTTTCCTCCGTGACCACCAGGCGGGTGGCTATCTCCGGGTTGGACAGGCCCTCCGCGATGAGGCGCAGGACCTGCGTCTCCCGCGGGGTGAGGGTGGCGAGCGAGGCCGCGGGCGGGGCGCCGGGCCTCGGGCGCAGCCGGGTGAACTCGCTGATCAGGCGCCGGGTGACGGCGGGCGCCAGCAGGGCCTCGCCGGCCGCGACGACCCGCACGCCCTCGAACAGCCGCTCGGCCGTGACGTCCTTGAGCAGGAAGCCGCTGGCGCCGGCGCACAGCGCGTCGTAGACGTAGTGGTCGAGGTCGAAGGTCGTCAGGATGAGGATGCGGGGACCGCCCGGCCCGGCCAGTTGCCTGGTGGCCTCGATGCCGTCCATGACGGGCATCCGCACGTCCATCAGCACGATGTCGGGGGACAGCTCACGGCAGATCCGCACCGCCTCGGTCCCGTCGCAGGCCGTGCCGACGACCGTGAAGTCCGGCTGGGTGTCAAGCAGCGCGGCGAAGCCGGTGCGGACCACGTGGTGGTCGTCGGCGACGATAATCCGGACGGGCGCCGCGGGCGCGGCCATCCCGTTCACGGGGCCACCTCCACCTTGACCGGAAGCAGCGCCTCGATCAGGAAACCGCCGCCGGGCGCGGCGCCGGTGCGCAACTCGCCGCCGGCCGCCGCGGCGCGTTCGCGCATGCCGGCCAGCCCGTGCCCGCCGGTCTCCGGCGCCCCGACCGGGACCGACCCAGGAGGACCGGGCCCGTTGTCGCGGATGCGCAGCCGCAGGCCCTCCTCGGTGTAGTGCAGTTCCACATCGGCGGCGGCGCCCGGTGCGTGCCGGCGGACGTTTGTCAGGGCTTCCTGGACGATACGGTAGGCGGCCAGTTCGACGCCGGGATCGAGAGCGGCCGGCGGCCCCCAGACGATGAGCCTGGCCGCCGCGCCCGAGGCGCCCCTGGCCTCGTCGACCAGCTCGTTGAGCTGCCGCAGGCCCGGCTGGGGATGCCGGTCCGCGCCCAGTTGATCGGCCTGGGCGTCCTCGCGCAGCACGCCGAGCAGCCGCCGCATCTCCGTCAGGCCGGCCCGCGCGGTATCGCCGATCTGCAAGAGCCGCTGTGCGCCCGCGGCGGGCATCCCCGGGGTCGCCAGGCGCGCCGTCTCCGCCTGCACGGCGATCATGGATATGTGGTGCGCGACGACGTCGTGCAGCTCGCGGGCAATGCGCGCCCGTTCCCCGCGAGCCGTGTGCTCCATCAGGGTGCCCGCGACGGCCTGCCGGGCGGCGTGGTGCACCAGCGCCTCGCTGCGTGCCCGCCGGGCGATCCCGGCCAGTGCGGCCGCTGGGGCCACCGAGGCCAGCAGCACGACCAGGACGCCTTCCTCAGAACCCGCGCGCTCGGTGCCGGCCAGCGTCAGCACCAGGAACGGCACAGCCAGGGCCGGACCAAGGACCGCATCCCACGGAGCCTCGTTTCGCCGGCTGCTGCCGTTCCGGCCCAGCCGGTACAGGACGATGAGCTGCGCCGCCAGGCCCGCGACCGTCAGCGTCTGGAAGGCGGCGAGCGAGAGCACGCTCGCCGCGCAGATAGCCACGGCGGCCGCGACCGGTCCGAGCAAGGCCAGCGGCACCGTCGTGAACAGCGCGAGGGCGCACACGCCGACCAGTCTGGCCACGCTCATCCCGTTCCCGGCGCCCCGCACGCCCGCCTCGGTCATCGCCGCCAGCCCGAGCAGGGTCCCGGCGACGGCCGGCGCGGCCGGGGACGCGGCGATCCGCCGGCCCCGTTCCGGCCATCCGCCGACCCAGTCACGTGCTGTGCCCATGTAGATCATTGTCGCCGCTCGGCCCGGAGTGTGGCGTCACCCCGGCCGGGGATACCGCCGTCCCTCCTGCGAGGGATGCGCCGCGGATGTCCCTCGTGCCAGCGACGGCGAAGACCGCTCCCCGGCGTGACGACCGCCCAGGGCGGCGTTCCCTAGCCTTACCTGGCATGGAAGCAATTATCGAAGTCGCCGGCCTGCGCAAGCGATTCGGGCCGACGCTGGCCCTGGACGGAATGTCCTTCACCGTCGGGCCGGGGCAGGTCACCGGCTTTGTCGGCCCGAACGGCGCCGGGAAATCCACCACGATGCGGGTCATCCTCGGGCTAGACGCGGCCGATCAGGGCAGCGCGCTGATCGGCGGCCGACCCTATAAGAACCTACGGCATCCGCTGAGCCAGGTTGGGGCCCTGCTGGACGCCGCCGCCCTGCAGCCCAGCCGGAGCGCCCGTAACCACCTGCTGTGGCTGGCCCATTCCCAGGGGCTGGGTGCGAAGCGGGTCGACGAGGTGATCGAGCAGGCGGGCCTTTCGTCGGCGATCCGGCGCAAGGCGGGCGGCTACTCCCTGGGCATGCGGCAGCGGCTGGGGATCGCGGCGGCACTGCTCGGCGATCCGCCGGTGCTGATGATGGACGAGCCGTTCAACGGCATGGATCCCGAGGGCATCGTGTGGGTGCGCGGGTTCCTGCGGTCGCTGGCCGCCCAGGGCCGCGCCGTCCTGGTGTCCAGCCACCTGATGAGCGAGCTGCAGGACACCGCCGACCACCTGGTGGTGGTCGGCCGCGGGCAGGTCATCGCCGACACCAGCGTGGCGGACCTCATCGCGACCGCATCCGGCGGCCGGGTCACGGTGCGCACCACCGCACGGTCGGAGGCGATGACGGTGCTGGCGCACGCGGGGGCCATCAGCGCCGCCACCGACCGGGACACGCTCATCATCTCCGGGCTGGCCGCCGAGAAGATCGTGACCCTGCTCGGCGAGAGCGCGGTGCCGTTCTCGGAGGTGTCGGCGCATCGCGCGACGCTGGAGGAGGCCTACATGGAGCTCACCCGGGACGCAGTGGAGTTCCGTGCCGCAGCGACTGAGGAGGCGGCGCGATGACCGCCGGCACGGTTACGCCGTACCGGCCCGGCCAGCAGACCGGGCGGGACGGCTTCGCCCAGCTCCTGCGCTCGGAGTGGACCAAGTTCAGGACCGTGCGCGGCTGGGTGATCGGCCTGGTCGTCGCGGCCCTGGTGACGGTCCTGCTCGGGCTGTTCGCCGCCGGGGCCACCTTCAGCTCTTGTCAGAGTACGAGCGGCGGCCCGGCCCGGACCGGCGCGGCCTGCGGGCCCACTTTCCCGGTGGGACCGGGCGGCGAGCCGGTGGACGACAGCTTCTACTTCGTGCGCCAGCCGCTCACCGGGAACGGCAGCATCACCGTCCAGGTGACCTCGCTGACCGGCCTGCTCCCGCCGGCGAACGGCAACCTCCCGTCCAACCCGGCCGCGCCGGCCGACACGCGACCCGGCCTCGTGCCGTGGGCCAAGGCCGGGCTCATCATCAAGGACGGCACTAGCCAGGGATCGGCCTACGCGGCGATGATGGTCACCGCAGACCACGGGGTGCGCATGCAGGACAACTACACCAGCGACACGGCCGGCCAGCCCGGCGCCGTGTCCCCGGCATCCCCGCGCTGGCTGCGCCTGACCCGTTCGGGCGACACGATCACCGGCTACGACTCGGCCGACGGCACAACCTGGACTCAGGTCGGCACCGTGCACCTGGCCGGGCTGTCATCGAAGGTCCAGGCCGGACTGTTCGCCGCCTCCCCTGCGTACACGGTGGTCTCCCAGAACTTCGGCGGCGGAACCAACGGGTCTAGCCTCTCCAGCCAGGCCACCGCCGTCTTTGACCACGTCAGCCGGTCGGGCACGTGGCCGGGCAGCACGTGGACCGGCGACTACATCGGAGCCGGCGACGCGTCGGGGATCGGCGGGTACCACCAGGCCGGCGGCCGGTTCACGGTGACCGGCTCCGGCGATATCGCGCCGGTCGTGGCCGGACACGGCAACGAAGGCGACCCCGGCACGACCCTCACGGACCGCCTCCTGGGCACGTTCGCCGGGCTGATCGCGGTGATCGTGGTCGCGACGATGTTCATCACCGCCGAGTACCGGCGGGGCCTGATCCGCATCACCCTGGCCGCGAGCCCGCGGCGGGGCCGGGTACTCGCCGCGAAGACCATCGTGATCGGCTCGGTCACCTTCGTGGCCGGGCTGGTGGCCGCCGCTGCCGCGGTGATCTTCGGGACCCAGCTAGCACGCGCCCGGGGCACGTACGTGTTCCCGGCGTCGTGGGCGACCGAGCTGCGGGTGGTCGTGGGCACCGCGGCGCTGCTCGCCGCGGCCGCCGTCCTCGCCCTCGCCCTCGGGACCGTGCTGCGGCGCAGCGCCGCCGCGGTCACCATCGTCATCGTGGCCATCGTCCTCCCGTACATCCTGGGCATCGCCTCCGTCCTGCCGGTCGGCGCCGCGGACTGGCTGCTCCGGGTCACCCCGGCCGCCGCCTTCGCCGTCCAGCAGGCCGCGCCGCAGTACCCGCAGGTCATCGCCCTCTACTCGCCCGGGTCCGGTTACTTCCCGCTGGCGCCGTGGGCTGGTTTCGCCGTACTGTGCGCTTACGCCGCGCTCGCCCTGGGCCTGGCCGTGATGCTGCTCCGCCGGAGGGACGCATGAGTCAGGCCCTGGCCGCCGGGCCGCCGGGTCTACCCGTCACACGGCGCGCCGGAGCGACCTGCATGCGGGACACACTGCACGCGGAGTGGACCAAGCTGCGCACCGTGGCCGGCCCGGCCTGGCTGGTGGCCGGCACCGTCGTGCTGACCGTGGCGGTCAGCGCCGCGGCCACGGCCGCCGTCCGGTGCCCGTCCGGCACCGCCTGCCCGGTGGACACCACCAAGCTCAGCCTCACCGGGATCGAGTTCGGCCAGGCGATCGTCGCCATCCTGGCCGTGCTGGTGATCAGCGGCGAGTACAGCACCGGCATGATCCGCGTCACGCTGACGGCGATGCCGCGCCGGTCCGCCGTGCTGGCCGCCAAGGCGGTTCTCGTGGCCGGCCTGGTGCTGGCCGCCGGGACCGTCGCCGTCGGCGGATCGGTGCTGGCCGGGCGGGTCATCCTGCCCGGCCACGGCTTCACCGCCGCGCGCGGCTTCCCGCTGGAGTCCCTGGCCGACGGCCCGACGCTGCGCGCCGCCGCGGGCTCGGTCCTCTACCTCGCCCTGATCGCCCTGCTCAGCCTCGGCATCGCGACCGTCGTGCGGGACTCCGCCGTCGCCATCGGCGTCGTCCTCGGGCTGCTCTATCTGTCTCCGATCATCATCGCTGCCGTGGCCGGTGACCCGGTCTGGTCCCACCGGCTCGAGCGGTACGCGCCGATGAGTGCCGGGCTCACCATCCAGAACACCACCGGCCTGCGGGGCCTGCCCATCAGCCCCTGGGGAGGCCTCGGCGTGCTCGCCGCCTGGGCCGCGGCCGCCGTGCTGGCGGGCGCCCTCGTGCTGCGGTTGCGCGACGCGTGAACGGAACCCGGCGGTGAGTGCCGCAGCGGCCAGCGCCAGATCGCCATGGCTGGTCAGGCGGCTGTTTCCGCTGCTCGCCACCGTCGTCATGGCCGCCGCCGGGATGGCGGGCACCATCTGGGGCCCCCGTTTTTACGGGAAAACCGCCTGGGCGCTGCCCGATGACCTGTGGGGGACGCTGATCGCGGCCCAGCGGCTCGTGCACCTGAACCTGGGCGGCCTGTACACCTTGCCCACCCAGCTGGTCTCGCTCCCGGGAGCGGCCATCATCCTGGTCCCGGCCATCGCGATCATCGACGCGACCGGGCTCCGGCTGGGACTTCCGTCGGCTCACGGCGCCTTCCCCGGCGTCTGGCTGTTCGCCGGGCCCTACCAGGTCGCCATCTCGGCCGTGACGCTGTTCGCCGCCGACGCGATCGCCGAACGCCTGGGCGCGACCCGCCCCAAGCGCTTCGTTCTCGCCGCGGTGGGCGCGACCGCCCTGTGGAACGTCACGGTGCGGTGGGGCCATCCGGAAGACGCCGTGGCGACCGGGCTGCTGCTGTACGCCATCCTGGCGCTGGCCGAATCGAGAACCAGCCGGTCCGCCTGGCTGACCGGGGCCGCGGTGGCCGTGCAGCCGCTCGTGCTGCTCGCGTTCCCGCTCCTCGCCGCCGTCGTCGAGCCGCGGCGGCTGGCCGGCTACGTTGCCCGGGCGGCCGCCCCGGCCGCGCTGCTGCTGGGCGTCGCGGCGGCGGCCAACTGGCCGGCGACCGTCCACGCGATCACCAGCCAGCCCAACTCCCCGATAATCGATCACCCCACTCCGTGGATTTCCCTCTACCCGCACATGCCCGGCGACCAGGTGGCCGCCGGGCCCGCCAGGATCCTGGCCATCGTGGTGGCCTGCGGATGCGCGCTCGTCGTCGCGCGCCGCTGGCGGGCGGCGCGGCCGGCCGGCCGGTGGGGGCAGGAAGCGCTGCGGGAGCTGCTCTGGTGGACCGCGGTGACGCTGGCGCTCCGTTCGGTGTTCGAGCCGGTGATGGTGGCCTATTACCTGTGGCCCCCGCTGGCGGTGGCGCTCATCGCCGCCTCGAGGGACTGGTCGCGCCTCGTCCCGACCGGCTGCATCGCCGTGGTTCTCACCTTCTGTTCGCAGATCCAGTGGCGCAACCCGTGGACCTGGTGGACGCCGATGGTCGCCTTGCTGGCCCTAGCCCTGTTCTTTTCCCGGGGCACAGGGGTCCGGCCTGACGCCGGCCCGACGCCGCAGGTGCTGCCAGAGCCGGGGGAGCAGTTCGTCGCCGACGGCGCGCCATGAGGCCACCTCCCCGGCGGAGAGCGGGGTGACCGGGTTGGCCGCAGAGGCCGCGAGCGCCGTCAGGTAGACGTCGCAGGCCGCGGCGAGCAGCCACATCCGGGCCACCGCCAGGCCCGGTGCCGCACCCAGGGTGAGGGCCCCGTTGCCGCGCAGCAACAGCGCCTCGCCGGCCGGGAGGCTGCTAGCCGCCCGTTCGGCCTGCTGGGGTGACCTGAGCAGCGCCGCGTCGTCGTACACCGGCACCGATTCGCCGAGCCACGCGGCCTGACCGTGCAGCGGGACCATCACGCTGACCGTTGCCGCCGCGGCGAACGCGCTGACCGGCTGGGCCCGGGCGATCGCGGCCGCGTCCGGCCGAGCGTGGTACAGGGCGAGGTGCGCCCACCCCTCGGCCGGAGCCCCCCTCGGCAGCGCCGTAGCCATGAGCGGCACCTCGATCACGCCGGACCCGGTCACGAAGGCCAGATCGGCGGCGGGAGTGATCAGCATCGACGCCCCAGCCCGGGCGGACACGTGCCCGTACGCGGTGACCAGCCCCAGCCGGGCCAGCACGATCGCCGCCTCAGCCACCTCACGTCGCAGCCCTGCCCCTGCCTCCGCCTCCGGCCCCTGCCCTAGTCCCGCCTCCGGCCCCTGCCCTAGTCCCGCCTCCGGCCCCGGCCCTAGTCCCGCACCCGGCCCCGATCCCGGAATCACCGTGAGCTTCCCCTTCCCAGATGGCCCAGCGCGTGTCTAAACTGTATGCAGTTTTTACTGTATGCAGTTTGCCGGCGAAGGGGAAGGGCCGTGATCTCAGGGCTGCATCATTATGCGCTGGAAGTGCCGGACCTGGCGGTGGCCGAGGGCTTCTTGCAAGACTTCGGACTGGAGACCGGAGAGAAGGACGGGTCGCTGGTCGCCCTGTGTCCCGGTCGCGATCAAGAGCAGGTGCGGCTGGTGCAGGCGCCAGCCAAGCGGCTGCACCACGTCACCTTCACGCTCCGCCCGGGCACCATGGACTCGGTCCGCGAGGCGCTGGAGCGGGCGGGCACGCCCGTCATCGAGCCGCCGCCCGGCGCCACTGAAGACGGCCTGTGGATACGCGACCCCGATGGTACCGCCGTACAGTTGCTCGACCAACCCCAGGCTCCGGCCCGGTCGGCCGCGGAAGTGCTGGTCAACATGGGCGGCAGCCGCCAGCGGATCGGTGTCGCGCAATGGACGAACGCGACCAGGGACGTGCTGCCGCAGCGACTCGGGCACTCGCTGCTGTTCACCGCCCAGCCGAAGCAGATGACAGACTTCTACACCCAGGTGCTCGGGCTGCGGGTCAGCGACACGATCCACCACGACCTGGTGACGTTCCTCAACGCCGGGCCGGGCGACCACCACATCTTCGGGTTCATCGCCAGCACCCACGGTGGCTTCCACCACGCCAGCTTCGAGGTCCCGTCCATCGACGCGATCGCGGTCGGCGCCGACCGGATGCGCGCCAAGGGCCACGGGGCGGGCTGGGGCCTGGGCCGCCACACCATCGGATCGAACTTCTTCCACTACAACCCCGATCCGTGGGGCTCGTGGATCGAGTGGTTCTCCGACATCGACCAGATCGACGACTGCTGGGTCGCCAACGACTGGGACGTTCCCCCGCACCTGTGGGGCACGCCGCCGCCCGAGACCTTCCTCGCCAACTCCGAGCCCGCCAGCTAACGACCACCCCAACGAAGGAGTGAATCATGAGCCGTGACGTAGCCCCGATCTTCGCTGACATCGACGCCTGCGACGCAGAGAAGTTCGTGGCGCATCTCACGCCCGACGTGAGGTTCCGCTTCGGGAACGCCGACCCGGCCATCGGGCGGGCGGCCGTGAAGGAAGGCGTGGAGGGTTTCTGGGCAATGATCGAGGGCCTCACCCACCACGTCCTGAACGTGTGGGAATTCGGCGAGACCGTCGTCGCGCAGATCGACGTGGAGTACCGCCGCAAGGACGGCAAGTCGGTTACCGTGCCCAACTGCGACGTCCTGACCTTCGACGGCGACCTAGTGCGAGACTGGCAGATCTACATCGACCTCGCTCCCGTTTTCGCCTGAGATCCTGGCCTGAGCACGGACCCATGATCACGCTCACCGATATCGCCTACGTCAGGTCCGGCGTCGCGGATCTCGACGCCGCGACCCGCTTCGCCACCGGCATCGTCGGACTTGAGCTGGTGGCGCCCACCGAGGTGGGCGTCGCCCACCTGCGCGCGGACCAC
>Ga0137391_10002317_pt1 | contig 14243 bp, 13 predicted proteins | sample 15con2h24BmetaG_FD_101399 | JGI IMG/M metagenome (GOLD analysis project Ga0137391, IMG submission 101399) | Vadose zone soil microbial communities from Angelo Coast Range Reserve, California, USA - 15con2h2.4B metaG | ecosystem: Environmental > Terrestrial > Soil > Vadose zone > Saprolite...
AGTACTACTAGCACGGGCTCCGCGCCCGCCGCCATACGGGGATCGGTTATGACCATGTCGACCCAAGTCTTGAAGTGCTGAGACACGCCGAAGTTGTAAAGGGGGACGGCGAACAAGAGAGCGTCGGCGGCGATCAATTCGTCGGCAAGTGTCGATGCCAGGGCCAGCGCTGCCTGCTGCTCCTCAGTCAGTGACTCCGGGGGTGTGCGGCCGGCAAATACGGCGGTCGCCCAAGCGGTTGCCGGGATCGGGTCAACACCCACGTGACGGCGGATGACTGGATCACCCGGACGGCCCTCCGCCACTCCTGTTCCACGATGTCGGCGATGGCCCGGCTGTGGGATCCCTGGACACGGATACTCGTATCGAGCCTGTAGAGAGACATTTAAAGCTCCAGTGTTCGGTGATTCTGCATGGCGTGTCAAGTTCACGCTGGACAGCATTCTATCGATATTTTCTTGACTTGTCGATATATGTGAAGCTAGCGTGAGAACCCGGTGAGCAGCTCGCGCTGCGGGCCTGCCGCCGTCTGGGGCTCGTCCGTGCTGGGAAGGGGAGCGCTATGACCTTTAATCTTGACGGCCCGGTCGCGATCATCGGGGCCGGGATCGGCGGGCTGACGGCAGCGCTGTCGCTGCAGCATTTCGGCGTGCCGGTGCGCGTGTTTGAGCAGGCGCAGGCCTTCAGGGAGGTCGGGGCGGGAGTCACGATAACTCCGAACGCAATGAATGCCCTGAACTTCCTCGGGATCGGCCCGGCTCTGGCCGAGCAGGCAGGAGAGACGCTGCAGTATTTCGTCCGTAGCGCGGCTGACAGCCGTGAGCTGGAGCGCGGGCCCGACCCTGGTTCATTCGTGACCGAGTTCGGCGCCCCGTACTGCAACCTCCACCGCGCTGACCTCCACGGCACCCTGGTCGGCGCAGTGTGCAGGAACGACCCGGATGCCATCACGCTCGGGCTCCGTCTCGATGATGTCGAGCAGGACGGCGACAACGTCGTAGCGCGCTTCTCGGATGGCAGCGCTTTCGCAGCCCCGGCCCTTGTCGGTGCCGACGGAGGAGCGTCGGCAGTCCGCAACGTCGTCTTCGGCGGGCAGACTGCGTCGTACACGGGACACGTGGCTCTGCGGGCGCTTGTTCCCTATACGCGAGTACCCCCGGCAATCATCGAGGATCCGTATGTTCTCTACGTCGGGGCCGGCCGATCCTTGATCCACTACCCGCTGCGGAGTCAGGCAACGATGAACTTGCTCGGCAACGCGCAAGTCGAGGAGTGGCAGGCCGAGGGATGGGCGATACCGGCCACGGTCAAGGAGTTCCTGAGCCTGTTTGATGACTTCCCGGAGCCCGTGCGAGAACTCATCGCCGCAGTGCCCGAGGCGGATCTGTTCAAATGGGGCCTGCGAGACCGGGAGCCGCTAGAGAAGTGGACGCGCGGACGCGTCACGATGCTGGGAGACGCGGCCCACCCCATGACTCCGTACCTAGGTCAGGGCGCCTGTATGGCCATCGAGGACGGGATGATCCTTGGCCGTGCCTTCGCCGAGGCGCAGGACCTCCAGGAAGCGTTTTCTCGTTACGAGGCTGCCCGGCGAGATCGCGCCAACGGCGTCCAGCTGGCATCTCGCCACCAGGGAACACAGCATCACGGGTCGACTGCATCCGGTCCGAGCAGCGGCAAGACTGCCGCAACTCTGGGCTTGTTCTCATATAACCCGGTCACGGAGCCCATCTGAACCCTCGTACTGCATGCGGCACCGGACCGAGACCTTGGTAACGCAGGCGAGCCGATTGATCGCGGAACGAATCGGCCTGCTGTCCAAGGCAGCCGGACCCTGGACCCATCAAGTACACGAATTCGGACCGAAGGAAGGTCGCCATGAGCGAGATCGCCAAACACTGGATCGATGGTGACTGGACCGGGTCCGGTACCGTCTCGGAGTCCATCAACCCTGCTACCGGAGAGGTACTGGGCCAATGGGCCGACGGCGGCGAAGCCGAGGCCCGCGCAGCCATCGCCGCGGCCCGCCGCGCATTCGACACTTCACCGTGGTCCCGAGATCCCAGCCTGCGCAACCAGGCCCTGAATCAGCTGGCCGACCGCTTCGAAGCCCGAGCCGAGGAGGTGGGCACGCTGGTGACGAAGGAGAATGGCAAGAAGCTCGCCGAGGGCATGCTGGAGGGAAGGTTCCCTGTCCCCACACTGCGGTATTCGGCGGCCCAGGCCCTGACCGGCGGCGGTACCGCCGCCGAGGTCGCTCCTGGGCTGTGGTTCAGCACCTACGGCGAGCCGGCCGGCGTCGTTGGAATCATCGTCCCCTGGAACTCTCCGGTCGCCCTGCTCATCCGGTCGCTGGGTCCTGCCCTGGCCGCCGGCAACAGCGTCGCGGTCAAGATGCCGGGGCAGACCGCGCTGGTCGCCAACCTCGTTTCACGGGTCATTGCCGAGGTGCCTTCGCTGCCCCAAGGCGTCGTCAACATCTTCACCGAATCCGGCAACACCGGCGCTCCCTACCTCGTCAGCTCACCTGACGTTCAGGTCATCAGCTACACCGGCAGCACCACGGTCGGCCGACTGGTCGCCGCGGGCGGCGCTTCCACCCTCAAGCGGATGAACCTCGAGCTCGGCGGCAAGACGCCGATGATCGTCTTCGACGACGCCGACCTCGACGCCATCGTTCCGCTGCTCGCGGCAGGGATCATTACCTTCGCTGGGGAGTTCTGCATGACGGGTTCGCGGATCCTGGTCCAGCGCGGGGTAGCCGACGAGGTCCGGTCGCGGCTGGGCGGCATCCTCGAGAAGGTGCGGGTCGGTAACGGGATGGACCCGGCAACGGAAATGGGCCCGCTCATCAGCAAGGCCGACGTCACGCGCGTGGACGAGATGGTCCAGGCCGCGCTGGCCTACGCGAAGCCGATCGTGCGCGGCGGCCCCGCTACCGATGGCGCTCTGGCCGCAGGGGCCTTCTACCGCCCGGCGCTGCTCGAGGTCGAGGACGTCAATACAGACATCGTCCAGAAGGAGGTATTCGGTCCCGTCGCGACCTTCGAAGTCTTCGACACCGAGACCGACGCCATCGCGCGCGCCAATGCCACCGAGTTCGGGCTCTCTGCCGGCCTCTTCACTAGAAGTCTCAACACCAGTCGCCGGGTCAGCCGCGAGATCCAGGCCGGGACCGTATGGACCAACACCTGGGCAGTGGTCAACGACGGATTCGCCGAGGGCGGCTACAAGCAGAGCGGCATCGGCCGCCTGCGGGGTCCGCTAGCGATCAGCGATTTCCAGGAGGCCAAGACCGTCGTCCACGCCGTCCCGCCCTTCCCCGGCTGACGGGCACCATGACGCACCAGAGAGCATTATGCCTGCCATCGCCATTGAGGCTGCTGCCGGTCGCTGCGGGACGACGGGAAGTGAGTTACCAGTTCCTCGAGGACACCTGCGCGACCGCGTCCAGTCTGCGCAACGACGGCTTCCGGACCGTCCATACCGAGCCAGGCGCCGAGCCCTTCCGTGCATGCCATGCAGGACCATCGGCAGTGCCCTGGCGCGTACAGACACGCGCAGAGCACTGCAGCCCACCGCGGGATGACTCCCGGCGGCATTCGCGGGCTCGGTTCACGTCGGCGGCACGGGCACGCGGAACCCGCCCGGAGCAGGTCTTTTAGCGGGCCTTTCGATGTCGAGCTATTTGCCGGCCTCAGCGGAGCTGAACTCCTAGTCGATCAGCCCGCCTGGCCCGCACAACGGGATTGTCGTCCGCAAGGTCACCGATCATAGCTTTGTCTCCTCGGCACCTACCCCGATCGGTTGTAGTGGCGGACGGACAAGGCGCGGACCAGATCAGCGAACCGCCTGGCAAGCACCGAGATGCGGCGATGACATCGTCGTCGAGCCGCCGGAAGTCCGCTGCGCCACGTCGCATCCTCCGCAGTGCTACCGGATCCGTTCCGCCGCGCGCGGCCACCCAGTCGCTATAACCAGCGAGCGAGACCTCCGGATGGAACTGCACCCCCCACGCATAGGGCCCGACCCGGAAGGCATGGTGCGGGTACATGTCGGAATGTCCGAGCCACACGGCTATCTCGGGAAGCGTCTTGACCATGTCGTCGTGCATGGCGCCGGCCAGGAAGGGCATCGGCAAGTTCGCGAACAATGCGTCGGCCTGGGCTTCGGGTCGCCAGCGAATCCGGACAATGCCAGCCTCGAGCCCACGGTCACCGGGGGTGACAGTACCGCCGAAGGTTTGGGCCAGGAGCTGTCCGCCGAGGCAGATGCCCAGCGCGGGCCGCGGCAGATCGACCGCATGACACAGCAGGCGCCGGATGTCCGCCAGCCACGAGTACTTGCCGTCATCGACGACGCTCATCCGGCCGCCTAGTACGAGCAGCCCGTCCTCCTCCAATCTGTCGGGCAGCGTCTCCTGGGCGAACGGCCGGATTACACGGATCGCCAGCCCGGCATCAGTCAGCAATCCCGCGAACCGATCGAGCGGATCCTGCGAGTCGGGCTGGATGACCAATAGGCTAGGGCGCGCGCTGTTGTTCTCTTGCGAGCTCATCGGGCGAAGACCCAGGTCGTCTTGAGCTCGGTGTACTTCGCGTGGCGTGCACCGATTTGTGCCATATCTTGTCCCCTTCAGGCGATTAAGGTAAGGCGAGCCGACTCCGGTCTCGACGGTCAGCCGACCCCGCCTCCGCGCCGACCCGCGGCATCCTCACGTGTGCCTTCGTCTAGGGCAGCTGCCTGCCCGGCGGTGCGGACTGCGGGCTCAGTGCTGCAGCCGCGGCTCCGGCGCCTCCCCGGCCTGCCGGTTTACCAGATCGAGCATTTCCTTCCTGGACAGCTTCACGGCCATCGCCCAGTAGTAGATGGCCAGGCTGAACGCGGCCACTACCAGCATGTCCCACCAGAACGGGATGTTGCCGGTGTTGGTCGGCGGCAGCGGCGTCTTCGATGACTGGCCGCTGTGCTGGCCCTGCCAGGAGATAATGCCCATGCCGATCAGGTAGACCGGCAGCCACTGCGCGGACTTCCAGTCGATCGGCGGCCTCTCCTTGTCGAAGAGCATGAAGAAGCCGATCAGCACGTAGCCGATCACGATAATGAGGCCGAGCTTCCACAGCACCTCGAAACCCGTCCAGTAGATGATCAGGTTGGCGAAGACGAACGCGAGCGGGGCAACCACCGAGGCCCCTGGCATCCGGTACGGCCGGTCCGCGTCCGGGACCTGGCGGCGGAACGCGCCGAGCGACAGCGGCGCCGCGGCGTACACCAGCACGCTGGCCGAGGTAATCAGGCCGACCAGGGCGTGCCAGCTCGGGAACGGCAACAGGAAGACCAGGCCGAGCACGAATGACATGATCAAGCCGGACCAGGGCACCCCGTTCTTGTTGACCATCCGGAAAGTCTGCGGGAAGTAGCGGTTGCGGGCCAGGCCGTAGCCGATGCGCGAGGAGTTCGTCACATAGATCAGCCCGGTACCGAACGGCGAGATCGCCGCGTCCAGCCGCAGGGTGATCGCCAGCCAGCTCAGCCCGACCACGCCGGCCAGGCCGGCGAACGGCCCGATGGCGATGGGGTTATCGGCCGGAATGCCGGCCCAGCCCTGCGGCCCGCTGATCAGGTGGGTCGGGATCGCGCCGATGAACACCACCTGCAGCAGGACGTAGATCGTGATGCCGATCACGCAAGACATGATGATCGCCCTGGGCAGGTTCTTCTGCGGGTTCTTGATCTCGCCGGCGAACTGGTCGGCCTGCTCGAAGCCGAGGTAGGCAAACACGATGCCGGCCGAGGGGATGGCGCCGAACAGCGCAAGCTCAACAAGATCCCCGTGATCTACAAGTGGCGGCGCCTGCGCCTGTACCTGGACTACGACATCCGCCAGTACCGCTCCAGCCATGCCCGCACCACGGGACGGGCCAACCGGCGCCGCAAGCAGGCTGCGATCAAGTTCATGCACGAGTCGCTGGCCAGCCGTCCGGAGCTGCTCGAGTACACCACGCCCAGCTTCCCGTTCGAGGCCCGGCGGACGGTCATCACCGACAGCTACTACACGGCTCTGCTCGACCCCAAGGTCACCCTCGTGCCGCATGGCATCAAGGAGCTCACCGCCGCCGGGACGGTCGACGCAAACGGCGACGAGCACGGGCTGGACATGATCGTTCTGGCCACTGGCTTCGATGCAGCCAACTACCTCGGCAACTACAAGGTCTATGGCGAAGGCGGCATCGAGCTCCACGACACCTGGAAGGGCGATCCCGAAGCGTTCCTGGGCCTGATGGTGCCCGGCTACCCGAACTTTTTCATGATGTACGGGCCCAACACCAACTCCATCCCGCTGGTGAACTTCTACGAGGCACAAGCCGCCTTCGCCGCCGACCTCATCTCCATGCTCGGTACCAAGGGCCGCACCCGCGCCCGAGTCCGGACCTCGGCCATGGCCATCTACAACGAATGGCTACAGTCACGCCTTCAGCGGACCGTGTGGGCGACCACGAACAGCTACTTCACGGCCGGGACCGGCCGCATCGTCTCCCAATGGCCCTCCGGCCCCACCGCCTACGTGCTGGCCACCAAGCTCCTCCGAAGGCCCGCCGTCCGGGTCTCCTGACAACATGCCGCAGCTCAGGCGGCACTTCTCTTCCCGGGCTTCAGGTTCCCGGCCGACCGCAGGACAGCCTGTGCTGACCGCTCCTTCGGGAAGCTCCGCCGCGCGACTCCAGCCTGACTCGGACGCGGCAGAAAAAATATCGAGATAATCTTGTTTTGGCGATATTAATGTGTCATTGTCTTCTCAGGTGACAGAGCCCGCAGGGCTCTTCCAATCTCCGAGGAGGACTCCCGTGAGCGACATCAGCGGAACGTTCGACCAGGCGGCGAAAGCCCTGCCGAGAGCCCGGACCAGGGCACGGTACAGGGCGAGAGCGAACGCCGAGTTCGCCTGGCGGCGATGGGCCACAGAGCACCGGGTCGCGGCGGCGGCGCTCGGTGGTATCGTCGCCGTCCAGGTCGCCAGCCTCCTAGGCTTCTGGCTTCGCGGATTCGGCCTGTCCGAGCTCGACTTCAACACCGCTAACGGGGCGGTTTACCTGCCCCAGGCAACGCATGTACAGCAGTTTCTCGTGGGGGGGCTGAGCCACTACATCGATGGGGCGGTCTTCGCCCTCATCTTCGCGGTGGCTGTGTCGCCTCTCTTGCCGCTGCCGGCGACGCGCGTGGGCAACCTTGCAAAGGCGATGATATTCAGCACGATCCTCGGCCTCCTCGCGATATTCGTCGTCCTTCCTTACGTGTTCGGGCCGGTGTACGGTGTCCACAACGATGCGCTGCTTGCCTTCCACAACGGGTGGAAGTACGCCTTCAGCGTTCTTCTCGTCCACTGGGTTTACGGGGCTAATCTCGGCTTGTTCTACAACCCGCTGGACGACGATCCGCTGGACAGCGTGCAGTACGCGGGCTAGACGCGAAGCCGGAGAGCCAAAGGCTTCTGGCGGCTGTCGCGCACGGCCTGGCCGACGTGCCGGCGCCGATGCCGGCCAGGCCGTGCGCGACCTGGCCGGCATCGGCGCATGCCCCGGACAACAGCAGTTGGCCTGCCGGATGCGGTGCCGGCGGTGCCTGAGCAGGGAACGTAATGACTGTTAACCTTGACGGCCCGGTGGCGATCATCGGGCCGGGATCGGCGGCCTGACGGCCGCCCTGTCGCTCCAGCATTTCGGCGTGCCGATGCGCGTCTTTGAGCAGGCCCGGGCGCTGCGGGAGATCGGCGCCGGGTCACCATCACGCCGAACGCGATGAGCGCCCTTGACTTCCTCGGGATAGGCCCGGCCCTGGCCGGGCAGGCCGGGGAAACGCTGCGCTATTTCGTCCGCAGCGCAGCCGACGGCCGCGAGCTGGAGCGGGGACCTGACCCCGGTTCGCTCGCGGCCGAGCTCGGCGCCGCGTACTGCAACCTGCACCGGGCCGACCTCCACGCGGCGCTGGGTGTCGACGTCGTCGCCCTCGGCGAGCACCACCGGCCGGAGTACTCGATCTCGACACCGGAGACAGTTCTCGCTGGGATCGCCACGCGGACGTCGCGCATTCGCCTCGCCTCCCGTGTGACCGTGCTGAGCTCGGATGACCCGGTCCGGCTGTTCCAGCGGTTCGCGACAGTAGACGCGCTGCCGCAGGGCCCGGGCCGAGGTGATCCTGGGACGCGGCTCCTTTACCGAGTCGTTCCTGTTGTTCGGCTACGACCTGAAGGACTACGACAAGCTCTTCGAGGAGAAACTCGAGCTCTTCGCGAAGCTTCTCGACGAGAAACCGGTCACCTGGCAGGGCACTACGCGCACCCCGCTGGATCACGCCGATGTCTTCCCGAAGACCGAGTCGGCCCGCCTCAGGACCTGGGTCGGGGCCGGCGGCTCGCCGCAGTCGGTCGTCCGCATCGCACGGTATAGCCTGCCGCTCATGCTCGCGATCATCGGCGGCCCGGCGCGCCGCTTCCGGCCCTACATCGAGCTTTACCGGCATGTGGCCGAACAGCTCGGCACCACCGCACATCCGGTCGGGATGCACTCGCCGGGTTCATCGCCGACACCGACGAGGAAGCCAAGAAAGTGTTCTGGCCGCGCTACCGGGTGATCTGCGACCGTATCGGCGCGGACGTTGAGCACGGATCGCTCTACGTCGGGTCACCGGAGACCGTCGCGCGCCGGATCGCCACCGCCGTGACCGACCTCGGCGTGGGCCGGTTCGACCTCATCTACACCACCGGCTCCCAGCCCATCGGCGCCCGGCTTCGCGCGGTCGAACTGTACGGCACGAAGGTCGTGCCCATGGTTCGCCAGCTCGTGGCCGCGTGAGACCGATGATCGGCACAATCGGCATCCACGGGGCCGGCGAGGTAGGCACGGTCCTGGCCCGGCTAGCCGTAGCTGCCGGCTACCGCGTGCTCATCGCCGGCTCTGGCGACCCGGCCGCGATCCGGCTCACCGTCGACGTGCTCACCCCGGGCGCGGCCGCGACCACCGCTGCCGATGCCGCCGAACGAGCAGACGCGGTCATCCTGGCCCTGCCACTGGGGAAATACCGCAGTACCCCCGGCGAAGGGCTCGAAATCGCCGAACAGCCTGGAGTCGGAGGCATCGCGCCACGGGCCGGCGCCGTACCACTGGTAGGTCGACACGACGGTGACGGCGGTGCGCACCGGAGCGGTTCTGGTGTCTGTCGTGGTGACCTCTGATCTCGTGGCGGGTACAGTCAGCCGACGTAGACGCGCTGGAAGATGCGTTCGGCCAGCATGATGACGGTGAGATTGATGGCGGCGGAGGGGATGTCGGGGATGATCGAGGCGTCGACGACCCGCAGTCCGCTGACGCCGTTGACGGCGCCGACGGAGTCGGTGACGGTCCACGGGTCGCCGGGTCCGCCCATCGGCGCGGTCGAGGTGGGGTGGCCGTAGATGGCCAGGTTGCCGGCGATCACCTGGGCCAGAGTGTCGTCGGTGACCGCGTCGCTGGGGATCAGCTCCCCCGCCGTGAACGGCGCGAAGACCGGGTTGCGGGCGATCGCGCGCCCGAGCCTGACGGCCTCCAGCATGCGCCGGGCGTCGCGGCCGGTGGCCAGGAAGCGGTTGTCGATCAGCGGGGCGTCGCCGGGGTCCCGGCTGGCCAGCCGCAGCGTCCCTCTGGACTCGGGCTGGACGACGGAGGCGGCCAGCACGATCGCCCCGCCGGTGGGGCTGAAGGACCCGTCGAGCAGGTGGGTTGCGGTGATGTGCAGGTCTAGTTCGCCGGCGGCGGCCTCGCTGGAGGCCGTCCACAGCAGGGATCCGACCGCCGGAGTCATCTGCAGGGACCCGGGCGCCAGCGCGTAGGCGTTGTAGAAGAAGGGGTGGTCCTGGAGCCGCTGGCCGACTGGCAGGTCGGCGACGATCCCGATGCCCAGCGCGGTCAGCTCACCGGTCGGACCGACTCCCGAGCGCAGCAAGATGGCCGCGCTGCCGTAGGCGCCGCCGGACAGGATCACCTCGCGGCCCCAGTACGCTGTGCCGTCCGCGGCGGCGACGCCGGTGGCGGTCGTGCCGTCGAACAGCACCCGGTCGACGGTGACATCGCCGCGGATCATCAGGTTAGGCCGCCGGCGCACGTTCGCGGTCAGATAGGCCAGCGCCGCGTTCTGCCGGACCCCGTCGACCACGTTGAGCGGGGCGCCGCCCGCGCCGTTCTGTTCGGCCCCGTTGAAGTCGTGCACCCGCTTGAACCCGTGCGCGACCGCTGCCTCCATGAATCCCCGGAGCGAGGGCGTCAGCTCGTCGTCCGTGCGCTGCCGGACCGGCAGCGGACCGGTCCGCCCGTGATAGGCGTCGTCCCCGGTCGGGGTGTTCTCCATCAGCTTGAAGGTCGGGAGCACATCGCTGAACGACCAGCCCTCGGCGCCGTGCCCGCCCCACGTGGCGAAGTCAGCGGCGCGGGCGCGCATCGCGACGCCGGCATTCACCGCGGAGCTGCCGCCGAGGACCTTGCCCCGCGGGGTCGGGATCTGCGGCGTGTGGTCGTTCCCCCGCGAGGTGTAGCCCCAGTCATGATCGGGGTCCGCGAGCTTGCTCGCATCCAGCAGCGCAGCCGGGTAGGCGTCGGGGGCATAAGCGTGGCCAGCCTCGAGTAGCAGAACCGTCCGCGCCGGGTCCTGGCTCAAGCGGGCCGCCAGGACCGCGCCGGCAGAGCCACCGCCGACGATAAGTACGTCAGCGGTCTCGGTCAGGTCGGACATCTCAACCTCCTGGTATCCGTGGTCAGAGAACCGGGAGCCGGTCCGGTTCGAGACTTGCGGCGAGGCCGGGGAAAGGTCCTCACCGGATCCCGGTGATTCGCCGCGCCGCGACGACGCGGGACCGCCAGTGCACCCGGACGGGCGAGGCAGCAAGCATGACTTATGAGGTGGAACCGGGTTCCGTTCGGGAAAAATGCTTTAATACCGAACGGACCTGGTGTTATGCACCGCCTCAGCCGGTCAGTCCGAGCGCCTGTGCGAGGCAGGAGCGAAAAGCTAATCATGGTCTACGCCCGCGTAGGCGTGGGCGAACCAGCGCGCGAAGAGCGGGTCGTTCTGCAAGGCGACGATCCAGCCGTGCCTCAGCCCATGGGAAAAGCCTCCAGGCGCGGCGGCGGATGGTTCTTTCCCATCGCGCAGGCTGGTGAGGAGCACGTGCAGGAACCAGTTGGAGAAGGCCTCGGTCTGCCAGATCGACGGAAGGCGTATCCGTGAGTAGGCCGACAGCCGCGTGTCGTCCTGCGGTGGCCCGAAGCGCTCGATGAGGCCGTGGGCCAACTCGATGCCGTCCTGGATGGCCAGGTTCATGCCCTTGCCACCCGCCGGCGTAATCAAGTGAGCCGCGTCGCCTGCCACGAACAGCCGGCCTTGCTGCATCGGCTCGATCACCCGGACCCGCAGATCGAGAATTCCCGTCTCGCCCAGCGGCGCCTCCAGCGGCCTGCCGGTTCCCAGGCGGGCCGCCAGCTCGTTGCGGACCCGTCGCTCGGGCCAGTCCGCGGCGACGTCGGTACCGGGGATCTCCAGGTAATAACGCGTCTGAGCCGGGCCGCGGCGCATCTGCCCGGCGAACCCGCGGGGATGCGCGGCGTAGATGGTGTGCCTCTCCAAGGGCGGGGCCGCGGCCACCATGACCAGAAACCGTCCCGGCAGCAATTGCTCATTGACCTGGGCCTCGGTCATGGCCGCGGCGACGAGGCTGCTCGATCCATCGCACCCGACTGCGGCCTCGTACCGGACCTGCGACGGCGCACCGTCCGGCCCCTCGACCGACAGCACGACCCCGCTGGAATCGGCGGTCACCGCCCGGACGGCATGCCCGAACCGGACCTCGCCGCCTGCCGCGGTCAGCGCTTCGCACAACTGCTGGACCAGCTCGTGCTGCGGATAGATGTAGTGCGGCCGCCCGCCGGTCAAGGCGGCATACTCCAGCAGCACCGACTCCTCCGGCGTACGGAACTCGGAGCGATGATTCTCGGTCGTGAACTGTACGATGCGACCCGCGATGCCCTCCCGGGCCAGCAGCTGCACGGTGCGATACTCAACAAGTCCCGCCTTGGGGCGGCGAGCCAGATCGGCGAGGGCCTGCCGCTCGAACACCACGAACGGGATGGCCTCGCGCTGCAACAGATGGGCAACCACCAGCCCAGCGGGACCCGCCCCGACAATCGCGACGCCCGGCCTGCCCGACATCCCTGACCTCAGCTGAGCCGTTCGAGCACAAGGGCCATGCCCTGGCCGCCGCCGACGCACATGGTCTCAAGCCCGAACTGCTTGTCGTGGAACTGCAACGAGTTGATCAGCGTCGTGGTGATCCGGGCGCCGGTCATACCGAACGGCTGACCGACCGCGATAGCACCGCCGTTGACGTTGAGCCTGTCGATGTCGATGCCCAGGTCGCGGTACGACGGGATGACCTGGGCGGCGAACGCCTCGTTGATCTCCACGAGGTCAATGTCGTTGATCGTCATCCCGGCTCGGGCCAGCGCTCGCCGCGACGCCTTGACCGGCCCGTACCCCATGATCTCCGGCGACAGCGCCGAGACGCCGGTCGCCACGATCCGGGCCAGCGGCGTCAGCCCCAGCTCGCGGGCCTTGGTATCCGACATGATCACCACCGCGGCGGCACCGTCGTTGAGCGGGCAGCAGTTGCCGGCCGTCACCCGCCCATGCGGACGGAACACCGGCCGGAGCGCCGTCACGGCCTCGATGGTCACCCCTGACCGGGGCCCGTCGTCCTTCGCCACAATCGTGCCGTCCGGCAGGTTCACCGGCGTGATCTCACGCGTCCAGAACCCGTTGGCGAGTGCCTTTTCGGCCAGGTTCTGCGATCGGACGCCGAACTGGTCCATCTCCGCGCGGGAGATGCCCTTGAGCAGCGCCAGGTTCTCCGCGGTCTGGCCCGTCGCCATGTAGATGTCCGGCACGGCGCCGTCCTCGCGCGGGTCCGGCCAGCTCTCCGCGCCGCCTTCGGCTGTCTTCGCCGTGCGCGCCTGGGCGCTGGCAAATGCCGGGTTCATGGTGTCCGGCAGTGAGTCGCTGTTGCCGTTGACGTACCGCGACACCATCTCCACTCCCGCGGAGATAAACACGTCGCCCTCACCGGCCTTGATGGCGTGAAATGCCATTCGGGTGGTCTGCAGCGACGAGGCACAGTAGCGGGTCAGCGTCACGCCGGGCAGGTGGTCGTAGCCCAGCAGGACGGCGACGACACGGGCCATGTTGAAGCCCTGCTCGCCGCCCGGCAACCCGCAGCCCAGCATCAGGTCGTCGATGTCTTCCGGGTCCAGCTGCGGCACCTTCTGCAGTGCCGTCCTGATGATGAACGCCGCCAGGTCGTCCGGGCGCAGATCCTTCAGTGATCCCTTGAAGGCACGGCCGATCGGGGTACGAGCAGTGGCGACGATGACTGCCTCGGGCATGTGTCCAGTCCTCTCGGGGCGGCGTTCTCTAGGGGCCCGGATCACGGACGGCGACGCTTAGCCGGTCACGCCAGGCGGCCGGGTCAGGCCGAGCGCCTGCTCGAGTACGGCGGGGAGCTGTCGCGCACCGTCCGATGTGTAGCGCGTGGATCGCCAGGCTACGTGCCGGTCCGGGCGTACCAGGACGCAGCCGGTGGCCCCCACCTCTCGGCGTGAAGCCCACTCGCCGTAAGGGTCGGTGACGCCTTCCCGGCCTCCGATGATGTGGACGCGGACGGGTACCCCTAGGCGTGCGGAGACTTCCGCCGCCGGGCGGGCCCATGCCTCACCGCCCGGTCCGGTGAGCAGCGCGAAGCCCAGGTCATCGACCAGGTCGAGCGAGGAGACCGGGACACCGGCGTGTTCGAGCCGGGCGTGCGGGACGCGGGCTCCGGGGCGGGAGGTCGGCTGGTAATACAGCTGAGGATCACGCGCCGGGATCGGGTCCGGGCTGCCGTCATCGACGACGGCCTCGCTTCGGTAGCGGTACCCGAGCTCGATGCCGTGGGCGTTGAACTGGTAGTTGCTCAGCTCGATCGCCTTGTGCAGCGCGTCCCTGCGCTCGTCCCCGGCGGGCCCGGGTTCGTACAACGTGTTGAGTGCTTGCCAGCCTGCCTCGGCGGGCTGTGCCGGCTCGTACCCGAGGGCGGCCTCGACCGCGGCTCCTTCCTGCAGGCTGGTGATGGCGCGCTGGACGCCCTGCGCCCCGACCGGCTGTCGTTCCGGGGAGTAGCTGTCCAGCAG
>Ga0137391_10002322_pt1 | contig 14231 bp, 10 predicted proteins | sample 15con2h24BmetaG_FD_101399 | JGI IMG/M metagenome (GOLD analysis project Ga0137391, IMG submission 101399) | Vadose zone soil microbial communities from Angelo Coast Range Reserve, California, USA - 15con2h2.4B metaG | ecosystem: Environmental > Terrestrial > Soil > Vadose zone > Saprolite...
AGGCCCGCGCGGACGCGGCTCGAGTCCCCGTTCCCGAACCGAGCATGCTCTCGAAGATGACCGGCGGCGGAGTGATCACCGCCGGCTCGGTGCAATACGGCGAGCTGATGATGAACAACGTGCATTCCAATGTGTCGCTCGACCGCGGACTGATTTCCATCAACCCAATCACCTCCGACGTCTACAACGGCAAAGAGAGCGGGTCGGTTTCCATCGATACCCGCCCGGCGCTGACTGTCTATAGCGTCAACCTCAAGACCGACAAAGTTGACGCGAACAAGCTGCTGTCATCCGTCTCGTCGATCAAAAAGATGCTCTACGGCCTGCTGACCAGCAACGTCAACGCCAGCTTCACCGCCGACACCGCGGACGCCATCGCCCGCAGCCTCAACGGCAAGGTCAGCCTCAACCTCAGCGACGGCAAGCTGACCGGCCTCGACGTGATGCACGAACTGGCGGCGGTCGGCAAGTTCCTGGGCAGGACCGCCAACACTCCGTCGCAGGGCTATACCAGCATCACCTCTCTGACCGGCAACTTCGACGTCAGAAACGGCGTCGCCGTGACCAACGACCTGAAGGCCGTCCTGAACGGCAGCAGCCTCGCGGGCGCCGGATCAATCAACCTCGCCGGCGAATCGCTGTCCATGCACGTCACCGCCGTGCTCACCAAAACGCTGAGCCAGCAGGTGGGCGGAACCCAGGTCGGCGGACTCATGTCGACGGCCCTGACCAACAATCAGGGAGAGCTGGTGATCCCGATCCTGGTAACGGGTTCGTTCCAGCATCCGCTGGTCGCGCCGGATGTCGAACAGTTCGCCCACATGAAGCTGCAAAATCTGATTCCCAACAGCAAGAACCCGGCCAGCTTTATCGAAGGCATCCTGGGCGCGGCGGGCGGAAAACAACAGCCGGACCAGCAGCCCGCTCAGCCTGGCTCAACGCAGCCTCAGCAGCAGCCCTCGAAAGATCCGTTTGGCGATTTGTTGAAGGGCGTGCTGAAGAAGAAAGATACGAAGAAGCAGCAGTAAGACAGAAACAGATTAAATTTTAAATTTTAAATTTTAAATCTTGTTCTGCCAGCCACATTACCCTCAACCCCTTGTCATCCTGAACGCAGTGCGAACGCACGTGAGCACGCAGTGAAGGATCCCCGGAATGTATCGGGTTAAGTTGCTCTTCAAGGATAACGTCACGTGACCTGGATGTGCCTGCCTGTCACGAGCATCCTCGGGATCCTTCACTGCGTGCTCACCTGCGTTCGCACTTCGTTCAGGATGACAAGGGATTTATGCTAACGCGAAGTCTATGGACGCGGAATCATCGCTGCGTTCAGGTCGGCTCTTTTTCCGCGTATCTCGAAAATTGCGTTTTATCCGCTCATCCGCTCATCACACTGAAAAATAAAGAAAAATCAGTAGCGGATGGCCTTGCGAAAGAGGTTTTCGTAGCGCTACGGACGCCTTTCGCGAGGGATCGCGATGCAGTTCCGCTGTGTGAAGGCCGCCCTTTTCTCATTCCTTCGGAAATCCGTTTTTTCACGCTCCGCCCTCCGCCAACATCGCTCTCAATGCCACATTACCAGTGTTACCTCAGGGACGATGCAAAATCAATTTTTGCTGTCACTCTGGCAGCATCCGGCCGGACAAGATCAAAACCTTTACCGCGGATTTACGCGGATGAACGCGGATAAAACCCGGATTTTAAAGACAGAGCCGTAACCAAAATACAAAGTCAAAACCATAAACCTGGAAACACGGAGGAAACGGAGGATAAAAAATCTGAGGGAACGGAGGAATTCTTTAAAATGATATTGTTGGTCTGACATCTTCGTCTCTGGCAGGAGTCTTCGATTTGCCCGGAAAATCCCTTTAGAATTCCTCCGTTTCCTCCGTGTTTCAGGTTTATGGTTTTGACCTTCAAATCCTGACCGCTTGTCTGCCCGCCGTTGAAACGACGGGCTATTTTCGGTTGTCCCCTGCGGGAACTCATGCTGCCCCCTTTCCTTGTGGTCGCAAAGATCAGCCGCCCTTAGACGGTAGGAACGAACCTTGCATCTGATTTTCAGAAGGGAGAAAATAAAGGTATGGAACCTCTCAAGCCGGAACAGAAGCGATCGGCGCTCGAAAATAATTCGCAGGCGCAGCCTTCAGATCTTGAGGAATACGAGCGGTTGCTCTCGTTGCGGTTCGCCGAAGATCCTGATCGGCGGCCCGCCGCGTCCACTGAAAAGGGCGCAGAGGGCGCAGACGACGCTCATGCGCAACGTGAGGCCAGGATCAAAGAGCTTCATCAAAAATTGTTCGCGCCCGCCCCAACGCCCGCCGAGCCATCTCTCCGCTAGCGGATACTACCGCTTCCTCCGTGTTCATCAGCGCAAATCCGCGGCGGTTCAGACCCGCCGAATTCCGATAGAATATGATTTCGCGTTCAAGGACTGTTGCCTTCATGACTATCCAACTCAAACCCGAGCAGGAGCGGATCATCGAAGAGGAAATCCGGAACGGCCATTTTCGCAGCGTCGAAGAGGTCCTCGATCATGCGTTGGCGGCGCCGCTTGCGAAAGGCTCTTCTCTGCAATCTGAACCGCGGCAGCCTCGCAAGAATCTCGCTCAATTCCTCATGGAATCCCCTCTGGCCGGCTCCGGCCTGGACCTGACGCGAGATAAAGACCTGGGACACGATATCGAGCCATGAGCGGATTTCTGCTCGACACCATGAGTCTGCTCCATCGAATCAGAAAATAGCCAGAAACGTCCCGTCTGTCACCGATTTTCTCCAGTGAGACAACCATGAATGCCGAACGCCTTTCTGCAAAGACGGTGAATCAAGAAAAGTGGGAACGTCTCGTCTGTCTCCGGGTTTCTCTTCTCCAGCACATGCAAATACCTTATACTCAGTCTTGCGATGTCCACTGTGGATGATTACCTGCGATTGCTCGCTTTTCCTAGCGGCCAGTTCCGTGAGACGAATTGGCGAGGTCGTGTCATCAATAAGCCCGATACATCCGGCTCCGATGATCGTGTTTGCTACATAATTCAATTCGAACCCTTGCAAGGGACTTTGCAAGGAACGAAGAGCCCGCGCCGATTGAAGTTGTGGGCATCAGATTTTGGGCTCAGCCAGAATGGAAAGGGCTATCGCAGGCTGTTACTCGATAAAGCCGAAGAATGGTTGCGAACGAACGCCCAAGAAGGCGAAATCGAGGTCTTCGCGGCTGTCGAGGAACCCGGAACTGGAATTGAAACTGAAGCGGTTTCTGCAGAAGAAATAACAGAACCATTTGACCCTACGGAGATACGTGTCGAGACTCGCACTCTGACAATTGACCTACTACGGTCGAGAATTCAAAATGGGGAACTTGATTTGACACCAGATTTTCAGCGCAAAGCAGGAATCTGGAGCCTGGGTGCACAAAGTCGCCTGATTGAGTCTCTATTAATCAGAATCCCTCTTCCAGCTTTCTACTTCGACGCAACTGATGAGAATCACTGGGTTGTGGTCGATGGTTTACAGCGACTCACAACAATCGATCATTTTGTCATAAAACAATCTCTTAAGCTCGATGGCTTAGAATTTTTAAAGCAGCTCAATGGTCTCTACTATCACCAACTGCCACGCAATCTGCAGCGTCGCATAGATGAAACTCAAGTCACAATTTACGTAATTGAAAAAGGCACTCCCCCAGAAGTGAAATTCAATATTTTCAAACGGATCAACACGGGTGGATTGCCGCTGTCGGCACAAGAGATTCGTCACGCCCTAAACCAGGGAAGAGCCACGCTGTTTCTCGCCGAACTGGCACAACTTCCAGAGTTCCTGAAAGCGACTAACCACAGCATTCGCGATGATCGAATGGCCGACAGAGAATGCGTATTGCGATTTCTCGCGTTTCTAATTAACTCGGCAGAGGAGTACCGTTCCAAAGACTTTGATAACTTCCTAAATGATCGAATGGCTGATCTCAATCGGATGAGTGAATCTAAATTAAGAGTTTTACGTGAGCGCTTTGCCAGAGCTATGCTGGACGCTTGGGATCTTTTTGATCGTGACGCATTTAGGAAGCGCTACGATGAAAGCGGATCAAGATACCCGATTAATAAGGCGTTATTTGAAGCGTGGTGCGTCAATCTTGCGCTCTTGGAGCCACATGTGCTTATTGTCTTGAAAGAGCGTAAGCTGGAACTGAGACAATGCTTCATTCAGTTGATGAACAATCGCGATTTCGATCGCTCCATTTCACAAGGCACAGGAGATCCCAGTAAAGTCAGATTGCGCTTCAGCGCTATCCGAGGCGTAATCAATCAGGTATTATCCAAATGATTACTCGACTTGATATTGAGAATTTTAAGGCATTTGCAAGACAAAGCCTCCCATTCGGCAATCTGACTTTACTCGCAGGCCTAAACGGGATGGGAAAATCATCGGCAATACAAGTACTTCTACTCTTACGCCAATCCCATGAGCAGCAACTTCTTGAGACGGCGGGGTTAGCGTTAGCCGGCGAGCTCGTCAATATCGGCACAGCGAGAGACGCCCTTTGTGAAGGCGCGAGAGAGGACCATCTCTCGTTCCGTTTGACGACGGACTCGGGAATACAAGAATGGACATTCCGCTATGATGTAGCAGAAGCGAATGTTCTTCCACTGCAATCAATCTCCGGAAGCGGCAATTGCTACAGTGAGGCGTTATTTACGGACAGCTTCCAATACTTGAATGCAGAGCGTGTCGGTCCGCGCGTCGCGTTTGCAATGTCTGATTTCGTAGTTCGGCAGCATCGTAATATTGGTAGCAGGGGTGAGTTTGCTGCGCATCTCCTTGAGTTCACAAGCACGCTAGACATAGCGAGTGATGTTTTGGCACATCCACGCGCAAAATCGCATAAAGTCCGTGAGCAGGTCGAGGCTTGGCTCGGAGACATCAGCCCAGGGACGCGAATTCATCTTGACCCACATAATGAGTTGGATTTGATCGGAGTTCAGTACTCCTTCTCGGGCAAGGAAGCGGGTAGCAATAAATATCGGGCAACAAATGTCGGCTTCGGACTCTCCTACGTGTTTCCCGTTATTGTGGCAATCCTAGCAGCAAGAGAAGGCGACCTTGTAATTATTGAAAATCCGGAAGCACATATTCATCCGAGAGGTCAAGTTCGACTTGGTCAATTGCTGTCGCTCGCCAGTGCCGCCGGGATTCAGGTCATCATTGAAACTCACAGTGACCATGTTTTGAATGGCATCAGGCTGGCGGTGCACCAACGGCTGATCTCTCATGAAGTGGTGAAACTGCACTATTTTGAAAGGGCAGACGGGGAAGGTCCGGTTCGTGCATCCGTTTCCACACCCTCAATAGATGAAAACGGCAGGATCACAAGTTGGCCTGCGGGATTCTTTGACGAGTGGGATCGCACACTCGAGCAGCTCATGTTTCCAGCCAAATGATTGATGATATTGTCGTTAACGAACTTAGTTTTAGAGAGCTGGCCGCAACCCAAGCTGAAGCGCGTTCACGTATGATCGCGTTTGTCAGTTTGCTTGGCCAAGCTCGACGCGCTGGATTCAGGGGGGACATCCGAATTCCACTCACTTTTTTTTCTACTGAATTAGTGGCTGGTTATACAGTAACAAACTGGATATCAGATCCAGACTCGCCGAGGGAACATCGAACCTATTTATTATCTCAAGGCACCAAATCTCCTTTTCTCATAAACTTGCCAATACTGCAGGAGATCTTTGGCATAAGCGAGTTTAGATTTCAGGGCGAGCTCGCAGAAGGTCTCGGTGCAGCATATCTGATGGATGCTCTCGGAGTCAGCTTGCAGTCTCAAGATCGATGGCGAACGAGTATATTGACTCTCGATTTATTGCAGCTGGATCGCTCTGAGGAATTGGTTAGCTCTAATGTTAATATTCCTCATGCCTCCAGACCGGCGGATTTGACAGAACATGCGGAACGATTAGCTGCTGAACGGTACAACTCAATCAAGAGTGGTAAACAGATTTGGGAAAAGAGAAATGAGTTTTTTCCGGGGTTGCTGTTTGTTCAGACCGTTGAGCAACAGCTTGACGGGGTGGGGTTTCATCTGCCACATGTCTTGAGAAGGTTGATTGAGCTTGAGGATAACACTGCATCATGGAAAACAGGTGGATTCGATCCGACAGGCTTAAGCGGAAACCCACGCACCGAGAGTTCAAAAACGCTGGAGGAGTACGGACAAGAACGTTCATTTCGATGCCCGGACGGCACTATACAAGTTTTCAGCTGGCATGTAAATTTACCAGGCGGGTGGCGATTGCACTTCTTTCCCGTCGACGCCCAGCGACGGATCATTATCGGTTATATAGGAACACATCTCCCCACTGTAAAGTTCAATTGATTTATCGTTCAGTCGGGCAATTGCGCCAAATAGACACAAAATAAATAGAATCAGCCAAGAAGAAGCGTGACGAAAAACACCGAACGACGCTTGTCAACGGACTCTCAATCATTTATGTATCAATCAATCTGAATTCGGCCGAACCAGTTAGCGACTCTTAAATGCCAAACTGGAATGGTGTCGCACGAATTGCGATAATATTCGCGAGTCGATCATTTGGGAAATGCCAAGCAGCTAAAAATGTCGCCATCGCAACTCGTTGGTTTGGTATAGGAGGCAAGCCCGGGTTTTGCAGCAACACTTCTTCTTCGTCAACGGCCTCTACAACCACAAAATGTCCTGCATACCCAACTTTTTCCAGGAGCCGAAAGTAATTCACATTAACAATTGCCAAGGAACCAAGGCTTAACTCCCTTTTTAAATCATCTAATTTCGGCCGACGCTCATCAATTGTGATTTGTGGATGCTCAAGACACGCCTGCGCAAATACCGCCTCGACACTAAAATCTGATTTACGTATTACTTCCTCAGCGATTTGTGGGTCATTTACATGTTCAAATATTAGCTCCTTGGGTGCCGTTATGAATCGTCGCAATGAAAAATCTTCTGTGTAGCGGACATACAGGCCCCGATCAGCAAGGGACAGCAATCCCTTATAGGGCCATGTCGGGCAATCAGCCACAAAGTTCGTGAGGCGTTCCGCAGCTTGCATATCCAACCTTTCCCCACCGAGCGCTTCAACTGCCATCATAAATGATGCCTGAAAACAATGGTTGTCATCGGGCTCATTAGGAACAAAATGAATGATCTTGCTCATTTCTACCTCCATGAAAAAATTACACCTTGTCCTTTCACGATCCAATTATGGACTTCAATCGTATATATGTAGTTGGTTTCCGTCAAAGGCTCGCGAGTTGAGTTGGCCACAATGAACGGTTGGCAAATAAAATGAGTCGCTGCTTTACCGCTAAACCTACTCGCATCGATAGATAGAGTTTCAATAAATATTGGCCGATCAGCTACCCAGAACAAATAGTGATCATCCTTGCGCATTTGAAAATTGTAGGTCACACTGCATCGTCCATTGATTAGGCTTGAGGGTATTGCACACGCCCACAACTTAATATTATCGTATTCATTGTGTGCGACAGATCCCAAGTAAATTGGATATGAATCGCGTGAAATCGCCCGAAAAGATAGAACTGTACAATCCATTGAGCCCTTATCGTTGGGTGTAAAATATTTGAGCTTAACTCCCCCAGTTTCGAACTGCGCTTCATTGACAGGAGCAGTAAGTGAATCAGAAAAGACAAAAACATCATTCACAGGAGGAGCCGCAGCGGAAATCACATCTTGCAGAGCGGCATTATTTACCAAGGCAACAATATATTCACTAATTGGCGATATAAATGATTGTTCCCATGTGAGCTGATAATGACCTGGGATCGATGGAATATTTTTTAAAATATAACTGGACCGATAGCCGGTATATGATGGCTTTGGGGAGAGAACAGTAGAAATAAGATTTTCTATATTAGTTGCGACACCATATCTGTGACGCAAAGCCTCTTCGATCATAACTTTTGTATCAAGATTTGATGATTTCTCTACCAAGCGACGAAGGGCACTGACGTCTTCCTTTAGACCTGCGATCGCCAACGCGGTATCGTCAAATATTTTTGGCGCTGGCCTGAGGAAATCCAAATAAATTGCCAAGAGAAGAATCACGATCAGATGTTGAGTGCTTGCTTTAAGAAATTCAACCAAGCCATGACTCCAAGCCGCTCCAGTGACAAGATCTAGGCAAATCTCAACAAAACCAGAGTTGACGGCAACTATGAAGAATATTATTAAAAGGTAGTAAATAACATGCCGTTTTGTCATAGCATGCTGTCGCTACTTCGTATTAAATACTGTCTTAGGGTTGAAGCAAACCAGGAGCTAATGATGAAATTTTCTGCTGATTCATAAAACGACCATGAGCCATTAGGTGTTACGTCAACCAGGAAATAATCTTGCCCGCATTGCAAAATATCGAAACAACAATAAGTAAGATGGCAATCAGCGCAAAACAGGTTGATCAACTCTATCAGCTTGGGTGGGCAGTCGATGCTGACAATACTGAGGGACTCCTTGGGAACCATTCCAATATCAATATAGGGTTCCGAGCTCTCTAGCTTGATACAGCGGCATTGACCGAGAAGAAAATATATCCGCAATTCGAATTCCGCCCGAATAAACTTTTGGAGAAATGACGGACAGTTGGAGCGCTTCCCCAAGTTCTCCTTAACAAACTCCTCAGACAATAGCGTCGTCGAATAAGTATGTTCCGCATCAACCAATTCGTCAGATGATATTGCTTTTGCAACGACAGCCAATGGACAAGGAGGTGTAAAAATTGTATCCACAGCGAAAGGTGGGACTACAAATCCAGAACGAATTGCTGCCAACAGGAGAGCATATTTATAACGGTTTCTGTGGTATATACTGGGAGGATTTATCCAACAGAGATTGGACAGCGTGGATTCATAATGAATAAGAATTGAAAAAATCAGCGAGTCCCACTCTTTCTCAGAGAATTGCGCATCAGTCGAGGAATCTGATGACGAGGTGACCAGGGGGAGATCTTGCATTTTCTCGCGAAAGAAAAGAACGCCGCGAGCATTCGCGAAATCTTGATCGGTCAAGACATAGGATTGCTGCCGAATACTTAAGTGTGTGCCATCATGACGTATGTCAATGCCATTGTCCTTTAAGCCTAAGTAAAGTCTAGCTATTCCTATACCGGCATATTCCAAGAGGGATAGCACGTGCTCAATATTCTTGTCACCGTATTCATAGATGGCAATGAGATGATGAACGGGCAATTTTCAATCCTAACCTCCCCCGGGCATGCCTGAACGTTTTGAATTTGGAGTGGGTCTGCTCGCAATGAGGCGAAAAAGTGGGATCATTGAAATTATCTCCTTTATCCGCTTTTATCACAGAGTCATTGTCAAGTCAACCAGTTCACGGGTGCTCTGTTCACGGGTGCTCGCTCACAGGGCACCTTCGGGGCACCTACGGGGGATCACGACTCCAAGACAGATTGCGTTAATGGTCTTATTCCCATTGCTTACACCTGCTCCTGCTTTAGCATCCCTTCCTCGCGCTATCCTCCTTCCCCGGCCTTCGATACGGTAATACACTGAAGCCCCATGCCAAACCGTGAAACGATCACCGGCCTGATCGCGGCCTACGGCGGCTCTGAGCTGTGGCGGGCGCTCAAACACGTGGTCATACAAGTCGACTCGCTGGGCGGACCGCTGCCGATCATGAAAGGCCTGGGACAGACGTTTGCGCATCCGGGGACCGTACTGATTGAACCATCACAGTGGCGCGCCGAGTTTCAGGACTATCCGCAGGCGGGCGAGCGGGCGATATTTTCCGCCGGCGCTGTACAGCTTCGAAACCGGACGGGCGCAATCGTATTCGAGCATGGCCGGTACCGTGAGACCTTCCGCGGCCTGCGGAAGTATCGCCGGTGGTCCACGGCGGACGCCGTGTACTTTTTCGGATACGCGCTGTGCACTTACCTGAGTGTGCCGTTGATCTTTGATCCTCCGGAATATGTCACCCGCGTCGAGGCCTGGAAGGGCGGGGTGCGGGTGACCGCGCGGTTCCCGGCCTCGCTCGACACGCACTCCGCGAGCCAGCAGTTCTGGTTCGATCGCGACGGGCTTCTGGTCCGGCACGATTACCGCGCGGATGTCGTGGGCTGGTGGGCTGCCGGGGCGCATTTCAGTTCGGATTACCAGGTGATGAACGGATTGCCGATCGCCACGCGGCGGCGGGTGTTTGCGCGGGTGTTTGGCTCGGCGACGCCGGTGCCGGTGCTGTCGGCGACGATTCGTCCGCTGGAAGTCAAAACCTTACCACTGATTAACACTGATAAAAGCACGGATTAACACTGTTGTGGTGTGCGAATTTATGCGGAAGCCAGGGCTATGAGCCGTTGCTGCCGCAATATTTCGATCCCCACTAAACACGCTCTGTCCGGGGGGATGCCAGGGAGTTCTATCTTGCGCTTTTGAAATTCCGCTGTGATTTCTTTGAATGTCAGGCCGCCTTCACACAGGCCGAGCAGCTCGGCTGAGAGCGGGCTGAGTTGGCGGACTTCCGCCGGGCCTGACGGTGTCCTGCGAATTGCCAGCGTCACCGGGCGGGCGGGTAGATCGTGCAACGGGCGTCGCTGTACCAGCCTCCGGAGAATCTCCTGATAGTCGGCCGGAACCTGGATGACCCGCACTCCCTGGGGGAGCTGCGGGCGGCTGTCGGGAAGAAGAGCATCGTTCTCAGCATCGTTCATTCCTTCGTCACCAACCGGCTCCGATTCATGATCGCGGCCCGACACCGCCACCTCGTATTCCAGCAGGACGGTAATCGCCAGAGGCGCTTTGCTCGCGGCAGGGATGTAACGTTGCCGCACGAATTGGAAGAAGTCTGACGGGAATCCGCTCTGGGCGTAGTACGCGGTGCGGGCGCCGCCGGCCATATCCGCTCCGTTCTCCTGCCGCCATTCGCGCCATTGCCGGAAGACCTCCAGGATGTTGCCGCTATCCTGATGTACTCCCAGGAGAAGGCGGCGGAAGGCCCTCATGCCGTTCAGCAGAAAGTCGCGCAGTTCGCGGACGAATTCGCGTTCGAGGTGGGGCAGGGGTACGGAGTAAAAGCTGGAAAAGATTTCGGGATGCCCGGCGATCATGGCATGGTCCGGTGCCTCCTGCCGCCATCCGCGATACGACATATCGGCGGCATCGTCGCTCAGAACCAGCGCATCCTTGTGCTGCTTCTGAATGGGCGTGGCCGCCAGCGGGGCGAGGATGCTGAGCTGGGGATCGGCGTGGTCGTAGCGCAGGGAATCGACGAAGAAGGCGGCCGTGGCGCGCAGGTCGTCCATGGTTTCGTCGGGGAAGCCGGCCATGAGCGAGACCGCAGTATTGATTTTGAACTTGTCGCACGAGCGAACCCGCTCGGCGGAGTCGTTCAGTTCGAGGCCCTTGTCGATGACCTTCTGCATGCGGACCGAGCCGCTCTCGATGCCGAAGAAGATGCCGCGGCATCCGGCGCGGGACATGAGTTCGATCAGCTCTTCATCCACGCAGTCGGTGCGCGCAGAGCAACCCCAGGTAAAGTTCTCCTGACTCTCAAGCAGGGCTTCACAAAAGGCGACCACTCGCTTGCGGTCGACCGTGAACATGTCGTGTACCAGTTCGAAGGAGCCGATGCCGTACGTCTCTCGCACCCGGCGCATCTCGGCGATCATGTGCTCCGGGGTCTTCAGCCGGAACTTGCGGCGGAAGAAATCGTTGGTCGAGCAGAAGGTGCAGGCGAAGGGACATCCACGCCCCAGTTCCAGGGGGAAGTGGCGGCAGTGACGGACGTCCGGAAAAAGATGGAAGGCGGGAAAGGGCAGGGCGTCGAGATCGGCCACCAGCGGGGCTTCGGGGTTGCGCGTTGCTTCACCCTGATGGCGAAACGTGATACCGGGGACAGCCGCGAGAGAGCCGGCTGCGGTGAGCGCGTCCACGAGTTCGGGAAGGCTCTGCTCGGCTTCGCCGCGCACGACCAGGTCGATAGCGGGGAAGGCGCGCAGGGTGGCGATATCCACGACGGAGGCCTGGGGGCCGCCCAGGGCGACCACGGAATTTCGATGCGCGTGTTTGATCTCGGCGGCGAGGCGCAGGGTCAGCGGATAGCTGCTGCACACCGTACTGAGGCCGAAGAAGTCAAAATCGCGGCCGGCGAACCAGTCTCCGGCGAAGGCGCAGAAATCGGTCTTGTTTGAGTCTTGCAACCAGTTGTAATAGATGCGATTGAGATCGACGACTTCCGGGTGCAGGCCTTTGGCTTCGAGGACGGCGGCGAGGCTCAGCAGACCGACGGGGGCAAGCTCGCCCATGATGCGCGAGGCTTCGGGTTCCCCCACGGGACGGCTGTCGAACTGGTTGGCCGTGGGCGCGCTGATGAGGCAGACTTTCATGGTTGATCAAAAACCGATTTCACCGCAAAGGACGCAACGCGACGTAGCCGCACCCAAAAACCTTCACCGCAGAGGACGCAAAGGGGCGCAGAGATACGCAGGAAAAGCAAAAGCAGGTGGCAGCTCTTCCGGAACAGAAATCGTCGCACGCCGCGAAGAAATTCGACATTATCACCGCAAAGGACGCTAAGAAAAAACACGGGGAAATCGGGCGGTTCCCCGGCACTTATCGCGTCCCGGCCTTCGGTCGAGGCGCTATGTGGGAGGTACTTCGCAGCCCATGTTGGTGATCAACGTGTTCTCGAATACTCTCCGGAGCAGCTCAACCTGGTCGGGATTCAGTTGAACTTCGGGAAGCTGACGTATCGCTTCCGGAAGCTGGTTGGCTACGTGTCTGGCCAGGGCCCGGGCCCATTCTCTCTCCGCGACAAAAGTTCCCTGAGGCATAGTGGTTCCTCCAGTGATTCGTTGAAAAACGCTTGAAAATATCAGAAGAGTATATACCCGGTTTAAACAAAAGATTTGAAATTTTAAATTTAAAATTTTAAATTTAAAATCTTTTTATCTCGCTTTTTCCCCAGCCGCCGCCCCCGGGCGACTCAATCCTGATGCGTTCGCCTTTCTTCAGGCTTACGCTGGTTTTGCCCGGTAACGCTTCCCGCTTCCCATCCCGCCGCACAATCTCGGTCCTGCCCGGCGCGCCGTCGAGGCCGCCCGACAGACCGCCTGGGCCGCGCAGTCTGCGGTCCGCCAGCAGGGTAACCTCGGCGGCTGAGAGCAGTTCGATCTCGCGGACGATGCCGTCGCCTCCCTGGTACTTCCCCGCCCCGCCGCTGCCCCGGCGCAGCGAGTACTCGGTCACGCGCAGCGGATAGGCGTGCTCCAGGGCTTCCGCCGGGGTGTTCAGCGAGTTGGTCATGTGGGTGTGGACTCCGCTGACGCCGGGGCGGTCGGGACGTGCGCCCATACCTCCGGCGATGGTTTCGTAGTAGGCGAAGGGCTTGCCGGTTCGATCGTCGATACCGCCGATGGTGAGGTTGTTCATGGTGCCCGACGATCCGGCGGGAACGCGGTCCGGGAGCGCAAGGGCGAGGGCACGCAACAGGGTGTCGACAATGCGCTGCGAGGTCTCGACGTTGCCTCCGGCTACCGCGGCAGGCGGGACGGAGTTCACAATCGTTCCCGGTGGCGCGATCAGACGAACCGGGCGCATCAGGCCGGCGGTGGCCGGGACATCCTCTTCGAGCAGGCAGCGGAAGACGTAGAAGCAGGCTGAGAAGGTGATGGCCTCGACGGCATTGATGCTGCCTGCAACCTGGGGCGAGCTGCCGGTGAAATCGACCGTGACCAGCGGACGGCCTTTGCCCGCCCGCTTGAAGCTCAGCGAGGCGGCGATGCGCACCGGGCCGGAGCCTGCGCCATCGTCATCCAGAAAGTCTTCGGCGGCATAGAGGCCCTCGGGCACCTGGCTGAGGAAAGCGCGCATCATCTGCTCGGAGTAATCCTGCAGCTCGCTCATCACGGCTTCGACGCGGGCGATGCCGTAACGGGCAGTGATCTCCCGCAGGCGCGTCGCGCCGGTGTGGCATGACGCAAGCTGCGCGTTGAGGTCGCCTTCCCGCTCCTGGGGCGTGCGCACGTTATTGAGCAGCAGACGCAGGATGTCGCTGTTCATCTTGCCGGCCTGCACGAGCTTTACCGGAGGAATGCGGATGCCTTCCTGATAAATCTCGCGGCAGATGCCCATCGAACCCGGATACATTCCGCCGACATCGGCATGATGGGCGCGCGAGGCCACGAAGAACGCCGGAGCCTCGCGGCCTTCGAGAAACACCGGAG
>Ga0137391_10002323_pt1 | contig 14231 bp, 9 predicted proteins | sample 15con2h24BmetaG_FD_101399 | JGI IMG/M metagenome (GOLD analysis project Ga0137391, IMG submission 101399) | Vadose zone soil microbial communities from Angelo Coast Range Reserve, California, USA - 15con2h2.4B metaG | ecosystem: Environmental > Terrestrial > Soil > Vadose zone > Saprolite...
GGCCGACTGGAATGCCCTTCCCATCTCCACCGGCAAGCCCTGGATACCGTCACCGCCACCGCCCGGCGCCGACGGCCTCTACCTGGTCGGCACAACCACCCAGCTTAACCCCGGCGACTCCCTGCTGATCCTCGGCATCGACCGCGAAGAGTGGACCCCCACTTCCACTCCCCCCTCCCCTCCAAACGAGCAGTGGGACGTTGTCACTCTCAACCAGGTCACCGTCGACAAGCAGAACAACCTCACCTGGGTCGGCTGGAACATCCGGTTCACTCACCGAACCGGATCAGGCAAGTCCCCGGCGAAGTGGCCCACCGCCAAGGTCTTCGCCTTCCGCCAGAAAGCCGCGCTCTTCGGCAGCACCGCCCCCGACCCCAATCTCTTCGTTGACGCCAAGGATTCAACGAAGACAAGCCTACCCCGCCTGATCAAAACCACCACCACCCCGTGGAAATGGAAGAGCTACACGATTGCATCCAGCAATCAGATCGATCTAGATGCCACCTACTCCAAGGTCGTCGTCAACACGTGGTTCGCCCTCGTAGCATCCGGCAGCGCTCAGCTCTACAAGGTGGCTTCCGTTGCGCCCATCGCGCGTTCGGGCTTCGGTATCAGTGCAAAGATCACCCGGCTCGCCGCAGACTACAGCGACCCCAAAATCAACAAATTCCCACTCCAGACAACCTCCGTCCTGGCCCAGAGCGAAGAGCTCATCGTCGCCAGCCAGCCGCTCGACCACGCACTCTACGGTGCCGTCCTCGACATCGATGCCTTCCGTCCCGATCTCGTCGGCGCGCAGGCCGTAGCCATCACCGGCAAGGCGCAAAAACTAAGCGTAAACACCTCCGCCTCCAGCCTTTCATTCCAACCGGACGACGGTTCCCCAGCCCTCAAACTCAAGCCCGGAGACATCGCCACCCTCATCGATCCCAAACCACTGCCCATCAACACCGACAGCTCGATCCCCGACTGGACCGGCTCGACCACCGCACGCAAACTGCGCGTCTCTGACGCCAGCGGACGCACCGGCACTCTCAAAGCCCCGCTCTCAGCCTTCTCGCTCGCCCGCTCCAGCAAGTCCGACCCCGACATCCAGGAATTCGCGCTCGTCTCCTCCGTCCTAGCCGTCGACAAACCCTACCCGCATACGCAGATCCTGCTTGAGGACCCACTGACGAACTGCTACGACCGCACCATGACCACAGTGAACGCCAATGTCGGCCTCGCCACCGCCGGCCGCTCCGTCAGCGAAATCATGGGCAACGGCTCAGCCGCCACGCCGAATCAAAGCTTCGTTCTGCGCCAGAAACCACTGACCTACGTGCAGTCGCCAACCCCAACCGGGAGGCTCAGCACCCTCCAAGTCCGCGCCAACGGAGTCGCCTGGAAAGAGGTCCCCACCCTCTACCAGCAGAAGCCCTCGGCCACCGTCTTCTCGACTCTGAATCAAGCCGACAGCACCACCAAAGTCCTCTTCGGCGACGGCGTCGGCAACACCGGCGAAGGCGCCACCCTGCCCACAGGTCAGAACAACGTCCAGGCCACCTACCGCGTCGGTTCTGGAGTAGCCACCAACGTCGGCGCAGGCACCATCACCACGCTCGTCGACCGCCCCCTCGGCGTCAGCGGCGTCATCAATCCCGAACCAGCCACCGGCGGCCAGGATCCGCAATCAATCACAGACGTCCGCAGCAACGCTCCGCTCTCCGTTCTCACGTTAGGCCGTGCCGTCTCCATCACCGACTATCAAAACTACGCCGCCACCTTCGCCGGCATCGCCAAAGCCTACGCCATCTGGATTCCCAGCGGCCCCAGCCGCGGTGTCTTCCTCACCGTAGCCGGAGCCGGAGGCGTAGCCCTGCCTCCCGGCAATCCAACACTCGGAAATCTCGTCACCTCACTCCACAACTACGGCAATCCGCTCATCCCCATCACAACCGTGACCTTCCTCGAGACCCTCTTCCGCTTCTCCGCCGACGTCGCCTACAACCCCGGCTACGACGCGAACGTCGTTCAGGCCGCCATCATTCAGTCCCTACGCCAGCAGTACAGCTTCGCCTCGCGCAGCTTCGGTCAAGGTGTCTCCGCCGACGAGATCGCCGCCTTCATTCAGGCCCTCCCAGGCGTAGTCGCGGTCAACGTGAAGACGCTCACGGTCGTTGCCACCAGTGCCGCCGGAGATCTCTCCAGCGGAAACTGGTCGGTCTACGCCTACAACCAATGGAGTGCAAACCCCATCACCCTCAACCGGCCATCGTCAGGATCGTACATGCGCATCTGCCCGGCCATTCCCGTCGCCAGCGCTGATTCACCGCCGCAGCCCGCTGAAATTCTCGTCCTCGATCCCGATCCCAAGAGCATCGCCCTGGGGGTGATGGCATGAGCATGCAGGGACTCGACCTCTTCCAGCTTCTACCCGCTGTCTATCGCCTTCGCGATGCGCAGCTCGCCCAATCCCTACCCCTGCTCACCCCAGAGGAATCAGCGACACTCGCCGCGCTACAACTGCTGACCGCGCCGCTCATGCCGCCCCTGCCGCCCGACCAGCAGGCGCTCTTCGATCAGCTCACAGCAAAGGCCTCGCGCGGACCGCTCCAATCCCTCCTCATGGTCATCCAGGAGCAGCTCGGCATCGTCGCCGAAGACCTCGACCAGCTCTACGACGACCAATTCATCGAGACCTGCGCGCCCTGGGTCATTCCCTACATCGGCGACCTCATCGGGTATCAATCAGTACGAGGCATAGCCCCATCCATCGACAACCCCCGCGCCGAAGTCGCCAACACCATCTCCTTCCGCCGCCGCAAAGGCACTGTCCTGGTGATGGAGCAGCTCGCCCGCGACGCCACCGCCTGGGGAGCCCACGCCGTCGAGTTCTTTCGCGTCCTCGCCGACACCCAGTACATGAACCACCTCCGCCTCCAGAACCACTACGCACCGGACGTGCGTAACTGGAAGGCAGGCGTCTACATCGAAACCGGCTTCGACCGCACCGCACACAAGGTCGACGTCCGCCGCATCGCCTCCGTCATGCCCACCGAGCAGGGCCGATACAACATTCAGAGCATCGGCATCTTCCTCTGGTCGCTCGGCGCCTGGAGCATAACAAAATCCCCCGCAACGCCCTCAGCCTCCAACGCCCCAGGCAATCCCGAGTGCTTCCGCTTCAGCTCCCTCGGAATGGACATTCCGCTCTTCCACAAAGCCCTCTCCCAGGGAGCCGACATCACCGACCCCGCCCGCCCCAACAATGTCCCCGACCGTCTGCGCCGCCCCGTCCTTTGCGACGACATCCAGCGCGGCGTAGGCGCCAGCTACTACGGTCCCGGCAACAGCCTCGTCATCTACATCGACGACAAGCCGCTCAACCCCTACCAGATTCAGGTCTGCGACCTCGCCGGGGCCGAAGGCGCATGGGCCAACACCCCCGTCCAGAGCCCATACGCGGCAGCCATCGATCCCCAGCTAGGCCGACTCGCTCTGCCCGCCGCCGCCGCCGGTACGCATGAGTCAACCGTAGAAGTCTCCTACGAGTACGGCTTCAACGCCGACCTGGGCGGCGGAGAGTACGCCCGAGCCACCCCCGACAACGGCAACACCGGCTTTCTCGTCACCAATCCCGCCTCGATCGTTCCCTTCCCCGACACCGATGCGGTTCCCCGCTACACCGACCTCCAAGGCGCCATCAACTTCGCCATCGCCGAGTTCGCCGAGAACGGCCTCATCGCGGTCGAGCTCACCGGTTCCCACATCCACTCACTCGCCGGACAGCTCGTCATCAACCTGCCCGCCGGAACTACCCTCGAGCTCCGTGCCGCCGAAGGCGCACGCCCCACCCTCCTCCTCGAAGACGAAATCGTCATCACCGGAGCCGCCTCCAGCACCGCCGTCCTGAACGGCCTCCTCATCGCCGCCGCCCCGGCAACCAAGCCGGCAACTCCGTCGCCTGTCGCACTCGTGCACGCGCCGACTCAGTTGCCAGACGGCAGCTACAGCCACCTCGCCCAACTCAATCTGACCCACTGCACCCTCGTTCCCGGATGGTCAGTGACCCCGCAAGGGGAACCGAACTTCCCCACCAGCCCCGCGTTGCTGGTCGAGCCCGCCGGCCTGCGCGTCACCGTCGCCCGCTCCATCCTCGGACCCGTCCGCGCAACCAGAGTCGTAACCTTCACCGCCTCCGACACCATCATCGACGCCACCGCCCCCACCGGCATCGCCTACTCCGCCCCCGACGCCGCAGTCGACGGCCCCAGCGGCGGCGAACTTACCCTCGTCGGCTGCACCGTCATCGGCAAAGTCCACACCATCCTCTTCACCCTCATCTCCGACAGCATCTTCTGGGCCTGGCTCACCCTCGGAGACATATGGGTCGCCGCAATGATCGCGGACCGCAAGCAGGCCGGCTGCGTCCGCTTCAGCTACCTGCCCACCGGAGCCATCACCTCGCGGCGATTCCAGTGCGTCGAAAAAGCTCCCCGCACACCGCAGCCCCTATTCTTCTCCCTCCGTTACGGGCATCCCGGCTATTGCAAACTGCTCGCCACCACCAGCGACCGGATCCGCCGCGGAGCCGACGACGGCGGCGAGATAGGCGTTTTCCACTATCTGCTTGCCCCGATGCGCGAAACCGACCTGCGCATCCGCATGCAAGAGTATCTCCCCGTCGAGATGGAATTTGGACTGATTCACCAGAACTGAGCGAAGAGAACAGGGCCGAACAAAAACGGAATAGCACAAACAGCAGCACAAGAGATTAGGCAGGAGGCAGTACAGTGAGCTTCGACACAAGCCGTTTTACCTTCGATCCCTTCAAGAACTACTCCGGCGTCGTCATGGAGCAAGGACGGGTCCAACTCGACTCCGACTGGAACGATTGGCTCGCCCAACTCTCCCGCCGCATCCAGGCCGGAACGCTCGACATATTAGGCCGCGCCGCGTACCCGCTAACCACCCCCTACGCCTTCCTCATAAGTTTCAGCGGCGGTAAGCTCACCATCGGTCCCGGGCGCATGTACGTCGACGGCCTGCTGGCAGAAAATCACGGCGATCCCGCCGCTGCAACCTGGGACCCCGCCTTGGCCGAAATCTCCGGCTCGCCCCAGCCCTCGCCGGCAACAGAGACCGGCGCCATCGACTTCACCGGCCAGCCCTGGTTACCCGGCATCACGCTCCCTGGCCAAGGCACCTGGTTCGCCTACCTCGATGTCTGGACCCGCGAGGTCACTTATCTCGAAGATTCAAACCTCATCGACCCCGCCGTCGGCATCGACACCACCGGTCGCCTCCAGACAGTCTGGCAAGTCAAGCTCGTCGCTATGAACGCCGGCGTCACCTGCGCGACCGCCGGCAGCCCATGGCCAGCAGCCTCAACCGGCCTCTTAACCACCGCGCCCATCGCCAACACACCCTCCGGCCCCTGCTGCCTCACCGCCAACACCGGCTATACCGGCATGGAGAACCAGAACTACCGCGTCGAGATCCACACCCCGGGCCCCCTCGGCACGGCCACATTCAAGTGGTCGCGCGACAACGCCTCCGTCGAAACCGGCGTCACCGGCATCCTCGGCGTAACCAACTCCGTCGGAGCCGCCGCCAGCCAGCTCACCGTGCTCAGCATGGGCCGCGACCAGGTGCTCGGCTTCGCCCCCGGCAACTGGATCGAAGTCATCGACGACGACCTCGAACTAGCCGGCCTGCCCGGCGAGCTGCACCTCATCGACACCATCGACTTCGCCGCCAAGACCATCACCCTCGACGCCAAAGTCAGCGCCACCAGCTTCCCCGTCGACGGCTCCAACCAGACCACGCCCAGCCGCCACACCCGCATCCGCCGCTGGGACCAGGCCGGCAAAGTCTTCGCCAGCGACGGCACCACGCTCATCACCGACCTGGGAGCCGCCGGCAGCACCGGCGAAATCCCCACCCCAACCTCCGGAGCCGCAATCATCCTCGAAAACGGGATCACCGTCTCCTTCGGCCTCAGCCCGCTCACCGGCTCCTTCAACACCGGCGACTTCTGGACCTTCGCCGCGCGCACCGCCGACGGCAGCATCGAGCAGCTCAAGGACGCTCCGCCGCGCGGCATCCACCACCACTACACCGGCCTCTCCGTTGTCAACTTCGACACCGGAACCGCCACAGACTGCCGCAATCCCTGGAAGTGCTGCGATGACAAGGGCTCCTGCGGCTGCTGCTGCACGGTCACCGTCGGCGACGGCGTCGAAACTTTCGGCAAATACACCTCCATCCAGGCCGCCATCAACGCCTTGCCCGATGCTGGCGGCGAAGTCTGCATCCTGCCCGGGCGCTACTACGAGCACGTCTTCATCGAGGACCGCCAGGACGTCATCCTCCACGGTTGCGGCTACCAGACGCGCCTCGCTTCCCCATCTCTCAAGCCTGCGCCACCACCTCCTCCGCCTCCACCACCTCCTCCTATTAATCGGGCGACGGACCAGCCCACGGCAGCCCCTGCTCCTGCGCCCGCCGCTGCGGCGCCTGCGCCACTCCCCGGCAAGTTCAACGCCGTAATCTCCATCGCCAACTCCGCGCATATCCAACTGCGCGCCTTCGCCGTTGAAGCCGACAAAGACGAAGTAGGCATCCTCATCGACGGCACCGGAGATCTGGTAGTCCAACCCAGCGACGTCTTCGAAGATCCGAACGCCCCGCAAAACCCCAACGCCTTACCCAAATCACGAAGCTTCAACCTCATCCGCGCAATCGACGTCACCGTAAAGGACCTCTTCCTCACCGCCTCCACCTTGCCCGCTATCCTCGCCAAACTGGCTCGCCTGCTACGCATCGACGACAACCGCGTCGCCATGCAAGACGTCGCCAGCACCTGGCCGGCCATCTACGTCAGCGGCCAAGAGATTCACATCGATCGCAACTTCATCGGCATCCAGTCCGCCGCGGTCCTCCGCGAGTGGCTCCCGGCATCAGTCGCGAGCGATCTCGACTCCAGCGTGATTGCGCCCGGACAGGCAAAGGCACAAGCAACCAGCCCCGCTGCAGCAACCGACGCGAAAGGCGTCAAGGTCACAGCCAGCGCGAAGTCAGCCAAAGTGGCGGCGGAGAAACCTTCTAAGGCAGAGGCGACGCAGATGCTGGACCTGAGCGCCTTCTCCGCACCAAAGCTCGCCACAAATCAAGGCGGCATCCAAATCGCCGGGCCTTCGCGCAGCGTCTTCGTCATCGACAACCTGATCCAGAGCGGGCGCGGCAACGGCATTACTCTCGGCAGCTTCGACGTCCTCGACACCAACGGCGGCGACACCGGCTCGACCATCGGCGTGCTCGTCCTGCAGGAGGACCCCTGCTCCAACACCGGCACCCTGCAGCCGCCTACGCACGTCCCACCCGGCACTGGCACCCCAGGAGGCTCGGTCGTCGCCGGCGGCCCGCTCCTCGACATCCTCATCGATCACAACCGCATCCTCAACATGGGCCTCTGCGGCATCGGCCCCGTGGGCTTCTTCGATCTGCGCGCGACCTTCGAAATCATCTCCATCGAAAACCTCACCATCACCTCGAACACCATCACCAACGTGTTGCTGCGCGACACCGCGTCCGTCAATGCCTTCGGCACCGCAAGCTCTCTCGGCACCTCCGCAAACTCGGGACTCTCCGACACGCCCAATCCAACTGGCGCCGCCGCCGGTACAGGCTCGTTCAGCACCGTGGGAACAGTCAGTGCCGGAACCTCCACGCCTTACGGAGCCATCAGCGTGGCCTTAGTCGAGAACCTGGTCATCCGCGACAATGCCATCACCAACTTCGGCACCGAACCCGGCGTCAAGGCCAACGGCATCTTCGTCCTCATCGGCGAGATGGTCGAGATCAGCCGCAACCAGATTCTCGAAACCCGCGACTGGACCCAAACCACCTCCAACGAAACCACCGCGACCCCGGGCGGCATCCACGGCGGCATCATGATCGCCATCGTTACGCCTCCTTCGGTCACCAACACCACCTCGCTCACCTCGTTTTCCAAGGCTCTCTTCGAGCCCGGCCTCCCCGCTCTACGCGTGGAAGAAAATATGGTTCGCGTAGCGCTCGGCCAGGCCTTCGTTGCCCTCGGCTTCGGCCCCTTCGCTATCTCCAACAATCACTTCACCTGTGGCGGCACCATCCGCGGCCGAGGCACACCGATCGCCCAGACGGTCCTCATTCTGAACCTGGGCACAGCCATCGAAGCGGCCGCCACCACTCGTCCCTCAGGGATTAACAATGGACTGGCTGACTACACCGTTGTGGCCCCGCCCCCAACCTTCTCCGCGGCATCCAACGGCACCGTGCTTTTCACCAACAACATCTGCCAGTTGGAAGCGCGCGTCGACCGTCAGCGCTCCATCACCTCCGTCACCATCATCAGCACCGATCACCTAATCTTTTCCAACAACCAGCTCTGGTTCGACAGCGCGACCATCGACGCCTTCTTCGACGCCCTCCTGGCTGCAGGAACCCTTACCGCCACCGACAATCGATTCCAGGAATCCGCCGCCTCCGTCTTCCTCTCCGGGGTCACCGTTGCACCCTTCAACATCACGACGCAGAATATCTCTACCTTCTGTCTACTCGTCGAAGGTGCAAACAAGATCGATACCCCCAACCTCGCTATCGTCAACGCGTTTTTCCCGGACCTTTGCGCCAGGCTTCAAAAGCAATAGCACTCGCGTCCAAATCAAGATCGAATCAATTGCAGTGGAAAGAACAGCGAAAGGGATTGAAACCATGAGTACAAACTCCAGCACAACCGGGAACATCCCCACGCCGACTCCCGTTCAGATTCGCGAAACCACCGCCGCCGCACTCGCTTCCGCCGACGCCGGCTCTTCCCAAACCCTCCTGAATCTCAAGATGGTGCACCATGCGCGCCTCTCGCAGCTGAAGCGCACCGCCGACACCCTCAAGAAGCAACTTGGTCCGGACGACCCCAGCGTCAAAGCAGCCGAAGCAGCCGTCAAGGTCGTCTCTGCCAAAGTCGCGCGCATCTCCGTCGTCCACCAGCAACTCGATACGCCCACGCCACAGGTCGCCGCAAACGGATGGGCGCTACATGGCCGCGTTTACAGTTCAGATTTGAAACCCCACACCAAGTACACCGTCTTCCTCGTCGACAGTCAAAAAACCTATCAGGAGGCCTATGGCTTTGCCTACACCGACGACACCGGATACTTCCTGTTCAATGTCGCCGGAGCGAAGGACACGGCACCTCTTTTTCTCGCAATGACCAACACCAAAGGTGAGCCTGTCTATCTGAGCACAACGCCCTTTCAACCCGCCCCAGGCAGCGTGACCTATCAAAACATAACTCTCCCCTCCGGAGCTCAACCGCTCGGCGACCCACCACAAGCCATCCGCGACGTCGCCCTCCCCAGCCGGAAGAACAAGCCCTCAACCAAGGCCTAAAAATGAAAAACCCGAATCAGCCGGGCCGACCAACCTCACAGCCCAAACACCCTAGTCGTACTGCAATATATGCGGAGCCGGCTCCGTCAGCGTCCCATCCCTGCGCTCGTACCACATAAAAAGTTTGTGATCCCCATTCACCCGTACCGCAACAATAATCCCGCTGCCGAACGCCCCCGACCCATCCGTCTTCGAGATATCGACGTGATGCGAGACAATCGGCCCGCCCACAGGGCTTTCGGTCGTCCAATCCTCGGTAAACCGCTTCAGCGGATAGTCCGCATGTTTCTCCGGATGCTGCTGCCAGTCCGGATCGTTCGTATAAATCGCGAACGCCTTGCCATAGTCCTTCGCCTCGAGCGCGCTGAAGAAGTTACCCACCTTATGCTCCGCAGGCAGGTTCGAGAAGAACCACCCATGACCCAGCATGAACCCACCCATCCCGATCACCAACGTCAACGCCACCAGAACTCCGGCGGCTATCAACAAATAGCGGTTCCGCGTATCACGGCGGCTATCGTACTCCGGTGCATTCAGCAGCGTCATCGTTCTTCATCCTCAATTGACCAAATCTATTAGACACCGGCGCTCATCCATTCGGTTGCTACTTCGCCGCCTCGCCCGTAATCCCCAGCCACAATCGCATCGCGCGCAGGTGATGCTCCATATGCGCAACATAATCTTCAATCAGAAACCCCAGCGTCAAAGGCTCCCCGGCAACCACGCCCCGGTTCGCAAGGCGCGCCTTCTCCACATGCCCTATCGTCCAGGCCACGTGCTCATTCAGTGCGAACCACAGCGCCAGCACCTGCGCCCACTCCCGCTCGGCATAGTGCTGCAAACTTACCCACGCCATCTGCTCATACCCGGGCAGACTTTGCCCCGCCTCAATCTGCAGCCGGATAATCCGCCCCAGATTATTCACCGCCGAATCGATCAGATGCCCGATCACCTCTTTGGCGCTCCACTTCCCTTCGCGCTCCGGCACGCTCGCCTCTGCCTCGGAGATCGTCAACAGCCACGGCATAGCGCTCCGCAGCACCGCCGCCAAACGCTCGCTCAACTCAGCCGGATCCAGCAGCGCAACCTCGGCTCCCTCCGCATATCTCACCATCCGAACGCTCCTCGATACAGCTCGAACTCAACTCCAGTTGGCAGCAAGTATACCGACACCACATCGAACCGCACCGGGACCTCCGTCCTCAGCTTCTCCGGAAACCCTCTCAGGTAAGCTCGCGCCATCTTCCGCAGCATATCCTGCTTCTCCCGGTCCACAGCCGACTCCGCCGAGATCGCATCCCGCCCACCCCGCGTCTTCACCTCGATAAAACACAGCCACTCCCCCTCCCACCCGATCAGGTCGATATCGCCCCACAACTTCGCACTCTTCCACCGCCTGGCCACGATGGTATAGCCCATCTTTCGAAGATGAAACAGAGCCTCCCGCTCACCCCGCTCCCCGGTCGCAAGATGCTCCGGCAACCCGCGTCCCCGCGCACGCCGCACCGCCAGCGCGTCCATCCGCCGTATCGTCCACGCCTGAATATCGATCCACGCTTTACCCATCATCTGCTCGTGTCCTATATGATTTCACCCTTCCTCAAGTAGCATACGTCTGCTTCAAGCTATTGTTGTCAGACACAGTACCTTCTTGCTCTCTTCAGATCCCGGGCCCCAAAAAATCAGACAGAGTGGCACCCTCATGCCAACAGTCCCGCCTGGTTCCACTCGGTCGAGCCATGCCATAGTAGAGCCATGAGGCCATCTTTGCGTTCGCTGCAGATTTCGTCCATCCTTCTCTCCGCCTTCAGTACAACCCTCGTCGCGCAACTGCCCGTTGCACCGCGCCTGCAGACAGGATTCAACGCGATCCGTGAAAGCGATCTACGCTCCAATCTGACGTTCATCGCCGGCGACGGCCTCGCAGGCCGCATGTCGCTGCAGCCAGGCGACGATGCTGCCGCCGAATGGGTCGTCTCGGAGTTCGCCAAGGCAGGATTGCAGCCCGCGGCCACCGATTCCTCCGGCAAGCCATCGTTTCTGCAACCGGTGCCCCTGATCGAGTACAAACCCGATCCCTCGGCAACCAGGCTGAGTCTCTCCCGCAAGGACGGCACGCAGCAACAATGGCACGCCCCCATAGTCAGCTGTGCATTCCGCGACAACGTGGATGCATCCGGAGGCCTCGTCTACGTCGGCTACGGAATCACCGCCCCGGAACTTAACTATGACGATTATGCGAACGTCGATGTCCGAGGCAAGATCGTTCTCCTCATGGAACACGAACCGCAGGAGGACGACCCGAAGTCCGTCTTCAACGGCACCGGCAACACGCGATATGCCACCAGCCGCGTCAAACTGCTGAATGCACAAAAACACGGTGCAATCGCCGTCCTCCTGATGCCGGAACCAAACGCGACACACGTCCCGACGTCGAAGCGGCTTGCCAACGTACTGGCAGGAGTCACAACCAAGCGGCTGACGCCAATTCCGCTCCAGGCCATCGCCAACGACGAGGTCAACATCTCTCTGATGACCATACAGCCCGTGGTCGCGGACGAGCTTCTCCAGAACTCGGGCGCTACCGCGAAAGAGCTGCAGAGCTCGATTGACCGCGACCTGAAATCCCACTCGCGCGAGATCGCCGGAGTGCAGCTCCATCTGCAGACAAAAAACAGCTCCACCCGTGCCGCCACAACGTACAACGTAGCGGGCCTGTTGCCCGGCAGCGACCCCGCTCTCGCGCCGGAGACCCTCATCGTCAGCGGCCACCACGATCACAATGGTGCATCAGAGGTCGAGGAACAAAACGGCCAGCGCCATCTCGACATCTGGCACGGCGCCGACGATAACGGCTCCGGCACCGTCGGTGTAGTCGAACTCGCGCATGCGTTTGCGGCCAATCCCGTCAAACCAAAGCGCTCCATACTTTTTGTCGTCTTCGCGTCAGAAGAGCGCGGCCTCCTCGGCTCCTACTACATGGCGCAACATCCCCTGCGTCCGCTCGCCACGACCCGCGCCATGGTGAACTTCGACATGATCGGTCGCGACGAGAAGCCAAGCACGCAGACAGACGGCGTGATTGAAATACCCGCCGACACCACAAATCGTCTCAATCTCGTCGGCACGCTCTATTCGCCAGACTTCCTTCACACCATCCAACGCGAAGACGAGCATATCGGCCTCACCCTCGACGACCGCTTCGAGCGCGACACCGCTCTCGGCATCTTCTTCCGATCCGACCAGTTCCCCTTCATCCTGCATGACGTTCCGGCGCTCTGGTTCTTTACCGGCTTTCACCCCGACTACCACCACGTTACCGACACAGTCGACAAGATCGACTTCACCAAGATGACCAGGATCGTGCGCCTGAGTTACCTCACGCTCTTCGCCATCGCCGACGAAAAGCAGACGCCAAAGTTCGTCGCCAATCCAGCGCTGGGGAAATAAGCCCATACAAGAAAAACCACGGATCACACCATACAGCTACTGAAACAGGTGATCGAAATTGACCGACTGCAATGTTCCAGAAGGTCTCCAAAATGGGCTAGCGTGTGACATCCCGCCGCTTCAAAAGAGTACGGACGGCAGCCACGCCCCGGCCGGATCGTTATAAAGTCCGGTGCTCATCAATGTCATTGGCTGAACCACCCGCAGGCCGTTCGCCAGGCACCAGCGCAGCAGAACGCTGTTCCTGGAAGGCACTAGAATCCCCGGACCCGCAAAGGATTCCGCAGAAGCAATCAGCGCCTGCAGGTCCACGTTAGTCTCCGCCGTAGAATGACCGAAAAACGCGAGGTGCGTCGTCTATCCAGTGACCCGGCCTCCGCGCTCTACCACGCGCGCCGTGCCGTGCTCGATTGCTTGCGCCAACTCGACACCTCGATCGAATCCATGGACCCGCCGTGATAGAGCATTGCAGGCGTCCTCATCCTCAGGTTTGGCCGGTCGCACCACGCATCCCGGAATGTTCCGTTCGAGCGTCTGTCCCTGCATGCAGGAAAGGGGCTCGCGGATGTCAAAGCCGAGCGAGGTATAAAGCGAGAGCGAGCGATTGTGGAAGGCCGCCTGGACTAGACGAACTCCGGGGGCACTGCGCTCGTTTGCGCGATCCATCACGGCCTGCATCAGCTTTCGGCCGACACCGAGGTTTTGTGCACCGGGATCGATGGTGATCGGGCCGACACCTCGAATCACGGAACGCTCATCAAGGCAATTGCTGCCCATAATCCGGCCATCGCTTTCCGCCACCACGCAGTAGAAGTCGGAACGCGAAAACATCATCGAAAGCACGCCGGTAGAGGCCTCTGGTCCGGGAAAATCGCAAGGAAAACCGTGGGCCGCGTTGATCGTGGAAAAAGCGTCAAAGCAAATCTGCCCGCAGACGGCACTGTCCTCCGGTGTGGCGATCCGAACCACCAAGTCAGGCCGTGTTTTCCGAGACATACTCTGGACCGCCTTTGATTTCTCCCGAAAGAAGTCTACCAGCCACACAATCCGCAATCTGCTCTACACCGGCACCGCCACCTCCTACGCGCTCGTCGACCGCCCGCACGTCCCCAAGACAACCGCCAACGCAACCGGCGACGTCATCACCACCGACGGCCAGTTGTCGGTCCTGGAGCTAGGCACCACCAAGCCAAACATCATTAACCCGCCCACGCCTGTCCTGCAAACCTGTCCAGCGCAAGCCAGCCAATGACTCAGGTAGTGTGTCTTCCGAGAAAGATAAAATCCCACCATGCCCATCGGCCTGGAACGCCGCCAGAGCACAGGCCAGTTCCACTTCATCACCTTAGGTTGTCACTTCCGCC
>Ga0137391_10002325_pt1 | contig 14221 bp, 7 predicted proteins | sample 15con2h24BmetaG_FD_101399 | JGI IMG/M metagenome (GOLD analysis project Ga0137391, IMG submission 101399) | Vadose zone soil microbial communities from Angelo Coast Range Reserve, California, USA - 15con2h2.4B metaG | ecosystem: Environmental > Terrestrial > Soil > Vadose zone > Saprolite...
GCCGCCACAGCGGGGTCACCTGGCCGATGGAGAGCGCGATCGCCGCGACTGTGGCCAGCATCCAGATGCCGTGCCGCTGGCTCGCGGACGCACCGGCCGCGAGCCCGGCGTAGACCGCCAGTTCTCCCGCCGTAGCGCCCACCCCGGCCAGCCAGGCCTCGAAGCGGGCCAGCGTGGGCAGGTCGGCCCGCCCGGCCTCGAAGCGGGCCAGCGTGGGCAGGTCGGCCCGCACGGGAGCCACAGTGCCCTGGGCGGCTGCCCCGGGCCCGCGGGCGGCCGTGACCTGGGCACCGACCCGCCGGGCCAGGTACCCGGCCGACAACGCCAGCCCTCCTGCGACAGCGGAGGATCTGGTCCCCGCGCTGAACCAGGCGGCGGCGCAGATGCTGCAGGCCAGCGCGATCCCGGTGAGGGCGTTCGGGGCCAGTGATTGGCGGGCGGCCCAGCCGGCCATCCGGCGAGGGAGCACGCCGACGGCCGCGGCCACGGTCATGCCCACCCCTCCCAGTGGTCCGTCCGCCACGCGAGTGGTGATCCGTCGATCCACAATTCCCGTACCCACTCCGCTACGCACCGTACCGCCCCGGCGCGGACGAGTCCCGTGACGGCGCAGGCGCTGGCGTGTCCCGTGACGGCGCGGGCGTGCCCCGTGACCGCGCGGGCGTGCCCCGTGACCGCGCGGGCGTGCCCCGTGACCGCGCGGGCGTGCCCCGCTCGCGCAGGTAGAGTCCGCTCATGCGAATGGTGGCGGTCGTGCTCGCGGGGGGTTCGGGCCAGCGGTTCGGCTCCGGACTGCCGAAGCAGTTGCTTCCGCTCACCGGCCGGACGCTGATCGAGCACTCCGTCGCCGCCTTCGAGGAGGCCCCCGACGTGGCCGCCATCCTGGTAGTCATGGCCGCGGGCCACGCCAGGCAGGTGGCCGGACTGCTCGCGGCCGGCGGTTACCAGAAGGTGATGGGCGTCATCGAGGGCGGCGCCACCCGCCCCGAATCCACCTGGCGGGCCATCGCAGAACTGGGCCGCAAGGAACCGGGACTCGGCGAATGCAACGTGCTCTTCCACGACGCCGCGCGGCCACTGGTCGACCAGCGCATCATCACGGACTGTGTGCACGCGCTGCGGACACACGAGGCGGTCGGCGTCGCGGTCCCAGCGTCCGACACGATCGTGATCGTGGACGGCGACGTCATGACGGCCATGCCACGCCGCGACAGGCTGCGCCGCTGCCAGACGCCACAGGGATTCCGGCTTGATGTGATCCGCCGGGCCTATGAGCTCGCCCAGGCCGATCCGGCCTTCGCCGACCTGGCTTCCACCGACGACTGTGGCGTTGTGCTGCGCTACCTGCCCGAGGTGGCCGTCGCCGTGGTGGCTGGCAGCGAGCGTAATATCAAGATCACCTATCCAGATGATCTCAAGGTTGCGGAGTCCCTGCTCGAGCGCTGATGCGGCCCGCCGCGGGTGACCGCAGCGCCGCGCCCTTTGACTCAGCAGCTTCGCTGCATGTGACTCAGCAGCATTGCGGCCTGTTACGCCTACATTTACCTAAACGGAGGTAAACAATTCTTTTTGGGATGATATAAGGTGGACCCGGTCCGTCGCCCGGACCGCTGCTTGCCACCAGTGCTGAGCTCATCGCGGCAGTGCGCGACACCGGCCAGGTCATGGGGTCCTGCCAGCATGCGCAGGCGGCATTCACCGCGACGGCCTGTCCGCGCGATGACGGCCATGCCGCGGCGCGCGCCATTGACCGCTTGCTGCAGGTAGCAGCAGCCCGGCGAATGCCAAGGAGGCGTCCACAGGTGGCGAAGCTCAGCGTCGTGGTGCCGTTCTTTAACGTCGAGCCCTATCTCGGCGCGGCACTCGAGTCGATCGCGGTCCAGACCATGAGTGACCTGGAGGTCGTCATGGTCGATGACGGCTCCACGGACGGCAGCACGGCGGTCGCCAAGTCCTTCGCCGCTCGTGATGCACGGTTTCAGCTCGTTCAGCAGGAAAATCAGGGACTGGGACCGGCGCGGAACACGGGAACAAAGCATGCCACCGGGACCTATCTGGCCTTCTTCGACAGCGACGACCTACTGGCCCCGCACGCCTACGAGATCCTCGTCGGATCGCTCGAGAAGACCGGTTCGGACATCGCCTCCGGCGGCGTCCGGAGGTTCAGCCCGGCCGGGATCGGCCAGTCTCCGATGCACCGCGCGCCTTTCCAAGCGACGGTGCTGCGCACTCACGTCTCTCGCTACCACGCGCTGATGCACGACTGGACGGCCTGGAACAAGGTGATCCGGCGTTCGTTCTGGGATTCCTGCGGCCTGGAGTTCCCGCCGGGCCTGTACGAGGATCTCCCGGTGATGGTCCCGGCCCACGTGATGGCGGCCTCCGTCGACGCCTTCCGGGATGTCGTCTACTACTACCGGGTCCGGCAATCCGGCGAGCTTTCCATCAGCCAGCGCATCCGGGAGCTGTCCAACAACGAGCAGCGCATGGCCTCGGTGCGCGCCGTCGGCGCCTTCCTCACGGCCCGCGCCCCGGAACTCAAGCCGGTGTACGACCGCTGCGTGCTGGAGGGTGACCTGGCCATACTGGCCGGCGCCTTCCGGCTGGTCGCCGATACCGACCGTGAGCGGCTGCTTGACCTGGCCAGCGACTACCTCGCTACCGTGGACGAGTCGGTCTTGCAGCAGGTCGATACGCTCAAGCGGCTCCGCTACCATCTGATCCGCCGCCGGATGCTCTCGGAACTGCTGCAAGTGATGCAGTTCACGGCGCAGGAGGGAGCCGCCCCGACTATGGTGCGGCGCGGGTGGCTCCGGCCGAAATGGTACGCCGCGTATCCGTACTTCGGCGATCGTGGCGCGGGCGTGCCCGATCACATCTACGACGCCACCGGCGAGATGACGCTGAACGCGCGCCTCGACGAGGTGACCTGGCGCGATGGCCGGCTGCGTATCACCGGCCACGCCTACATCCGGCGGCTTGACGCACCCGCCAGGGGAGATACCCGGATCCAGGTCAGACTCCGCAACCACAAGCTGCACCGGACCATCCGGCTGCCCGTGGAGCGCGTCTACCGGCCGGATGTCACGGCCTGGTCGAACCAGTCGGTGGCCTGTCACGACTGGTCCGGATTCGCCGTCGAACTCGACCCGAAACGGCTCGCCACCCTCGGGTCCTGGCGTGCGGCCGCGTGGGAGCTGAGGGTCCAGGTGAGCGGACGCCGCGTCCGGCGTGAGGGGCCCGTTACCGGCGTGATGCCGGGCTCGGCGAAGTGGCCGGAGGGCCGCTGGTCCGCCGAAGGGGTGTGGCTGCAGCCCGCTCCCGAAGATGACGGCCGGTTCAATATCCGCGCCCGCCGGGTCGGCGCGTTCGTGACCGCCTGCCGCGCCGCAGACGGCGCGCTTGAGTTTTCGGGCTGGGCCACGGCCGAGATAGCCGCTAATGCCGCGCTGGTGGCCGGCCGGCGGCAAAGCGGCCAGCGGATCCGGCTGCCCGTCGAGACCAGCAGCCGCGAGGACGGCCGCACCGGATTCCGGGCCCGCTTGCCGCTGGCCACGCTGACCGCAGCGCACAACAAGCCCACCGCGCTCGAGCAGGCCGTGCCCGGCCAGGACCAGGTCGCCTGGGATCTCTCCCTGGATCCGGGCAGCGGCGCGGTGCGTCTTGGCGCGAGCGCCGAGGCCACCGGGATTCGGGTCAGCTCCGACGGACGGGAGATCACGACCACGCTCACTCCGTTCGGCAGTCTCACCGTGATGGAGCGGACCAGCCATCTCCTGGTCTCGCGGGCGGAGTGGACACCCGACGGGCACCTGCTGCTGGCCGGCGACCAGCCGGTCAGCGACCAGCCGGTCAGCGACCAGCCGGTCAGCGACGGCATGCCAGCCGAGCTCGTGCTCCGCCGGAACGCTTCCAATGATCACTATATTGTGGACCTGACCTGGGAAGACGGTCATTTCACGGCTGAGTTCAACCCGGCGGCGATGCCAGCTCTGACGGGCAGCCTGCCGCTGGGATCCGGTAACTGGGAACTGCTCGCCCGCGCCCACGGCCGCGAGTTCCCGGTCGCAGTGCACCCGAGTCGGCGATACGACCTCCCCGGCTACCGTCGCGCCGGTATCCACGAGGTCGCTGTCGAGGCCCACCAGGCCGATGCGCTGCGGCTCAATGTCCGGATCGGCTTTGCCACGGACGAGCGCGGCTTCTACGCACAGCACCGGCTCAGGCAGCGCGATTACCCCGCCGCCGCGGCCCGCCCGCTGCGTGACCTTGCGGTCTTCGAGAGCTACGGCGGGCAGCAGTACTCCTGCAACCCGGCCGCGATCTATGAGGAACTCCGGCGCCGTGCGCCCAGCCTGGAATGCGCCTGGGTGACCAAGGACGGCCAGTTCACCGCGCCACCTGGCAGCAAGCAGATTGTCGCCCTCACCCGTGAGCACTACGAAGCCCTGGCCCAGGCGCGTTACGTGGTGACCAACGACGTGCTTCCCCGCTGGTACCGGAAGCGGGATGGCCAGTTCTACCTGCAGACCTGGCATGGCACACCCCTCAAGCGCATCGGCCTCGACATCGAGCCGCCCAGGCTTCCCAACACGGTGGCCTATCTAGAACGGCAGAACGAGGACACCCCGAAGTGGGATGTGCTGCTGGCGCCCAACGCGTTCAGCACGCCGATCTTCCGCAGCGCCTTCGCATTCGACGGCGAGATCGCTGAAACCGGCTACCCGCGCAACGACGTTCTGCGCCACCCCGAGCGCGAGGTGCGGGCGGCCGAGATCCGCCGGCGCCTCGGCATCCCCGCAGAAAAACGTGTCGTGCTTTACGCACCCACGTGGCGGGATGACGCATTCCAGCAGGGCGGCCGTTACCGGTTCGAGATGCAGCTTGATCTCGACGCGGTATCGCGAGCGCTCAGCGCCGACCACGTGATCCTGCTGCGCATGCACTTCAATGTCCGGGACCCGCTCTCTGACAGCTCGGCGGACGCTGGCCTGATAGACGTGACGCGCTACCCGGACATCGCCGACCTGTACCTGATCAGCGACGTGCTCATCACCGACTACTCCTCGGCGATGTTCGATTTCGCCGTCACCGGCCGCCCCATGCTCTTCTTTACCTACGACCTGGAACGCTACCGAGACCAGTTGCGCGGCTTCTACTTCGACTTCGAAGCCGACGCTCCCGGTCCGTTGCTCCCCGCAACCGCCGACGTCATCGACGCACTCCGGGGGATCGACCAGGTCGTTAAGTCGCACAGCGTCGCCTACGACGCGTTCACCTCAAGGTTCTGCGCGCTTGACGACGGCCGCGCAGCCGCCCGCGCGGTGGACCGCCTGCTCGCCGCCGCGCGGCCGGCCTGACCCAGGGGTCAGGCTGGCTGATCGCAGCCGGCTGCGACCACGCCTGCGGCTGTCATCGCTGCAGGCATTGGAACTTGCCGAAATGGCTCGCGGGGGCGAAGCCGGCCTGCTCGAGCAGCCGCATCCCGGCGGTGTTGTGACTCCAGACGCATGCGTAGCCGACCGGGACCCTGCTCAGGGCGGCCCGGACAGCGGATTCCGATGGCAGCGGCGCCTGCTCGCCGGCCAGCCGGGTCAGCAGCAGCCGGTCGTTGATGAACTGGGCGCTCACTGGCAGCAACCCGAGGTAGAAGCTCCGTGCGTCCACTGCCAGCACCCGCGAGGTGAGCAGCGGTACCGCGCCCATCACCCGCACAGTTGACAGCAGGTAACCGGCGCGGTGGTCGGCCCGCAGCGCCTTGCGGGCCAGCGACAGGGAGAGCGCGTCATACTTCCATGACGGGTGTTGCGCCACGCTCGCGTCGACATTCTGATGGGACCAAACCGGGATCCCCGCGGCCAATACCACCGCGCATACGACAGCGGCAGGGACTGCGACTGCCCACCGTGCGCTGGACCGGAGCCAGGCGGCCGTCGGCAGTGGCACCGCTGCGAGCAGGCCGACCACGATCGGGCCAGGAACCACCCACATAATCCGCCATAGCACCGCGTTGGCTCCGGTGGCATCTCCGATCACTGTCAGCACACCGGGAACCATCAGCACAGTTACCACCCCGGCTACCCCGCTGGTGATCAGGGCCGGCACACCGCGGCGGGCGAGCTGCGGCGCCGTCCACAGCGCCACTCCCCCGAGGGCTCCCAGCACGCCGGTCATCAGCGCCCAGGCCCACACCGTCGGGGCGTTATAGGGCGCGTGCGGCAGACGCACCGGGTAAACCACCGCTACGACCAGGCCGGCCAACACCGGGTAGGCGGCCGCAAGCAAAGCGCCCAGCGCCGTCCTGATCTGCCTGGCGAGCAGCAGCGGAACCGCCACGGCCGCGACAATGAGCGGCACCACCAGTGCTGCTGACGAAGTGAGCCCAGTCGCCGCTATACCTGCCGCCACCACCACAAGGAGGCCGCGGCGTGAGCGGCGCTCTGCCCACTGGGTCAGGTAGACATAGAGCAGCGGGACCATCAGCGATACGAACGCGGCCTTTCCCTGCCACATCCGCACCAAGTGAAACGACCCGAACGACGCGGAGCTTGTGCCGCTCCACGCCAGGTAAACCATGGCCACGGCGAAGCACAGCGCGTAACGGCCCCGCGCCCAGCGGCGAATCAGCAACCATACTGCCCACACCGCGCCGAAGGTGAACACAGGCAGCGCGATGTAGTACGTGAACGACGCGGCTGGCACGCCAAACAGCCGCGCCAGTGCGCCGATCAGCACCTCGACGGACGAGACAGGCGATTCCGCAGGGATCTGATTGACCGCCTGGTTGGTGAAGATGACGTCCTTCAACGGGATCCGGCCATGCTGTGCCGTCCAGACCGCGCGGGACACGAAGTACGTGTCATCGGCATCGGGGCGCACAATGTACAGCGAGAAGATAGCCGCGGCGACCGCGGTGCCCAGCGCAAGCAGCGAGCCCCATTGCGCTGTCATGCCAGCGGGGCCTGTAGCGGGAGCCTCGCCGGCGGCCGGCGAGGCTCTCTCATCCGGCTCATCCGGCAAAAGCAGCCAGGTCAGCGTGACCACGACAGCCGGCGCACCCAGCGCCCACGTCCAGTCCCAGGACAGACCGACGCGGTGCAGTCCAGCGGCCAGGCCGGCTGCGACGCTCAGTACCAGGCCGGCGACTCCCAGCCGCCGGCGCCAGGGCGTGGCAACGGCGAGCCAGCGTAGACCAGGGACCGGCTCGGCTGCGCCCGCCGCGCCAACCCCCCCCGCCCAGCCAAACCGCACGAGGCCAACTGCGATCGCCACCAGGCACGCCGCCCACAGCACCAGCAGCAACGACGTGCGAAGATCCGCCAGCGCCCCGATGTCGTAAATCAGCGTCCACGAGGCGAACGCGATAACCGCGAATTCCGTCAGCCCATCCACCGCTGCTGCCGGGCCAAACCCGGCCGCAGGTTCCCTTCCTCGCGTCAGCCCAGTCCACCGGGCGCGCCGGGGGATCTGCAGACCGGCTGGAGATGCCATGACATTTCCTTCAGTGCGGAGATGATGCCGGCAAAACTGTAGCTGAGGATTGCCGATGTGCCTTCCGGGAGACCCGGCGGCCATGGGCGCCCGCAGCCGCTGCCTTAGCTGCCAGGATCCGCGCCGCTGCCCGTCACTGGCGGCGGCCGGTTCCGCGCGAAGAACAGCGGTATCAGGATGATCCCGATGATGATCGGGCTGACCATATACCGGTAGAGCTGGGCCAGATTAGTGGCCATCACTCCCACCTGCTGGGCGGCGATGATGGCGCCGAGCGAGAGCAACTGCCAGTTCCGGCGCCTCCGGGCGAAGGTGAAGAGCACCATGTAGGACAGGTAGCACCAGAACGCGCCCCGCCAGAGCAGCCACTGTAGCTGAGATACCTTGCTGGCAAGCCAGAGGAAGTTCGCTGCCTTGTTCAGCTCCAGAGACGGCGGATCGCCGCGCAGCGCTGACCGGTAAGGATTGCCGCGCAGCACAGGGGCCAGGAGGAACAAGTTCGCTGGTATCTGGTCGCCAGGCTCCGACGTATTGGCCGCCAGCTTGGGCGGGCCGGCGAAGACGCTCCAGGCGATGGCTCCGCGGCAGATGCGGGCGCCCAGAACCAGATCTGGTGACCGCTTGAACACCTGCAGCCAGAGATGGAACAGCTGACCGGTCAGAAGGCTTGATCGCTCAATGAAATGCGGGATCTTCGTCGTGAAGTCCGAGTCATAGCAGTCCGCCGTCCGCGCCCACTCCGCAAGCGGGGCCGCTCGCGCCATGAGGCGCGTATCGGCAGGCGTGAAGCTCGAGGGCCGCTCAGCATAGGCGACGGCGATGTCGCTGTCGGCGGCCGCATAGGAAATGTATTTCGGGGTCTTCTCAATGCCCGCAGCGGGATACACGACGTAGTTCAGGAAGAACGCAACGCAGACCCCTGCCGCCGCTACCCCGGCCAGCCTGGCCCGCAGGCCAGGGAGCAAGATCACCATGGCAGCGGCTGCGAGCACCGCGACGACGAAGCCGTTGAGCCGGAACAGGTCCATGCCAAGCAGCTCCAGCCCTAGAACGGCCACCAGCAGGTTGGTCCGGCGATCACGGGGCATGCCGGGCCGGCTTCGCAATGACACCAGATGCGCGAGCGTGGGCACCATCAAGAACGCGCAGATGGTGAACGGGACATCCTTCCAGATGAAGATCATGAATGCGCCAGTCGGCGGCAACGCCGCCACCGTCAAGGCAGCAGCCGCGGTCCACCGGCCCGGAACTCCGAGGCGGCGGAAGGCAGCAACGGTGTACCCGAAAGCCGCGGACATCGCGATCGTCTGCATGAGTGTCAGCGCCGCGAGGCCGCCAGTGACGCGCAGGCTCAGCCACACCATTGAGTCATAGAGCACAGAATGGTTGTCGACCCAGGGCCCCGTGGTCACGTGCAGTACATAGACGACCGAGTCATAACTCATCAGCCCCGGATAGAACGCGATCCACCAGAACAGGAATATCGCCTGGCATCCGAGATAGGCCGCAAGCGGCGCCCGCCATCCCCGCGGCACCCTGGCCAGGACGCTGCGGACCTGGCCCAGGCCGACAGGCTCCCGGCGGCCGACATCGCCGGCAGGCCGGGCCGCAGTCACCTGGCCGGGGCTGGCCGGGCTGAAGCCGGCCACCTCCGCCGCATCAGGCTCCACATGGGGACTCGTGTTATGAACAGGCATCGAATTTCCCATTCCTCACCGGCGGGACACACCTCACATGAGCGGGCATGATTGGCAGAACCCGTCTCCCAGCCAAGGCGTGCGCGCACACGATGAATAAGGCCAACAAGGCCCGCATAAGTGCCCCAGCCATGCCGCGGCACCAACCGGCAGTCCCGCCGACCGAATTCAACAGCCGCGTAGCTCAGGGACCACCGCTGCGGCCACAACACGTCAGCATAGGCCACCAAGGCCGTAATACGGGTCATGCTGGTGCCACTAGCCTGTGCGCGCGACCGTCTGGCGCCGCGGGCGGTGTCATAGAGCCGGCTGGCGGCGTCCGGCGCGGAACCGCTCGGCCAGGCCCGCGATCTGCTGAACGCCGATCGCGGCGGCCACACACAACGGCGCGATGGCGCCGACGAGGTAGCGCGGATCGAAATCGCTGACCGCGGGCGGGATCACCATGAGAACAAGGGCGGTGAGCCACGGCAGCAGCGCAGGACCGCCGATGCGGCGCCACGCCACTATCAGGCCACCCAGGCCGACCAGCATGATCACGCCGAGCAGTGGTCCCGCGACGACGACGTAGCGCTGGTAGGAGAGGACCCAGCCGGCGTAGGGCTGGACCACTGGCTGGTTCGGGCCAGCCCGGTCGTATGCGTAGAAGTAGGGATCGGCATACGACGGCGGCGGAAGGGGGGACGCCGCTGGGAACTCGTAGTCCATCTGCGTGTTGGCAGCTTGCCAGGGAAGTGTTACAGATGGGTGCGAGCCGCTATGCAGCAGGAAGCTCTCCCAGAAGTAATATCCCACCGTCCGCAGGTAGTCCAGCGGCTGTGCCCTGATCGCCCGCAGCGCGAAGTTGGTGCCAAGGCTGCCGGCAAGCTTCCCGAACTGCCCGCCGGGAACGGTATTGAGCGGGGCAGTGGCGCTCCAGAGGTAGAAAGTCGGCAGACTTCGCTCGCTCACCGGCACCTTCAGGCATAGTCTCCGTTCGGCGGGCGGTGGCTTGATCTTGGCGCAGTCGGCGAACGTGGTGACCCTCGAGTACAGGTAGGCCCCGTCACTGCCGGTAACCTGGAATGTGCCATGCACACTGTCGAACCACGCTGCGTACCCAGCCACCGGCAGGGCGAACACCGCGCACATGACGAGGGCACCGGCGAGGGTCCGCCAACCGGCAAACCTGATGATCAGGTAGCCCAGAAAAACGACCAGCAAGGGGATGCCCTGGGTCCGGACCAGTGCCGCCGCGGCCAGCAGCAGCCCGGCCAGGGCGCAGACCCATACTGGCGGATCTGGCCACCACATCATCGCCGCGACGGCGGTCATGAGCAGGAACGCGAAGAGCGTGTCGCTAAGCAGGAAATGCTCGATCTGGATGGCGTAGGCGGACAGCAGCACAGGAGCCGCCGCCAAGGTGGCGCCCCAGCCGGGCAGCCCGAGCCGTCGCAGCAGCGCGTAGGCAGCGATACCGATGCCCAGGCCCATCGCGTGCTGGACCGCTATCACGGCAGCCAGGCTGTGGACCGGCCTGAGCAGCCACAACATGGCTGAGTAACCGGTGGGGCGGATCAGGCCCGGCTCCATCCGCAGCGCGAAAGCGACATAGCTCGTGCTGTCGGGATACAGCCGGGCACCGGGGAATCCGAGCATAGCGATGACCCGCACGGCGGCTGCGGCCAGCAGGAGGGCACCAAAGAGCCCATGCCGCCGGGAGAAGCGCGCTACCCGGCCGGGCAACGGCTCCGCGCCGGGTTGGTCTGCAGGCAGTTCACGACGATGGTCTTCAGTGCGCTCCGCCACCACGGCAGCCAAAGGGCTGCCGGGCCGGAGCAGATTCACAAACCGACAGACTAGCGTACGCGTTGGGCGAAACTGAACCAGAAGCGTCCCTTAGGGTAAGGCCACATGACCGTCGTATGGCCCAGCGAAGGCCTGCGCAGTGGCCCGCCAGTGCTACCGTCGGTTTCCTCATGAATCGGGATAAGCCTCTCGTCGGCGCACACCGTGGGCGCGCGCCAGGACGGGAGGGTCTCGCGTGCTAGCTACCTTGTGAGTGTGCTGATGCAGTGGAGTCGTATTTCCGAGCGGGTCCGGCCGCCCGAAGCCGGGACGCCAGAAGCGAACGTCCAGCGGCCCGGCACGTCCGAGGAGTACACGGGGATCAGCAACCTCGAGGCCATGGCCTCCGCAGTAAACTATCAGCGCTTCCTCACCGGGCTCCTCACCCTCGCCGCTGGGCGGCCCGGTGCCGGGCGCGCGATCGCAGACTTCGGCGCCGGCACCGGGCCCCTTGCTCGCGCGGCGAGATCACTCGGCTGGCAGGTGACCTGCGTGGAACTTGACCCGGCGCTCCGTGCGCGCCTGCGCGACGATCGATTCGACGCGGTCGCGTCGCTGGACGATATCTCGCCGGGATCGCTCGACTTCTTGTACTCATACAACGTCTTGGAGCACATCGAGGACGACGCGGATGTGGTCAGCGGCTTCCATCGTGTGCTGAAGCCAGGAGCTCCGCTTCTGCTCTATGTGCCAGCGTTCCCGCTGCTCTACAGCTCGATGGACCGGCTTATCGGCCATGTGCGCCGGTACCGGAAAAGAGGCCTGGCGGACCTGGTGGAATCGGCTGGCTTCACCGTAGAGACATGCCACTACGCCGACAGCATCGGCTTTGCCGCCGCGCTGGCCTATCGCGTGATCGGTGACGACTCAGGCAAGCTCGACGGGCGCGCCGTGAGGTTGTACGACCGCTTCGTCTTCCCAGCCAGTCGTCGCCTCGACTATTTCGCGAAGCGGTTCTTCGGAAAGAACCTGGTGCTGATAGCGCACCGCTCTGGCGGGTAGCGGCGCCATGGCTCCCCCAAGAACAGCGCACGCTCGGACCGACGAGCGTGAGCCGACGATCGCAGTGGTGATCCCGTGCCACAACGAAGAGGCAGCCGTCGGCACCGTCGTCCGCGACTTTGCGGCCGCGCTGCCGACGGCGCAGATCTACGTGTACGACAACTCCTCCACGGACTCAACCGCGGACCGCGCACGCGAAGCTGGCGCCGTCACCCGCACCGAGCCCCGCAAGGGCAAGGGCAACGCGGTGCGGCGCATGTTCGCCGATGTTGACGCCGATATCTACGTGATGGTCGACGGTGACGCGACCTATGATCCGGCCATCGCGCCCTCCATGGTCAAGATGCTCCTGGAGCAGAACCTCGACATGGTCGTAGCCACCCGGCGAGCTCTCGAAAACGACGAAGGAGCCTACCGCAAGGGTCATACGAGTGGGAATGTGTGGTTCACCAAGACGATCAGGCGGCTCTTCGGCGCAGACTTCTCCGACGTGTTCTCCGGTTATCGAGTGATGAGCCGACGCTTCGTGAAGAGTCTTCCGGTCTTCTCGGAGGGCTTCGAGATCGAGACTGAGCTCAGCACTCACGCGGTGCGCGTCCGCGCCGCATGTGACGAAATACCGACGCCGTACCGCAGCCGCGGCGAAGGCTCCGCTAGCAAGCTCCGAACCTACCGGGACGGGTTCCGGATACTCCTGCACACCGTCCGCCTCTTCGAGGAGATGCGCCCGCTCCAGTTCTTCACCTGCTGCGGGGCGTTCCTGACCGCCGTCGCCCTAGGGCTCGGCATCCCGGTTATCGACGAGTTTGCCCGCACAGGCCTGGTGTTGCGGTTCCCGACCGCCATCCTGGCGCTCGGTATACAGATCGTGGCCTTCGTCTGCCTGACTGCGGGCATCATCCTGCGCAGCGTGGGCCGCGCCCGCGACGAGGCGAGGAGACTGGTGTATCTGAGCATGCCACCGCCGTCGAGCACGCGTGTCCCGCCGACTTAGCTGCCCGGATCCGCGCCGCTGCCTGTCACTGGCGCCGGCCGGTTCCGCGCGAAGAACAGCGGTATCAGGATGATCCCGATGATGATCGGGCTGACCATGTACCGGTAAGCCCCCGCCCTAGCAGCCACTGCAACGCGATCTACCAGAACAGGAATATCGCCTGGCATCCGAGATAGGCCGCAAGCGGCGCCACTCGCGCCATAAGGCGCGTATCGGCAGGCGGGAAGCTCGAGGGCCGCTCAGCGTAGGCGACGGCGGCGAGCTGTATGTCCGGCTTTAGCCCTTCACTGCGCTCCAGTGCGGATTTGTACTACACTGCCGCGCGTGTCGTGGTCGTACGTATCGTGGCGCGCGCCAACTCAGCGAGGGAGCCTAGAACCTTGAGTGGCAACGATATGGCTCACCCTCGTATCGGCGTCCTGGTGGTTGCCTACAACGCGGAGTCAACCTTGCGTGCGACGCTGGACCGCGTTCCGGCGGACTTCCGGGAGCGGATCGCCGAGGTGATCGTGCTCGACGACGCGAGCCACGACGACACCTTCGCCCAAGGGCATGCCTGGGCCGAGCGGCCGGACACCCCGAGCACCTTGGTGGTGCGGCATACCAAGAACCTGGGCTATGGCGGTAACCAGAAGGCGGCATACAAGCTGGCGCTGGAGCGCGGGCTCGACATCGTGGTTTTGCTGCACGGGGATGGCCAGTACGCGCCGGAGCTGCTGCCGGAAATGGTGGCGCCGCTGGAGCGCGGCGAGTGTGATGCCGTGATGGGCTCCCGCATGATGGACAAAGGGGCGGCCCGCCGCGGCGGGATGCCGCTGTACAAGCTCGTTGGCAACCGGATCCTCACCCGGGCCGAGAATGCGCTGCTCGGTGCCGGGCTGACCGAGTTCCACTCCGGATACCGGGCCTACAGCACCAGTGCGCTGCGCGATATCCCGTTCGAGCACAACACTGACGATTTCGACTTCGACACGCAGATCATCGTGCAGCTGCTGCACGCCGGAAAGCGAATCCTGGAAATTCCGATTCCCACGTACTACGGCGATGAGATCTGTTACGTCAACGGAATGCGCTACGCCAAGGATGTCGTCAAGGATGTCGTCGAGTACCGCCTGGTAACCATGGGGTTCGGAACCTCGGAGTGGGTGCCCAAGCCTGATGAGTACTCGTTCAAGGACGGCGACGGGTCCTCGCACGCCGTGATCCTGGA
>Ga0137391_10002335_pt1 | contig 14201 bp, 12 predicted proteins | sample 15con2h24BmetaG_FD_101399 | JGI IMG/M metagenome (GOLD analysis project Ga0137391, IMG submission 101399) | Vadose zone soil microbial communities from Angelo Coast Range Reserve, California, USA - 15con2h2.4B metaG | ecosystem: Environmental > Terrestrial > Soil > Vadose zone > Saprolite...
AGGTCCGCGCCCTTGCGCGCGTTCGGCATCGAGCCAACGACCAGTTCGCCGTCCTCGAAGACCGTCTCGATCCCGGAGATTCGCGGCGATCCGTCGGCTCGCAAGGTGGCCATTGTCTTGTGTCTGTGAGCGTCGAACAGCGCTCGCACGCGCTCCGCGAACGCCGGCTCTGCTTGTTCGACATCCTGCCACGCCGTCACGCGCCCATGATCGCACCGATCGCCGGCAGCATGGTCTTGGTTTCGGCCGGCCCCGCTCCAGGACCCCGGATCAGGGCGCGACTTCACCGATCGCGGCTAGCGAAGCTGCAGGCCAGCGCCCTGTCGAAGCGTTCACGACAAGGACGTGGCCCAACTCTGGTTTGACGATGAGTAGCCAGTCGTCGTAGTTGGAGACGACATTGAGGATGGCCTAAGTACTCCTTGGATAGGTCCTTGCGCAGCAGCAATTTGGTATCCGGCGGAGGATCAGCAATCCGCGCGATCTTGCCGTACCTCAAGGCCAGAGGCATCCACCAACACACACAGTACTGCTCCCTACCGGGCTCCTCAGGCCTGTACTTCGCGGCGTCGATAGGCCCACATGCGCTAACGCTCGCTATGCGGCTGAGCGCGCCAGCTCATGGTCACGAGGAACATGCCTCGTCATAGCCGTTAGCGGTCACCGGTCCGCGCTGCCCACCCGCGTCGCACGACCGGGCAGACCCGGCAGCCGCGCCCGATCGACAGGCGCGCGCAGCGCTCCGTTAGCATGGCCATGATCGGCCTTCGTCGCCGGGTTCTCGCCCACAGACGATCTCGTGGCATACACAACCAACGATGAAGGGTCTGCGACATGAAGGCAGTGATGTTCGATACGTTCGGCGACCCCGAGGTCCTGCATCTCGCAGACGTTCCTCTTCCGGATCCAGGACCGGGGCAGGTGCGGATCAGAGTGCAGGCGAGCGGGGTCAACCCGGTGGACTCCGCGATTCGATCCGGCGCAATGCAGGCCATCTTCCCGACCGCTTTGCCGAAAATCCCAGGCGTCGACGTTGCCGGCGTCGTCGACGAGGTCGGAGAACATGTGACGGATGTTGCGGTAGGCGAGCCTGTGGTCGGCTGGGCTGACCCCCCGGCTGGGTCGTACGCCGAATATGCCCTGGCCAGCCAGATTGCTCGCATACCGACCGGGCTGTCGTTCGCCGATGCGGCCACGTTGCCCACCGCTGGCGAGGCCGCCAAACGCGGCTTGGACCTGCTGGGAGTACGAGCTGGAGAAACCGTAGTCATCCACGGGGCCAGCGGGTCGGTGGGGACCATCGCCGTGCAGCTGGCTGTAGCCCGCGGCGCGACGGTCATCGGCACCGCGAGCGAAGACAATCAGGACTATGTTCGGTCGTTGGGCGCCATCCCGGTGCTTCACGGTGAGGGCCTCGTCGACCAGGTTCGTGCATCGTCCCGGCAGGTCGACGCGGTGCTTGACGTGGCCGGTAAGGGTGCGCTCCCCGACTCCATCGTGCTGCGTGGAGGAACCGACCGGATCATCACTATCTCGGACCCGGCCGCCGGGGAGCTGGGTGTAACCTTCAGTGCTGGCACGCCGAAGGACTGGTCTACGGGCGATCTGGCCGGGTTGGCGGAGCTGGCCGCGCGTGGCGACTTGACCACGACGGTAGCTGGTACCTATCCACTTGAACGCGCCGCTGACGCCCAGCGGGTTAGCCAAGCTGGCCACGTCCGAGGCAAACTCGTGCTCACCCCCTGAGAGGGCGCGCGAAAAGGGAGCGAGTACCACGGGCGGTGTCCTTCGCTCCACAAGAACCCGGACGCACGCGATGACGACCCCGTGGGGTGCCAGAAGTGTGCTCGCCCCGTGACCTGCGCTGACAGGCGGCTGGCGGTCATCGGGAATGATGATCGCCCGTGTCTCTGCGTCTGCCCTACCTGATCTTCGTCCGGTTCGGCGTCAGCTGACGCTACCTGAATGGAGACATAGTCCGCACCGATGCTGCTGAGCACTGGCATGTATGCGTCGACGAGCTCGTCGGCGTGGTGCGCGATAGCGTACTTGCCGAGGATTTCGTCGCGGTCCATTGCGTCTGCCCGCTCGCGCAGTATCGCGGGATCGCTCACCTCGAGCCGCCCGGGAGCACGCATCCCGCGTATGGATGATAGTGCCGTCCAGGCCTCATCTGTGTTCTTCGCCAGAACGGTCCACCGCGTCGCCCGGATCGTACCGAGCGTCGCGTCGGGCCTGGCCGCGGACGCGTCCCGGAACGGCGCGGTGACCTTCTCGCGCGTTTCGGCTGGATCCTTGGCGCTCGTTATGAGCCCCTCCGCGATTTCGCCGGCGAATCGCGCTGTCTTGGGCCCGCCTGCGGCGACCAGTAGCGGGATCTTGTGGGCTGGCGCTGTACAACCGTGCCGTCTTGGTCCGGTAGTACTCGCCGTCGAAGTCCAGTTTCTCGCCGTCGAGCAGGCGCCGGATGATGCTCAGAGCCTCGCGCATCCGCGTCATTCGCTCGGCATAGCCGGGAAATCGCCAGCCGAGCGGGCTGTCGTTGATAGCTTCCCCAGTACCGAGACCGAGAGTGAACCGGCCGCCCGAGAGCCTGTCCACGGTGGCGGCGGCCTGGGCGATGAGTGCCGGGTGATAGTGGAACAGCGGGCATGTCACGGAGGTACCGAGCTCGACTTCGCTAGGCCGGGCTGCTACGGCCCCGCGCCATGACCAGGCGAAGCCTGCAGCGGACGTGTCGTCCACCCAGGGGTGGAAGTGGTCGGATGCGAGCACCATGTCGAATCCGGCGGATTCGGCCAGCACAGCCTGCTCGACGAGGAGTTCGGGCTGGTAGGACTCGTGGCTGGCTGGCCAGGCGAACTTCATCACGGTTCCTTGTCTGGTCGGGTCGGTCCGCGAGCCGTCTCCGCGCCGCGCGCTTCGCGCAGGGCCGTGAACAGGCGCACTGGGCTTAGCGGCAGTTCCGTGAGCTCAGGACGCAGGGGCCGGACCGCGTCGGCGACCGCGTTGACCACGGCGGCCGGTGAGGAGGTTGCCCCACCCTCGCCGGTGCCCTTGACGCCGAGGGGGTTCAACGGTGACGGGAAGCTCTGGTGCAGCACCTGTATGTCCGGCACCTCGGCGGCGCCCGGTAGCAGGTAGTCGAGGAAGGTCGCGGTGGTGAACTGGCCGCTTTCGTCATAGCACGCTTCTTCGAGCAGCGCGTTGCCGATGCCGTGAGCGACGCCACCGTGCTGCTGGCCTTCGACGATCATCGGATTGAGGACGGTACCGCACTCGTCCACGACGACGTAGCGGAGGACCGTTACGCTGGCCAGATCGGGGTCGACTTCGACCACCGCGATATGAGTTCCGGACGCGAAGGTCACGGTCGGCGGGACGAAGTAGGCGGTGGCCTCCAGGCCAGGAAGGGCGGTCAGCCCGGATGCCGGGGCCGCGGCTTCGGAGAGCTGCGCGAACGTCAGCGACTTGCCGGGCTGCGCGGCGTCGACCACGCGCCCGTCCTGGAGCACGAGTTGGGCCGGGTCGGAGTCGAGCACCTCGCCAGCAATCTCGATGATCCGGTCGCGGAGGCGTGCCGCGGCCAGGTGCACCGCGTTGCCAGCGGTGACGGCGCTTCGGCTGCCGAACGTGCCGCCTCCGTAGGGCAGCAGTGCTGTATCACCAGTGCGGACCAGAATCTGCTCGGGAGGCACGTCGAGCACGTCGGCACAGACCTGGGCCAGCACGGTCTCGTGACCCTGGCCCTGCGGGCTGGAGCCGCACAGCACCGTGACGTTCCCTGACCCGTCGATGCGGACGGCAGCGCCTTCATGCGGGCCGTATCCGGATCCCTCGACATGGCTCGAGATCCCGATTCCCAGCAACCGTCCAGCGCGGCGCGCCTGCGCCTGTTCCTCGCGGAAGTCCGCATAGCCGATCGCGTCCAGGGCGGCCTGGAGCTGAGCTGGATAGTCTCCGCTGTCGTACACCAGCAGCTTGCCGTTCCGGTAGTACATGCCCATGTCCTTGGGCATCGCCGCAGCCGGGATCAGGTTGCGCTGCCGGATCTCGGCTGGGTCCAAGCCGACGTCCGCCGCGATCATGTCGATCAGGCGGTCCATGACGAACGTCGCCTCGGTGCGTCCGGCGCCCCGGACCGGTGTGAGCGGCTGCTTGTTGGTGAGGACGTGGCGGGCATGGACGCGCAGGTTCTCGATGTCGAACTGGTTGCGCAGATGACTGGCGGCGTTGAAGGTCAGGGTGACGTTGAACGGGTTGTACGCGCCGCTGTCGGCGACGATGTCGGCGTCGAGCGCGGTGAGCGTGCCGTCCAGCAGGTAGCCGACCTGGACGTCATACCACTGGTCCCTGGAGTGCCGCGCGTTGACGAGGTCTTCCTGGCGGTCCTCCAGCCAGCGGACCGGGCGGCGCAGCAGGACCGCGGCCGCGGCCACGGCCACCTCCTCGGGATAGATGCCGCCTCCGAAGCTGCCGCCCATGTCGGGCTTGATCACCCGGATGGCGTCCTCCCGCAACTGGAGCATCTCGCTCAGGTAGCTCCGCAGGACGTGTGGGGTCTGCGTGTTCGACCAGACGGTGAGCTGCTCAGTCGGGGCCTCGAAGTGGGCTATGACGCCGCGGGTTTCGATCGGGCTGCCGATGGACCGGCGGATGCGGAAACGCCGCCGCAGGCGCCGGTCGGCTCGCGTCATCGCCTCGTCGGGATCGCCGACCTCGACGGTGAACTCGGCATGGACGTTGCCTGGCACCTCTGCGTGCAGGGTCTCGGCGCCGGGCTGCATCGCCTCGAAAGGGTCGGTGAGCGCCGGCAGCGGCTCTGCGTCGATGTCGACCAGCTCGGCCGCGTCCTCGGCGAGGTAACGGTCGGCGGCGACGACCATGGCCATCGGTTCTCCGACCCTGAGCACGCGATCGTCGGCCAGGACCGGTGCCCGGTACGGTCGGATTGTCAAGCCGTATTCCGAGACCAGCACGGGATCGATCGCGCTGTAAAACTGGCGGGTGAAAGGCAGCGTGACGTCGGCTAGGTCGGCTCCGGTCAGGACGCCGATCACGCCTGGGGCGCAACGAGCCTGCTGAGTATCGAGGCCCCGGATCCGCGCGTGCGGCCACACGCTCCGGACGAAGCAGATATCGGCCAGCCCGGCCAGCCGGATGTCGCCGATGAAGGTCCCGTGGCCGGTGATAAGGCGCCGGTCTTCCAGACGCGTGAGGTCCTTGCCGACGTACTTAGTCACCGGGCTCATCACCGTCATCGGAGGTAAGGGCCTCGGCGGCGCGGGTTATCGCGGCCACGATGTTCTGATAGCCCGTGCAGCGGCATAGGTTGCCAGACAGGGCAGCGCGGATCTGAGCTGGTGACGGCGATGGCGACTCCTTCAGGAGTTCCACGGCGCTGAGGATCATTCCCGGGGTGCAGAATCCGCATTGCAGGCCGTGCGCCGCGCTAAAGGCCTGCTGAAGGGGATGCAACGCGCCGTCGGGAGTCGCGAGGCCCTCGATCGTCACCACCGACCGTCCGTCGGCCTGGACGCCGAGCATGAGGCAGGACCGCACGCTCCGGCCGTCCAGCAATACGGTGCAGGCTCCGCAGGCACCTTGCTCACAACCCAGGTGAACCCCGGTGAGGCCGAGGTTGTCGCGGAGGAGATCGGCCAGGGTCGTGCGCTGCGTGACGCTGCAGGTCCGCTGGGAGCCGTTCACGCGCAGGCTGACTTGCCGCTCGTTAGTCATCGAACGATCGCCTCGCTGCCCGAATCGAGCGCCGCGGCCGCCAGCACGCGGCGGGTCAGCGTCCGAGCTACGTGCAGCCGGTGGCTGCGCTCGTCGTCGTCGGTTCCGGCAAGCACCAGGTCCGCTGCTAGTTCGTGCGCCGCCGCATCGGCCAGCACCGGTCCGAACGCCTGCCCTACCAGCGTGGCCTCTGCCGTGTGGCATCTGGTCGGCGTGATCGCCGCGCCGATGACGGCGAGCCGGGCGTGGGTCACGATGTTGTCTGGCCCGAGACCGAGCACGGCCGCGACTCCGGCGATGGCGAAGTCGCCATGCCGCCGGGCAAATTCGGCGAACGCGCTTCCGGTCCGCCCGGGCGGCATCTGCAGCGCCAAGCCGGTGATCAGCTCATCTGGCTCGAGCGCGGAGGCCAGGAAGCCGATGAAGAAGTCGTCGGCCCGTATGCTCCGCTCGGCGCTTGCACTACATGCCGTGATCACGCCGTCGTATGCCAGGGCGATGGCGGCCCACTCGGCGCTCGGATCGGCATGGGCCAGGCTGCCGCCGACGGTTCCCCTGTTGCGGATCGCGACGTGCCCGATCTGCGCGGCGGCCTGGCGGATGAGGGCGGGAAGCCCGCGAGGGGCGGCCAGCTCCGCTGTGCGGTGCCTGACCAGCGCCCCGATACGGATGCAGCCGTCGGCGGCATCGATCGTCTCGAGCGAGCCGATGCGGTTGATGTCGACCAGGATCGCGGGCCTGGCCAGGCGGAAGGCGAGCAGCGGGAGCAGGCTCTGGCCGCCCGCTAGCACCTTGGCCTCATCTGACCATCGACGGAGCAGTTCGAGGGCCTCAGCAAGGGTGTCCGGCGCGGCGTAGTCGAAGGGCGGCGGCTTCACCGGAATTCGGGCAGCACCGCTGAGGCGAACCTGCGCCACTGCTCGAAGAGGTGGTCGAGGTTGTGGTAGATGAACTTCAGCTCGAAGTAGGTGCACCCGGCGTCGACGTATTCGTGGATGCGGTCGCGCACGTGTTCGGGTGAGCCGATCAGTGAGGATTCCCAGATCTCGCTGAGCGTGTCAGCTTGCTGCTTGTCTTCGGCGAAGCCTCCGGTCGTGCCGGCGTATCCGGTCTCGAATGCGCCCATGGTGCGCGCCGCCTGCTGGCGTGCCTCCTCGTCGGTGTCGGCGAGCAGGATCTGGATTTCGCTGCCGATGGTCGGCGCGTCGGCCGGGCGGCCGCGGGCTGCTAGCCGCTTGTTGAGGTCGGCGATCGCCACCGGGAACTGGTCGGGCGTGACCCAGCAGGACAGCCAGGCATCGGCGTAGTCGGCGATCATGTCGAGTGACTTGTCAGCGGATCCGCCAATCCAGATCGGCGGATGCGGCAGCTGCCGCGGCTTCGGGTAGATAGTGGCATCGGCGAAGTTGACGAAGCGTCCGCTGAAGGACGGTGAGTCCTGGTTCCAGACCGCGAGCATGGCCTCCAGGCACTCCCTGGTGTGGGTGACCTTGGTAGCCCGGCTGACGCCAAGCACCTCGAAGTCCACGTTCAGCGTGCTCTTGGCTGCCCCTTGGCCGATGCCGAGGTCGAGTCTGCCGCCGGACAGGTCATCCAGGCAGGCCAACTGCTTCGCGGTGAGGAGCGGCTCGCGATAGGGCAGGATCAGGACCGCGATGCCGAGGCGGATCCGCTCGGTCACGGCCGCGCAGTAGGTGAGCGATGTGATCGATTCGTAGAACATCGGCGGGTAGTCCGGCCCGGCGGCTTCGAAGGCTTCGCGGGATCCGCAGGAGATGTGCACGGAGTCCAGGGTCTTGTTCCAGATCAGGTAGTCGTGCACCCAGAGCGTGTCAAACCCGGTCCGGTCGGCCTCGATCGCCGAACTGCGGATCGCCTGCGGGGACGAGAGGACTCCCGCCACCGGAATCCGGACTCCGAACTGCGCCTGACGTGTCACGGTCGAACCTCCTCCTGGTTGGCTGGACGGGCTGGCCCGGCGTGCCCAGGCTGCTACTTCCCGGCGCTCTCGGCGCTGGCGTCTTGGGCGTCCGATGGAATGAACGCGATCGCGTCAGTCTCGATCAGCTGCCGCGCGTCGAATAGCCGGCTGACCTGGACCAGCGTGGAGGCGGGGAAGCAGTCGGGCCAGTGCCGCCGCCAGACCTGCTCGATCCGCGGCCAGGTCTCGATATCGAGCACGTAGGTCCGGATCTGGCGGACGTCGTCGAGGGTGCCGCCTGCCTCGGCGAGCAGGCCGGTCATGGTGCGGAGGATCTGGTCGGCCTGACCGGCGACGTCACCGACCGACCGGATCTCGCCCCCGGCGCCACGAGAGGTGATGCCGGAGACGAAGACGAGCGTACCTGCTCCATGTGCGGTCGTGTAGCTGGTGAAACCGGTGATCGGGACCTCGTAGTCGCGGGCTGCCGTCATCTAGGATCCGGCGGCGAACTTGTTGGTGTAGTACGCCGTCGCTGGCTGCGACTTGCTCAGCCCTGCGTACTTCTCCAATGTCGCCACGGTCGTCTGCCATTGCGCCGGGCTCGACGGTCCGAGCGGCGTGGTCTGCACCCCGGACGGGGGCTGCAGCTGCGCGCAGGCCGCCTGGAAGTTGTCGGTGTTGTAAGTCTTGTCTGCAGCGGTCTTGCTCAGGTTCGGATACATCTTCTCGAACAGGGCGACGGCCGCGGGCTGGTCGCCGCAGCTCTCGTGCCACGCCTGGGCTGTCGCGGCCACGAAGTTCTTGACGAGGCTGGGCTGGCCGCTGATCACCGAATCCGACGCGATGATGCTGTAGCCGAACAGCTTGATCCCGCTGTCCGCCCACGCCATCGGCGCTCCGATGCCCTTGTTCGCCAGGCTGGCCTGGAGCGTGTCCTCGCCGAGAAGGCCCGCCATGCAGTCGGCCTTGTGCGCCACGAACAGCGTCACCTTATTCGTCACCGACGCGTTTACAACATGGATGCTGCCGGCACTGAGCTGGTTCGCGGCCAGGTACGCAGGCCAGATCTGGGCGGTGGACTCGGACGGGATCATGATGACCGAGTGGCCCTTCAGGCCGGCGGGCGAGGTCACGTGCGCTGACTTGAAGCACTCCGTGGCGAAGGCTCCGCGCTGCTGGATCACCATGACGTTCTTGATCGGCACGCTCTTGCTCTGGGCGATCACGGCGGTTGAGGTGTCCGCGAAACCGAACGGGTACTTGTCCTGCCCCACCAGGGTTGCCGTGGTGGACGAGCCCTGTCCCTGGGTCAGTGTCAGGTTGATGCCATGTGCCTTGTAGATGCCATGCGCGATGCCGTACATGAAGGGCACGTGGTAGGGCTGCCAGGTCCAGTCGAGCACGAGGTTTACGTTGACCGGCGCACCTGACTTGCCATTTGCTGCCGGGCCGGGATTAGCCGCCGGGCTGCTGCTGCAGGAAACAAGTGCCAGGAACGCCGCGAAAGCAGTTCCTGCCAGGAGGCCGTATCGGCCAGTCCGCGGGAGGCGGGCGGCAGACATCACTCTGATGCTTCTTGGTTGCCTCATCGAACGTCCCCTTCTTCCGGCCCATGCCGTCGCTGACGCCGCGCCAGGCCGACGGCTGTGCCCGTCGGCCCTGAACCACGGGTGGTATGCCACCTGGGGGTTGTGGTACACCCTAGCAAAGCCGAATACTCTGTCAATACCCCTCGATACTCAGGCGCATCAGGGCAGCTGGTCGCTACTATTGCGAGCACATCGTGACCTTGACAGATCGTCCTGATCCGGTTAATTTCTGCATACCGATTTTGATCAGACGGTATACCATCTAGGCGAGGTGCAATGAGCCTGCGGCGTCTGTCCCTGCACCTGACGCCAGTGCCCGCGGGGTCCGGGCAGCCCGCCCGCGGATGCGCCTCAGGCGACAGCTGATGGTCGAGTCACGCAGCGCGGCGGCGGCCGCCGAGCTGAAGCGACGGATCGTACAGGGCCATATCCCGCCCGGCGCCCGGCTGTCCGAGCGGGCCATTTCGCGCGGCCTGAACGTCAGCCGCACGCCGTTGCGCGAGGCGCTGCTCCAATTGGAGTCAGAACGCCTCGTCGAAAGGACCAGCTCTGGCCTATGGCAGGCCAGGAGGCTGACCGAGCGCGACGTCCGGGACATCTTCGCGGTGCGCAGGCAGCTGGAGGTGCTCGCGGTCCGCCTCACCATCGAGCGAGCCTCGGATGTGGAGGTCGCAGGGCTCGAGGAGTTCCTGATCGCCTCTGAGCGTGCACACGACTCCCTTGACCACTTGTCGATGACGCTTGCCAATGGCGGCTTTCACAGCGCCGTTTACCGCATCACGCACAGCTCATGGCTGACGACGGCTATGGAGCCGATTCGCAGCCAGACGATCAGGATCCGGTTCCTGATCGCCAGCCACGTCTCCGCGCCGGAGTATCCGGAAAGCCACCGGCAGATCTACGACGCATTGGTACGGCGGAATGTCCGCACGGCAGAGGCGATCGTCACCGATCACGTGGAAGAAGACCTCAAGGTCGCGGTCCGCCACCTGAGCCTGCTCCACGGCCCCCCAGGGGTCCTTTACTACGACGACGCCGATCTGGCCGCGCCTTCGGCTGATCCGGCGGCGATTGCGGCGCCAGGAGACACGACCACGGCGAAGCCATTGTCACCGTGAACCCGCCCGGCCTGCGCAAGGAGGCAGCATGCCCGCGTCCTATGACCTCGTCATCACAGGCGGCACCATCCACACCCCCGATGGGCCTGTTTCGGGCAGTCAGCTCGGTATCCGGGAGGGGAAGATCGCCGGCCTCGACGGGGGCCTGGAGAAAGCGGGCGCAGGCACGATCATCGACGCAACCGGGTTCGACGTCCTGCCGGGGGCCATCGACACGCACTCGCACCACCGTGACCCCGGCTTTACGCACAAGGAGGACATCACCACGGCCACTGGCGCGGCAGCGCTGGGCGGGATCACGACGAGCATCGGTATGCCGAATGTCCAGCCGCCAACCACCAGCCCGGAGCATTACGCCGAGCTCATCGCCAGCGGGGAGCAGAAGGCGATCGTCGACTTCAACCACAACCCTGCGCCCACCCAGCGCGAGCACATCGCTGAGCTAGCCGCCATGGGAGCGCTCGGATTCAAGGTGTACATGGTCGTCGACTCCAAGCGGTCCTATCCCCACATGCCCGGGCTCGGCGTACATGAGCACGGCGATCTCCTGCAGATCAGCGAGGCGGTGGCCGCGGCTGGCCGCGTTCTCATGGTGCATCCCAATGACCAGTCGATACTCGGAGTGCTTGAGGAGCGCGCCTGGGCAGGCGGTGACTTCGGCTTCAGGAACTATGCGTACGCCGAGGCCGCCCTCGACGGCGTGGTCTGGAACGTCGCGGTCGCCGTCCTGCTGGAACTTCAGCGCGCAACCTCCGTGCCGCTGCACGTCCTGCACATGATGAATCCCGGCATGATCCGGCTGATCAGTCACGCCAAAGCGGACGGCCAGGACGTCACTTCCGAGGTCAACCCCTTTGCGCTGTTTCTCAGCCAGCTTGATGCCATCAGCCACCTCGGCCCGCTCGCGCTCGGCCGCTGCATCCCGTCCCCTTGGCTCGACGCCTTGTACACGGCGATCACGGACGGCACCATCGACGTCCTCGGCTCGGATCACGCACCTCATACCGTTGCCGAAAAGGAGGTCGGCTGGCAGAACATGTGGCAGGCCCCGAGCGGGACGCCGCAGCTGCAGCACTACCTGCCGCGGCTTCTTACCGAGACCGTCACCGGCAAGCTGCAGATCGCCGACGTCGTCCGCATCACCGCAACCAACCCCGCACGCCGGTTCGGGCTCTACCCGCGCAAGGGAGCGCTCATCCCCGGCGCGGACGCGGACATCGCCATCGTTGACATGCGCACCGCCAAGCCGGTACGCGAGGACAACCTGGCCAGCAAGGCCGGCTACACGCCCTACGCCGGGATGAACCTGTACGGCTCAGTCGTCACTACCCTTGTCCGCGGAACGGTCGTTGCCGACAATGGCGAAATAACCGTCGACCCTGGGTACGGTCAGTTTGTCCGGCCGGTATCGCCGCCAGCGCCAGCCAGCAGCCTGACCCCTTAACCCGGCCGACGCGGAGCAAGCTATGAGAACCGAACCATCCGGCGTACCGGAGACCGTCTCTTACGAAGGCGTCGGGCTGACCTACTCCACGGCCAGCGGACCGGTCCAAGCGCTAACCGACATCACGCTGGCCGTTCCGCGCGGGCACTTCGTATCGATGGTAGGTCCGAGCGGCTGCGGCAAGAGCAGCCTGCTGATGCTAACGGCAGGGCTACGGTCGTGCACCCACGGGCAGATCCGGATCGACGGTATGCCCGTAACCGGGCCACAGCCGAATAGCGGCATCGTTTTCCAGAACGACACCCTGCTGGACTGGCGGTCGGCGCTAGCCAATGTGCTGCTGCAGGTCGAGCTGCGCGGCCTGGCCAAAGAGCAGTACCGGCAGAAGGCGCTCGACCTGCTCCGGAGCGTCGGTCTCGGCGGGTTCGAGGACCGCCATCCCTACGAGCTGTCCGGAGGCATGCGGCAGCGCATCGCCATCTGCCGGGCGCTCATCCACGATCCGCATCTGCTGCTCATGGACGAGCCCTTCGGCGCGCTCGACGCGCTGACGCGGGATCAGATGATGATCGACCTGCAGGCGCTCTGGCTCGAGCAGCGCAAGACCGTGCTGTTCATCACGCACAGCATTCCCGAGGCCGTCTTCCTATCTGATCGCGTGGTTGTGATGACGTCACGGCCCGGCCAGATCGACGACATCGTGCCCATCGACCTGCCCCGGCCCAGGGAGCTGCACATGACCACAGAACCGATCTTCAACGCCCACGTGCAGCAGATCAGGGAGATCTTCGAGCGGCAGGGAGTCCTGCGATCCGACTCGCACGCAGGAGACAGACAGTCCCTCGCTGACGCACACTTGCACGGCACCGATGACAGGGGCGGCGGCCGATGACCGATCAGATGCCGCTAGACGCCGGATACCGCAGGCGAGCAAGACGGCGCAGGACCGAAGCCATCGGCTACCCGGTCGGAGCTCTACTGCTCGCGCTAGCGCTGTGGCAGCTCATCGTGGCGATCTTCAACATCCCCGGATACCTGCTGCCGACACCCGGAGCGGTCTGGTCGACTCTGACGACCCAGTGGCAGTACCTGGCATCGGAGTCCGTGCCGACCATCGAGGAAGTGCTGCTCGGCTTCGCGTCAGCCACCGTCTTCGGTATCGGCATCGCGATCGCAATAGTGACCTGGCGCCTGTTCGAGAAAGCTGTCTACCCATTGCTCGTGGCCTCGCAGGAAGTCCCGCAGATTGCCTTCGCGCCACTGCTCCTGGTCTGGTTCGGCTTCGGCCTGACATCGAAGGTGATCGTTGCGTTCCTGATCGCCTTCTTCCCGATCGTCGTGAACACCGCGGCCGGCTTGCGCTCGGTCAGCACGGAACTGCTTGACCTCGCCCATTCGACCCGCGCATCCGGCTTCACCATCCTGCGCAAGATACGGTTCCCGTTCGCGCTGCCGCACATCTTCACCGGCCTCAAGATCGGTGTGACGTTCGCCGTCATCGGAGCCGTCGTCGGCGAGTTTGTCGGGTCTGGCAACGGCCTCGGCTACGTGCTGATGACGGCCAACGGCAGGCTGGACACGGCGACGCTGTTCGCCGCCATCGCAGTGCTTGTCATCATGGGCCTGGTGCTCTTCGCGGCCGTTTCCCTGCTGGAGCGGCTCATGATTCCCTGGCATGTCACCCAGCGCACGGTCGAGACATCCCGATCTGCAGCCGCCTAGCCGAACCAGCCGACTCGACCGGACGCCCAGAGAGACAGAACAGCGGACTCTTAATCCCGCGGGCTCCGGGCTCCAGTCCCGGGCGGCTCGCCGACAACCCCCGACCCGCGTCGGCACCGCCAGTCGATGACCGAAAATGCGCCCTAGCGACGTGACGCGATGGCTCAGTCCTGGCCCTAATAGCGTGGGATGGTGGTGACGGGGAAAGCCGGGCTGCCCGCCACAGATGTGCAAATCTCTCTATAATCCGCACATGACCGACGCCGGGGACGGTGGCCGCAAGTCCAACGCGCTCGGGCGAATCTTGCGATGGCGGCCCCGCACCTACCGACAGGCCTGGCTATCAGCAGCGATCGGCCAAGCCTTGCCTTGGCTAATCGTCTACTCAGTCTTCGGAACCATGAACGGATGGCGCAATCCTTGGCCCATCCTCTGCTTTGAAGGCACTGCGATCTTGCTAGTCGGCGGCGGGCTCATCCAGAGCTACATGCTTTACAGGCAGCGCCACAAGAAAGCTCGCGTACTCGCTCAATAGTCGTGGCTGAACGCGCAGAATCTTGGCTGTTGGGTGTCTCCCTGGGTTCCTATCCGGACGTATACAGGGTGATGAACGTATCCGGAGGTTCAGCAGACTGCCGGGCGCGGCGATTCACCGAGTTGTTCGG
>Ga0137391_10002336_pt1 | contig 14201 bp, 14 predicted proteins | sample 15con2h24BmetaG_FD_101399 | JGI IMG/M metagenome (GOLD analysis project Ga0137391, IMG submission 101399) | Vadose zone soil microbial communities from Angelo Coast Range Reserve, California, USA - 15con2h2.4B metaG | ecosystem: Environmental > Terrestrial > Soil > Vadose zone > Saprolite...
ATCCTCTAACACGCCGATCACCTCCCAGCCCCTACACCATTCCTTGGGGTGCCCTCCTCGCACCTCCCCATATGTTCGCCTCGATGACTCTTCCCTGCATGGCGGCCTCCTCGAGGGCCTACCTCACGTTCGCGCTAGACTAGATGCTAGGTAAGCATTTTTTCTTCACCATTGGCACAACTTACAGTGCCTCGCGTCACGCCTTGCGTCAGCTAGCAGCACCCTCTAAGGATGGAGTTGGTGGTCTGGCCCTCCTAGTACTAATTACCACGCTCTCATGCTCACTATGGCCTCTTTTTTCTAGGCAGTACAAATCGAGCGCTTTCGCTCAACAGCTGTTAGACATCCTCAGAATCCTTCGTGTGCCCTCTTGGTCCCAAACAGCAGCCCCTCATCCCGTCCCATGCATACAGAAAGTATCCGGCTCCCTAACCAATGCCGTATTTTTCGTGTCTTCACCATCGACCTCATCCCGCACCCTCCTCCTGCGGGTATACGGTCCGTCCTCTGGCTCCCTTATCTCGCGCCGACGAGAGCTACAAGTCCTACACGTCCTTTCTTCGAAATTCAACCTCGGTCCGCGTATATATGGTACGTTCACCAATGGGCGCCTCGAAGAATACTTTGATTCGGTGGCACTTACTGCCTCCGATATCCGCGAGCCACGAATCAGTGCATACATCGGAGCACGGATGGCTGAGCTCCACAGTGTTGACATTGCTACCATTGAATGGCAATCACATGGAAGTAATATACAGATAGGCGTTCAAAAAAATGTGCATTCGTGGCTGCCTCATGCGCGAAGTGTCCTTGCGCTGCCGGCGATCACACCGGCCATTCGCAAAGCGCTCGACCTAGACCGATTTCAAGCAAAGTGGGAGAGCTACACAAAATGGCTCAAGACAGCGCACTTTGATGCACATCCAGTATTTTGCCACAACGATGCCCAGTATGGCAATCTGCTTCGCCTGAACAACGTGGAAGAGGGTACCCCCGAGCACCACCAGGTTCGTCCTCTCCTTCCTCCTTCCGTCGCCTTATGTTATCTCAACCACTTCGCGGCCTCTGCTGATCGTCTCTTTCTACCCCTTTTACGTCCCGCATGACGCCATAACAACAGATCATCGTCGTCGACTTTGAGTACGCGTCCCCAAACCCAGCCCCGTTCGACATCGCGAACCACTTCATCGAGTGGACGGCAGACTACCACGGCCCAACCCCACACGTGCTCGACGCCTCGCGCTACCCGACCCACGCCCAGCGCCGCACGTTCCTCACCGCCTACCTCGAGCACCGCGCGCCGCACGCCTCCGCCTCTGCTCCCGCCTTCGCGGACCTATCCCCCGCAGCGCGCGAGCGCGAGCTCGTCGCGCTCGAGAACGCCGTATCCGCGTGGGGCCCGGCGTCGCATGCGATGTGGGCGCTGTGGGGCCTCGTCCAGGCGCGCGAGGACGTCCTGGCGAACATTGTCGAGCCCGAGTTCGATTATATTGGCTGCGCTCGCTGCCGTATGGCCTCGTTCTATCGCGAGCTTGCCGTTCTCGGCACGTGAGTTGTTCAAGGGCGCGTTTTCCCCCCGCTTCTCCCCAGATATTTTCTCCTCGTCGGCGAATCGGTAGAATGTTATTCTAAACCACACCACTTATATCTGCGTGGACCAAAACAGTGATTATTCGATCTATCCGTGAACTGCGTACTTGCCTAACTACTCAATTATCATCAATCTTTATTCCCCATCGCTATTGCATCGCCTTTATTGGTACTTGAACTACATCTACGTTGGCTTCGTGCACCAGTTCTAAAACTAGGCAAACGGGCGTGAAATTCATTCAGATAATATAAGGACATGATGATGGAGAGCAGCGCAATGTATGATGGCGGCGTAAGGATAGGCAAGGGAGGGAATATACCTCTGATCGGGACAGACGAACAAGACAATAAATCAAGCTGCAGACTGGGCTGGCTACTAAAAAGGGAACGATGAGATGGACGAGCAAGATTCAAAACAACAAGGGGAAAATGTGTACAACGAAGGAGTTCGTGAAAAAGAACTTGTAGGTTGGAAGTGAGCGTGAAAGATCGACATCGGAAGCAGACGGCGGGGAAGGGGTTGTTTTGATCATCAAACAATCGTCAAGTATCATTGAAGCGCAGGAAAATGAAAGTTTGAGAACCGTGAAAGCATAACGTGGCGCCGACACCAAGAGAAGGAACAGGGAAAACAAGTAGTACAATAATGGAAGCGAACTCAAGCTTGACTTTATATTATACATACGCTTTTCGGCCTGATGGTGCAAGACCCTTCAAGCCCAAGCGGAGGCCTTCTCAGCGTAGCGCGTACCCTGCTCGGGTGACAGCCATGGCGTACTGAGCTTGCCCTCATTGGCGGGGCTTGCGCTTTGTGGACCATGTAACGGTGAGGGTGCTACGAGATGGCGCGAGAGGCTAACCCAGTTACCAACGCTTCCGGAGCGCGAGTGACCGTTCGCACGCGGCATAGCAGCCTCAGGTTGAGGTGCGACAAATTGTGCAGCGGGGGGCGGAGTGAGGTTCAGGCTAATCTCAGTGCCATTGAAGGAGTGGCGAACGTTTGCCCCAGAAGTTCGTGCGGTATTCTGCTTTGGGGGTGTCTTTCAAAGACGACGATGAGCATGGAAAATAATCAGGAGCTAATACCCACAAACCTGGCCAAAGTTGATAAGCTGCCGGCTTCCAAGGTCTGGACCAGCAGTTACGGGACCGGGGGACAGCCCACCAGAAGAATCGTTGGTCTGAGAGAACAGAACACCTTTAGCGGTGAACGACGGATATGCAGACTTGTTTTGCTGCTGCTTTATAGCAGGTTGATCGAGCGATGACGTATCAACTCTGAGAGAGCCAGTTCGTGGACGCGACGGGGGTTGGTAAGTTGTTTCCGTTGTGGCTGTCGCGGCTTCCTGGTTGCGCTTAGCAGAGATTCGCTGCAGGAGAGAAACAGGTGCTTCGTTCGGGTCACTGTCGGACCGGCCACGCGTTTGGTTGACCTTGGGCGGAGGAACACCCTCTGCTCCTGGAGCCGCACCGTTGGCTGGTAACTCGGTATGTATAAAGCAGCAACGCTTTCCGTATGGACAAGAACCGGATACCCAGAAGGTCTGAAGTCAAGCTGTCAGCACTTAGATTGGGGACTTGAGGTTGCATTACTTACCCGGCATATCTCTGTTTTATACTGCGTCAAATACAGTGTCAGTTAGGGTGTTAAAATAGTAGGAATGAAAATGGGACAACCTTCGGGTGCCTTGACACCTTGCGAATTTCTTCCTCACCATGCGCGAATTGGCACTTTGGCCCGTAGCGACAGGAACCCTTTTCTTCCCAGCTGCGGCACAGCTCTGTCTTATACAATCCCAGCTTACGATTGTTTGCGGAGGGCCCATTGCCATTAAGGTCAAGGCTTGTGCCACTACCTGGGCTGTCATCATGAAGTCCAGGGGAAATACTTTGCCCTGGGAGACCGACATTGTATTGTGGGTGGAATTGGGATTGCAAACGGGCGGCAGCCATGACTTGGGCGGCCACACCTGCGTTTGCATAAGCCTCATGAGGAGGATAGAACTGGTTGGGGTAAAGGCTCATAGTGGGTGGGCCAAGCGAGGGTGGGTAAAGCCCTGGCTGGAAAGGAGGTAAACTGCTACTGAGTAGAGCAGCAGCCTCACGAAGATGAAGTGGGTCTGATGAGGAATGCTGGTGAGTGGCGCGGAAGACATTATGCTGCTGCTGAACACGAGCAACAGCGGGATTTTCATGGGAAGGCATCATCATGTCATACACTTGCTGGGCATTTCCGAGGGAGAGGTGAGCTGTATGGCCGGGAGGGCCGGTATATGCGCCGTTTGTGACCAGTCCTGGGTTGTATCCACGACCTGCCTGTGAACGATAAGCGGCTGTTCCACTGACAGAGCTACTGGAGCGGCCATTAAATGCTGGCGGGCTGGGTATGGTCCCATCAAGGGGTTGGAACTGCCGCTGTTGCGTGGTATAATCTACCTGAAGGTCCTCCGTTACAGGGACTGATTGACGGGGATAGCTGGACAAAGACGGATACAAAGGCTGGTCGTATTGGCTCTGTCTATCAACAGCAGCGCTCCATTGAGGTGCTCGCTCTCCATCGGGTGGACTAGGGCCAACGCCGCGTAAACGCTGAAGATCAGCAGTTGATAGACCGCCGCTATACGAATGAGGCCTATCCCTTTGCTCAGGGCCAACCTTCAAGCCGAGTGCGGAGGATGCGAGCGTGTGGCTAGAGCCGGAAAGCTGGGTGGAGGCAGTCGTGTCAGCAGAAGAAACACGTGAATGATTGGCGAGGGCAAGACGATCATCGGACGCAGGTGGGGAAGGACGCGAATCCGAACTAGTATCGGGGGACTCGAGTGGGCTGGAGTCGTGAAGTTGCAGGACGGGTTCCGCGGCCTTTTTGGTTTTTGGAGGCGTGCGAATCGGACCGTGGATATTTTCAGCCGTATCGAACCCGCCGTTAATGTTCAGACGAGCAATCCCCTCGGCGAGATCCCAAGACGCGTTTCCTAGGGATGTTGTGAGTGGTTCTCTCGAAAGATAGAATCCAGCATACCTGTAGAAAGGGACGAATCTGACGACATGGAATGGTCGGGTGACGCGTTTTTGTCCAGCGGGGAGGAGCGAGGGAGAAAGGGTGGGGGTTGGAGAGAGGTCAAGCCTTGAGGCATGGTTTGATTGCTGTACAGGGCGTTGATTTGGTGATTACGGCGCTAAAGCGGAACCAATAATGGAGGGAAACATGAGTTTTTGCCCAAAACCACAAGATTAAAAGTGGGAGGCAGGAGAAAGCGCCCGAGAGAGAGATCGATGAGGGGAACTCACATCTGCGGCAGCGTCTTCCATCGCAATAGGTTGTTCGTGTATAATCCAATTGTTAGCGGGACCGGTTCTTGAGATCTTTGCAAAGAGAGACGGTTGGTACGAGTACTCGCTGTACGAGCGCAAGGTATCGGTGATCGAAGGAGAGGATGTGACCTCAATGGGCATAGAAACTACGTTAAAGATAGGTGATAGGCGAATATGGGAAGCGAGGTGGGGAAGCACGAACGAGTTAAGGATAACAAATCCGATGCAATTTGAGTGATAAAAAGGTGCTTGGGCGGACGAGATAATAATCAATTTGCGGGAATAGAGATGCCAAGGATGCTGGGAGCAGTTTGCGAAGAGAGGAAGCTGGAGTATATGTGAGGAATAGATTAGAGCACGGCACGGACAAGAGAGACCGGGGAGTGCGGGTGGGAAAACGTGAAGAGGATGAGAGAAGGAAGGGGAAGGGAAAGGAGATGGGGGGAGAGGAAGAGGATATTATAAAAAAGAGGAGGGCAGGAGGCAAAGGCGTGTTCTATTGGGTGGCGGTCGAGGTAAAGGTAAAGGCAGAGGCAAAGGGCCACTGGCCCGCGCACGCTTGGCTGATCTGACCTCCGGTGCAGTACGGCAACGGCACGGCCCACGGGCTTCACCTGTCGTTTTAATCACAACGTGCCTCCCCAACTAGCTCCCATTACGTAAACTCCCCCAACACGCCCCTTCGTCGTGTCCAACACTTACTCCTACGTCTACACCTATTAGATCATCTTAAATCCCTCTGCTTTCCACCCGCTACCTCGCATTGTCTCTCGGTAAAAATTAAATATCATCCCTACCTGGCATCAATCCGATTAACGTCAACTGCAACGTGGTTGAATAAACCCATCTATGCAAGTGTAATTCTATCAGCAATCCGATCAGTGCCTCTTCATCACTCCGCCCTTTATTTTTTCCAGCGGCGGCCTGTAGACGCTTCTTGTACTACATGGCCATAGGGCTCTAGGGCTAGCCACCACCAACCCTAGAGTGACCCCGTCATCCAGGGCCTTTTTGGACTACCCTTTCCAAGTAAACTGCCTCGTTGTAGTTTCATGACATCTTGGGCACGTTCCTTGGTCTAGACGCCCCCTGATCCGGCTTGATTCCTCGGCGCGAATTTAAGCGTCCCGAAATGCCCAAGTGACCAAACCCTCGTTTTTCTCCGACAATAATAGAATTCAGCGAGCACCCTGTCCTTTTCCACATCCCCCGTGTCCCCTCTCCCGCACAGTTGGAATGGCCGTGCAACACAACCCTTCCACTACGACGCTCACGAATTCGCTGTACAATGCGAAGCATTTGCGCCGCTGCGCATGGTAGAACTTTTTGCTCCACATCTAGACCCAGCGCTATTCTATTAGAATTCTTGAGCCTCACTCCTGTCACATTAGCCATGCCCCTATACCACATTTCTCCGTATCACGTCCCCCATCGCCGTCGTGCGGCAACCTCATGCCCACCTGATTCAGCGCTAACGGGTCCATTGGGTGTCGAAGTTTGCCGAGTCCAACTTGGGGTTGCGATTCCATCCTGATGGATGAATTACACCCCTCTATGGCACCCATACAGGTTGGCGGGGTGTAGTTACCCTTCTCTAAGCGCTTCCAAAATAACAAATCGATAGCGGACCATGAACGTTCCCAGCGTTTTTCATGACTCCTCTGGGCGCTAGCCTCTTTGCTCAGTTTCTCAGGATCATTATGCTTTACCCCCATGTTGCAAGACTGACGCATTCACTGGTCTCCAAGTCCCGTCAGTTGTAATTTCCAAGTATTAATCTCCTGAAATGCAATTCATTTTTTCTCTCATGTATCGTGTGCTGTGTACCTTCTTTGGCTAGCTGGACCATATCTCAACCGCGTGTTCAGCGATTTAATTATGATCCGCCGTTCGTTCCGTAACGCTTTCGGCCCTCTGAAAATCTCCGCTTCTTCGCAGATTCCATTTTGTAGGCGCGCATACTACAGAGGCCGTTGAGGTTCTCTGAATTACTGCCCACTGCCGACAGTACCAATCTTTTTCGCGCACCTCGCGACTACTTTGAGATTAAGAGGCGAATTTGTAAGCTTGTTCCCAAAATCCAATTCCCTTATTTAGACATACAGAAACTAGGAACCGTCATAGCAACCTCCATGTAGGGTGGGCATGATGAAGATTTACCATACCATCCCGGAATGGAGAATAATTTTCTGGTATTACGAGGATGTTGACGACAATCAGCGACGATGACGGGGTGTCTCACGGAAGTGCCGACAACCGCGCGGCGTGACCTTTTTGCGAATAGGTGCGTGTCGTCGCCAGTGTAGCGAGGACGACGGCGCAACATCCTCATGGCAGCGTACGTCAACAACGGCGTTCCCGTACGGTATCTAATGTTCGCGTTAAGCCAGAAGCACCCCGCGGCCATCAACACTCTTCCTGTGCTGGACTCACGACGCCACTCAGGAGGTTGGCATACTAGGATATCATGACAAGCAGTGTCACAGGCCCAGGCCTTGAAAGGGCACGCGCCGATTGGAGTCTGAGTCCGTTAATCCTGAGCGGTTTCAATTCAAGTTGACGTCTCTTCCCTGTCATTCCTAATGAGTCACTAGCGGCTATCGATCGCTGGGACGTATGGACGATCCCCATACAAAGCGAGAAGCAAGTTGACAAGATGATCTGATCACTAATTCTATTTAATGCAACGTGTAGGCCATGCCCTGCCCGCGCGTGCCTATCGATCAGCCTGACGACGTTGGATGGTTGCGGCGGCAATAGTCGCCTGTTTATCTCCTCGGTACGACGAAGACCCGTGTCCAAGAATGCAGGAAGTTGTAGTTCAAGATGAAATGAAAACCTTTCGCAAGAGAGTCAAACATAGGTACACGTGATTGCCCCAGCTGGTCTCTGCCTACGAGTCTGATAAGGAATTGGGAGGCTCAAGCATCTAGTTGTAACGCAGGTCAATATGGAAGCCACGCGGCCAGCGGCCTACCAACTAAAAAACGTACAATACGACGTGCCGACAAGCATCGTTGACAGGTTTTGTAGTTGATCTTCGTCAAACGCCTGCTGGTCACGATGCCACGTGTCCTGATGGAAAAGGTAGAGTCACAGCGTCCAGCGTGAATGAGTAATTCCATAACATACCTGGTGGGTCTGCCCAATTCGTTATGTTAATTATACGGCTCAGAGACTGGACATGAGAAAATCATATACGTACCTTCTTGAACTCGGAAGCTGCCTTACGGATAGTTGTAGATATAGGTGGAGGATCCGTGGCATGTAGAGCAAGGACTGTTTGGAATGAAGACGAGATCAGTGAGAACTTGGATTCACACGGGGACGTGACCAACTATCTGTCAATGGTGGCATCCATTTCTCGACAGAGTATGGGAAGCTCTCGATCAGCGCACAGAGTCCAAGAATCGCAGAGTGCAGCGTTCGCAGGGACTCGGCATAGCCGGGGTCCCCTCGAGTAGGAAGCCTGACTTTGCGTGCAATACTTAGGAAGTGGTCCTGAAGTCTCCATCAGTATGAGGCAGGAGAATACGACTCGATCTGGCATTACCTTCAACAGTATGATGCTTTGACGCTGAGACACCCTCACGATCCCTGATAGCGCACTTGATGCCATTTCCCGTACCTCCACGTTGTCATCGGAAAGGCAATTGAGCATGAGATCCATAATCCTAGAGACACTCGCATTTGAAATTCCCATGAGATTGCGATAGAAGAATACAACAAGGGTCGGCAACGAATTCAGGCGGATGCGCCATGACTAATTTCATATCGAGTAAGTGATTTATTCAGCTCGGAATAAGTAAGGGGCCCATACCCTGGAAGAACTGATGGCTTTGACGAAGCTAATACCTATGGCCTCGATGGATTCCGGCGGAGGCGCGACGGCGGAGAGTATGTATAAGACTGCCTGGCTATAGGTTTGCAGTTCCGGGTCATCGCTAAGCTCGGACATGCGGAAGATTTCCGGCCTAATGAAATAAATGGGTTATTGGATGAAAACGGAGCCATGTAAACAACCCAATACACACAGGAGAGGAAGCACGTATGGGAACATTAAGGGTGCTTGGGGGCTGTAAAACGAGACCCATAGCCACCGCAACACTAATAGAAGCTCAGATATTCTTTATGGCGCACGGTGCAAGGACCACTCACGAGATAACCCAACCTTATCATACTATGGCTCTAATTTAAGTACTAGTCCCAGAGGAGGACGAAAGACCCACCGCAGATTGGTTGACCCGAGGGGGAGGAAGGCGTTGCTCTTTCCAGCTTGAGAGTTTACTTGCGAGCGCTGAAATATCCGACAGATAGGAGACACGTCTGTGTGAGAAAGTTTGTATTAAGTTGCGGGCACGGCGGGAATGAGGACGTACCGAATGAAAAGGGGGTCATCAGTTGTTCCAGCAGCGCGCAGGAAAGTGTCGACCGATGAGTAGGATGGTCTCCAGCGCCTCGTTGCGATCATGTATAGATTCGCAGAAATGGAAACCCTGATCTAAAATAGTAAAAGTCAACAAGGGGATAGAGCAAGCAGGTTTGCATGAGGCTACCTCTGCGAAGCTGACATCCATTCCCTCAAGGAGAAGGGTAAAATATCGGTCGAGTAGGGGAACATCCCGGTATCCGACATTGTCCAAGAAGCATCCCAAGATTGAAAGCGTTTTTATCACTTACGGAGCTGGTCAGGATGATAGGGCAATAATGTGGTTCTTACTTACTCGCAAAAGCAGAATCGCTGTGGAAATCGAGTGGCAGTGAGAGAATCCAATCCGATAGAGCAGGGACACGTCGCGGGTCACGGCCTTCCAACAGAGCCTTCGTGGAGGAGATTGACAGCCGTTAACTCAACGACTTCGGACAGACTCACGGTAATAGTGGCTTCCCAAAAAACAATAGTATCCGGTTTGATGCTCACGTATATGCGGTCTAAGCGCGATATCACCCAAGACCATAGCTGGTCAAAGCATTGCTTTGGCCAGTTCTTCGCGCCTATATTGTCAATAATTAAGCCCTAATCCAAGCTATTTAGGGCAAGTGCTGGCATACCACGCGTGATTCCTGCGAGCACTTCAGCTGCGGCCCGTTGTTTGAATCGATCCGCATCCCACAATAACTGTTCTGCAGAATTTAGAATGTTCTCGAAGCCTATGCCTTGAGACATCTTGGCTGTACCACAACGTGAGCATCTAGAAATGTTCTCGAAGGCGGTATTTATTACCGATAGTTTTGATGAACGCAACGTTGTCCGTCCTAAGGTCTGGGGAAGTCACATTTCGACTAGATTCTTGACCCCACAGTGCCATTAATTTCTCGAAATACTCCGCTTGCGCGATAACCTCTCCAATGGCCTCAAGGGCCATTTTAGATGCGGGTTCCCATGTGATAGGTGGGCCGCCAGCAGGAACGGGTGTATATGCCTTTGTTTCAGGTGCCCATGTAAGAAAACCAGAATATTGTTTATCGATATAAAATGCCCTGCGAACGACTCGATTGTTAATATGTCTGAAACTCAACACCGAAGCCATCCTGTGGTAGCTTACTCATCCTCGATCGAAGGCACCTTATTAACGTAATTGTGGAAATCAGGGTCGCTTTTGATCGGTACGTATCTCGCAATGGGACTTTTCCACTCGTCCAACCAAAGGTCGGTTGATGTTCGCGAGTACGTACGCATCTTGATCATACTCAATAATTTTATAACACCTCTACGGAGGCGGCTTAGGCCGGATTAATCCAGTGGGAGAAAAACACTGACTTCTGAGCAGTTGCCCGCAACGGTGGGTGTGGACTTAAGGTGTGGTTGATAAAGAGTCTAGCCACATCGGGTGGAGGAACAACATCTCTGCGGAGAAGTCCATTCAGGAACCGAAGGGCCAGGTGAGCGTATCGCCACTGGCACAGTGTCAGCAACGTTGCTCCAAGTCAGCACCAAAGCTTACGTGTGTGGATGGTCTGAGTGCAATTTCTGCGATAGCCAATATCTGTGTACGCAATTACTTCATAAAAAACCCGTACGCATAATGTAAAGCTTACAGTCTGGGTGTACTTTCTCTCTCGGGCTTCACCTCGTGCGATAGACTTGTGGAGAGCTTCGCTGAGGAGATCATGGTCGATCATATCAGGAGATAACTCTGCTCGCAGTGCATCAACAGCCAGTTTGACTTGGGGAGCACTCTCAGTGTAGGCGTCTGTCCTCGTTGTTTCTTCTGCTAGATTGGTGATCGCATCATTTGCAACATTGTTTACTAACTTCTGGATGGAAGGCTAGCGGGGACACAGGTCATCCACAATTGTAATATGTGACACTAAACACAGTACCTTCTCCTGATGCTGGCACTCAAGTAATGCCAGAAGGTACCGACCATACAGATCGGGGTCCTTAGGGTCTTTGGATCAAGGATGTGAGCGCAGCCTCAACAGAAGTGACACCGATAGCCTACCAGCGATGGCGTATACGGCTGCATTCCTGTCAGCAATGGTACGCAGAGAATGTATCTGGGGGACTTGACCTATCCCTTTACTCCATAAAATGTACAAGGCGCCCTTCATGCGGTCCGGATCAGATCCCTTTGTGAGCGCCTCGAAGATAGATGGAAGGATCAACTTGGTTGATCTAACGTAGTACTGTAAACTTTGAGTAGGGGGAAGCAACTACTGTATAACATGGGGCTCACTCCGCAGACATTACCCAGAACAGCTTGTGTATGCCTACTTTGGCTCAGCGAAAGACTCTCATTGATGACTAGGAAGAACCCCGCACCTTCGAACCCTTGTATACGGCGAAAGAGACAGGTCTAGGAGATCTCTGATGAGGTGATTGTCAAGCTCGGATCGTCGTCGATACAAGGCGTGCATGTATACTCGTCCACTGTGGTAGACGAGTGCACGTTTGAGATGGACAAGACGCGAGTTCTCCTTCTGCCTAGTCCATGCTCGATTGAGTCTGTAAGGGCGCGTCAGGGGTATATCATACATAAAAAGGCGTGTGGACACTGACTCCCGGGCAGTAACATAACTTTTTTGCAAGTTGTCAAAGTCCCCTCTGCTGAGGGCATAGTCCAGCAAGTAAGTGTCGATACCTTTAACCACAGACATAACTGCGTCGATGTGGTCTTCGCCCTCATGCTCCTGCTTAAGAGCCAAAGCTGCGCCATGAAGCACTCGGCCAAGCCGTAGACGCTGACTGTACGCCATTTGATGCCGCCACTCTGCTGGGTCAGTAAGCGCAAAGCCGGCTTGAACATCGATTGTCTTGACAACAAGACGTTCGACTTCTGAGTTCATATTTAATCCCGGTTCTGCTACGCTCTTCGGAGGTTCCTTGCAGAGCGTAGGCAAGCCTTGCCATGCAGATCTGGCAATATGTAGATATCTATACCATGCTTGTTTAGTTATTCTAAAGCCACGAAAGGGAGCCACCCCGACGTACCGACAGAAGTCGTTACGAGCGATTCCGTCCCAGGAACTGGCGGTTGGTAGAAGAGCTTCAAGCTTGTCCAAGGCGGGGGATACTATGTGGTTGAGAATCTCAAGTATAAAGGAGATCTCTTCATTTGATGGGACTGCAACAAAATAAGACCCTAATGCGATCGAATGAGTGAGTTCGTAACCTACCATGCCACTCGATCTTGACATCCTCAACCTTATGAAGTCTTCCCCAATTCGAGTCATGATCTCGGTCGAACCCTTGATGGTTTCTGTTAGCCAACCGAATTATATGTTCAGCGTGAGAATATACCTTCACTGTTCCACACATCAGTATTTACAAACCGCGCATTGAGAGGGTACACCCCAGCGAGTGTACTTAGGACGCGATGTATGAGGCGTCCAGTACCACTGTAACCTCGCTCGCTGAAAGTTTTGTCCGCGAGTAAAGATAAAAGCTCCATAATATCGGCTTTATGCTTGAGGAGCTGGCAAGGTAAAGTGGGATGTCAAAGTTTCTTCTCTTTTATCAAATTCGTACATACCGCAGTGCCGTCATGGCCGAAACATCCACGAAGAATGGACATGTCTACATACATTAATCATTAATGAAGGAATGATCGGAGAACGATGATGCCGCACTCCAGTGCAATGTAGTGTCAGAAGGAATGGCAACATGACTCGAAGTTGTTCGAACACTCGAAGCCCCATGTTTCAGCTCATCCTTGATCTGTGATAGACAGAAAGGTAGAAACTTGTCAATCGTCTTGGCGGGATGCGCCAATGAAAGACTTGAAATCAGCTGCCCAATCGCTTTCACGGCGTTTGATTTTGCATTCGTTGTAGCGTAGTCATACACAAGCTTAAGGACTAGATCGAAGAGTGGGTCCGAGAGGTGAAGGCAGATAAGGTCAAGCATGCTCTTGATCGATTTGACTACGCTCTCTTCTTGTTTCCCACCAGTCGTGTTCTTCTTGCCACCTTCTTCGGGGAGATTCTCATACAAGGACAAAACGCGGCGAAAAAGAGATGTAACCCAATCTACAACGTCTCTTAATGGGCCCATCGGTTAATGGAATCAGTCTGGTACGCACCGGCAAATCCGGCCGTGCTCTCACGAACCAGCGTTCGCTCTTCAGCTTTGCTGAGTGTCGGAAGAGCTCCAGGTTCTATTCCGTCTGGAAGCCGTATCTCATCTACGTCCATGCTTTCTCCCGGTGCATCGCTGGAGAACGATAATCCTGATTGAGTAGACGAGAGGTCTCCTATCTTGATGTTCTGAACGACCGCAATGATGAACATAGTCGCGCAGATCGTTTTGGCAGGGTCATTCTTCGGTGTAGGCCATCAGCAGCGGCTACCATTACGATCATAACAATCAACTTACAAGATCAATCCCCGGGATACACATCTCGAGTAAAGGAAGAATGTGTTTCTGACCGCCTAACCAGATAGTCTCCGAAGACAAGGGAAGTGACACGCTTGCGAGCATGCTCAGGACTGCGGTAGTGCGATGAGTCTCGTTAACCACTTCCAGTCCGCCGTACGCGCGCTCCAGGAGGTCAGGCATGACAAGGGCAGGCTCCATGAAGGCTAGAGAACGTAAGGCATTCTGAGCAAGCCCCGTAGATATAGGGTCCTTGGAAAACATGGCAAGGAGCGCAGGAGTCCGCAGGGTCAGAACAAAGGCTTTTCGAATGGCGGGGGTCAACCTGTGGGTCTGAAAACGAATAAATTAATCATTGATCACGACGACGAAAAGATAGAGGCAGACAGGTGGTGTTTTACAGCTCGACAGCTCTTCTTCGCGCCAGCGCTTGCAGAATTCCGAGGTTAAAGAACGGAGGAATTGGGTTAACTGGGGAAGA
>Ga0137391_10002342_pt1 | contig 14181 bp, 10 predicted proteins | sample 15con2h24BmetaG_FD_101399 | JGI IMG/M metagenome (GOLD analysis project Ga0137391, IMG submission 101399) | Vadose zone soil microbial communities from Angelo Coast Range Reserve, California, USA - 15con2h2.4B metaG | ecosystem: Environmental > Terrestrial > Soil > Vadose zone > Saprolite...
CGATTGAATGGCGCTCGCAAAAGCCAGGACTACCGCAACAGATGCGGCCAGGGGTCGAACCAGTTGTTGCTCCGGCCACTTCTGTCTGATCCATGCGTACCCGGATCCCGCCAGCAGCGCCGCCCCCAGTACGCTCATGTAAAGGTAACGGTCATGGATGAAATCATCCTGGTTCATCCATCGCAGGTTGAGGGTGGGAAGCAGCGGAAGAATCAGCCACGCCATGGCTAGCGACAATGGAGGATCGCGTCTCGCGGCCATAATGGCGAGCCAGGCCAAACCGGCGAGGCCCAGCACCGTCAACGAAAATTGTGCGCTCCAGGGAGACTCGACCAGGCGGAAGTCGTAGTGCGGGCTCAAGTGCGAGGGAAGGACGACGCGGTACAAATTAAACAGCACGATCTTTGGAACGCTTAGCAGATACCCGCTTGATGGCGACGAAGGAGCGGCGCTGGAGTCGCCAATCACCCAGGATCGCAAGGCCAGCCAAAATATTGCCACGACGCCATAAGTGGAGATTGCCGGCAGGACAAAAGTCCTGGAAGGTGATGCTGATCTTGAATTCGCGGCGTCTGAATAAAGGTCAATCAGGATGATTCCTGGCAAAACTATGCTCACTTCTTTGGTGAAGAGAGCGAGAAGGAAACAAAACCCTGCCAGCGCAAACCAAGTCGCGCGATCGTGCAGCATGGTCCTGGCTTTACGATAAGCGATAAAGCTGGCGAAGCAAAGAGCCGCCGCGAGGGAATCGTTCACGGACGAGATCCAGGATGCGGATTCGGCCTGCAGCGGATGGAAAGCAAAAATTGCGGTCGCAAAAAGGGCTGCGCCTGTGTGTTTTAACAATGCGCGGGCGACGAAGAATGCCAACCCCGCCGCCGTCACGTGTGCCAACACCGTAGTGACGTGAAACCAGTGGGGATTGAGTCCGAAGAAGCTCTTATTGATCAAGAACCAAAGCGTAAGCAGGGGCCGGTAAAAGCGTCCGCCCGTACCCGCCGTTGATGCCCACAACTGATGGGTGAACAAAAAGCCTAGATGGTTCCATCGCAAATTCTGGTTTTGCGGAATTTGGGGGACATCGTCATACACCCATCCGAATCTAAAAGTCGAAACGAACGTTAAGGCGGTGCATAACAGTACGGCAGCGAGGCCCAGCAGATCGCCACGTCGTAACGAGGAATTCGGTTCTGGGGTTTCGGGCTCAGGCACAGTTGCCAGTTAACCTCTTTGTGATTTGTGATTCAGTGTGCTGTCACTAGCTTCGGCGCGATCAGGCTGAGCGGCGAAGCGATCGCCGGTGATTTATATGTGTGCCGGATGCTATCACCTTACAATATTTTCGCTCTCAACACTTCATCGTGTGTACGCTGAAGCGATGAAAAGAAGTTGACCCTCCGCGAACCTGCGCCGGGGAGCAAATCTGGATTCATGCCCATGCTCCTCTCGGAGTCCTTGGCGGGCTGGGCGGTTAATCGTTTCCCGCTTTTACCAGCAGGCAGGTTACGTCGTCGTGTTGCGGAGTCGAGCCGACGAAGAGATCCAGGCTGACCATGAGGCGATCGAGCAACTCCTTGGGCGTGGAGGAGGCGCCAGCCTCGAGGGCGTTTAATAATCGCGGCTCGTCAAATTCTTCGTCGCTGGCGTTTACCGCTTCCACCAGGCCGTCGGTAAAAATAATGAGCCAATCGCCGGGCGAGAGCGCGACGCTGGCGGACTCGTATTTTGCCTCAGCTTGAATGCCGATGGGCAATCCTCCGACATCAAGGCGCTCGATCAATCCAGAACTGCGACGCAGGATCGGATTATTGTGACCGGCATTGATGTAGGTGAAGATGCGCCGGGCGGTGTCGTACTCGGCGAGGAAGGCAGTGGTGAAACGCAATCCGCCCTGGCTGTTGGAGCAAGCGTACTTGTTCATATTCGCCACCAGTTCCGGCAGGGCGACCTGAGCGGTGGAGAGCGTTTTCAGGCTCGCCTGAAACGTGGCCATGAGCATGGCGGCGGGAATGCTCTTGCCGGCGACGTCGGCCACCGCGAACATTACGCGGTTCTCTTCGGGCGTTTTCCCCGGGCGCGGGAACACATCATAGTAGTCCCCTGCCACGGTGTTGGCAGGACGAGTGGCGTAGGCAATCGAGATGCCGGGAATCTGCGGCGGAGCGCCGGGCAGCAGCCAGGTCTGAATCTCGCGGGCAATCTGGAGATCGCGTTTCATGACGACGCGGTCGGCAATCTCCAGCATGAGCAACAGGAAAAGCAGCAGACCGCCCCAGAAATGGAAGTCGAATTCGATGACGTGAAGATCGTGCCCCGCATCGTGATAGCTGAAGCCGCTGCTGGGGAACAGCAGCATGATGAGCGCCACCAGCAGCAGCACTCGGCGGGCGGGTGAGAGTTTTTCCAGGACCGCCCAGAAAAATTCCCGCACCACATGCAGGCGGCGGCCGCGCCGGGTAAGGCCGTCTGGCGTCTTGGCGGCGACATCGCGCGAATAGAGCCGATAGCTGGCATGCGCTTCGGTTTCAAACTGCGACCAGAGTTGGGTAAGCTCCAAGCCTTCAGTGACCCGCCGCCAGAACTGGTGCAGCCGGATAAGAAGAGGAGGGCGTTGAGCGCGAACTGGTTCAGCCGGCGGGAAAGCGGTTGCCATTGGAGTGACAGTGATTATAGAGGAAAGAAGAAATAGAAACTTCCGGTTGTCGCCGCCTCTAGAACAAGGGCAACTGTTCCGCAAAGGCTTGCGCTGGCGATTTGTTTTCAAGGGCGCTTGCTCCGCGCGGGTCGGCGCGCTTGATCCCATACTTCTGACGAAAGCTCGCGACGAGTTGGGCGATGCGTTTGCCATATGAGGGCGGAAGGAACGAGCGTTCGTGGTAGCGTGCGCGGTAGTTCTCCACCAGTTGCGGAAAGTGTTGTTCGAGGAAGGGAAGGAAGACTGCCGCGGAGCAGGGCTTGAGAAACAACGGTCCGGCGAAGATGTGACGCGCTCCCGCGGCAGCCGCTGCGCGCACCACTGCTTCCAGGTCTGCGGGTGAATCGGTGATGCCGGGCAGAACAGGGGAGCCGCTTACGCCCACACTGAGGCCGGCTTCGCTGAGTTGGCGGACAGCATCCAGGCGCAGATCGGGCCGGGGGGCGCTCGGCTCGAGAATCCGTGCCAGGTCCACGTTTAACGTAGTAATCGTGACGTGGATCGAGAGAGTATTGTTACGGGATACCTCGCGCAGAAGGTCCACATCGCGGACAACGAGATTGGATTTCGTAACAATGCCGAGTTCAAATCCGCGATGGCGCGCAAACTCTTCGAGAATGCCGCGCGTGACTTCATAGCGGCGCTCCGCGGGCTGGTAAGGATCGGTTGCAGTGCCAAGGGCGATGCCTTCACCCGGTTTGACGCGCTTCAGGTCGCGCCGCAGCAATTCCGATGTGTGCTGCTTCACGTAGATCTTCTGTTCGAACTCCCGGCCATCGCGCAGCTCCATGAACTCGTGGGTATAGCGCGCATAGCAATACTGGCAGCCAAATTCGCAGCCGCGGTAAGGATTAATGGTCCAGGCGAAAGGCATGCCGCGACCGCTGGTGCAGCGGTTCAGCAGGGATTTCGCCGGCAGAGTGAAGTATTCGACGTTGTGCCCCTCCCGCAGGGATTCACCTTCTGAGGCCAGGCGGGCGATGCCGACCAGCGGTGACTTTCCGGGCAGCGCGAACAGCGGCAAGCTTGACATATTCGTCTTTTGTTCGCCTATAATAAGACGACGAAATGCTGCTGTCAAGAGCGGATGGGGAGAAGGGAAAGAGATGGTCCCAGAGCCCCCGCTCTGTGCCGGGGGAAAGAGATGCGTAACGAGTTAGGCCGTGGCACGACGTCAGTCAATTGTAAGTGGGCCGTACTCGGCGGGCGCGCGGGGTTTTCAGTGTAACCGCCCGTTAGCAATAGCGATCTGGAAGTGTAGCGAATTCAGGAGTAAGCTCCTGGGCATGAGAACGGGGGCTCTTACGCTCACTACTCGGTGGCATATCTTGTTGTGCGCCGTTTTCTGTTTGCTTGCGACACCGCCCTTCGTGTACGCGCAAAGCATTACCGAACTCAAGAGCAAGGCTGAGGACGGTGATGTGCAAGCACAATTGGCTCTTGCCAAGGCGTATCACCTAGGAGAAGGAGTCCCGAAGGATGAGGAGAAAGCCGTGCAGTGGTGGGAGAAGGCTGCGGAGCATGGCAACGTATTCGCGCAGGTCAGCCTTGGAGGGGTTTATTCCCTAGGAGCGGGCGTTCCCAAGAACTACTCTGCAGCCGTGCGCTGGTGGAAGAAGGCCGCCGAGCAAGGCGATGTAACTGCTGAAGGCAATCTCGGAACGGCGTATGGCTTGGGAATGGGTGTTCCTAAAGATGAAGTGGAAAGCGTGCGGTGGCACACCAAGGCTGCAGAAAATGGCAACGCGGCTTCCCAATTCAGCCTAGGAATGTTCTATCTCCAGGGCACCGGAGTCCCGAAGGACGAGGCGGAGGGAGTCAAGTGGCTGCGCAAGTCCGCCGATCAGGGCAATGCTGCCGGTGAGTTCTGGCTTGGAGCTGCGTATGACTCTGGCACAGGCGTCGCAAAGGACACCGCCGAAGCTTTGCGTTGGTATCGCAAGGCAGGCGACCAAGGCTACGCAGCGGCTCAATACAACCTCGGACAGGCTTACAACTTAGGAAACGGCGTCGAAAAAGATACCGCCGAGGCCGCTCGTTGGTGGCAGAAGGCTGCGGAACAGGGCCTTGCAAAGGCTCAATATAATCTCGGTCTGGCTTATCGCGCTGGTGCAGGCGTAGAAAAGGACAATGTACAGGCTTATTTCTGGATTGCGATTGCTGCGTCATCCCTCGAACAAGGGTTTGTCAAAGACTATCGGGACAAAGTCGAAGCCGTACTCACACCAGCCCAGCTTGCTGATGTGCAGGAACGCATTCGCAAATGGGAAGAGGTGCATCCTGCCGCTCAGACAGCTTCATTAAATTCCTTGCCTAGCGTCCCGCAAGCTCAACAACAGACTCAAGCACAGGACCACCCGCAGGACCAACAACAGGCTCGCACACAAGACCAAGTGAAACCGGTGTTTTTAATAACGAACTGCACATTGAAATCAGGGTCAGTGATTCTATCGGCGTTCAAGGAGGCACTCCAGAGCTCGAAGAAATACGAACTGGTGCCCGACTTGAGCGACAAGGGAAAAATGGATGTCGTGATTACGGTGAAAATGATTTGCGTTGAAGATAAGGGGAATGTTGCGGTCGCCAGCGTTTATGGGTTGGCCAAGTGCTTTGGGCCTAAGAATTGTCACGTCTCGGTCAATGACTCAACTCTGAACGCCCTCCTGTCCGAGCCTGCGATGGAAACGCAAAGTGGCATAAATCTCTTTAAGGGCTTCGATGAGGCGCAAGCGCGAAGCAAGGACCAGATGATCCTGAACCACTAATCTGGTCGCGTGACCACGCGATTCGACATCTGCACGTGCGCTGTTCACGAAGCGATTCTACGACTTGGCTGGGAGTCAATTGGCGTAACATCGCCCTTGCACTCATCGACCAGTCTTATTCCGATCAGGTCTCACCGCGCGCAGCCGCAACTAAATCAAAATCCACGCAGCGTCACACGGAGGGGCTCTGAGACCATCTCTTTCCCTTCTCCCATCAAGAGCGGATGCTCTCGCAGAAACTGCGCTTACTTATTGCGGGAAGTGTAGTTCTAGGGTTGAGCCGAAGGTTTTTCCGCTGGCTTCTCAAACAGCTTCGAATCTACGGTGGGATTGAGTTCCAGCGACGTATATTCTGAAGTGCTTGAATCCTGGCCATTCTGCTTGTTGTGGCGCACGAATGGAATGTTCAGGCCGTTTACCGTCTGCCAGTTATCCATGTCGGTTTCGCCCTGTACTGGTCCGCCCTGGCTGAGCGTGCGATAAGTCTCTTTCAAAATGTGACCGGTCTGGGGATCGACGAACCAACGGATGGGAGTGCCGGCAGCATTCACATCTACGATGCGGGTGTCGGTGTCGCCGACCTTCTCCGTTCCGGCAGCGGTGAAAAACATATTCGGATCTTTCGAGTGTGCGGCGATGAAGATGGGATCGCGCTTGATCTGTTCCAAAGTCTCTGCTTTCTGCGAGGCAGGGAAGTCGCGCATGCCTTGACCTGGGATCGACATGAATGCCGCTGCCGGCGTTACCACGATGTTCATGGTGCCGTTCGGAGTATCCATTTCCGCGTGCAGATGATCGGGGAAGACGATGATGGTGTTCATGTGCATGGGGAAGTCGCCCGGCGGGGTCTTCTGAGTTAATGTCAGCTTCGCCTTCAATGCCTTGATGGTGGCCAGTTTGGCCTCGCCACCCATGGCGGCAACAACTTTCGCTGCCAGCGTTTTTCCTTCTTCATTGGAGGCTGTGGGTTTCGCGCTCCCTTCTTCTTTTGCACCCGGCGGCGGGGGAATGGTGATGTCGATTTCCTTCACTGGTCCGAGTGACGAGAGCGGCTTATCGAATTCTTTGGTATTGCCGACCACCAGCACTGCCAATTGATCACGGTGCAGGTACTTCGCGGCTACGCGATTCACGTCCGCAGCCGTTACCTTCTGAACTTCCACGGGGAACTTGTCCAGCCAGTCGGCAGGATATCCATAGAATTCGTAAGTGACGCGCTCGGCGAGCACTTTGTCGGGCGAATCGAGACGAAAGATGAAAGCGTTCAGGATGGCGTCTTTGGCATGCGTGATCTCATCGTCGGTGATCGCTTCCTTCGACAAGTTCGCGATGTCGTCATCCAGGGCCTGAATCGATTCGACCGTGCTCTGGCTCTTGGTGCCCAACACGAATTGCAGAATGCCGGGATGTCCGAAATTCGTCCCGATGCCGCCGCCTACGCTATAAGCCAGGCCGCGCTTAGTGCGAATGTCGTTAAACAGGCGCGAAGAGAATCCGCCCCCAAAGGCTTCATTGAACACGGAGATCGCGTAGTAGTCGGGATTGTTGCGGGTGGTTCCGAGCGCCACCAAATGAATGCTGCTCTGGTTCACGTCTTCTTTTGGAATGAGGTAGTAACCGGGCTTGGCAGGATGGTATTGGATGTCATCCTTGGGGAGGTCGGAGCCTTTGGGCCAGGAGTCAAACGCGGCGCGCAGCTTGGCTTCCATCGCCTTGGTATCGAAATCGCCGCTGAGGCCGAGGATGATGCGATTCGGATGAACGTAGGTCTTGTGCCAATCGAGCAGATCCTGCCGAGTGATGGCTGCGATCGTGGAATATTCGGGCTGCCGGGCATAGGGATTGCCTTTACCGTATGCCAGCTTGACGGCTTCGCGGTGGGCAATTCCGCTGATTTCATCATTGCGCCGCGAGATGCTGTCGTCTGCCTGCTTCTGCGCCAGGTCGAGCTTGTCGACGCGGAACTCTGGATGTTGCATCAGATCAGCGAAGACTTTGAATACGTCGTCGAAATCGCCTTTCAGGCAACTCAAGCTGATGCTGGTGGAATCGGGCCCGCCGGCAGTTTCTACTTTGGCGGCACGCACTTCCAGGAAATCGTCCAGTTGATCGCCGGTTTGCGTCTTGGTTCCACCCGTGCGCCAGACTTCGCCGAGAAGCTCCACCAGCCCTACTTTAGTGGCGGGTTCATTACGCGATCCACCGCGAATGCGTGCCGAGCCGCTGATCAGCGGTAGTTCGTGATCCTCTTGCAGAAAGATCACCATGCCATTCGAAAGCTGAATTCGCTTAGGCTGCTGCGGCTTGAACGCGGGGAGAGGCGGGATGGGAATTTTCTGCCAGTTTGTTTGCGCTGCGTTTTGGGAGAACGCCACCAACGTTGTGGCCGCCGCGAAAATCATCGAAAAGACAATCCGCTTCAAGTTCATCGCGCACCTCCCTGATCCGAAGAGCCCCGCTCCGCTGAGCTTTGGTCCGACGGACCTTGCTCTTCTGATCCGTGCGCCGCTCCTGCCCATCCGCCTGGGGCCGTCTCGATCACTCCCACTGTGCGGTTGGTATCGTTGAAGGTTTCGTTGGCCACGCGCCGGATGTCCGCCTTCGTTACCTTGTCGATGCGGTCGACGGTACGGAACAACTCACGCCAGTCGCCATAGCGAGTCTGGTAGAACGCCAACTGGTTTGCTAATCCCGTATTTTCCGCGAGACCGCGGATCAGATTGGCCTTGGTGCGGGTCTTGATCATCTTCAATTCGTCGTCGCTGATATCTTCCTTCTTTAAGCGCTCAATCTCGACATGGATGGCGTCCGCTACTTCCTGCGTGCTGTGTCCGGGCAGCGGAAAGGCGTAGAAGGCGAACAGGTGCGGATACTTGATGCCGGGCAGCCCGGTGAATCCGGCGGAGAATGCCGCGATCTTCTTATCGCGTACCAGAGCGCGGTAGAGGCGCGAGGTGCGGCCCTCAGACATTAAATCGGTGATCGCGTCGTAGACTGCATCGTCTTTCGTCATGTAGTCGGGACGATGGTAGCCCTCAAGATAAAGCGGCTGCGATTTCTCTTTCAACACCACTTTGCGCTCGGAGTTCTGAGGAGGTTCGGTGGTTGTAATCTCGTCAGGACGCGGGTGCGCCGGCAGACGGCCAAAATACTTTTCGAGGATTGGAAGAACTTGCGCTGCCTTCACATCGCCCGCGACCGCGACCACCATGTTCGACGGCACATAATATTTGTCGTAGAACTTATGTGCGTCAGTGGCGGAGAAGGAATTCAGGTCGGACATCCAGCCCACAGTAGGCCGGTGATACGGATGCGCCGCGAACGCCGCCGCCGTGAACTGTTCGATCAGGCGGCCCGTGGGGTTGCTGTCGGTGCGCATGCGCCGCTCTTCAATCACCACGTTGCGCTCTTTGTAAAACTCCCGCATCACCGGATGGAGAAAACGTTCGGACTCGAGATAGGCCCACAGCTCCAGCCGGTTTGAGGGCAACGAATACTCGTAATCGGTGGCATCATAGCTGGTGGATGCGTTCACATCTTCTCCGCCGTTCTGCTCGATGATCTTGCTGAACTCGTTGGACTTGACGTATTTGTCGGCTTCGGCGATAGCGTCTTTCCAATTTTTCTCCAGTTGCTTCAATTCGGCTTCATCGCGGCCTACGGTCTTGTCGCGCTCGGCAATGTAGGCGGCATAGGCGGTCTCCACTTTTTCCAGCGCAGGTTTTTCCGCCGCGTAGTCGGTGGTGCCAATGGTGTCGGTGCCTTTGAAGGCCATATGCTCGAACATGTGCGCGAGACCTGTCGCGCCCATGGGATCCTGCGCCGAGCCGGCATCGACCATGGTGAAGAAAGAGAATACCGGAGCTTCGGGCCGCTCGCAGATGAGAATGGTCAGGCCGTTCGGTAGTTTCTTGACAGTGATGCGCTTCTCAAAGGAAGCGACATCCTGGGCCGCAGCGATAGAAGCGACCAGCAGAATCAGAGCCAAGGACCTAAGTAATCGGTGTTTCATCGGACCTCCGGATGGTGCAGCCAATTAGCACGAAATCGCAGGACAGCCATGTTTAGACGAATAGGAAGGGCGAAAGTTTGAAATTACGTGGCGGGAAGGGAAGTTGTCAAACCGGGGCGATACATATCTAACCGAGGCGCGTAGAGGCCGCATCATCCGACCTTTACCGTCGTGCATCGGTGATATCATAATTTCATGGCGCAGAGGAACGTCAAATTCGTTGCTACCAAGACCGTGCGCAAGCCGGCGACCGTCAAGTTCAAAACGAAGTCAGGGGAGACGGTCTCGTTCAGGGCGGTGAAGACGTTCGAGCGAAAAGTAGTGCATTTTCGCGCCAAGAAGAAATGAAGCGAGTCTATCTCGATAGCAACGTTTTGATTGCGTACCATTCCCTGGATAGAGCGGAAGAGACCAAGAGGAAGATAGTCGAGGATGCCCTGGCGGTCTTCGCCCAACTCAAGGACATTCAACTTTGTACGTCGATGTGGGCGATAACTGAGATGGTGAATATCCTCGTTTCCCGCAAGAACATGGATCGCGGGACGGTTGCGGAGATTGAAAGTCAGTCTGGTCAGCGAGAAACGGCTGAAAGACCTCAAGATACAGATCATCGAAGTGAGCCCCCCGAAGGACTACGACTTTGCTGAGTTCTTCCATCATGTGAAGCAGGGCATTCTCAAATATCACTCCGGGGTTGGAGACGTAATTCACAGCGTCATTATGAAGAACAATGGTATCGCTGACATTCTGACGTTCGACGAGAAAGACGATTTCAAGCAAATCCCCGACTTAACGGTTCTCCATCCGAGAGACATTAGAATCGAAAAGTAGCAACCATCCCTGAGCATTTCTAATCGTATTTTGCGCTGGCCATCGTTTCATGCACAATGCCTGCTGGAGCGTAATTACGATGGATTCGACGATCGAAGTACAAGGGAAACAGTTGAAGCTGTCGAATCTGGACAAGGTCCTTTATCCAGCCACAGGATTTACCAAGCAGCAAATCATCGACTACTACGTGCGCGTTGCGCCGGCGATGGTGCCGCATTTGGCGGGACGCGCCCTCACGCGCAAGCGTTACCCGAATGGCGTTGACGAAGAATTTTTCTACGAGAAGAACGCGCCCCAGCACCGTCCGGACTGGGTGAAGACTGCGCCCATCTGGAGTGAAGGCAACCGGCGCACCGTCCACTACATTCTGGCCAACGACCTGCCTACGCTGGTGTGGCTGGCGAATCTGGCCGCGATCGAACTGCATCCGTCCCTGGCTCTCGCGAAAGACATCACTTGTCCCACGATGATGGTCTTCGATCTCGATCCCGGACCGCCAGCCAACATTGTGCAATGCTGCCAGGTCGGTCTGTGGCTGCGGGAAATCTTCGAGCATTTTGACTTGCATAGTTTTCCGAAAACCTCGGGATCCAAAGGCCTGCAGCTCTACGTGCCGCTCAACACTCCCACCAAATACGAGTCGACCAAGACCTTCGCCCACGCACTGGCACAACTGCTCGAACATGACCATCCCGACATGGTTGTGTCGGACATGAAGAAAAAGATTCGCACCGGAAAGGTCTTTGTCGACTGGAGCCAGAACGATGAACACAAAACTACGGTTGCCGTGTATTCGCTGCGGGCGCGAGAGCGTCCCACGGTTTCGACACCGGTGACCTGGGAGGAGATCGAGCGTGCCTTTAAGAAGAAAGATACGAGCCTGCTTGTGTTCGAAGCGCGGCAAGTCGTAGCACGGGTCGAAAAAATGGGTGACCTGTTCGCTCCCACGCTCGAAGTGAAACAACGCCTGCCGGATCTCAAGCATGTCGAAACATCTGTTGCTGCAGAGCCGGAGGAGACCATCTCGATTGCGGCTCAAGCGGAAGAAGAACCAAAGCGTCCTCGACGGCGCGTCGTGACGAAAAACGCGAAGCGGCCAGCGGCGCGTAAAGCGAAGCGCAGGGTATAATCCCGTCCGCTGCAGATTTCTTCGAGACCTTACTATGTCGCAACTGTTCGTGGGGACTTCCGGATGGGCCTACCCGAGCTGGAAGCCCGACTTCTACCCAGCCAAACTCGCGCAGAAAAAGTTTCTCAGCCACTACGCAACTCAGCTCAATACGGTTGAAGTGAACTTCACTTTCCGCCAGCTCGTGAAGGAAACGACGATTCAGAATTGGATTGAGCAAACACCTGCGAGCTTCCGATTCGGCGTGAAGGCGCACCAGGTAATTACGCATATCAAGCGGTTAAAGGGAACGGAAGATTTTGTCCCGCGCTTCCTGGCGACCATCGAGCCGCTCGCTTCCGCCGGCAAGCTCGGACCAGTCCTCTTCCAGTTGCCGCCAAATCTGAAAGCGGATGCCACGCTGCTTAAAGATTTTCTTGTGCTTTTGCCACGCACGTTGCCGGCAGCGTTTGAATTCCGTCATGACTCCTGGTTTTCCGATTCGACCTGGGACGTGCTGAAGTCCTACGGCGCCGCTCTGTGTGTAGCGGAGACCGAGGAACGCACAACGCCGGATGTCGTCACGGGGTCGTTTGTTTACTACCGGTTCCGCAAGCCCAGTTACACGGATGAGGAACGGCGTGGCATGGTCACTCGGATCGGCGAGCATATGGCCGCCGGACGCAACGTCTTCGCCTATTTCAAGCATGAGGAAACTCCGGAGGGGGCGCTTTATGCGGTCGACTTGCTGCGTGGCGCGGGCCAGACGTAGCAAGCTACGTCTCTACGACGATGCCCTGATTCTCGCAGCACCCATTTAATTACTTTCTCCAGCGTCCGATAACGCGCATACTTATTCATCTCCTCGCCATGACTTCAGAGGCCAATTCACGCGTGCTCTCCGGCTTTCTCGATTACTTGAGAATCGAGAAGGGATTGGCTCCGCTTTCCATCAGCGCCTATACCACCGATATCTGCCAGTTCTCGGAATTCCTGGAAAAACGCAAACGCCTGCTGCTCACCGCGCGGCGCATCGAGGTGCGCGACTTTCTTCAACAGCTTTTTTCCCATCAAGTTGACGGGCGGAGCGTGGGACGAAAGCTTTCCGCGCTGCGCCATCTCTATCGCTATCTGCTGCTGGATAAGAAAATCGACCACGACCCCACGCTGAACATCGAATCGCCAAAACAATGGAAGGTTCTTCCGAAGGCTCTGGCGCGCGACGAAATGGAAGCGACTTTGGCCGCTCCATCCGAACGCCGGAACGGAGGAGGTGGAGAGCGCAACACAGAGTATTCAGCCGCGCTGGCGGCGCGCGATCACGCCATGCTGGAAGTTTTATACGCGGGTGCGCTGCGGGTTTCAGAGATTGTGAACGCAAAACTCGAAGACCTGAAGCTCGAGGCGGGATACATGCTGGTTCGCGGCAAGGGTGACAAGGAACGCGTTGTACCGCTGGGGAAATCGGCGCAGCGCGCGCTCACCGAGTACCTTGCAGAGTCCCGCCCGGCTCTGGCAGCTAGGAAGAGAAGCGGAGCAACGCCAACCGCCGCAGCATGCATCAGAAATTCACCGTTGCTGTTCATCGCCCGCGGTGGACGCAAGCTCACTCGCCAGCGCATTTGGCAGATGGTGCGCGCTGCTTCGGCCGGCTCCGGGCGGGCGGCTTCTCCACACATGTTGAGGCATTCCTGCGCCACGCATATGGTTGAGAACGGCGCCGACCTGCGCACAGTTCAAACCATCCTTGGTCACGCGGATATTTCGACAACGCAGGTCTACACGCACCTGGCGCTTGACCGATTACGAACCGTGTATCAGAAGCATCATCCCAGAGCGAAGGCCAGATGAGAACCTCCACCGAAGGCCGGACCACAGTCGGGAAAGCTGTCGCCGACTTCCTTCGCCACCTGGGTGAGCGCAATGCCTCGCTGCACACTATCAAGGCTTATAGCCGCGATCTGTCTCTCTTCGCTGCCTTCGCCGGTTCCCGCGGATGGAAACAGATCGACCACATTGCCGTGCGGGGATTTCTCTCGCAACTCTACGGGAACGGGTTAAGCAAAACTTCCGTAGCCCGCGGTTTGGCAGCGGTACGGTCGCTCTACCGGTGGCTGGCGCGGGAAGGCGTGGTGGAGCAGAATCCGGCAAAGCTGGTCGCCACGCCAAAGCTTCCCAAAAAACTTCCGCGCGTACCCACGATTGAAGAAATGAACTCGGTAATCGACGGCGAAATGCCCGCAGTGGCAGCCTTTCCTGAGCGCGACCGCCTGATGCTGGAGCTGTTGTACGGCTGCGGCATCCGCAATTCGGAGCTTACCGGCATCGATGTCGACGACATCCGCTTGAGTGCCGAAGCGATTCTCATCCGCGGTAAAGGAAAAAAAGAACGCTACGTTCCTTTCGGCGATTCGGTGAAGGCCGCCCTTACAGGATATCTTCCCGAACGTCAGAGGGTTCTTGAAGCAAGCCGCAAGCACTCAAGCGCACTGCTGATCAACCGGCGGGGCGGACGCCTCACCACACGCAGCGTCGGCCGCATCATCAAAAAAATTGCCGTGGCCAAGGGGCTTTCGCCCGACGTCCATCCCCACACTTTGCGGCACGCCTTCGGGACGCACATGCTGGAAGAGGGGGCCGACCTGCGCGCCATTCAGGAATTGCTCGGCCACGAGCGGCTCGCTACGACCCAGCGCTACACACAGCTTTCGATGAAGCATGTACTGCAGGTTTACGACCAGACGCATCCTCGGGCGAAATAGCCGACGGC
>Ga0137391_10002345_pt1 | contig 14170 bp, 17 predicted proteins | sample 15con2h24BmetaG_FD_101399 | JGI IMG/M metagenome (GOLD analysis project Ga0137391, IMG submission 101399) | Vadose zone soil microbial communities from Angelo Coast Range Reserve, California, USA - 15con2h2.4B metaG | ecosystem: Environmental > Terrestrial > Soil > Vadose zone > Saprolite...
AGCCGCCTTCGATTCTGTTGTCTGCACAAACACATGATCGTAAGGCGGCTGCCCCTTATGCCCGGAGCCGCCCGGCCCGCCTTCCCCCGCAGGTCACCGCCGCAAGTGCGGCTGCCGTACTAGTGGCGGGAGTGCGTGCTGGTGCCGCTGAACGCGGTCCCACGCTTTGTAGGCAGGCTGCGGACCATCGTCATCGACGACTACTGGATTGCATGCTTGATGGGGCGAGACTGCGGCATATGCAGGGCGAGGGTTATGCCAGCCTTGCCGGGGGCGAGCTTGGCTAGTAAGATCTTAGGTACGATCCTACTAAGGGGGAGTGTGCGAGATTACCAGCGCAGTGTTCCAGGCAAGCGATCTCGCCGGCGCGAAGCGCCGGGAGTTTCTCGGGGCTGCCCGCCAGGGCGGCGCCCTGCTGCGCGACACCGACGGCTTCGCGCTGACGATGGTCCCGCTGGCGCAGCTCGAGGCGATCACCGAGATCGCCCAGGTTGCCGTGGCCGCCCTGCTGGCCCTGGCCGCGGTCGGCCGCGGCTCCGCCCGCCCTGCCGACTTCGGCCAGCTGGCCTGGCTGGCGGCCTTCGATGACGAGGACCGGGCGGAGTTCTTCGAGGAACTGCGCGACGCGCTGTCGGTGGCGGAAGCGACCCGCGACGCAGAGCCCGTCGAGACGTGCCTGCGGGAGTGGCGCACGACCGCCCGGGCGCTGTCGGACTCGCAGCGGCGGGCAATCCTGACCGCACCGGGAGACGATGACTATGCCGAGGTCGACCGGCCGCAGGAGTGACCCCGCACCCGGCGCTTACCGTCCCCACGTTGCCGCTCGTCGGCCAGGCGGCCGACCGTCAGCCAGGCCAGTTTTCCGGGTCCTGGTGCACCGCCAGTACCTCAGTATCTGGAATGAGCTGCCCGGTCGGGTCGGCCTGGCGGCAGGCGTGACGGTTTCGCGCGCTATTCCCCGGCGAACTCCATCCCCCAGCTGATCACTTCGGTGGGATGCAGCCGGATGAGGGGCCCGGCCGGCTCGCCGTCCGGCCCGGTCGCATCCGCGAGAGCCTCGGCCGTGCCCCGGATCAGCGCGCATCGAGGTCGCCACGGTGGCAGCACGTCATCGACCACCAGAGCGACGTTCGGGTTGCGCTGCGCGTTGTGAAACTTCCGGGTCCGGGCGAAGTCCCGGCCGCCGATGTCGATCGTGTCCAGCTCAGGGTTGTAGCGCCAGCCGAGGGGAACGACGTGCGGCATCCCGGCTCCGTCGATCGTCGCGACCCGGCCGAGCTTGCCTTTTGCCAGGTAGGTCAGCTCGGCGTCAGAGAATACGCTCATCTCGCGCTCACCCACCTGTCGCGATCGCGAAGGGTCAACGGTCCAGAGATTACACGCGCCGACTCGGCCCACCTAGTCCGCGACCGGCTAGAGGCGTCCGCTCATGCCCCGAGGCGCGGGCGGCCGGAGGTGCACGGCCCGAGCGTGCGGCTGGCGGTCCTGGCTGTCGCCACCTCGGTCCCGCCGGAGGGGGAATCGCAGTGGTCACACGCGCTGATTGCCGGCCACCTGCGCGAGCGGGGACTGGTGATCTCGGCGGCCACCGTGGGCCGGGTGCTGGCCGAGGCCAAGGTGCGCCCCACAAGGTCCGCGGCTGGCTCCACCGCGCCGATGACCCCTCCTTCTGGATCCGCGCCGGGGCTGTGTGCCACCTGTACGCCCAGGCACGCCTCCTGGCTGAACATGGCCGAGCAGTGGTTCGGTGTCCTGACCCGCCGGCTGCTGCGCCGCGGCGAGTTCGCCTCCCGCGACGACCTCGACGCCAAGATCACCGCGTTCACCATCCAGCACCACAAGAACGCCCGCCCCTATTCATGGAGCTACGACGCCGGCGCCTAGCACGCCCGCTACCTTGCCCGCCATCCCCAGCCCGGATCCGTACCCGCCCTCCCGGAAGCCGCGTGACCAAAACGCCCGGTAACCGAGCCCTGGTCAGCAACTTACGATGTCCTGGCACCAGGGCATCGCCGTCGCCGGCCGCGTCATCGCCTCCTCCCGCCGGCCGGCCGGTCGTTAAGCTGGATTTATGACCGGGGCCGCGGGCAACCGCCGCGCGCTCCGGCTCGCCCGGGCAGCTTCGCCTGTGCTGCCAGGCGGCGTCGCCCGGCACGAGCTGCAGATCGGCAGCCGGAAGCTGCGCTGGATCGAGACCGGGCACGGCCAGCCCACGGTAGTGCTGGAGGCCGGCCGGAACGAGACCTCGCATACGTGGGCACCGGTCATCTCGTTGCTCGCCGGCCAGGTGCACGTGGTGGCTTACGACCGCGCCGGGCTGGGCGCCAGCGATAAAGCTGACAACCCGAACATCCTCGAACGCCAGCTTGCCGACCTCACCACATTGATCTCAAGTGTGACAAGCCGGCCTTGCGTGCTGGCCGGGCACAGCTGGGGCGGCATCTTGGTGCAGCTCCTGGCCTTCCGCCGGCCAGAGCTGGTGGCAGCGCTGATCCTGGTCGACCCGGCACACCAGGACGCGGCCGCCATCCTGCCGGGCCCGGCTCGCTGGCTGCTCCGGCAGGCGCCGAACCTGAAGGCCCTGACCGGGCGGCCCGACGAGCTGGCCGGAGCCGCGGCGAGTCGGCCGCTGCTACAGCAGCTTCGTGCCGCGGCGCGGCCGTTCCCGGACGTCCCCGTGATCGTCATCAGCGCCACCCGCGGCTTCCCGCCGGGCATGCGCGCACACTGGACGAAGCTCCAGGCGAGCCTGGCGGGCTCCGCGGCGCAAGGACGCCACATCACGGCCGACGGCAGCGGCCACGCCGTTCATCAGCAGCAGCCGCAACTGGTCGCCAAGACCATCCTCAAGGCAGCCGCCGCCGCAGAACATGCAGGCCCAAGACCTAACTGAGCCAGCCGGCCATCGCTTGGAGCACCAGAAACCCCGGCCACGCCCTCGACACCGCCGTCGGCGAGCTCACCGCACTGGTCATGCTCGCCGAGATCGGCGACATCTCGCGTTTCCCCAGCGCCCGCAAGCTCGCCGCCTGGGCCGGGCTGACCCCGACCGTGCGCGGCTCGGACCTCAAAGTCCGGCACGGGCACATCTCCAAGCAGGGCTCGGCGTGGCTGCGCTGGGTCATGAACCAGGCGGCGCAGACCGCCAAGCAGTCCCCGGACTTCGCCGCCACCTACACCGCGATTGCCAGGCGCCGCGGGAGGAAAATCGCTACCATCGCGATCGCCCGCAAGCTCCTGACCCGCGCGTACCACCTGCTCGCCGAGACGCAGGCCACCGATACCAGCAGGCCGCTGCGGCGGCCGTGAAGACGGGAGGGTCACCAAGCCCCGGGCACGCTCGCCACAGCGGCATGAGCAGGCCTCCAGGCCGCGCTCGATCTCAGGAATGAGCAGCCCGGTCCCGGGCACATGGTCATGGCGTCCCGCCACAAGCCGCGGAGATGCCAGATGGGTGCTTGCGAGACCACTCCGCCAGCCACGCACCGGGAATGGCAGAACCCGCTCCTGCGCCGGGTCTTCGACCAGCTGGCGCAGCGGCTCACCCTGGTCCACTATGACGGGCGGGGTACCGGCATTCGCAGCGAGACGTTTCCGACCTCTCGCTTGAGGCGATGGTCTCAGACCTGGAGGCCGTCATCGACCGGGCTGGGCTGGCGGAGGTGAGCCTTCTGGGCCAGTACAACTCCTGCCCGCACGCCATCGTCTACGCCGCGCGCCGTCCGCAGCGGGTCAAGCGGATGGTGCTGTTCGGCGGCTCGGCCCGCGGCTGGAACGCCATGAGCGCCAAACAGACACAGGCGCTGCTGAGCCTGATCGAACAGGACTGGGACCTGTTCGCCGACACCGCGGCGCACCAGTGGATGGGCTGGTCTGCGGGGGAGGTCGGGCATGCCATCGCTGACGGGGATCCGGGGGGCGGTCACGCCGCAGATCGCACGAGCCACCATGCAGGCGGCCAGTGCGGCCGACGTCACGGAGCTGCTGCCGAGCGTGGCCGCACGGACGTTGGTGCTCCACCCGCGGGACATGACCCAGATCCCGATCGACGTTGCGCGCTCACTGGCGGCGGGTCTGCCTCGCGGCCGGCTGGTCGTGCTGGAAGGTGCGCAGCCGGTGCTGTTCACCGAGGACCCCGGTGAGGTGGTGAGCCTGCTCGCGGGTTTCTTCTGCGACGGCATCGAGCCGGCCGAGGTGCCGCCGACGAGCGCGGCCGGAGCCGCGCGCGGCCGTTCCACGCTGCCATCAGATGGCCTGAGCCCCCGGGAACTGGAGGTGCTACGGCTGGTGGCCGCAGGGGAGTCCAACTCGCAGATCGCCCGGCGCCTCGGGTTGAGCACGCACACCGTCGAGCGGCACATCGCCAACCTGTACCGCAAGATCAAGGGCCCGCGGTCGGGCCGACGCCACCGCCTACGCCCTGCGCAACGGCCTGGCTTAGGCCACCGGGGTCGCCGGGGTCGCCGGGAACCCGCTGGCGGGCCTGCTGGTGGATTTCCGCCAGTGCCGCCTGCACAGTTTCCGGGAAGTCCGGCTGCGCCCTCTGACCCTACGGTGACCTCAGTTCCAATCCCGGACAGGAGGCCAGCCGATGGCGAAAACCACACTAAGAAGGGCTGGGGAGCTTGACCGGCCGCACTGGCTGCCCCGGTCAGCCTTCCCGTTCCAGATCCGCTTCGCCGGAATCGATGGCAAGCGGATTCACTACATCGACGAGGGATCCGGACCGGCGCTGCTGCTGGTGAGCGCCGGACAGTGGTCCTTCATGTTCCGCGACGTGATCTTGCGCCTGCGCGGACAGTTCCGCTGCCTGACTGTCGACTTCCCGGGCAGCGGGCTCTCACCCGATGCCCCGGGCCACGACCACAGCATCCGGGCCAACGCCCAGATCCTGGAGGGGTTCATTGATGCCCTGGATCTCCAGGACATCACCATGGCTGTCCACGATGTCGGCGGCCCGCTCGGTTTCCTAGTCGCCACCAGGCGGCCGGAACAATTCCGGGCGCTGGTGATCAGCAACACCTTCGGCTGGCCGCTGGCCGGTTATCCGGCGGTGCAGCGGACGCTGCAGGTCGTGGGCAGCCGGCCGTTCGGCGCGGTCAATAGCCTGACCAACGTCGCGGCGCGGTTCACCGCGAGCCGCTACGGCGTGGGGCGCAAGATGAGCAAGGCCGACCGCCGCAGCTTCCTTGGCCCCCGGCGCTCCCGCAGCAGCCGCCGTGCGACGCAGCAGATCCTGGCCGGGTTGCTGCGGATCGATCCGGTCATGGCCACAGTCGAGCGGTCCCTCGGGACCAGGCTCGCCGACCTGCCCGTGCTGACGTTGTTCGGGCGCAAGAACGATCCCTACGGCTGGCAGGCCCGGTTCCAGCAGATCTTTCTCCAAGCCACCGCCGCCGGCATTGACGACGGGCACCATTTCCCGTTCAACGACGACCCGGACGCCTACAGCATCGCGATTTCCGCCTGGTGGGCGGCGAAGGTGGCCACGACCGCTGGCAAGTCCGCAAACCCTTAGAGGAGTCAATCAGATGAGTGCTTCCAACGTTCTGGGCCAGGGCCGCACGGCCCTGGTCACCGGCGCTTCCCACGGCATCGGGACGCTGATCGCCCGCCAGGTCGCCAGCCAGGGCGGCCATGTGGTGCTGACCGGCAGGTCCGCCGCCGACCTGAAGGCGGTCACCTCCGAGCTGGCGGCCGCCGGCGCGGACGTAACCTTCATCCCCGCCGACCTGACCCAGCCCGGTGCGGCCGAGACCCTGGCCGAGACCATCGAGCGGCAGCGCGGCGGCATCGACCTGCTGGTCAACAACGCCGGGCGGCGACCCGCTGCGCGAGTTCCATACCATGACCATCGAGGAGAACCTGCGCACCCTCCAACTCAACTTGATCGCGCCGGTGGCGCTTTTTCATGCCGCCCTGGATGGGATGCTGCGCCGGGGCCGGGGCCACATCGTGAACATCTCCGCGATGGCCGGCCGGGTCTCCTTCCCCTACACCGAGGTCTACGCCGCCGCCAAAGACGGCCTCATCGGCTTCACGCGCGTCCGCCCTGAACCGGGCGGCCGGGGCAAGCACCACCATGCAGAAGATCATCGAGCAGCGGGAGGCGAAAACAGATGCCGCGGCGTGACGATTACCGTCAGCCGCGGAGAACTTCCCCCGCTGATAGCCACCTCCCCGGCCGAACCCGCTCCGGCTGCTCAGCTGCTCCTTGACGCCCGGCTGAGCAGCCAGGGCGGCCCCCGCCCGGTAGCCAGACCAGTTGGTCCCGGGCTGATAGCCGGCGAAGAGGCCGCTTGCCAAATCAACTTAATCATTTTACTATATAGGAGGATCCCTCGGCTAGCCGTCGGCTCCGGCATGACCAGGCCAGGAAAGGAGAGGCGGGAAATGAACGAGGCATGCGATCGATGCGGACCTGCGGTCCGTGCCGCGTACCGCGTGGAGCGGCACGGCGAACTGTACCTGTGCAGGCACTGCGCGAGCCAGCAGTGGGCGGCGCTCTGCGCCCAGGGCTGGACTATCTGGCCCGTTGGGGCGCTGGCGGTCGCGCCGCAAGCTAACGAATTCTCCGGCGCGTCATGACAACCACTGGCGTGCGCCTCCGGCAGGCCGGGCACGGATGGTAGAAACAGGCCATGACCCTGCTGATACACCGGGGCGAGGGCCCGGGGTTCCGATACGCCGGGCAGCCGGTGCACATCCTTGCGGGCCACGGCGGGCAGCCACCTGGTTTCGCGGCGATGGAGATCACCATCCCCGGTCACTTCGCCGGGCCGGTTCCTCATGCGCACGACGAATTCGACGAGGCGATCTACGTTCTCAGCGGACGGCTGCTGGTGGCCGGTGACGGCGAGCCGCAGGAGGCAGCACCGGGCTCTGCCCTGACACTTGCTGGACTGCTAGCCACCAAGCCTTGCTTACCGGCGAGCGGGCCGCCTCAGGACCCGAACGTCCCACGCAGAACAGTCTTCATGACCTTGCCGCTGGCGTTGCGCGGCAGGGCGGCCACGAGGTGCAGGCTGGTCGGAAGCTTGTAGCGGGCCAGACGCCCGGTGCCCCACTCGCGAAGCTGGTCGACAGTCAGCGACGCGCCGGGGACCAGGACAGCGATCGCCACCGGTGTCTGGCCCCAGCGCTCGTGCGGCACGCCGATCACGGCCAGCTCCGCGACGGCCGGGTGCGCGGCCAGGGCGTTCTCGACCTCGGCGCAGTAGACGTTCTCCCCGCCGGTGATGATCATGTCCTTCTTGCGGTCGACGACGTACAGGAAGCCGTCCTCGTCGGCCCGCACGAGGTCACCGGAGTGGAACCAGCCGCCGCGGAACGCCTCGGCTGTGGCCTCCGGGTTCTGCCAGTACCCGGACATAGCCGTCGGACCGCGGTAGACGATCTCGCCGACCTCGCCGGGCGGCACGTCCTTCATGTCGTCATCGACGATCCGGGCCGACACGACGCTCACCGGCTTGCCCACCGAACCGATCTTGCGCAGTGCGTCGGCCCCGGACATCGCGCAGGTCACCGGCGACATCTCCGTCTGGCCGAATAAGGCGACGTTGGCGACGCCGGGAAACGCCCCGGCCATCCAGGTGAGCAGGCTCGTGCTGGCCGGGGCGGCGCCCCAGGACATGACCTTCAGCGCGGACAGGTCGCGGCGAGCCAGCGCAGGGTCGGCGCAGAGCAGCTGCCACTGTGCGGGGACGAGGAATGTACTCGTGATCCGTTCGGCCTCCATCACCTCGAGAGTGGCCGCGCTGCTGAAGCCGCCGCTGGGCAGCAGCACCGTCGTCCCGCCGATGAGCACCATCGGCGCTATGGCGCCGATGGAGGCGATGTGGAACAGCGGTGAGGCGCACAGGTTGACCTCGTTGTCATCGAAGAGCCGCCACGCCCGGATCAGCGTGAGCGCCTGGCACTGCAGATTCTGATGGGAGAGCACCGCGCCCTTGGGACGCCCGGTGGTGCCGGAGGCGTACATGATCAAGGCGGGGCTGTCCTCGGGCACGTCGACGGCGGGCCGCTCACCCGGCCCGGAGGACACCGGGAAATAAGGGTCGGCGCCGTCGGTCCCCCCGGTCGACACAAAGCCGATCTCGTGCTCGATCGTGGCCAGGGCGCTCGCCGCGACGGCACCGCTGGTCTCGTCAACGACCAGCAGCGACGCCCCCGAATCACGGAGGATGAACGCTATCTCCTCAGCGGCGAGCCGGAAATTGACCGGAACGGCGATCGCGCCCAGGGCATTGGCGGCGAACATCGTCTCGAGAAACTCGGGGCGGTTGGTCATCATGATCGCCACCCGGTGCCCGGCCCCGACACCGCGCCGTCGCATGGCCGCCGCCACGGTGCCGACCCGCTCATGCAGCTGCGCCCACGTCGTCGACCTGCCCTCGAAGCGGAGGAACACCGCGCCGGGCTTCTCGTGCGCGTGCCGGCCGATGTGGTTGACCCAGTGATTGCGCCGCCGGGCAGCCGCGTCGTTCATGACCCTTTCTTACCCGCTAATGTCAGCCAAAGGCATCACAGGGAAGGACCCGATGTACGAGAACCTAACCCGGCTCGACCTCGTCGGGCCCGCCCTCGCCCGGGCGCTCGGCGACCCCGGCTGGGAACACCTTGAGACTTCGCTCGTCTCGGGCGGCAAGTCGAACCTGACCTTCGAGCTCACCAGCGACGCGGGGGCGGCGGTGCTGCGCAGGCCGCCCGACGGGCCGTTGCTGCCCCGGGCGCATGACATGGGGCGAGAGGCCCGGGTGCAGCGCGCGCTGGCGGCGACCGCCGTCCCGGTGCCGGCCATCCTGCTCGAGGACGCAGGGGAGCTGATCGGCGTCCCCTTCTACGTGATGGAAAAGGTCGACGGGTACGTCGTGCGCGACATCCTCCCCGCCGGATACGCGGAGTCGGCGCAGGACCGCCACGCCATTGCCGATGTCCTGGTGGACACGCTGGCCGACCTGCATGCGGTCGAGCCCGGCGAGGTGGGCCTGGCCGATTTCGGCCGGCCGTCCGGCCTGGGGGAGCGGCAGGTGCGCCGGTGGAGCGAGCAGTGGGAGCGCTCCAAGACCCGGGACGTCCCGGCCGTCGACGAACTGGCCCGCCGGCTGCGCGCGGACCCGCCGGCCGGGCCCGGGGGAGCGATCGTGCACGGGGACTTCCGGATCGACAACTGCCTGCTGACCAGGCAGATGCCGCCGACCGTGGCGGCCGTGCTCGACTGGGAGCTCGCCACGCTGGGCGAGCCACTGGCCGATCTCGGCCTGATGCTGTTCTACTGGCGGGAGAGCAGCGAGGTGAAACCGGTGCTGACGCCCGCGCCGAGCATGCTGCCCGGCTTCCCGCCCCGTTCCTACCTGGCCGACCGGTACGCCAAGCGGACCGGCGCCGACCTGAGCGACCTGGCGGGTTACGTCGCGCTGGCCCATTTCAAGTCCGCGGTCATCGCGCAGGGCATCGCGGCCCGGGTACAGGCGGGATCGATGGCCGGGCAGGACTTCGGCGATATCGGCGCCGAGGTCGACCGGATCGCGGACGAGGGGCTCGCCCTGCTCGACGGAAGGAGCTGACCGTGGATTTCTCGCTGAGCCCCGCGGCCCAGGACGCGAGCGACCGGATGTGGGCCTTCATGCGGGAACAGGTCTTCCCGGCCGAACCGGAGTGGGCAGCCTACCTCCGCGAGCACGGCGAGCACGCCTACCCGCCGGTTATGGAGCGGCTGAAGGAATCGGCGCGCTCGCGAGGCCTGTGGAATCTCTTTCTGCCCGCGGTCTCCGGCCTGACGAACCTGGAGTACGCGCCCGTCGCGGAGATCTCCGGGTGGTCGCCCGTGATCGCGCCCGAGGCGATCAACTGCCAGGCGCCTGACACCGGCAACATGGAAGTCCTGCACATGTTCGGGACCGAGGAGCAGCGGACGCGGTGGCTGCAGCCGCTGATGGCCGGGGAAATCCGGTCGGCGTTCGCGATGACCGAGCCGGATGTGGCGTCCTCCGACGCGACGAACATCGAGACCTCGATCGTCAGGAACGGCGGCGAGTACGTCGTGAACGGCCGCAAGTGGTGGATCACCGGCGCGGCGGACGAACGCTGCCAGATCTTCATCGTGATGGGCAAGTCAGCCCCGGCCGCCGAGCCGTACCGTCGCCAGTCGATGCTTCTCGTGCCGCGGGACACCCCTGGCCTCACGATCGTCCGGCACCTGCCCATCTTCGGCTACCAGGATCAGCACGGGCACTCCGAACTCGTCTTCGACCACGCCCGCGTACCGGTCTCCAACCTGCTGGCGGGCGAAGGCGACGGCTTCGCCATCGCCCAGGCCCGGCTGGGGCCCGGGCGGATCCATCACGCCATGCGGGCCATCGGGATGGCTGAGCGGGCGCTCGCGCTGATGGTGGACCGCGCTCAGCGCCGGACCGCGTTCGGGACCACCCTGGCGGAGCATGGCGTGGTCGGCGAGCTGATCGCGCAGTCGCGCATCGAGATCGACCAGGTGCGGCTGTACGTTTACAAGACCGCCTGGCTCATCGACCGGGAGGGTCCCAAGGCGGCGCAGTCCGAGATCGCCGGGATCAAGGTGGCGGCGCCGGCCGTGGCCACCCGGGTGATCGACCGCGCCATCGAAGTCCACGGAGCCGCGGGCGTCAGCGACGACACCCCGCTGGCCTACTTCTACGCCTGGGCGCGCGTGCTGCGCATCGTCGACGGGCCCGACGCCGTGCACCGGCGCTCGATCGCCCGCCATGAACTGCGCCGCGAGCGCCCGTTCAGCGGTTGACAGCTCCGCTGCCACGTGCGGCCCCAGCCTTCGCCGCACTCATGCCGGCGGAAACGAGCCAGGCCAGGCTCCCGCGCCCCAGGAAGTCTTTTAATATCCCGAACGATCCGTCGTTCCCGCCCGCCTGCCAGGTTAGAACGCCAGCCTGCGGGCACGCCGGCCCTCCCAATACGGCTGAAGGGCCGGGAACCGGTACGCTAGCTGCGTTCGCGGTGTCATACGGCGCCCGGAACGCAGGGCGCATAGCTCAGTGGTAGAGCACTCGCCTTACAAGCGAGGGGTCACTGGTTCGAACCCAGTTGCGCCCACCAGGTCAGCGGTCACCTTCAGAATCCTGCCCAAGTCACGGGGAGTAACTGGGGGAGCGCGGCTAGCGGCTGCGGGTGGCGATGATTTCGCGCTGTCTGCGCGTCCAGTAGTCAACGATCTGCTGACGTGAGACAGGGAGGGCGTCGTCAGGGTCGACGTCGTCAAAGTAGCCGAGGCCGAGCAGGATGTGGTTGATCGCCTGGTCGGGATATTCAGGCTGGAAGCGTTCGAGAAAGAGAGCTAGGCCTTCATCAGCCATGCGACCTGTCCGCTGCTCGATGGTCATGAGATCGAAGTAGTCGCGGAGCTCGCCACGGTCACCCACCACCTTGAGCTTCATCGCCATCAGGTCGCTGATCCGCGCAATGTGCAGTCCGTCGACTTGCGTGGGGCTTTCGAGCAGTCGTTGTGGGCGTGCCTCGTCCGCATGAAGGAACTGCACCCTGGTGGCCGAGAATACGCCGTTGAGCGTGCCGGGTGCGCGTTCGGTGACCGCGAACGGTCCGGCTGCGGACAGCTTCGTAGTGAGCTCTTCTAGATTGACGCTGTTCCGATGGAAGAAGAAGTCCAGGTCCCGGCTTACCCGGTGGGCGAGATGGACGGCAATGGCCGTGCCTCCGCCGAGATATGCGGTCGACGGTACGATCGGGGCGATGGTCTCCCATGTCAATGCCGTATTCGGCGGCAGGATACTGCGGACGCGTTCAGACAGCACGCGCATACCTGGCCAAGTTGTGTGCGAGCGCACGTTGCGCCGGCTCAAGGCCGCGGGTGGCTGCCGCGTGTTCCCAAGCACTGGCGGGAAGGTTGACGGTGCCCCAGGCAAGGCCGTCCGGGTCGAACGTCGTGAGCAACCGCCTGGCGATATACGGCGCTGAGGTAGCGACATCGAGCTGAGCGGGGGCTGTGTTCCAGAACAGGTGCAGCAGGTGCGCGGGAACCCGTCTGGCGCGCGGTCTGTTGGCGCGGTCAGGCAGTTGGACCTTCGCCACGACAGGGGCGAGCGCGAGCCACTCGTCTGATCCGAACCGCACCTGATAGATCGTCACTTCGCTGGCGTGTCCTCTGGCGAGCATGATCGGTGTCTGCGTGATGAGGCCCTGGGCTACCAGGCGCGCCAAGGCGCGTCCTGCGGCAGTGGGACTGACTCCAGCCCGCCGGGCAGCTTCACGGGCCGAGGAAACACCCCGCGGGGACCGGGACAGGGCGGCGAGCACCTGGGCATCCGTCCGCGACATGCCAGGTATCAGCGGAGTGACCCCCAGCTCGCGGGCAAGCTCGCTGACCTGCTCCTCGGTCAGATGGAAGACACCTGACGAATCTTGCTCTATCGGCAAGCCCAGACGATCCACCGCACGCCGTATACGCGGAGACGAGGTCCCCAGCCGCCGTGCCGCGTCGGCAAGACTATAGGTGTCCATATCGTTATTCTACCCGTCTCAGTCGTCGCACAGGGCGTCGGCGGCGGTACCTCAAGCCCGAACTGCTCTGGCGTAGGGCGTCCGTATCGATCCCGATCACGTGGTCACCGACGAGGAGTCGTACGCCTCGAAGTCGATGCCGACGATCCACTCGGAAATACTGCCTATTTCGCTGGGATCACCTCATTAAGCGGTAGTAAATCCCTTTGGCCCGGCCCGCTGACCGGGCTTACAGTGAAGGATGAAGGTCAGTTTCACCTGCGCGGCCGCGCGAGCTATCGGTTCGCCGGTTGCCGCTGCCTGACCTGACGAAATTCCGCGCTGGCGACCGGGAACGGTTCGCTAGCGCCCGTGTGATCATGGCCGCGCCAGCGGTCCCTTTCCGGTGCCGGACACCAGAAAAGGACCTCTCATGAACGTGACCGAAACGATCCGGACCTTCCTTGAGTTCTTCGGTGACCGGGACCATCAGATGGTGCCGGGCAGCTCGCTGGTGGCGCCGCACGGTGACCCGGTGCTGTTCACCACCGCGGGGATGCATCCGCTGACCCGGTACCTGGAAGGCCGCCCCCATCCTCAGGGCAGGCGGCTGGCCGGCGTGCAGCGCTGCCTGCGGACCACCGATCTGGACGAGGTCGGCGATGACCGGCACCTGACGGTGTTCCAGATGCTGGGCTCGTGGTCGCTGGGCGATTACGATAGGTTGCAGAGCCTGCGCTGGGGCTGGGAGCTGCTCACCGACCGCTTGGGCATCGGCCGGGATCGGCTGCACGCCACAGTGTTCGGTGGTGATGAGCAGGTGGCCCCCGATCTCCTGTCGTCGCAGACCTGGACCGAGCTCGGCGTCCCGGTCGAGCGGCTCGGGCCGGACAACTGGTGGTCCAACGGCCCGACCGGTCCGTGCGGCCCGGACTCGGAACTGTTCGCATGGACCAGCGACGGCCCGCCGCAGGGCACGCCCGGCACTGACGGGCGCTGGATGGAGCTGTGGAACCACGTGACGATGAGCTACCGGCGGCACGACGACCGCAGCCTGGAGCCGTTGCCGCAGCGCAGTGTGGACACCGGGATGGGCCTGGAGCGGCTGCTGATGGTCGTGCAGGGCCGGCCCTCGGTGTTCGACTGTGACGTCTTCCAGCCCTGGACGACCGCGCTGACCGGCCTGTGGCAGCCCGACCAGCGGTCCCTGCGCCTGCTCACCGACCACCTGCGAGCCAGCATCGTGATCATCGGCGACGGGGTCACCCCGTCCAATACCGGCCGGGGCTACGTGCTGCGGCGGCTGCTCCGGCGCGCGCTCACCGTGCTGTGGCGCCCCGACAGCACCAGAACGCTGGAAGATCTGCCAACGTCGCTGGTCGAGCAGACCCTAACGCAGTTCGGCCAGTACGAGGAAAGCGGCCCGGTCCGCGATGTGCTCCGCGGCGAGGAACGCCGGTTCGTCGACCTGCTCACCCGGGGCCGCAAGGTGCTAGCCCAGCTCGGCCGTGGTCGGCCACTGACCGAGACGGACCTGCGGTACCTGCACCAGACGCACGGCCTTCCCCCGGAACTGGTAACCGAGCTGCTGGATTAGCGCACGCAGCGACATCGCCATCCGCCGACAAGATCCCCGACACCCTCGCCGCCGGTATTCCTTAGTGAAGGTAACGATATTTCGGGGAGG
>Ga0137391_10002350_pt1 | contig 14148 bp, 3 predicted proteins | sample 15con2h24BmetaG_FD_101399 | JGI IMG/M metagenome (GOLD analysis project Ga0137391, IMG submission 101399) | Vadose zone soil microbial communities from Angelo Coast Range Reserve, California, USA - 15con2h2.4B metaG | ecosystem: Environmental > Terrestrial > Soil > Vadose zone > Saprolite...
CCCTGCATGACCTGATCCTGCGCCCACTCCATCGCGCGCCGAGTGGGCATGCCGTTGACGGCCTTGGTCACCATGTCCGGCAGCACGTAGTTGTTCTCGACCCGTCGCACGGCATCGTTCGGCCTCGACGGCCAGCCGCGCGCGTGGGCGTACTCCGCCTCCTTCGGCAGCATGGCGAACTTGGGGTTCTTCACCCAGATCGGATGATCGGCGAGGTCCCGGAGGGGTGGCTGGTTGAAGGCGTTGGCGGCCACGATCCAGGCGTCGAAGTTCTCCTTCCGGAACAGGAACTGGAGGAACTCCTTCGCGAGGTCGGCGTTCTTGGAAAACTTCCAGATGCCGAGGGCGTTGATGCCCGGCGCGGAGTGGATGCCCGCCGGACCCGCGGGGCTCGGGTGATGATTGATGTCGTCGGCGATCGGCATCTTGTTGGACAGCGCCGTGTTGTAGGGGCTGATGGGATTGTGGATCCAGGAGCCCTTGCCCGAGAGGATGAACCGGTTGTTCGAGGCGTCGTCCCACGACAGCACCTCGGGCTCCATGCCGTCCCGGTAGAGCTCCTTGTACCACTCGATCACCTGGGCGGTCTTGTCGGAGACGATGGCCGGGGTCTTGCCGTCTGCCTCGAGCACCTTGGCGCCATAGGACCAGAGGACGGCCCACAGGCTGGTGTTGGCGTCGCCGCAGTGGCTGATGGCGATGCCCACGGGGTTGCCCTGTTTCTTGAGCGCCTTGGCCTGCTTCAGCAGCTCGTCCCAGGTCTTCGGGTACTCGAAGCCCGCCTTCTTGTAGTGGGCCATGTTGTAGGTGGCGGGGAAGGCGACCCAGTACCACGGGACCGCTTTCCAGCCCGTGCCCGTCAGCGCGCACTCGGCGCCGAAGGGATACCAGCCGCCATATTTCTTGCCGAGGCTGTCGACGAGCGGGCCCACGTCGATGAGGCTGTTCTCGAACAGGAACGGATCGGCGTGGCTGAGGATGACGAGGTCGTGGCCGGACTGGCTCTGGGCCTCGGCCGCCCGCTTGGCGGGGAGCTGGAGCCCCTGGATGGTGTCGACCTTGACGGTGACCCCGGCCTGCTTGCTGAAGACCTCGGCCTGGCGTCGGAGCTCGTCGTCCGCGGCCGGGACGAAATGATTGTTGCTGAGAAGACTCACCTCGCGCTTCTGCGCGAAGGCCGGCGCCCGGCCCAGCAGCGTGGCGGTACCGACGGCTGATGTTGTGGCGAGGAATTTCCGGCGCGTCATCCTTCGCATGGCATTCTCCTCTCCGATGCGAAGCTTCGGTGGTATTGCGGAGCGTGGGATGGGCTGTCGGGGTGACCTCCTTCCGACTGGGTTTAGCCGGCTTGTATCACTGCCCGAGGCGTGCTGTCAAACGCCTCCCCGGACACCTTCACGGTGATGCGCTGCTGAGGCCGAGCACGCTCCAGGTTGGGACGGGCCGCGCGAGTCCCTTGAGGGCGATGGAGCCGATCTCCTCGGCCTCGATGAGCTTCTCCACGGCCGTGGCTACGCGGGAGGAGACGAGGATCTGCCCGCCCTTAGCCTCGCCGCAGAGCCGCGCGGCGAGGTTGGTCACGGTGCCGATAGCGCCGTAGTCCCACCGCCCCTCGAAGCCGATGGCGCCGATGGTGGCGTACCCCTGCGCGATGCCGACGCCCAGCCCGAGGTCCCACCCGCGCTTGCGCCAGCCCTCGGCGAGGCCGGTCACACGGTCCCGCATGGCCACCGCCATGCGAAGGGCGCGCTCGGCCGGGTTCGGGACCTCCACGGGGTCGTTGAAGAAGATCATCATGCCATCCCCGGTGAAGCGCTCGAGCGTGCCCTCGTGCTCCATGATGAGGCGGCCCATCTCGTGGTGGTACTCGCGGAGCACGCCCATGACCTCTTCGGGCTCGGCCGACTCCGCGAAGGCGGTGAAGCCGCGCAGGTCGAGAAACACCACCGTCACCTCGCGCCGGTGGGTCTTGAGCGGATCTTCCGCGCCGCCGGCCACGATCAGCTCGGCGAGCTGCGGGGAGAAGAAGCGCTTGAGGCGTCCCAGCCGCTCGACCAGCCCTACCTGCTCCTTGACGCGGTCCTCCAGAGTACGATTCCACTCTTCCAGCTCGCGGCGCAGCGTCGCTTCCTGGTCGTGCAGGCGCTTCTTCTCGAGGCAGGCGCCGATCCGCGCGCGAAGGAGCACCGGGTCGAAGGGCTTGGCCAGGTAGTCCTCCGCCCCCAGCTCGATGCAACGGGCCACGCTCGCGATCTCGTCGAGGGCGGAGATCATCACTACGGGGATGCTCCGCAGCGCCGGCTGCGCCTTGAGCCGCGTCAACACCTCGTAGCCGTCCATGCCCGGCATCATGACGTCCAGAAGAACCAGGTCGGCGGAGGCGGAGGCGAGCGATGCCAGCGCGGCGCTGCCATCCGCAGCCACGGTGACCGCATAGCCCTCGCGCGAGAGCCGTCGCGCGAGCACGTCCCGGTTGCCCTCGTCGTCGTCGACCACGAGGATGCGGCCGCGATCTGCAGGGCGCAGTCCGCCCGCGGGCACAGGCTCGCCCGCCACCTGCCGCGGGCCAGCCGAGTCATCAAGGAGCGCGCGTAACCCGACGGCTGCGGTGCCGATGCGACGAAGATCCTGCGAGAGGTCTGTGTCAGGTCCGCCGGCGCGCCCCTCCATCTCCTTCACGCCCGCCACGATGCGGTCGAGGGTGGGGACCAGGGCGCCGTGGGCCGCGCTCAGGTCGGGCAGCGCCGCGTCGACTTCCGACGAGGCCAGAACCTCGTTGATGCGCGCCAGCAGATGACGCGCATCCTCGAGCATCTGCCGGAGCGGTTCCACCAGCTCACGCCGGGAGGCCGCCTCGGCGTCTTCGAGCAGCATCTCGCCATAGCCGATGATGTGGTTGAGCGGCGTGCGCAGCTCGTGGCGAAGCCGGGCGCGCTCGGAGCTCTCGCCGTTCACGGGGCGGCCGCCCCGCCCAGGAGCGCGTCGATCTTCGCGAGCAGTCTCGGCAGATCCACGGGCTTGGTGTCGAAGTCGTCGCACCCGGCCTCGATGGCCTTCTCGCGGTCGCCGGCCATGGCATGTGCCGTGAGCGCGATCACGGGAATGCCGCGCGTCTCGGGCGCGGCCTTGATCTGGCGCGTCGCCTCCCAGCCGTCCAGCCCCGGCAGGCTCATGTCCATGAGGATCAAGGCCGGCGCCTCCGACCGCGCCATGGCCACGCCCTGCTCGCCGTCGACCGCGATGGCCACGTCGTAGCCGCGCTTGACGAGCCGGCGAGACAGCATGTCGCGGTTCATCTCGTTGTCCTCGACGAGCAGGATCTTGGCCATCAGGCTTTCCGCCTCCGGCGCGTGACGCTGGACGCCACCAGCTCGCGCACCTCGGCCAGCAGCTCATCGCGGCCGTGCGCGCCTTTCTGGAGGATCTTCTGGACGTAGCCGTTGAGCCGCTCGCGATCGTCAAAGGACAGGTCTCTGGCGGTGACGACGATGATCGGAATCTCGCGCCAGACCTCGTGGCGGCGGAGCTCGGCCACGAAGTCGAAGCCATCCATCTCGGGCATCATCAGGTCGAGCAGGATGACGCTCGGGGACACTTCGCGCAGGCGCTCGAGCGCCACCCGTCCGTTCTCCGCCTCCACGACGGGGTAGCCCTCCGGCTCGAGCATGCGCCGGAGGAGCTGACGGACCTCGACATCGTCGTCCACGATGAGGACGGGAAGGTCGCGCCGGTACTTTTCGAGCGTCGTCACCAGCCGCTCGCGGTCGATCGGCTTGGTGAGATAGTCGGAGGCGCCGAGCGCGTAGCCCAGGTTCTTGTCGTCGACGATCGTCAGCATGACCACAGGGATGTCGGCGACGTCGGGGTCGGCCTTGAGCGCCGACAGGACCGCCCAGCCGTCCATCCCGGGCATCATGACGTCGAGCGTGATCGCGTCTGGCCGCAGCTCCCGTGCCTGTCTCAGGCCTTCCTCACCACCGTGCGCGGTGACGACCCGGAACCCTTCCTTGGTGAGGAAGCGCTGCATCAGGTCCCGCACGGCCGGCTCGTCGTCGATCACCAACACCGTGCCGACGCCCGGTGGCAGGTGGTCGGCGGGGACGGCGGCGGCAACCGTCTCCTCGGCCTCCTCGGCAACCTGAGCCGGCAGCCGGATGGTGAAGGTGCTGCCCCGGCCGGCCTCACTCTCCACGGTGACGTCTCCCCCCATCATCCGGCAGAGCCGCCGGCTCAGGGCGAGGCCGAGGCCGGTCCCGCCGTACTTGCGCGTCGTGGCCGCGTCGGCCTGGGAGAAGACTTCGAACAGCCGCGTGAGCTGCTCGGGTGTCATGCCGATGCCGGTGTCGTTCACGCTGAACGCCATCCAATCCTGGCCGTCGGTGGACTCCCGGGCCACGGCCAGCGAGATCGTTCCCTGATCGGTGAACTTGCAGGCATTGCTCAGAAGGTTGAAGAGGGCCTGCCGCACCTTCGTCAGGTCCGCCCGCATCGTCCCGACCTCGTCCGGGCAGTTCACCGTCAGCCGGTTCGCGTTCTTCGCGGCCAGCGGCTGGATCACCGCGGCAATGTCCCGGACGAGGCCGGCCACGTCGAAGCTCTCGAGGTACAGCTCCATCTTGCCGGCCTCGATCTTGGAGAGGTCGAGCACGGCGTTGATCAGCTCCAGCAGATGCTTGCCGGCCGCGTTGATCTTCTTGAGGTCGTCCGTGAACTGCTCGGCGCCGAGGTCGGCGGCGTCCTCCTGGAGCATCTCGCTGTAGCCGATGATGGCGTTGAGCGGCGTGCGCAGCTCGTGGGACATGTTGGCCAGGAACTCGGACTTGTGCCGGTCGGCGGCCTCGAGCTGGCGGCTCTTGTCCCCGATCTCCCGGAAGAGCCGCGCGTTCTGGATGGCCAGGGCCGACTGGCTGGCGAAGGTCTTGAGCAGGTCGATGACCTGCGGGGAGAACTCCCCGGGCGTCTTCTTGTTGACGGTCAGCCCGCCGATGAGGTGGCCCTCGCGAAGCAGGGGAATGCCCAGGAGCGCCCGGGTTCCCGTCCGCAACAAGACGTCGCGGAGAGGGCCGCTGTACGCGCCCGCCTCGGCGATGTCAGGGATCTGGACCGGCTCGAGAGTCTCGGCCATACGTCCGCCGACGCCCTCGCCTCGTCGGGTCGGAGTGCGCCGGGCCACCGCGACCACCTCCTCGGCGAGATTGTGGGTTGTCCGAAAGACAAGCGCCTCGGCCTGCTCGTCATACTCGTAGACGGTGCACGCGTCGGTGCCGGCGAGCTGGTTGGCGTGAGAGACGATCGTGTTGAGCACGGTCTCGAGGTCGAGCGTGGAGCTGAGGGCCTGGCTGACCTCGCCCAGCGTCTGGAGCTCCTGGACAGAGCGGGTGAGCTCGGCGGTCCGCGCTTGCAGCTCGGTGAGGAGCCGAGCGTTCTCGATGGCGATGGCCGCCTGGTCTGCGAAGGTCTCCATCAGGGCGATCTGACTGTCGGTGAATGGCCGGACCTCGAGCCTGTAAATGGTAATCACACCAAGCAGCTCGTCCGCCCTCAGCATCGGGATCGCCAGCAGGGTCCGCATGGGGTCTACCTGTCGCGACCCGTAGGTGTACTCAGGGTCGGCCTGAACGTCGTGAACGTGCGTGGTGCGCCGATCGAAGGCGGCGCGCGCCGTGGTGCTCCCGCGTCCGGGGGCGATAGGATTCCGCTCGATGAATGCTATGAGCTCGGGGGAGGTGTTGTGGCTGGCCACCCCTCGCAGAAGCTGACCGTCGAAGCGGAAGATGATCGCGCGTTCGGCCTCACACAGCCTGACGGCATTCTCGGCCAGCGTCTCGAAGACCGGCTGGAGGTCGAAGGTGGACCGCCCGATCACCTTGAGCAGCTCGCTGGTCGCCGTCTGCTGCTCGAGGGCGACCCGCAGCTCGCTGTTGCGCGCCTCCAGCTCCTTGAAGAGGCGGGCGTTCTCGATCGCGATCACGGCCTGATCCGCGAAAGTCTTCAGCAGCTCGATCTGTTTGTCTGCAAAGGGCCGTGGTGTCGCCCACGTGTGGACAGCAATGGCTCCGATAGCGGTCCCACCGCGCAGCATGGGCACGCTCAGGACGCTCCGAAGCCCCACGCCCTTCAAGCCGGCGAGCTTGTATTCGGGATCTTCGAGGGCATCGGGGATGTGGGCCGCACGTCCGGTCAGAATCGCTCGGCCACCGGCTGTGCCATGACTCACCGGGCTCGGATAGGCCCTACGCAGAGCCTCAGTGCCTTCAGCGGTCGCATTGTCCACCGCTTCCAGATGAATGAGCTGGCCGTCGAGCCTTTGAACCGACCCGGAATCAGCGTTGCAGAGCCTTCGGGCGTTCCGCGCGATCGTGTCGAAGACGGGCTGGACATCCGTGGGCGAGCGCGAGATCACCCGAAGAATTTCGGCCGTTGCCGTCTGCTGCTCCAGGGCCTCGGTGAGGTCGGCGTTCTTGGCCTGCAGCTCAGTGAGCAGCCGCGCGTTCTCGATGGCGATGGCGGCCTGGTCGGCGAAGGTCTGCATCAGGGCGATCTGACCGTCGGTGAACGGCCGGACCTCATGCCGATAGATAAGGATCACGCCGAGCAGCTCGTCTGCCCTGAGCATGGGGACCGTGAGCACGGTTCCGATCGGGTCCACTTGCCGCGACCCGTAGGTGTACTCGGGATCGGTCTGGGCATCGTGAATATGAATGGTGCGCCGTTCGAGAGCGGCGCGCGCCGCGCCGCTCCCGCGTCCGGGCGGGACGGGATGCTGCTCGACGAACGCGATCAGCTCGGGGGAAGCGTTGTAGGTCGCCACGGCGCGGAGAAGCTCACCGTCAAAACGGTAGATGAATGCGCGCTCGGCCCGGCACAGCCTGACCGCGTTCTCCGCCAGCGTCTCGAAGACCGGCTGGAGATCGAACGTGGACCGCCCGATCACCTTGAGGAGCTCGCTGGTCGCCGTCTGCTGATCGAGGGCGACCCGCAGCTCGCTGTTGCGCGCCTCTAGCTCGGTGAACAGGCGGACGTTCTCGATGGCGATGACGGCCTGGTCGGCGAAGGTCTTGAGGAGCTCGACCTGTGTCTCGGTGAAGTAGCCGGGGGCAGACCGTCCGACGAAAATCACTCCGATGACGTGCTCTTCGCGCATCATCGGCACCGCCAGGCCTCCGCACCAGCCGCCTCCACGCGCGGCGTCCTTCACTCCATAGAGCGGATCGGACAGGACGTCCTGCACATGAACGACCGCGCGAGTCCGGAGCGCTCTCGCCGAGAGGGATCCACCGTCTACCGGTGTCGGGTGCACGCGCCGCACGGCTTCCACGCCTTCGGAAGTGATGCCATGGAGGCCCGCCAGCTGCAGGAAGGTGCCGTCGAATCGCGTGATGACGCTGACCTCTGCATCGCAGAGCCTCACGGAGCGCTGAGCGATGATGTCAAACACGGGCTGCGCATCGGTCGGAGACTGGCTGATCACCCTGAGAATCTCGCTGGTGGCCGTCTGCTGCTCCAGGGCCTCGGTGAGGTCGGCGTTCTTGGTCTGCAGCTCGGTGAGGAGCCGCGCGTTCTCGATGGCGATGGCCGCCTGGTCGGCGAAGGTCTCCATCAGGGCGATCTGGCTGTCGGTGAACGGCTGGACCTCTAGTCTGTAAATAGCGATGACCCCCAGCAGCTCCTCCGCCCTGACCATGGGAATCGCGAGTACCGTCCGAATGGGGTCCAGCTGGCGCACCCCAAAGGTGTACTCGGGATCGGCCAAGGCATCCTTGATGTGGATGGTGCGCCGCTCGAGCGCGGCACGCCCCGCCCCGCTGCCCCGGCCCGGAGCAATGGGATTTTGCCTGGCGTATGCTCCGAGCTCCGAACTGGTGTTGTAGGTGACCACGGCCAGCAGGTTGGCACCATCGAAGCGCCAGATGAACGCGCGCTCGGCCTCGCACAGCCTGGCCGCGTTCTCGGCCAGCGTCTCGAAGACCGGCTGAAGATCGAACGTGGAGCGGCCGATCACCTTCAGCAGCTCGCTCGTTGCCGTCTGCTGCTCGAGGGCGACCCGCAGCTCGCTGTTCCGCGCCTCCAGCTCCTTGAACAGCCGCACGTTCTCGATCGCGATCACGGCCTGGTCGGCGAAGGTGCGGAGCAGGCCGATCTCCGACTCCGTGAATGGCCGGCGCTCCTGGCGAAAGACCACGATGGCTCCCACGGGCCCGCTGTCGCGAAGCATCGGGACAGCGAGCCCCGTGTGGTAGCCCATGATTCGTGCCAGCGCGTGGCTTGCCGGGAATCGCGCGTCGCTTTGCGCGTCCTCCAGATGCACGATCGACCGGTCCAACATCGCCGCGCCCCCGATCAGGTCTCGGTTCAGGGATTGTGGCACGATCCGGCCGGCCGCCTCCCGCCACTGAGCCGTCTGACCGTGATGCGCTACGAGGTGAAGCACATCACCCTCGAGCCGGATCGCACTTCCATAGTCGGCGCCGCACAGCCGCACCGAGCTCTCGGTGATCGCGTCGAAGACCGGCTGAACGTCGGTCGGCGAGCTCGAGATGACGCGCAGGATCTCGCTGGTCGCCGTCTGCTGCTCCAGAGCCTCGGTGAGGTTCACGTTCTTGTTCTGGAGCTCGGTGAGCAACCGCGCGTTCTCGATGGCGATGACGGCCTGGTCGGCGAAGGTGGCGACAAGGTCGATCTGCTTGTCCGTGAACGCGCGGACCTCCGTCCGCCACATGAAGAGCAGTCCGATGAGCTGGTCCTCCCTCAGCATGGGAACAGCGAGGACGGATCGATAGCCGGCGGCCTGCTGCGCCTCGTGCAGCTGAAACTCCGGATCGGTCAGGATGTCGACGATATGGATCGTCCGACGCTCGAGAGCGGCTCGCCCGATCGGCGAGCCTCGCCCCGGGCGGATCACGTTCCGCCGTCTGTACTCGCTGAATTCGGGACTGACCCCATACTCCGCGAGCGTCTGAAACACTTCACCGTCGAATCGCTGAAGCAGCCCTCCCTCGGCCCCGGCCAGCCGCGTCGCGTTCTCGATGAGGGTTTCCAGCACGGGCTGGAGATCGAACGTCGAGCGGCTGATCACCTTGAGCACTTCACTGGTCGCCGTCTGCTGCTCGAGAGCGACTCGCAGCTCGCTGTTCCGAGCCTCCAGCTCCGTGAACAAGCGGACATTCTCGATGGCGATGACGGCCTGGTCGGCGAAGGTCTTGAGCAACTCGACCTGCGTCTCGGCGAAATATCCCGGCATCGCCCGCGCCACGAAGATGACGCCGATCACCTGTCCCTCGCGGATCATCGGTACCCCGAGGCAGCCACGGTAGCCGCCCGCGCGGGCCGCGTCTTTCTGCTGGTAGTTCGGATCGGCGAGGACGTCCGGGACATGAATGACAGCACAGTTCCGAAACGCGCGAGCCGTCACCGTCTCGTCGTCAGGGCGCATCGGGAACGCGCGCCTCACGGCCTCCACGCCCTCCTGGGCCACGCCATGGAGGGCCACGAGCTGGATCAGCTCGCCGTCGAACCTCGATACGACGCTAACCCCGGCGGCGCACAGTCTTTCTGCTCGCTCTCCGATGATGTCGAAGACGGGCTGCACGTCGGTGGGCGAACTGGAGATGACCTGCAGGATCTCGCTGGTCGCCGTCTGCTGCTCCAGGGCCTCGGTGAGGTTGGCGTTCTTGGTCTGGAGCTCGCTGAGGAGCCGCGCGTTCTCGATGGCGATGACGGCCTGGTCGGCGAAGGTGGCGACAAGATCGATCTCCTTGTCGATGAACGCGCGAACCTCCGTACGCCACAAGAAGAACAGCCCAACCAGATCGTCCTGCCTCAGCATGGGGACGGCCAGCACGGATCGATAGCCGCCGACCCGCTGCGCCTCGTGCAACTGAAACTCGGGGTCGGCCAGGACGTCGACGACATGGACCGTCCGGCGCTCGAGGGCAGCCCGGCCAGCCGGCGAGCCTCGTCCGGGGCGGATCACGTTCCGCCGCCAGTACGCGCTAAACTCGGGGCTAGCCCCGTACTCCGCGGGGAACCGAAACACCTCGCCGTCGAACTGCGCAAGGAGTCCCCCCTCGGCCCCGGCCAGACGCGTCGCGTTCTCGATGAGGGTTTCGAGCACGGGCTGGAGATCGAACGTCGAGCGGCTGATCACCTTGAGCACTTCACTGGTCGCCGTCTGCTGCTCGAGGGCGACCCGCAGCTCACCGTTGCGCGTCTCGAGTTCCTTGAACAGGCGCACGTTCTCGATGGCGATCACAGCTTGGTCGGCGAAGGTCTCGAGGAGGGCAACCTGTCGCTCCGTGAAGAGCTGCACTTCGGTGCGACGGAGGGCGATCGAGCCAATGGCAACACCTTCTCGCATCAAGGGGACGCAGAGGATCGTGCGGAAGCCCAGCTGCCGCGCGCCCTCGCTGCTCTCTGGGAATTCGTCCCCTTCGGTTTGCACGTCAGCGACGTGGACGGCCCGCCCGTCGAACATCGATCGGCCAGCGACCACCCCGCGGACGAACGCGAGGGAGAACTCACCAATAGGGCCGAGGGGGATCGCGCCGTGGTGGGCGACCAGGAGGAGCCGGTCGCCATCCGGGCGGTAGATGGCAGCGTCGAATGATTCGCACAAGCGAGCGGCGCTCTCCGCGACGGTGTCGAACACCGGCTGGACGTCGGTTGGCGAGCTGCTGATGACGCGCAGGATCTCGGCGGTGGCCGTCTGCTGCTCCAGCGCCTCCGTGAGGTTGGCGTTCTTGGTCTGGAGCTCGGTCAGCAGCCGCGCGTTCTCGATGGCGATGGCCGCTTGGTCGGCGAAGGTCTCCACCAGGGAGATCTGATTGTCCGTGAACGGCAGCACCTCGGTCCGCTGGATGCTGATCGTCCCCAGCAGCTCGTTCGCCCTGAGCATGGGGATCGCAAGCAGGGTCCGGAAGGGGAGCTGCCCAGCCCCATAGGTGTACTCGGGGTCCGTTCGGATATCGTGAATGTGGATGGTGCGTCGCTCGAGGACAGCGCGTCCCGCGCCGCTGTCGCGTCCGGGGGCGATGGGATTCTGCTCGAGGAACTCTCTTTGCTCGGGGATGAGGTGATGGGTGACCACGGCTCGAAGAAACTCACCGTCGAAGCGGAAGATCGTCGCTTGGCCGGCCTCGCACAGCCGGACTGCATTCTCGGCCAGCGTCTCAAAGACGGGCTGGAGGTCGAATGTGGACCGGCCGATCACCTTGAGAAGCTCGCTGGTGGCCGTTTGCTGCTCGAGGGCGACCCTCAACTCTCCGTTGCGAGACTCCAGCTCGGTGAAGAGGCGCACGTTCTCGATGGCGATCACGGTCTGATCGGCGAAGGTCTGAAGGAGGGCGATCTGCTTGTCGCTGAAGCGACCCGGCGCAGCGCGACCGACGGAGAGTGATCCGATCGCCTGGTCGTCTCGAAGCATCGGGACCGAGAGGACGGCACCGAAACCCGCAGCCGTCGCTGCTTGGTGAGCCTGGTACTCCTTGTCCTCGACGATGTCCGGGATGTGGACCACGGCCCGATCGCGGATCGAGCGCAGGGAGGCGAGCGCGCCGCTCGGTCGGGCAGGATACATTGCCCGGAGCCGGTCCGCGCCCGCGGCATCGGCATGGATGGCGGCCATATGAACCCACTCGCCATCGAAGCGTGTCACGTTGCCGACCTCGGCCCTGCACAGCCTGACGGCGCTGTCCACGATCGTCTCGAAGACCGGCTGGACGTCAGTAGGAGACCGGCTGATCACCCGGAGGATTTCGCTGGTGGCCGTCTGTTGCTCCAGCGACTCGGTCAACTCGGTGTTGCGCGCCTCGAGCTCCGTGAACAGCCGCACGTTCTCGATGGCGATCACGGCCTGCGCGGCGAACGTCCTCAGCAACTCGATCTGCTTGACGGAGAACGGCCCGGGCTCAGCGCGAGCGACGGCGATCGCCCCGATGGGGTTCCCTTCGCGAAGCATCGGGACCACCAGAATGCTTCGATATCCTAAGGCTCGGGCGAGAGGGAGAGACGCCGCGGGAACTCCTGGGTCGTTCTCAAAGTCGCGCACCTCGACGACGGTGCGGTCAATGATTGCCGTGGCTACCTGGGTCTCCCGACTCGGAGCCCTCGGGTAGATGCGGTGAGCTGTTTCGAGCCCCTCGTCTGTCCAATTGTAATGAGCGACGAAGTGAACCAGGTCGCCGTCAAACCTATACACACCACTCAGGAGCCCATCGCAGAGTCTGACCGCGCTTTCCGCGATCGTATCGAATACTGGCTGAGCGTCAGTGGGCGAGCTGCTGATCACGCGGAGGATCCCGCTCGTCGTCGTCTGCTGCTCGAGCGCCTCGCTCACCTGCGCGTGGGCCTGAGTGAGCGCGCGGTTCTTTTCCTCGAGCTCAGTGAAGAGCCGCACGTTCTCGATGGCGATGACGGCTTGGTCGGCGAAGGTCTGGAGGAGGGCGATCTGCCGCTCGGTAAAGAGACGCGCGTCGGTACGGCGGAGGTGGATCGTGCCGATCACGATGCCCTCTCTCGTCAAGGGGACGCTCAGCGACGTTCGGGTGCCGAATCGTCGCCCATACTGGCTGGCCTCCGGGAACTCCTCCGTCTCGGCCTGCACGTCTAGGACATGAACGGTCCGCCCGTCCAGCACCGTGCGGCCGCCGATCGTCCCGCGGAGCAGTGGGACGTTGAACTCGCCGACCGGGCCGTAGGGGATCGGTCCGTAATGCGCGGCGAGCCGGAGTTGGTCGCCGTCCACGCGGAAGATCGCGGCGTCGAACGCCTCGCACAGACGGGTGGCGCTCTCGCCTACGCTGTCGAGCACGGGCCGAATGTCTGTGGGCGAGCGGCTGATCACGCGGAGGATGTCGGCCGTGGCCGTCTGCTGAGTGAGAGAGTCGCTCAGCTCGCGGTTGCGCGCTTCAAGCTCCGTGAGGAGGCCCGCGTTCGCGATGGCCATGGCCGCCTGATCGGCGAAGGTGCGGAGAAGGGCGATCTGCTTGGCCGTGAAGGGACGGACCTTGGTGCGGCGGATGACGATGGCGCCGATTGCGATGCGCCCGCGCAGCAGTGGCGTCGACAGCACGGTCCTCGCGCCCGTCTGGCGCTGGAGGACGGCGGCCTCCTTGAACTCGCGCCGGGCGGCGCGTGCGAGGTCGCGTACGTGGACCGTCCGCCTGTCCAGGACTGCCCGACCGAGGACGGTACCGCGGTTGATCTGGAGAGTCTCGCCGAGCCGCCACATTGCCCGCAGCCTGCCGTGCTTGGCCACGAGGCGGAGGCGGTCTCCTTCGGCCTGAAAGATCAGCGCGTCTCCCGCCTCGCAGAGGCGGGCGGCGGTGCGGGCGATCGCGGTGAGAACGGCTCGGGGGCGGGGCAACGGGCGGCGGGGTGTGGTCACGGCCCACCGAGAGCGCGCCGCTCACCCGAAGGAAGACCCCGCCGGCACTGCTGACACTGCATACGTGTACCTCCAGCCACTATCAGGGAGATGGCCCGGCCGAGAACGACCCGGTAAAGGTAGCCGGGAAGTTCCAATTGGGTCAAGGCCCAGTGTGTCGCTATTGCGTGTGTCGCTAACGGGCGAGGGCGACGCAGATGACTCCGGAGGCCACCACGCCGGCGCCGAGGAGACGCTGGCCGAGTGCCCCCTCCTTCATCCACAGGCTGCCCATGAGGGCCGAGATCACGATGGAGACTTCCCGTCCCGCCACGACATAGCCCGCCTTGGAGAGCTGGAAGGCGAAGAGCACGAGGAGGTAGGCCCCGGGGCTCAGGACGGCCGAGGCGAGCACCGAACGCCGGTTCTCGCGCCATTCCCGGCTGAGCGATCCGCGTCGAGCCAGCACCGGGGCCAGGAGCGACAGGCAGGAGCCCGCTTCCATGGCCCAGAGATAGGGGAGGGGGTGGATGTGGGCGACGCCGACCTTGTCCACGAGCGAATAGCTCGCGATGCAGAGACCGGTGGCGATGGCCCAGCCCGTGCCCGGCTTGAGAAGCGTGTCTTCACTCCACGCCCCGGGGCGCCAGTTGAGAGCGAAGATGCCCGTCCCGATCAGGACGATTCCCGTGACGCCCAGTGGCGACAGCCGCTCGTCGAAAAGCAGGAAGGCCGCCACGGGCACGATGGCGACGCCGAGCCCGCGCGCGAGCGGGTAGACGAGG
>Ga0137391_10002354_pt1 | contig 14142 bp, 18 predicted proteins | sample 15con2h24BmetaG_FD_101399 | JGI IMG/M metagenome (GOLD analysis project Ga0137391, IMG submission 101399) | Vadose zone soil microbial communities from Angelo Coast Range Reserve, California, USA - 15con2h2.4B metaG | ecosystem: Environmental > Terrestrial > Soil > Vadose zone > Saprolite...
AAAAAGTCTTTCCAAAATACCAATACCCGTGTCGAGTCTGTGTTTGTTGTGCTCTGCTAATTTGCTGTACTGTATGCTGGCGGTCCTCGGCATTGCCCCTATCACAACGCTGGAAACTCGCCAAACACTAGACTTTCTCATACAGCAATAGGTAATTTATACCAAAACCCCATGAATCCCAACCCGATGCAGGATACTACTAGTAAGGCAATCGTTAAAGCATCTCAAGCGTAACCGCAAGATGACCGCCCCACCTCCGTTGATAAAATTTCGATAGATGGCCCACGCCTCGCATCTCGAACGAAAAGTTTGATTCAAATGACACTTCGCTGCACATGACATCGTATCACCCTCGATTTTGGAGTGTCTGACGAGTGACCGTACCAGGCAGTGGATGTGTACACCAGACAATCAAAACTGGATCCCAGCAGGCATCGAGGCCATTTGCGCCATGCTGGAAAACAATTACGACATCGTGGCAGATGTCACACTGCAGTCGTACCAGGAGGTAACATGGAACAGTAGGAAATGCGATGTCTGTATCGCGGGTTACCCACGGGTCGGACTGAGTGAAAAGGGCAATTCAAAATACCACGCTACTGCCACAGGCACTGCTTCCGTTGCCGCACGCTATCAATGACAGCAGGGGCATGTGGCCCACCAGGTCATGCCATGTCGAACAGTAGTACAGCTGTCTGAGCGTTGTTGACCAGCAACTGTGGCACCTTCGGTTCCTCATACTCATATGGTTGCCAACGTCTGGCGATTCGCGCTCGCTGATAGCGCGGCAGCATGAACGTGCGCCTCCCGCCTCATGACGATGGGCTGTCAACGTGTCAACCCCAACCCCGCTCGCGATCAAAACTAAGCGAGGATATTATGTGCCTGCCAGTGATTAAAATATACCCGGCCACTGATGGCTTCCACTTCAGCTTCCACTTCGGCTTTGTATATTCTACTCTAACACGCCCCCGCCCCCGAAACACCGGCCTGCGTCGACCGTGAGGTTGGTTAGGCGGTCTCTCCACGTGTCGAATTGCGTTCTCACCTCCTCATCCCACAGGATTATACCCCCCAACCCTCCACGGTGCGGCTCTTGACGACTGTCACAAATTTATCGTTCTGCGTTCGATGCGCTGGTAGTACAGTCCTTTCAACCCTCCACTCCTTTTCCATCTCGACATGCACTTCGACAACAATGGCTCGGATTTCCCTGCTCCCTCCATAATCGCTCAACGCCCCCTCCGACATTTCCCCCGTAACACAATAAGCGGTGGTCCTCATCATCTCACCGTAGTCATTATAGCTGTGTCCGTCTCCGTTGGTGGTCTTCTTCTCGCGGCCGTTTTTTGGCGCATCGTTACTCGGCGCTCGAGGAGTGCGCCCTTGCCTAAGAGACAAGCTCTGGTACACCAGAGGGAGCTTCAACTCGCGGCTTTCACAGAGCATAAGAATGCTAGCGTCCCAAAATTTTTACAGGATGGCCCGTCCGAGTCGCCCGTTCACCATGGTAGCAGATTGTCTTGGGTACCATACGTCCGTCATTCGTTTGCTAATACCTCAAACACACCGTCCTCTTCCAACGATGAGGCAGATGAAAGGGTCGAAGCTGCCGCGCCATCGTCCCCCTACGAGAGCAGTCTTCACCCACCAACACCACCTTTTTTTGCCCCACGTATCCCTTCCAGCGCCTCGTCTCCGAATCTTCATTTGTCCTCCGGTCGTTCTTCGCTTTCCTCCGACGGTGCCCACGCACCCACCTCAATTTCTCCGTCCGGCTCCCCGAATCACTCCTTAAGGCGCGCAGTCGATCGCTCAAGGTCACGTCGACGACCATACTCGATGGCCTCGATCGGCACATCACAAACTACCCACAGTCGACAAAGCGTGCGTGCTGCCCCACACGCTCCGCACAGCAACATACAAATAGTGCTACCTGCTCCCCTGGCACCCAATGTCTACGAACGCGCTACCAGCGAGGAACTACAGACGCAGAGACCGCTCGTGGTCGAGTGTGTGTACGGGGATAGCTGGCGATGCAGCATGGCCGATACGTGGATCCCAGTCGGTCAGCACGACGGGCCAGAGCGAGACCCCACCGAACGGCAACGCAGTTATGACAGCATGCAACGACGGAGCCGGCTAACGCGAAGTATGTGTGCAGCCCTTTTGACAAGTCTCTCTTACAGCTAACCTTTCTTTTTGAAGGGGGCCCAGATCTGGCCGTTCGGCCGCGGACTAGATCCAACCCATCACCACTCACTCGCACTTCGGGACATTCTCTAAATGACCCTTCCCAAGATACCCATCCTCCAGTGCCGCGTGTACCTTCTAACTACGAGACACCTTCTATACAGCACGATGGTGCTCCCTCTAACAACGAGCGTAGGGCGTCGTTGAACTCACCTTCCTCATTTACTGACTACCGTGAAGTAAGATCGTAGTGTCTCTTCACGGGTACAAGCTTCGCTGCCTGTTTCGTTACTATACCCAGTAGTGTATGGTCTTTTATGTACGTCGACGAGACGAGAAAATCACGTCCTTGACGGACTAATACTATTGCTGTAGCGGGCCGGGGATGAGGTCGTGTCGTCACTGGCAGCTCGCCGGGTTCCGCCGTTCCGGATGTATCGCACAATTCAGGTTGAATATTAAGCCGACGAACGAGTCAACGGCACTCCGTCTTACCCCATGGCCCTCTCCCTTCATCGTTTCCAGTCTCGTCTTTGGCGAGCCCGAAGGCAGTCATTCATTCCTGCAGTAACTGGTGCACGATGGATCTCAAGTCCTCAGAGCCAACTATCTGACATAGAGGTCAATGCGACCCTCTATAATTTATTTATTTTCGTTGCGCATCGTCCTCATGTCGGTCTCTGCACTTAGCATGGAAGGCTAGAGATCTACAAGACGCCCGCGCCGAAGAAATTGCCCGACCTGAAAACTTTGAAGTTTGGTCACCAATTTGTATGTTTCGGTCCTATTCGCTTTGTTGCGTTGGCAGTGACCGACAACTTTACCAGACCGATCACATGCTGTTGATACCATGGAGGTCGTCCCAGGGTTGGGGTACACCTGAGATCAGGCCCTGTACGTCTCTATGGTTGAATGCGCGTCGCTTTTGCATTGACTGCAGCATTTCTTTCATCTTCTGTTTTTTTATTCTCTCATCCGGAACTAAGATGGCCCCTTGTCGCTCGACCCTAGCTCGACCGTGTTCCATTATGCCCAGTGCATCTTTGAAGGGCTTAAAGCATATAGAAACGAGAATGGAAAAGTTACCGTCTTCCGTCCGGAGTTGAACATGGCGCGTATGAATTTGAGTGCACAGAGGCTCGCACTGCCAGTAGGTTTAGTGCACGAGTCTGGAATTATGGAGTTTTGATATTGACCGTGTAAAAGACGTTTGATGGCACTGCCCTCCTAGATTTGATCAAGGAACTTATTCGACTGGATCGTCATTGGATACCACAAAAGAATGGCCATAGCATGTACATCCGGCCCGTAATGAGTGCGTGTCTTGATGTCCTGACACTTTCGTATATACTCATTGGTACTCCCCCTCTGCCGTTCAGTTGGCACCCAAAATACCGTTGGCATTTCGCCTCCCGATTCAGCCCTCCTGTTTGTTATCTGCAGCCCCGTTGGGCCATATTACCCGGACGGATTCAAGCCAGTGGCTTTGTACGGGACGACAGAGTACGTTCGCGCATACCCTGGAGGTTAGTTTAGAGGATGGAACGTGGTATGCATCGGCCTTGGTTGACAATCTGCCCACCAATTAGGTACGGGGCAATATAAAATCGGTGCCAACTACGCGCCCGCCGTCTTCCCTCAAAAGCAGGCAGCGGCCCTGGGCTACGTCCAGAATCTCTGGCTATCGGGTCCGGAACACAGTCTAACAGAGGTTCGTGCACACACGCACTGCGCTCTTCTCCTCGTGGGTGGTGTCCGTGGAATTGAAGCCGTGGGCGATACGACAGGTCGGCACGATGAATCTCTTCGTCGTTTTCAGACAAGAGGACGGGACGCTCGAGCTCGTCACTCCTCCGCTAGACGGGATGATCCTTCCGGGCGTGACGCGCGATTCGGTGCTGGCGCTCGCGCGTAGCCATGCGGCGGGCACGCTGCGCATCCCCAACCTGACGACGAAGCTGGCCGTCTCTGAGCGCGGAGTGACCATGAAGGAGGTCTCCGAGGCGGTGCAGTCCGGTCGCCTCGTAGAAATGTTTGGCGCAGGTAAATGTTTTTTCTCTCTCTCTCTCTCTCTCCTCCAGCATTTTGTTACCGAGGCTCACCCTGGGCCGTCACTCGACTCGATCTAGGCACCGCTGCAATTGTTAGCCCCGTAAATAAGATCGGATACCAAGGGCGAGACATTGAGATCCCTGTTGAGGAAGATGGAATGGGCCCGGTGTCCCGGCCGATCTGGACTGAATTGGTGGGGCGGCAGACGGGCGAGATTGAGAGCGACTGGAGTGTGGTCGTGTGTGAAGAGGAGAAGGGCCGGCCTTCTCAATAACGCAGCCGATTTAATGCATTGGGATCTATCCTCGTGGGGAAGATATAGGAAACTTACAGTATGATACTCACACTTAGGCAAATACAAACATAGACATGTTCTCCTTTACGTCACATCGGCCAACCTCGGACTGGCCAACTTGGAGGTGGTGTGAGCAACACGCGCTTTATGTATCTGAACTATGATATACTTGGGCAGTTACTCGCTCTTCCATACACATACTCATCATCTAGCAAGCCGAGTGGAGGACTACGCAAGGAGTTCGCTCTTATAGAAGGTGTAAGGATGAAAAGAAAACATGTATGGACCAAAGATTACATGGCTCCCGCGCCCCAGTTAGATGAGAGCACAACGGTGCTTGGCTGCAAGGGTGCGGAAGTGAAACATAAACAAAAATCAAGGAGAGGCAAGTCATGCTCGACAAGAATGATGATTTATGACGGGAAAAAAGGGTCCGGCGGCACGGTGCTGTTCAGCAGTTACAGCCGTACGACTGCGACGCTTCAGAGTCGATCCTGATAGGATCTGGGTAATCCACGTATCTAGATAGAAGCGTCAGCCAAACATGTCAAATATGCATAAATATAGTTACAATTGTTCCTCAGCCTCTTGTTGCAACGCGTTCTTAGCAACCGTCTGGAAAGCCTGCTCGACGTTGATAGCCTCCTTTGCGGATGTCTCGAAATAAGGGATGTTGCCCTTTGACTGGCACCATGTCATCGCGCGCTTCTGCGTTACCTGTCCGGAACGGTGAGAAGCCACGCAATAGACTAGGGTGGCACAACAACAGCGTACTTGTCGCTTGCTCTCTTCTACGTCAATCTTATTCCCAAGAACGACAAAGGGGAAATTCTCGGGATCGTGGGGACTTGCTTGGATCAGAAACTCGTCTCGCCAGCTGTCCAGAGTCTCGAAAGACTTCAAGCTGTTCACGTCGTTGACCAGTACGCAGCAGTCGGCGCCGCGGTAGAAAGCAACACCGAGCGACTGGAAGCGCTCCTGTCCGGCGGTGTCCCATAGCTATCGCAAACGTAAGCGCGCGGGGGTAAGCTTACAGCTCTGGAAAGAACGAACCTGCATTGTAACTAGACGATCATCGACCATCACTTCCTTCGTAAGACTGCCATAAAGGAAGCATAAATGCCACAAGGGATAATGGGTAGTAGGGTGGAGTCATACAAGTCGGCACCAATGGTGGCTTTGTATTGGTTGCTAAAGCGCTTGTTGACATACTGGTTCATGAGGGAAGTCTTACCAACCCTTCGCAAGAGAAAAGAAACGTGATAGTGTTAGGGGAGGAGCGGAGAGACCAGCGACTGGAAGACCGGAGGGACTAACCCACTGTCGCCAAGAATGATAACCTGGGAAGTGGTCAACCGGGGTAGTAGGAAGGAAAGCAGGAAAATACCTTGAGGAGGATGCGACCCATGGGTGGCAATGGGAGAGAGTAGGTAAGAATGGATGTCAGAGTGTGGACCGGTGCACAACTTGACCCTCCTCTCCTCTTTGGCTAAGTGGGCGGCTCGACCCCGGGTACAGCCGACCGGCAGACCGGCCGACGCCGTTGAAGATTCCTTGTATTGAAGCCAGTTTTTTTGAAAGGCGCTCAGCGCTCAGCTAATGGGTCCGGCGCCATACCTGCCTGACGCTATCTCTGGCTTACCCCCATGGCTGAACCTGCCTGGCAGGAACTACTCAGACTGCGCCTCGCAGAGCGCAATGCAAAGGAGTCCGCTTTTGCTCCCGTCATCGAACAATGTACGTGCATGCCCTTGTCCGTCCCCCTTTTCCCTTTATATTCATCGATTGCCTCCCGATACCGATACCCCAAGATCGCCGGCTCGCACAACAAACAAAACTTCTGAAGGAGAGAAATGCTTCATTGCTACGCGCAGTGGCAACTGTTAAGCAGAACCCCAGCAGCTCAACCGTCTTTGTCCCGGGGACAAACGAAGAGTGCGTCTTGAAGGACATTTCTGACTGTCGCGCTGCTTATGTGCATCCTCCAGGAACCCCGTCCGACAGGCCTATATCACTTCCCTCGAGTCACAAATATCCTCGCTGCGCGATGAACTGGCTACGGTGTACAAGACTCAGGGTCAGAATGCACAACGCCTCCTAGCTATGAATGAAACTCTCCGTGAAAAGGAAGAGCTGGCCCGCATAGAGTCCGAGGCGTTACGGAAGGCGCGTGAGGACATATCACATCTGAAGAGGAAAGTAGATCAGCACGCAGAGTTGATGACGGAAAAGGACCGGACGGCCCAAGTGCGTTTGGTAGCATTCTGCCAAATTTTACGATCTCACGTCGATGTACAGGTCTTACATGACGAGATCAGTACCCTACAGCTCGAGCTAGGTCAAATTGAAGAAAGAAACCAGAATCTAACGCGAGACAACGCAAAATTGTTACAGCGCTGGCTCGATGCGAAGCAAACCGAGGCCAATCGCATGAACGAGGCGAATGAGTTCTACGAGGACCTGCGAACGCGACATCAACAAGCGGAAGCGGCCGCAAATCCTGGCGATCATACCGATTCCCAGAGTGTGTCGGGAAACGGGAGTGTGAATGGGGAGGAAGTCGCAGCGGGGACGAAGGATGGGACGCGATTTCAGCAGGAGAAGGGCGTGAATCTGACACCGAATGGCTAATAGTGGACGATGAGTAGCAGCGCTCCTCGTGTCCCGTTGATTTCTTACATGGTGCTTACTCGTCAGCTCTCCTGTTATACCCTTCCGACATTAATTGGCGGATATCCTTGTGCCCAATATCATAGATCACGTGTCACGACGCGTCCCCAGTGTTTGATGTTTGTCCTTGCTTTGCCCCGGCATTCGTCAAGAGACGCGTATATAAGCCGAATGAGCCCGCCCACCCCTTGACGCTCTTCAACACAACCTACCTCCCCCATCTATTCAACTTCTATAGTACATCTTTCTAATCTCCTTTCTCTCCTTTTCTCCCATGCGTGCTACCTTACATTTTTCCCTCCTCGCCGCCACACTTTCTCCATCCCTCGTTCATTCTTCCCCCATCCTATTCACGCAGAGCTACAGCTCATCTCCACGCTCCTCCGCGCAAGCGCTATCTGACTCCAGTCGCCCCGGTGGCGTATTCTCCAGTCGCAGCCCTCTAACTCATGGCGGGTCCCGTAGTTATGGCCTTGGTCTGTTCGGCTTGGGCTCGAGTAACGGAGGTGACGGAGGTGACGCGAGCTCTGGTAGCTCGTATGTTCAGGGAGGGTAAGCCATGATTCTCCGTTTGCGATCGACAGTCTGAATGCAAGTCTGTCTCTGTACAGGGACTATCACGGCAATGGGGATGACCACTCAACCGATCATGGTGCCCCGCCTGCTATAGATCTTGGCCCAGCCAATCAGTCCGGTAATCAGCCTCAGCCGGAGCCTACCGGAAATGGGGTAGATCAGAAGCCTGGTGCATATGATCCTGGAGAACCTAAGCCACCTCCCCAGCAGCCCGGAGGCGACATGGATCACAACGTGGTCAATAGTGGAAATGAGAATACATCTACAAACGACAGCACTCCACCAAAATATACGAACCCTGTTGACCCCGCTACTTCCCCATCGAACCCAGGTCCCGACCCTGGGGCAGACGGAAACAGACCAGACATCCCAGTTTTTCTCGGACCGAGCAATGCTGACCCTTCTCCCGGGAACAGCAGTCCACCGTCCGATTCTCCGCAAGACTCGGGCTACTACAAAGACGACGACGGAAAGTATGAGTACCCCGACGAGACGTCCTGTGATGATGATCGGTTTGGCGAACCACTAATCAATCTATTGTCGGGCAATGGTGGGGACGGAGGCGACGCGTCATCGGGTGCAGCTACCAGGCAAGAAACGATATCTCTAGTTGTGCATGTCGCTAACTTGAACACGTTCTAAAGCCTTGGGTATGGAAAGGAAGGTAGCAACTCTGCGTACAGCGGTGCCGGGGGTGACGCTTCTGGGGGGTCTGTGTATGGCGCCTCAGGCCTGATCAATATCCTTTCCGACAATGGAGGGGATGGTGGAATAGCCAAGTCTGGTGATGCATACAGGTGAAGCCTTGTGCTGTGTGCAACTGAATTACGCTGATAGCTTGTTGGGTGTTAGCAAACGTGATTCATATACGGGTTCGGGAGGTAATGCCTCTGGTGGATCTGTCAAGAACCTTTGCTTCAGACGTCGTTCGGTATCTCGAATGCTAGTCTATTCTGGGACGAGTAGCAATACCATTACCAGGTCGAGGTCGGGTGGCTCTCTGTTGGGCCTGCAGAAGAAGTGGGGTGTGTCATCGCCTACGTTGGTTTATGGCCTATAGTTCAAACTAATCCATCCTAAGATGACTCACCTGCCGCCTATTCAGGCAAAGGAGGAAATGCTTCTGGAGGGAACGCAGAAGACGGGCACGCTCTGATCGATCTTTGGTCAGGTCGGTCGTCTCTGTATCCATTTTCCGGTTAATCTAAGCTCGTGATCAAGGAAACGGCGGCGACGGTGGCGACGCCAGCTCGGGATCTGCTTCTGCATTCGGCCCTGGGGCAAAAGCATATTCTGGTCCAGGTGGAAATGCCGGTGGAGGAGACGTTTACCCTCGTGCGTTCGTCGATGTCCGAACCGGTAAAAGGACAAGTGAAGCGGAGAAAATCGGCAAAGTCTGGTCTGGTAGGTTTCTCAGATATCATGCAGCCCGGTGGGTCGGAACGTTGTACACAGGAAACGGCGGAGATGGCGGTTATGCCCAGTCTGGGGACGCCTACGCTTATGGCTATGGTGCGTCTGCGCATTCTGGCCCTGGTGGCGATGCACGCGGTGGGTCTGTGGACGGCGGACGGTACAACAAGGCTGGGAAGCGGGGTATACAATCCCTCTATGAACCCAGAAGCAACTGCTGACCAAACCCTGCCAGATGGCGGCGACCAAAAGTACTCCGGAGCCGCGGCTTACACTGGTGCTGGTGGGAATGCCTCTGGGGGAAGCGTGGAGGGGGGAGATGATCTGATCAGCCTTTTCTCTGGTACGCATCGTATACCTGGCCCGTCGATGACGCCTGATAAGTGTGTCAGGGAATGGTGGCGACGGTGGCGATGCCAGCTCAGGCTCTGCGTTTGCCTACGGCAAGGATGCGAAGGCTTACTCAGGACCTGGGGGAGATGCATCGGGCGGATCAGTCAAAGATGACAAGTACGAAAAACCTAGCTATGGCCATGGTCATAAGTACCGGTTCAGCGGTCCAGGCGATGTCGGATCTGGTGTGTACCTCTAATCCGGTCCCTAAAACTTGTCGTGGCTTAAGACTTCCTACAGGTAATGGCGGAGACGGAGGATATGCCAATAGCGGAGATGCCATTGCGGTGTCGGATGGATAATGTGCATGGGCCAAACCATATCCACGTGTAGTAATAAAACGAAGACAATCTATGTCTACAATGTCTGACGTGGCACTCAACCACAAGAAAGAACAGACTCTCATTGTTAAAGTTAGCAGGCACGAAACATAGAGAAGGAAGACAGGCGCCCATCGAGCAGTGGGACTTTTCACAGAATTATAGTAAATAGAGGAAACAAAGAAGAAGGGAAAGACCACCAAGGTCGACAGCTACGTATCGAAATTGCAGTAGAACCTACGTGTTGGAATTTACATACGGACGCCGCAATAAGGGATTGTACAACAGTGACCGATGCAGCCAAGGCAATGCTATGAAGGAGAATAGGAAACCGTGTATATCAGAGAGTAAGGAAATCAGAGAGTAAGGAAATCAGTGGCCCTGGGGCACGTCCGTGGCACCTTGCTGACCTGCCGCGGTCTGTTGAGGGTAGTATCCTACAAGGACGCACCGATTTCTGTCAGTTCCAACGAACAAGAGAAGAAAGTGCTTGCAGAACACTTACCACCCCAGTAATTTGAGTAGTACGAACTCGGGTCACCAGTCCACTGGGCCTGTGCAGCCTGGCCAACAGCACCAACATCCGCACCTGGCGCAGTCTGTCCTGCTGCGGCACCTGCGGCAGCTTGTGGCATCCCGGCGGCGGCGCCACCGGGACTTGCGGGGTATGCACCAAAGCCATACTGCCCGTATGTGCCGGGTTGCGGCACACCGTACATGGGCTAAACCGAGATGAGCTCAAACGAGCTAAATGGGGAAACGTTCATAGCGTACCATATTGCCATAGGGCGCTGCGTTTGGCGTGGGACTGAGAGGTCCCGTTTGCAGTGTACCTCCATCAGCCCTGTCCTTGCCCCAGCTGCACTTGATGGGGCGTCCATGGACCATCTGTCCCTGAAGCTGGACAATGGCCATAGCGGCGTGCTCATGCGTGTCCAATTTGACGAAAGCGAAGCCGCGATCAGCCTGCATACGTATCTCCGACAGATATCCGATAGATTGGAACAGAGGGATCAGATCCGCCTGAGTGCAGTACGGGACGAGATTGCCAACGTAGACGGTCGTGTTGTACGCGGGTGTCTGCTGCACGACCGTCTCGTATGAGAGGGGACCGCCCAAGAAGTTCATAGGAGCCGGGGCAGTTCCGCCGCCGCCCATCGTGGAGCCAGCCGAACTGGAGGAGGGACCGCCCTGAGTCTTTTGATTGGCCCAGTTGACACGAATAGCACGTGAGCCGAGCCATTCGCCGTTCATGGTGGCGATGGCCTGCTCCGCGTCGGTCTTGTCGCGAAATGCCAAGAAACCGTAGCCACGCGACTTTCCAGAGTTCATGTCCCACATGACACGCGCATCGGACAAGGTGCCAAAAGCGGAAAATGCCTTGGCGAGGACATCGTCGTTGACCTCGGGAGAGAGGTCGCCGACAAAGACATGGAAGTGGTTCGAGGTGTCCTCCTTGTTCTGCTGGCCTTGGTACGCCCAATTCACGCGGATCTCGGTGTCAAAGATCTTACGGCCATTGAGTGTCTGAAGAGCAGTTTCCGCGGCACGCATGTCCATGTACTCGACGAAGCCATAGTTAAGGCCACCATGCTGGTAGTTGCGGTCTGGGATGATCTTGACGTGCTGAACCGGACCAGCCACAGCAAAAATCTCCGTAAGCATGTACTCGGTCACCCGAGGGCTCAGATTCCCCACGTAGAGGTGAGCTCTCTTCTGACGGCAATCATAAGGATAAGATGAGATTGTGAACGAGCTGAGGGCAGAAGAGATACGCAACTGGAGCCTCTGCCGGATTTATGCCACTCATCGAGTTCATACTTTACAGTATAATAGAAAGAGATCTTGGAAATGACATAATCAAGTGGGTGCGTTGGGAGTATGGGAAGAAAACTCACGACAAGGCGGGACGAAAGAGACTGGAGAAAATGAAGTGAAGGGTGAGGAGGAGAAAGTTGAGAAAAGGGGGAGGAAAGAAAAACAAAGAGATAGAGGAAGAGAGACAGAGAGAGACAGAGAGATAGAGAGAGAAAAACGAGACCGACTAGCACTCACAACTCAACCGTCGACGAGTGAAGCGAAGCGATGTGATCCAATGTAATTCTCCCAAACAGTTTTTTTATTTTCGCAAAAATTATATTTTTGTTTATTTTATGCGCGGCTGTCTCCGAAACTCCGTTACCTCTCAACCGGTACATTAAGCAGTACGTTTCCTCCCGAGCTCGGCACGTAGCTCACGTTTCGGTTCGTCGACAACGACTGCACGATCGCCTTGGCCGCCTCAATCTTCCTCAGCGCCACAAATGCCTCCCCCGCCTTATCCAATGCCCGCGATATCGTCGCTGCAGCCTCGGCCTCACCTTCCGCTCGGATGACCGCCGCTTGACGCTCTTGCTCCGCCTGTTGCCCACGGCCGTTAGTTCGTTCACGTTAGACCTCCCCAGTTTGCAACGCACTTTTTCAACGATGAACTTGGCACGCTCCGCATCTACAAGTCATACATGAGTGCCAGCCATCAGCCAAGTGCATCAAGCAACGCACCTTGTTGGGCGATCTGCTTCGCTTCGACTGCTTGCGTAAATTCCTAGAGCGGAGAAGGATCAGGTTTCCGCGCTCGGGCATAGAGCCATTGGCGAAATCATACCTTGCCAAACGTGAGATGTGTGATGGACACGTCCTCAAGCTTGATGTTGAACTCCCCTGCACGTGCAAGCAGATCCTCCCGAATCCGTGAAGACACCTGCCAGAGTAATTCGTCATGTGTGATGGCAGATGTCAAAGTGTTGTCCCACCACTTCGCGCTGCGTAATCAACTCGGCAGCGTCAAACTGAGCCACGATACTCTTCAAAACTTCATTGCCGATGGAGGGGAGAACCCTCTCATCATAATCCAGACCGAGATTCTGGTATATTTTGGAGAGATGGTTTGTGTCTGGGCGTGAGAGCACACGAAGTGTGATGGAGACCATTTGGAGGTCTTTTGACCCCGTGGTCGTGTTTATGTTCTGCTCCCAATATTCACACTCCCCGTACGGTCTCTAGCAAAGCAAACTTACCCGGGGTTTGATACGGCAGTCATATAAAATGGCGCGTTGGAGCCACGGAATCAAAATATGTGTTCCTTCTCCTGTGGCCTGAGCTCAACCTTTCAGCCTACGCTCACGTCTCGCATAGATAGAGGCTGGAACCATACCTGATCCTTCACGCCAGAGAACCTGTCGAACATGACGGCCCTAAAACCACCTGGCACGTCATACAAACTGGATTGTAACAACGCCACTCCAATAGCGATAGGAACTGGGTGTAGAGAGTGATGGGCTACGAGGAGCAAAGGGTACATCAGAGGCACGTACCTGCTATACGAGCGGATGCCATGAGGTTTCTATCTGCTTAAAGAGTTGAATAGCTTGTTTACTGCTTTCAAGTTTGGTGACAAGATGGCACCTCGCTTCTCCTGCCACGTGCTTTCCCTCCGTACGCGTCACGCGTGACGTCTCTTCCCTCGCGTTTACGACACCGAGTCGGATATCGTAGAAACAAACATCCGAAGTTGATGCATTGATGCATCGATGTGTTGTCATAGGAGCTACAGTATTCTATGACACAGGTAACGAACCTCCACCATCCGCAACGCCCGCTTCCATCCTTGCCGCATGACTACCGAACTGCATCGCGCGCTTTTTCCTCGTGCTCGCCTCGACGAGACCCATCTTCCGCGCTGCGAGCCTGAGCAGCATCTTGTCGCCCACCCCGACCTCAAGGCGCGGATCCAACTTGAGATGGACCGGGAGCCCAACGAGGAAATTCACGACGTTGAGAGAGAGGAACGGGTGACGTGTCTCTTTGCCGTGTGCCGAGATCACGCGATCATCGCGGCCGAGATTGCGTGTCGGGATGCGATCCATCTCGAGTTGGAGCTGATCGTAAAAATGATGTCAGAATGCTGCGCACCAACGCGAACCCTTTGATTACGATTACTCACTTCATCTATGACGGCCGGCCAACCGCCTGCTTGGAAAGCCGTTCGATGCCGACCGTACCCACCGAGGAGTTCATCAGATCCGAGCCCGTTTAGTAACACGCGAGCAGGACTCGCATACGGCTCTGGTTGAGCATCTGGGTTGCTTCTCACTTTCCCGACGCCACGCGCTGCGAAATACAATGCCATCGCAAGACTCTGCCCCAGACACGCATCGATAAGTCTGGCGGAATACCGACTGCAGCATCGCA